>JAABUJ010006424.1_pt1 | contig 11378 bp, 11 predicted proteins | sample 5559131 | NCBI WGS metagenome assembly JAABUJ01 (sample SAMN10711875, study PRJNA513366) | rock metagenome | isolation source: Antarctica rocks | place: Antarctica: Victoria Land, Mt New Zealand nord | collected 2016-01-07 | reverse complement strand
CCTCCCCTGGCCAAGACTGTCAGGAAGGACCCTAGACCCGCAGGGACAGGTGTCCATCAGGCCGCATTACGGCCCTAACCTGACGCTCCTGCCCGCCCTGCTCCTGACGTCAGGGTGGGGTACACCCTGCACGACACCCCGCGACGAGGCCTTTCCTCTTCGCCGTCGCGTCGCGCTTCTCTTTGATGCTCAACAGCAGGCAGAACGGGGCTCGTTCCCGTGCGCAAGTCCAACTTCAGCCCCCTCCCGCAGGTCGTCGGGGTGCCTACCGCTGCTACGGGGGGTCGGGGTCCTTGGGGGCGCGCTCAGACCCCGTAGCCCAGGCGGTTGACAGTTGTCCGGTGCTGTCATGACACTGGACGTGCTGGCCCCACTATGCGGGCCGGAAGTGAGGCCGGGCCTCCCGCCGGATGACGGGCCCCCGGCCTTTGCGCTGTCTAGGTTAGGTCGCGTCGCCTGCCTCGACCAAGCTCACGCTTGGTCCCAACGCAGCGAGCGAGAGGCCGGGCAGGCCAGCGCGAACTGCGGACACAACGCTGGCGACCACGTCGGGCAGCCACAGCAGCGGTTCGCGGCTCGGCTGCTCGAAGGCGTAGCTCAGATCAGCGGGCACCTGGCCGGCCTTCTGTCCGGCCAGGATGGCGGCTCGGTCGTGCCGGTCGCGGCGCTCCTGGCGGCTCTCGAGGACCAGGTCGCGGACGTCGCGCTGCTCGAGTTCCCACAGCAGCTGCTCGAGGCACTTGCGACGGGCTCGCTCCTGTCGCTGCGGGTCGATCGGTGCTGCGACAGCCACGATTGCAGGAAGGCTTAAGCCAGCTAGCTCCTCGAGGAACTTCACCCGGCGGTCGGAGCCCTCGGCGTGCCAGTGGAAGCGGGCGCCGCTGGCCTGCGCATGACTGCGGACCTGAGCTCGGACCTGGTCCGCCCGGGGCGTTGGCACGACGACGGCCGCCAGCACGAACACGCCAGGCAACTGCTCGCGGCACGATTCGTCGATGTAGGCCCTCATGCGATCCACCGTTGCAGAGCCCTGGCCCAAACTCCGCGCGTCGAGACCTAGCCCCTGTGGATAACTCCCGTGGGACGCGCGCCGGGACGAAACTCCTGAGCAGCTCCTGCGACTGCAGCGGGTGCTGCTGCGCGAGCTCGGCTTTGGGACTCGGCGCGATCCGGCTCGTCGACACCCGCTGTCCGGTAGGCCTCGAAGCGCTGCCGTACGTCCTCGGCGTCGCCGGCGAGCACCAGGGCCGTCCAGGAACTCCTCCGGCGGCGAGGCCGCCACGCCCTTGCGGTCACCGCCGTCCCACAGCTCCATCGCGCAGGTCGTCACGTTCGACCAGCCCTGCACTCCGAACGCCCGGCGGTAGGACGGGACGGCCACGTAGGGCCCACCGGCGAACGGCCTCGACCTCGAAGGTGACGCAGACGAGCACGAAGCAGGCGATAGTGGTCGCCCAGGGACCGCGGTCACGTGCGCGAGCGCGTCGGCGACCGCGTGCGCACCGATCCAGTTGAGGCAGACGACGTTGGCCACCTGCCCTCCCGCTCGCAGCATGACCTCGTTGAGGGCACCGATGCACGACCGTCGGTGCCAGCAGAGGCGCCACCGCCCTCCAGAAGGCGCCTTTGATCCTGCTTCGGACTGCCAGCAGGGCTCGATACTGTCCTCCGGCCAGCCTGTACTGGAGGCAGCCGCAACGCCTGAAGGTGGCTAAATGGCCTGGTGGCTGATGAGCGGATGTAACGTGCCCACATCGCTTCCGCCGGTCCGCAGTGCCGGCCTCGTTGCCTGGAGACGCCATGCGCCGCTTTGTTGCTCTGCTCGCTAGTGCCGCCTTGGCTGGTACCGGAGTCGTGACCGCGGCCTTGCCGGCCGCCGCCAACGACACCACGGCTGCGGTGGCGCCGATCCAGACGTCGCCGTACGTGGCTTTGGGTGACAGTTACTCCTCAGCCGCTGGGGTCGCGCCGCAGGTCTTGGGCGCCCCGGCGACTTGTAGCCGTTCGCAGCTGAACTACGCCCATGACATCGCGGCACGCACCCACCCGGCTCGGTTCAGCGACGTGACGTGCAGCGGTGCGACGACCTCGGACTTCTTCTCCTCGCAGGCAGCTGGTGTCGGGCCGCAGTTGAACGCGGTCGGTGCGGGCACCCGGCTGGTGACCATGACCATCGGCGGAAACGACGAAGGAGTCTTTGTTAATTCCTTCTTCGGCTGCGTGAAGGTGGACGCCGGCAAGATATACGGGCACCCGTGTAAGACGAAGTTCGGCTCGACGTTCACGGACTTGATCAGGACCCAGACCTACCCGCACCTGGTCCGGGCGCTGTCTGCGGTGCGCGCGAAGGCGCCGCGCGCGACCGTGCTGATCCTGGGCTACCCACGGATCCTGCCGACCGTCGGCGTGCCGACGTGCTACCCGTCGATGCCGATCTCGTCGGGTGACGTGCCGTGGTTGGTCAACGAGCAGCTGGTGCTCAACGACGCGGTGCGGCGGGCCGCGGCCGCCACCGGCGCCCGGTACATCGACACCTTCACCGCCTCCGCCGGTCACGACGCCTGCAAGCCGGTCGGGACGCGGTGGCTGGAGCCTGCTGTCGCCCCGGTCAACGCCTTCCCGGTGCACCCGAACGCCACCGGTGAGGCCGCGATGGCGCGGGACACCCTCGCCCAGACCCCTGGGATCGTGAACGGCATGCCTGTACCGCCGGTGGTACCGGTCAGGAGCGTGCGGAATGGGTCCGCTGCCGGCGTTTCCAACCGGGTGAGCTCGGTGCAGCGGCAGGCCCCGGCGGTCACCGGTGGCGCCCCGGCGCGGGTCGCGACCGCAGTGTCCGGCGCCGCGGCGTTCACCGGTTAGCACGACCCAGCTCCACGTGTGCATTGCAACATCCCGAGGGGGGCCGCCATCACCTGGCGGCCTCCTTCAGCCACGAGCGCGGAGCTCGGTGCAGCACTGGCCGGCTGGTGTCGGCCGCCAGGGACAGGACTGCGTTCTGTGACCGGTCCACCAGGACAGCTGGTGGCGCTCCTCGCCGCTGTGGTCGTGGTCAGCGGGCTCACCGGCTGCGGAACACGCGGAGGCGGCAGCAACAGCGCTGCGCCGCCGGTCAGCACCACACCGACCTCACCTACCGCATCGACCTTGGCTACCTCGCCCGGCCCCACGACCCTGAGACCGGCTCCCATCCCGGGTGAGGTGTCCACGGCGGAGGCGGTGACCGCTATCGACGCACGGATCGTGGTGCACAGCGGCCCCGGCGGCCCGGTCACCCAGACCTTCACCAACCCGCAGCCCTCCGGGGCGCCACTGACGTTCCTGCGCAAGGGGCAGGACCGGGACTGGCTACAGGTCTACCTCCCGGTCCGCCCGAACGGCAGTACCGGCTGGGTACGCACCACCGACGTCACCCAAGCCCCGATCCCGTACCACCTAGAGATCTCGACCGCAGCCCACCAGCTCCGGCTCTACCAAGCCAACCAGCTGCTGCACACCTACCCCGCCGCGACCGGGACCGGCGGCACCCCAACCCCGCTGGGCCTGTTCTACCTCACAGAGCTCCTGGCGCCCACCAACTCCGGCTACGGGCCCTACGCCTACGGCCTGTCGGCGTTCTCCAACACGCTCACCAGCTTCGGTGGCGGTCCCGGCCAAATCGGCTTGCACGGCACCGCAGACGCCGCCAGCATCGGACACTCCGTCAGCCACGGCTGCATCCGGCTCAGCAACACCGACATCACCACCCTGGCCAAACTGCTCCCCCTGGGCACCCCCGTACACATCACCTGACACCTCGGTCCCTGGTGATCGTGCTGTAGCGGTCGCCGCGCGCGGGCGTGCGCGTTCACCACGTCCGTGGGGCGCGGCGGGCGAGGGGATGACTCCACCGGTAGGGCGCTGCGAGTGCGCCACTGCCTGCCGAGCTGCCTTCCTACGACAGCTGGCGCACGGACCCCGCTGCCCGAGCTACCCGGGGGGCTCTCGTTCGACGGGTTAGCGGTGCGGCTGCGCCGGAGCGCGCGCCGCGCACGACCGCATCGTCCAGGCAACCGACGTGGTCAAGCAGGGCAGCCGGTCCTGCCAGGTGAACACGCTGGTCTTCTGCGTCGTTGTGACCGGGCAGGTGCGGAGTTCGAACTATAGGATCTGGCTGGTCCCGGCTCGTTCATGGTGACCGTTGACGGCGGGAACTTCTGGTGGACGTGATCCGGGAAGTGGACGGTCCCCGCCCTCCTCGCTTCGTCCACCGCCACCACGCGGACCATCTTGAACCGGGACGGCCAGGGACCGTGTCCTATTCGGAGGACGAGCGGCCCTATCGCCGATGTCCTGCTCTTGCCATGGCCGCCGGGTCCGGGCCCCGTCGACGGGCGGCCAGCGGATGACTGCCTTGGCCGTCGGCGTCCCGCGGCACTGGACCTTCGACGCGCCGACGCGGCTGCTGCTGTTGTTGGTGGTCGGGCTCGCGGTGGCGTACCTGCTGCTGCAGCGCCGCCGGTCGTGCTATGAAGCCAGGTTCTCCAAGGTGGACCTGTTGGCCTCGGTGCTGCCCCGGCGCCCCGGCTGGCGCCGGCACCTGCCCGCCGCGGTCCTGCTGCTGGCTCTGGTCGCGCTGACGACCGCGTTCGCCCGGCCCCGCGCCGACGTCAAGGTGCCGCGGGAGCGGGCCACCGTCGTCATCGCCCTGGACGTCTCGGGTTCATGCAGGCCACCGACGTCTCGCCCGGCCGGCTTTCGGCCGCCAAGGCCGCGGCGGTGCGTTTCGTCGGTTCGCTACCCAAGACCTTTGACGTGGGGCTGGTGTCGTTCAGCAGCGCCGCGACGGTGCAGGTCGCCCCCACCCAGGACCACGCGAGCGTCGCGGGTGCGATCGACGCGTTGACCTACGGCGGCGGCACAGCGATCGGCGACGCCGTGGCGGCCAGCGTCTCAGCGGCCCAGGGGGTCGCGGTCAGGGCCGGCGCGGCCCGGACACCGTCCCGCATCGTGCTGCTGTCCGACGGCGGGAACACCGTCGGGCAGCCGGTCGAGTCCGGCGCGGCGAAGGCGCAGGCAGCCGCGATCCCGGTCTCCACGATCGCCTACGGCACCGACGGGGGGCTGGTGCAGGTGGCCGGCCACCTGATTCCCGTCCCGATCGACAAACCTGCCCTGGAAGCGCTGGCCGGCAGCACCGGGGGCACGGCCTACACCGCCGCCTCCGGAGACCAGCTCCGGCACGCCTACGACGACCTCGGTAAGCAGGTCGGTACCAAGACAGCCCGGCGGGACCAGACCGCGGCGGTGACCGGCCTGGCCCTGCTGTTGGCCCTCGGCGCGCCCGCGGCCAGCCTGGTCTGGTTCCGGATGCTGCCATGACCGGGCCGGAAGAGGGAACCGCAAGGACGGTGCGCACGCTCTTGTTTCGGGATAGACAGCCTCGCCCGACGGACGGTCTGGGCCGGCCAGAACAACGTAGGGCGGCCGGGGGACTAGATACCCAGGGCAAACCGGCGTAGGTCGGCGTAGGAGCCGTTGAACAGGTCCTGGTCCCCGGGCAGGGGCCCGTTGTCGTTGTACTGCCAGATGGTTTGGTACCGCCATCCGTTCGGCAGCGCGCCCGGGTTGGGGCAGTAGCAGGCCACGAACAGCGGGTTGCGGGCGCTGATGTTCGGGCTGGTGGTGCAGCTGCTCCACCAGTCCCGGGTGCTGTAGATAATCGGGAACCGGCCAGTGCGGCTGTGCACGGCAGCGGAGAAGTCGCTGACCCACCGGGTCATCTGGGGTCCGCTCAGGCCGTAGCAGGTCGCCCCGTAGGGGTTGTACTCGATGTCGAGCATCGGTGGCAAGGTGCTGCCATCGGGTGACCAGCCACCGCCATGGGTGACGAAGTACAGCGCCTGAGTGGCGCCGTCAGAGCGGTCTGGCAGAGCGAAGTGGTAGGCGCCGCGCACCAGACCGGCCCGCTGCGAGCCGTTGTACTGCTGGGCGAAGGAGGGATTGGTGTAACTGGTGCTTTCCGTGGCCTTGACATAGGCGAACCGGGCGCCCCGGTGAAACGCCGCCGGCCAGTCCACCGACCCCTGGTAGCTACTGACGTCAACCCCCTGGGGCGACGGCCCGCCCTCGGCCGGTACCGGTGGGGCAGGAGCAACGCTCGGGGGCCGCACGACCGGCGCCGGCGGCCGGGTGGGGGGTCTGGTCGGGTGGCCTGCAGGTGAGCTCGGCGGGGCCGACGCCGGGGGTGCGACATGGGTCGGTGCAGGCGGCACGGTCGGTGTGCCGGTCGCGGTCGGCCCCTGTGCCGAGCCCCCGCCGGTGGGTGCCGGGTCGGTGGGTGCCGGGTCGGTGGGTGTGGTGGAGCTTGCCGTGGGCTGGGCCGGGTCGGTGGTCGACGCCGGCTGTTGGCGGTCGGAGCGGACCGCGGCCAGGCCGGCTAGTGCCGCCGCCGACGGCGGGTTGCAGTGCTCATGGGAGCAGATTGTGGACCCGAGCCGGTCGTCCTGAGGGTGGGTAACTGGTGGTAGCGGGCCGGTAACGAACCAGGCCGCCCCGGGATCGGGAGTACCCGCCAGAACCGGGGCCGCGGGCACCGGAACGACGATGCGCACCGGTCTGGTCGGTGGGTATGTCGGTGTGTATACGGACGGCCGGGAGTTGGGTTCGGGCCGAGCCGCTGGTGGCATCGTATGCGGCGCGGGGAACGTCGCCGTAACCGGTTTTGTCTGGCTGCTGGCCGCTGCTGGACGGTGGCCGGCCTGACCCGCCACGGCTACGCCGGCCATCGTCAAGGTCGTGGCCAGCGAGACACCGATCGTCGTCGGCAATCCCCGCCCCCAGGGCCTGTCCAACCATCGCAACACGTCGGCGCTCCTTGCTCGTCGGCGTTTAGCCGGGACCTGGGATGACTATGGCTGCTCCGCCCGGATCTCGGGTGCTTTCAACCGTATCTGCCAGCCGGTTTGTCTGCAGCCGGGACCAGCGGCAGGCGATGAGCTTCACGCACCACCCCCTCACAACAGACAGGACGGTGCCTGCCGCCGGTTTTGGAGTTCCGCTGCTACTGGGCACACGGGCACACGGGCACCCGTCCTCTGTGTCCGGTGTTGGCTGGCCTGCACTCACGTCTTCCGTAGTTTGACGCGGTTGCCAGGTCCGGCGGTCCCGAGCCGCGGCTCGCAGCGATCCGGGTAGCGGGCTGGTTTGCGGTCAGGTGCGCCGACGGCGGACTGCTGCGGCGATGAGGAGTGCGGCGAGCCCGGCAGTCGGTAGCGCCCAGCTCAGGCCGGTCACGGGCAGCGAGCTGCTGCTGGGTACCGGGCTGCTGTTTGCGCCGGCACCGCCGGCCGCGGCCCCCGCACCCGCTGGGGTACCTCCGCCGGTCGCCGGGCCTCCGCCGGTCGCCGGGCCTCCGCCGGTCGCCGGGCCTCCGCCGGTCGCCGGGCCTCCGCCGGTGGTGGGGGTGCTGCCGGTGGTGGGGGTGCTGCCTGGGCGGGGTGTGGCCAGGAGGTGGTTGAACGGGGTGGTGGCGTCGGTGAGGTTGAACAGCCCTTCGGGGTTGCCTTTGAGGCTGGTCAGGGTGGTGGCGGTGAACGCGGTCGCGGAGTACAGGGTTCGTTGCGCCGGTGTGCTGGCGTTGGGGGCTTCGGCCAGGTCGGCGGCCGGGACGTGCAGGGTGATGACACCGGCTGGGGTGTAGCTGCCCCGGATGGGGGTGTCTTGCTGGTAGGTCATGAACAGCCGGGCGCGTTTGGTGTCGCCGGCGAAGAACGTCGGTGGCTGGCCCAGGACCGACTCCATCCCGGCGTACAGGATGTGGCCGTTGCCGGGGGTCTTACCGGCGTTGTAGGTGGTGAAACGGGTGATCCATTCCGCGGTCGTCCCGCCGGCGGTGAGGACCGGCCGCAGGCTAGGCTGGGGTACACCCTATTCGGTCGAGGGATGCGAGACCTCTGGTGTGGCAGGGCGAAGAGCAAGCCAATTCGTTCGGGACCGACGCGCAGATCCTGCGCCAGGACCCCGTGAGTAGGCAGCACGAACAGGCCGGTCCCCCGCGAGCGGCCTCGCTCCCTGGACTCAGGGCTCGGAGATCACGAGCCGCAGCGCCCCGTCGTACTCGGGAAGAGAGCGCATCTCGCCGTGCGCTGAGTCCCACGTCCCGGCTGCGAGGTCGCCCGCCAGCCGGTCCACCATCCGCTGTTCGACACCCGGCGCCAGCCGGCGCCACGCGGACTGCGAGGCGCGCACGACGGGATCCAGCAGGGCCTCCGGTCGGGCGTAGTAGGCCTCGATGAAACCGTCGATGCAGTCACGCGGCACCGGGACGTGCTCGACCCGGATCCGGCCGCCCAGGGCGGCGCCGATCTCCCCCATCGTGGGCATGAGCGGCGCGTCCGCGGCGACGCACTCACCCACGTACTCGTGCTGCCATGCCGGCAACGCTTCCAGGTCAAAGGTCAGCACCACGACTGGCCCGCGGGCGACGCGCCGCAACTCGCGTAGGCCCGCAGCCGGCGGCTCCCAGTGGTGAACCGTGACTATCGCCATCGCCGCGTCCACCGAACCGTCGTCGAGCGGCAGCCTCTCCGCCCGACCGTCGATCGCGGGAGCCGCCCCGGGCGGGCGCTGTGAACGCATCAGCGCGCTCGGCTCGACCGCCAGCACCCAGCGGTCAGACGGTTCGTAGGAGCCCGTGCCGGCGCCGACGTTCACCACCGTCCGCGCACAGCCCAGCGCGCGGTGCACCCGGGCCTCGATCCGAGGGTCCGTCCGGCGCTGGCCGGCGTAACCACCGCCGGCCGCCTCGTAATCGACCCGCAGGCTCATGCGCACAGAATACCGGGGGTCGGGGAGCCGTTGACAGCACTAACGCACGATCCTGCGCCATTGCTACTCGGACCCCAAGGCCGCCCCATCCACCGCCCCCGCCGGCCGCTCTGCAGCCCTGAAGCCGTCCACCGTAGGCCGGCGGCGCTGACAGCCAGTGGCACATGACTGCTACCGAGCGCGCCGGGCGAAGGCCGGCGCGCGCCGTGGTCAACTCAACCGGTGACCTCGGGGCAGCGTCTGACCACCGAGTCGGGTCGGTTGAGCAACGTGGGAGGGGCGGTGCGGCGTCACCGCGTGTTTGCTGGCCTGCTCGTGGTGGGCGCGGTCCTGCGCCTGGTGGCACTCCTGAGTCTTCGTCCCGCGTTGGAGTTTCTGCAGGATTCCTACCAGTACCTGCTCAACGCCCAGCACCTGCAGCCGGACGTGGCGCGGCCACTGCTTTACCCGGTGGGTCTGCGGGGGGTCAGCTGGCTGGGCGGGGTGGGACTACTCGTCGCCCTGCAGCACGCTGTGGTACTGGCGGCGGCGGCACTGCTGTACGCGGCGCTGTGCCGCAGCGGGCTTCGCCGCTGGCTCGCCGCGCTGGCGACCGCTCCGCTGCTGTTGGACGCCTACCAGATCAACATTGAGCAGTTCGTGCTGTCGGAGGTCCTGTTCGAGGTTCTGCTGATCCTGGCCACAGCGTGTCTGCTGTGGCGAGCGACGTTGAGCACTCGGGCGGCGCCGTCGCCGGCCTCGCGGTGGCCGGGCTGGCGCTGACCCGCTCGGTCGGTGTCACGCTGATCCTGCCAGCTCTGCTGCTGCTCCTGGTGCGCCGGGTCGGCTGGCGCCCGTCGGTTGCGTTCGCAGCCGCCGTGGCCGTCCCGCTGCTGGGGTATGCCAGCTGGTTCTCCGCGGTGCACGGGTCACCGGGACTGCAGCGCTACACCGGAGTGACGCTCGCCAGCCAGGCGATGACGATCGCTGACTGCCGCCACCTGCGCATCCCCGCCGAGGAACGACCGCTGTGCGTCCCGCAACCGATCGAGCGGCGTCACACCTCAGACTGGTACGCCCAGTTCCCGACGTCTCCGCTGCGGCGGCTGGTCATCCCACCAGGTCACAGCTACGACTCGGTGGCCAGGGACTTCGCCGACCGGGTGATCCAAGCCCAACCAGGCGCCTTTGCACTGCTGACGGGTCGCACATTCAGCCACTACTTCAAACCCGGCCGCAGCAGCGGAAGCACCGACACACCGGATCGCAACTGGAGGTTCGCTGCCGTCCGACTGCCGATACGGATATACACCCTTCATCAGCTCCCGGACCCCTACCGAGGCTCACTGCCCTACTTCGGCGGCGACGGGCCGGTCACCGTCGCCGGCTACGGCTTCGGCGGCGCCCACACCGTACCGACGATCTGGCGGCCCGGGCAGCGTGCACTGGCCGACTACCAGCGGTTCGCCTACACGCCAGGACCACTGCTGGCGCTCTGTGCCCTGCTCGCCGCCGTCGCCGGCCTCGGCCGACTGCCCCCCGACCTACGCCGGCTACGGTGGAACGCCCTGTTCCTCGCGGCCAGCGCGATCGTCCTGCTGCTCACCAGCGCCCTGACCGCCACCTTCGACTTCCGCTACCTGCTGCCCGAACTGCCACTACTGCCAGCAGCCGGGGCGCTTGCGGGTGAACTGGTCGCACGACGCCTTCACCCTCAGTCCCCCGATCCTGAGCCGGTCGGTCATTAGATGCCTGGATCCGGCGGTGGCGTTTCCGGATCGCCGCGCTCACGGCCGGATGAGCGGCGAGGATATGCACGACCCAACACAGGGCTGCGCCGCGCGATCCGTAGGAGGCCAGAAGGCTAACGCGTAGCAGTCGCACGATCTGGTCGTCGGTGAGCGCCGCGCGTCGGTCGGACAACAGCAGGTCGAGCAAGTCCTGGGGATAGGTGCGCTGCTCGGCGCGCCGGCGTCGCACCTGTTCGCCAACGGCAGTGATCAGACGTTGGTTGGCGGCGACAGCGGCGCGCACTCCCTGGTGGGGCAGCCACTTAGGCAGTGTCACGTTGCTGCCCATGAAGCGGACAGCGATCTGGGACCGCTCGTCGGCTGCGCATGCGATGTTGGCGGCGTCGGGCCCGAAGAAGAAGCGGGTGATCATCTCGCCCATTTAGCAGCGCATTAGGTGGTACACGTCGACGTCGTCCCCGTGCCGGCTGGCCGAGCAGAGCGCGTCGTCCAACGCTCGGACCATGGTCGGTCCGTGCTTGGTGATCATCGACTGATTCAGGTCGCGCCAGCCGACTCGCCGGCTCTGCATCCAGGCTTCAGTGCCGGCGGCCATGGCCGCGGAGTCCGCGCGGGCATAGCCCTCGACGGTGCGGCCGACCTGCTCCCAGGCGGGGCGGCGGCGTTGCCGACGGGGTAGCCGTAGCCCAGTGGTCCCGGTCACCACGGTTCAGGTCCTAGGTGGCTGGTGTCTTTCGCCGCGTGGCGGTCCGCCTCTTTCTTGATCGTTTCGGGAGAATGCCTGTAGTTGCAGGGACTTCTTTTGGAGCGGTTGATGACGCTGGGCTTGGCGGAGCGGCA
>JAABUJ010006422.1_pt1 | contig 11382 bp, 9 predicted proteins | sample 5559131 | NCBI WGS metagenome assembly JAABUJ01 (sample SAMN10711875, study PRJNA513366) | rock metagenome | isolation source: Antarctica rocks | place: Antarctica: Victoria Land, Mt New Zealand nord | collected 2016-01-07 | reverse complement strand
GCGCACCTGCGGGGACGGCGGCCGCTCCCGCACTGGCCGGCCTCTGGCCGCCGTGACCTTCCGCACGTCGCGCCGGAAGTCCGTCGGGCTATAGGGCCGGCCCGCGGTGACCTGATCGGCGGCGTAGCCCAGCGCGGCGGCCGGGTCCGGCGCGGCGAGCGCCTCGTCGTACCAGGCCATCTCCGGCAGCACCTCGATGAGGTCAGCCCCCACACCACCACCCTCAACCACCGCGTGGATCTGTGCCAGGCGGTAGACCCGCCCCGGTTCGACCCCCAGCGTGGCTGCGAGCTGCTGCACCGCCGCGGTCCCGCGCCCCTCGCGTTCCGCCCGGCCCACCACGCGCTGGAGGGCCTCGTGCGCCAGGGCACCGCGTGCGCGCCAGCGGCTCGCCTCATCGTGCGCGAGATACGCCCATGCTCGCAGGATCTGCTCATCCGACAGCAGCGGCGCGATCTTGATGAGCTGTCCCTCCGCCGCGGCGTCCCGGTCCATCGCCGCGAAGATATCCCCGAGCACGCGGTCCCAGGTCTCCTCCCTCATCGTCCCACCCCCTGCCCGTCGCTCACGCGCGGGCACGCCGGCAGATCGTTCGCGCTGTCGCTGCTGGTCGTTGCGGTCGGTTTCGCTTTCAGTACTCATAGGCTGTCACTGTGCGGTGCATTAGGATGACGGAACCGCGTTTGTCTGTGCAGTAAAGAGGACGAAGGAACACCCCTTTGTGGACGTCGGCAAGCGCACATCACGGAGTCGTTCCTTTCCTTTTCTCCCGGCCCCTGAGCCGGTGCTGTGTGACCAGCTGCGCCCCTCACGTCCGGCGTCGAGGGGACGCGCCACACAGGCGCGCGCGGCGCGGGACAAGGCGGCCTCACTCCGCCCGTGCGTCGTCAGCGACGGCAGCAGCGGCGGCATCCGCCGCGCGGTCGGACCCATCTCCGGCGGCGCGCTCAGGCGCGGACACCGCGTCGACGATCCGCACGTCCTTATCCTGCCACCATACCCGCGTCCCGTCGTCGAGCGCGACCTCGACCTGCCCCCAGCGGCCCCGGCCGGACAGGACACCGTGGTGGCCGTCCCGGTACGCGACCGTGACCCCGGCCTCCCGCGCCAGGAGCGCCAGGTGGCGCGCGACCGCCTCCGGGGCCGCGAGGTTCGCCTCCGCTTTCGGCTCCCAGACGTCACCCTGACGCGTGAAGAGGACGCCGCCGCGCATGACGAGATCCCGCGCCAGCGCGAGACGTCCATCGTCCGTCTCCTGTGTTCCCAGGAGATCGGCTGTCGATTGGCCTTCGCTGGCCGCCGCCCACAGCGCCATCAGGTCGTGCGCGATCACGCCCGCGCGCACGGCGGCGTCGATCCGTTCCTGGTCCGCAGCCAGCGTGGCCTTCCGGTCCTCGCGCGAGAGGGCGACATACGCCGGGCGGCGTACCCCCGTCGTGAGCTGGATCACCGCCAGCGGGAACCGCTCCCCTTTCCAGCCCACGATTGTCGCCTCCACGGCCCCCAGCGCCACGGCGCTGGTGATGACGCCGAGACGCGCCTCGCCCTGGCCCTCATTCATGCGCGCGATCACGATATCGCCGGGTGCCAGGACGACATGCGTGGCCTGGCGTTTCGCCACCTCCTCGGGCGCGCGGGGGAGGTAGACCTCCTGCGCCCCCAAGCGCTTGCGCGCGAAGTAGGCCACGTCGGCGTCGAGCAGCCCCTGGACCTGGACCCGCGTGGCCGGGGTGTAGCACGCCCCCGTCGCCAGCCGCGCCAACTCGACCGTCGTCCAGGGACGGTGCGGCCCTCCCGTCGCCAACGCCGCACGGTGGACCGCGGCAAGGTCGGCGGCGGATACGGCGCCGTCCACCCCGTGCGGGTCTGCTGGCGTCGCGCCCGCGGGGGACGGGGGGCGCGCCCCCTCTCCCGCCAGCGCGGCGACAGCCGCCCGTGGTGACAGCGCCGCCGACGTCGCCCGAACCGGCGCGTCGATCAGCGTGACCGCCTCCCCGTTCACCGCGATCTGGGGATGGTGGCGGGCGACGCGCCGGGCCAGGGCGCGCAGCGTGTCCGGCTCCCCATGCACGAGCACCGTCGTCCGTGGCCGCGCGCGCGTGACGGCCACCTCGATCTGGCCGGCGTCCGCGTGGGCCGACAGGCTGTACCGCTCCACCGCGCAACTCAGGGTCAACTCCTCCTTGCCCAGCGCGACGGTCGTGCCCTGCCGCGCCCGCAGCAGGGCCGCCCCCGGACTCTCGTCATCCTGGTAGCCGCTGAAGATGATGGCGCTCTTCTCGTCCGCCGCGAAGGCGCGCGCGTAGAGGGGGGCGGGACCACCGGTCATCATGCCCGACGAGCTGATCACGATAGCCGCCTCGGGGTTGTCGAGCAGGCCGCGCCGCCGGCCCGCCGTGACGGCATACACCGCGAGTGAGGGGTCGGCGAAGAGCGGGCGCCGCGCGTTGCGGACGTAGTTTTGCAGGCGCGGGTTGAGGTCGTGGACCTGCGCCTGGTAGAGGGCGCACACGCCGCGCACCATGCCGTCGAGGTGGATCGGCACCGGGGGCAGCTCCCCGGTGGAGCGCGCCGCGCGCAGGATCAGCGCCACCTCCTGCGCCCGTCCCACCGCGAACGCCGGCAGCAGCGCCCGTCCCCCGCGCCCGACCACGCGCGCCACCGTCGCCACCAACGCGCGCTCCTGCTCCTTGCAGTTGGCATGGATCGCGTCGCCGTAGGTGCCCTCGCTGATCACGGCGTCGGCCTGGGGCAGACGTTGCACGTCCAGGCCGTGGATGGTGCGCTGGGCCGTCACCGAGTAGTCGCCCAGGTGCAGGACGCGGCCGGCCGGCGTGTCGATCAGGAGCATGGCCGCGCCGGCGATGTGGCCGGCGTGCAGGAACCGCACCGTGATGGCGGGGTCGGGAAGCGGCGCGAGGGGCTGACCCCACTCGACCGGCCGCACGCGCGCGAGCGTGCGCTCGACCACCTCGGCCGTGTAGAGCGGCGTTTCGCCCTCCCGCTCCAGGTGCTCGGCCGCCATGACGCGCACGCTGTCGGCGAGGAGGAGGCGCGTCAGGAGCAGGGTCGTCTCCGTGCAGTAGATCGGCGCCGCCGGGAACCGCTCAGACACGAGCGGCAAGGCCCCGGTGTGGTCGATGTGCGCGTGCGTCACCAGGATGGCGTCTGGCGGCTCGGCGATCAACCGGTCGAGGGCGGGCCGGCGGTCCTGCCCCGCGCGCGCGGACGGGCGCATCCCCGCGTCGATGAGCACGCGCCAGTCTCCGATGCGCAAGAGGCCGCACGACGCGCCGACCTCGCCCGCGCCGCCCAACGGGATGTACTCCACCCTCACGCGTGCCCCCCCTCGCTCTCGCTCGCCCCGTCGCTCAGACGCGACGCAGCGGCTCCTGTCCGTAGTGTCCCAGACGCGACGAGAAGATCAAGGGTTGCGGACATAACACGCGACCGCCCGGCAGCCGATGAGGAGCGCCATCGACTGCACCCGCTTCAAGGCGTCGGCTGTCGTGTGGACATCGGTTTGTACATAAATCCCGCCCCGGACCGTTTCTCCCGGCCCCCAGGCCGGCGCTGTGTGTCCCCGACGACACGCGTTACATGCGCCACAGGGCCGCGCCGGGGCGCGGGGGAAAGGTGGGGGTGAAAGAGGTCGATAACGGCAAGCGGTATACGACAACACTCAGTATGCTACAGACAAAGGATAGTGAGTCATGACAACGCCGCCAACACCACCAACACAGCCGACCCAACTACCAATCGTTACGCAACAGCAATACGTGGACGATGCTCCGAGTCTGGATGTGGTCCACGAGCAGGTGGAATGGGCGCTCGATCAGGTGTACGAACAGGCAAATGGCATCGACGCCAAGTCAGGGGTTGTCCTTCTCGCGTCTAGCCTTCTCTTTGCAGGCGTGACCGCACTCCAAGTCGCCATAGGATCACATGTTGCCGCACTGCGACCAGGCACGCCGATGCCCTGGTGGGAAATCGCCGCTCGCTGGATTGCTGGAGGAGTAGCCATCACCTTCTTAGCTGTCCTTGGCCTTTCCTTAGCAGCTATGTGGCCGCGTAAGTTCGCGATGGCTCCCAAACCCAAGAAGCTACGCAAAAAATACCTTGGTGAACCCGAGCGGGTAACGAAAGCTATTGTCATGAATGCTCGCATCGATATTTACAACCCGACGGTGAGAAAGGTCGAACTAAAATCGTTGCTCATGGTTCTATCTTTTTTCGCTGTAGCCATTGAGGGCATCTTATTAGTGGTCATCTTGATGATCGTTGCCTTCGCACTATAAAGGGGAAACTGTGTCAGCAGACAACAGCGCGCAGCCACAGAAGCAACAAAACCAGGCGCAGGACCAGTCTCAACCACAGCAAAGCACACAGGCGCAGGACCAGCTACAGCCGCAACAACAGATCCCACGCCTGTCGGAAATGCGTGACAATAGCATTAGGGATACAGCAATCTTCAATAACGAAAGCCCTAGTCGTCGTGAGGGTCCTAACAAGGAGTAATAGTCAGTGACGGCAGACGAGCAGCAAAACGTACAGCCGCAAAACCAACAACAAAGCCAGGTACAGAATCAGCCCCAGGGTCAGGTGCAGGGTCAAGCGCAGCAGCAACTCCCACGCTTGTCACAGATGCATGATGACAGCATCAAGGGCACCACTGTCAGGGAGAGCGAAGGCGCAGACCATGACCCTCATCAAGTACACCTCGAAGGGTAGCGATTAACGATGGCAGACGAGCAACAGCCCCTGCCGCCGCAGCCGGCACAACAACAGCCCCTGCCGCCGCAGCCGGCACAACAACAGCCCCTGCCGCGCTTGTCGCAGATGCGTGACAATAGCGTTGTGGGAACTGGATGGAAGGTTAAAGACCAAGGGAAGGGAGATAATAATCTTCAGTACGGCCGAAAGATAACGGAAACCTTGCCAGAGAGCGATTAGGTGGCCGCCCCACTGGTGGCGTTGGTCGCGCCTGGCACCGCGGTTGTAGCCCCTCTCCTATTTATACGAACAGAGAGCCACCAGCATCAAGGACGCTGACCAGTTCGGCGAGCGACTGCGGCCTGATCCGCTCGAACTCTTTCTGCGGCACCTTCCTGTAGTGCCATTCGGCGCCGGCCAGCGCGGTCACGTCGGCGCACCACTGCTCGGCGCGCGCGTCCTTGCGCGCCACGTCCGGGTCCTCGCGCCCCTTGGTCTCCAGGAGCCAGTGTCGCCCCGCATTGTCGCGGGCTACGAAATCGGGCTCGTAGAGGCGAAGGTTGGCCTCGCCGTCGAGGTATTCGAGCTGCAAGGGGCGCGGCAGGTTTCCGAGGTTGGCGAAGGCCTCGACGTCGGCGACGCCGTCGAGGAAGCGGGCGAACGCTTGCTCGAAGTCGTTGCCGCAGGGCGTGAGGTTGAACAGCGTGCGCTTCACGTCGGCCACCTTACCCGAGTAGGGGAAGGGCGGCGTCGTCGAGAGCATCTGCGGCGCGTTCTCGACGACAGGCACACACTCGTCGGTCAGTCGCGGGCGGATCAGCGCGAAGAATACCTTCTCGGTCAGCGTGAGCGTGACCGGCCGGCTGAGAGCCTGGATGACCGGCTTACTGTCGAGATTGACGGCCGCGCCGAATGCCTTCTCGCGCAGGAACTGCTCGACCTTGGGTACCAGTGTCGAGAACTGGGCGGTCAGCTTAAGCGTCTGGGCGATGATCTGCGTGTAGAAGGCGATGATCTCGCTCGCCGTTTGCGCCTGGGGCATGGTGTAGGTGCGCGTCACCACCACCTCGTCGGAGATCACGTCGCGGCCCTCGTAGGTGAAGGTGTCCGTGGGCGTCGTCGCGGTATCGACGCGCAGCGGCTGCCGCAGGGCGATCTGCCCCACGTCCACGCCCTCGATCACCTGCCGGACCGACTTCTTGCGCTCTAAGCGCGGCGAGAGGACCGGGATGGCGATGTCGCGGGCGGGGATGCGCGCGGTCTCCACCTGGATCGTCGGGATGATGAGCGGCGTCTTCTTCTTGCCGTACTCGAAGGTGTCGAGCTTGATGCCCTCCTCCTTCTCCAAGTCCTCGACCACCTGCATGAAGTTCTGGTTGCCGATGATGTCCACGCGCTCCTGGTAGCCGGTCAGGTTGCGGAACATGAGACGCAGGCCACGACCGACTGCCTGCTCGGGCAGGATGTTGGCCTTGGCATTGAAGGGGCGCAGGCCCACTACCACCGTCACGTTGTTCACGTCCCAGCCCTCGCGCAGCATGAGCACCGACACGATGCAGACGGTTTCGCTCGCGTCGCCGTCCACGTTGCGGGCGGCCGTGCGCGCCTTGTCCAGGTCGGCCTTGCTTACCTCGCCGCCCTTGTCCGTGTGGATCACGAGGAGCTTGTCGCCGTCGAAGGTGCCGGGGAACTTATGGCGCAGCCAGTCGGCCACCTGGTCGGCGCTCGCCGTGTCGTAGAGCATCAGGAACAGGATGGGCTTCTTGCCGAGCGGCCCCAACTCCTCGCGGTACTCCTGCCACCGTTCGACGGCCGCCACCAGATACGCCTCGTAGCGCACGGCGGCGTTGTCGCTCTGCACCTCACCGATGCCCTGCGCGATGCCCTTGACCGGACGCTTCACCACGTTGTCGAGGATGGCCTGCTTGAGCGGGTAGTCGTAGACCGTCCAGGTGAACAGCGTGCCGTCGGGCTGGCGCGGCGTCGCGGAGAAGTCGAGCTGCGCCGTCAGGCCGTGCCCCCCCGTGCCCAGCCGGCCGTGCAGGGAGGAGATGACGCCGTTCCAGGCCACGGCCCCGTCGTTGGTGTGGTGCGCCTCGTCGTTGAGCAGTAGGCAGTCGCCACGGCGGGCGATGCGGTCGAGGAACGCGGCCTCAGGCTGTAAGGACGCCGGGGGCACGGGACCGAGGAGAGCGGCGACGGGATTGGGTGGCGTCGCGTCCTCTGCCTTCTCGTAGAGCTGTTGGATGTTCGTCACGTAGAGCGCGCCGGCGCTCTGCATGCGCTCGCCCTCGCCACGGAGATACACGTCGAGGTCCCACAAGATGCCGTACTCGGGCGGGATCACCGGGTCGGCCTTGAAGACCTTGCCGCCAGCGAAGTCCTCGGCCAGGCGCTCGAAGACGATGACGTTGGGCGCGATCAGCAAGAAAGTCGTGGCGTAGTCGTCGCCCTCGCCACGCACCGCGTTGAGGTACTGCCAGGCTATCGTCAGCGCCATGACTTTGGTCTTGCCGGAGCCCGTGCCCATCTTCACAGCGTAGCGGGCGAAAGGGTCGTACAGAGGGAGAGCAATTTTCTGGCCCTTGGCGTAGGCCAGGAGCAGGTCGCTGCGCGTGCGGATGCCCTTGACCTCGTGCAGGTAGATCAGTGTCTCGATCGCTTCGCGCTGCGCCGTGTGGTAGCGGAACTGGCTGCCGTTCGGCAGCCGGTGGTCGTTCTTGAACCACCAGGTGAGCAGCCGACGGGTGGTACCCGTGATTCCCGCGTAGCCAGCCGCCTGCCACTGCTTAACGTCCTGCCTGACGAGCGGGACGCAGGGCGCGGTCCTGAGCGTGTCGCGTATGTCGAGGAGGTCGAGCTGGCCGGTCATGACGGGCATCTGTTTTTTGGGGCGGGCCATAATATCTTCCTCTCTACGCGATCTCGACTTGCAGAGTGCGCGTGGTGTCGTTGCCGAGTATGTCGATGACCTTCACGTTGACGCAGTACGCGCCAAGTCTATCGTAGGTGTTTGTCGTCTTCGTCGCTATAGTCTTGTTGGGCTTGGTGCGGTAGCTCTGCCACTCGTTGTGGAAGGTGTCGCCCTTAAAGTCAAAATCGACGGCCCAGTAGTCGATCCACGACTCCCAGGCGGTAATCTTGGCGCGCACCTCTTGGGGAACGTAGTCGAGGGGCGGGACGAAGTTGGTCAGCTCCACCGTCAGCGTGTGGCCGGCGACCTTTGTATGCACGAAGAGGGCGGCCAGCTCGAAAAACTGAATATCGCCTTGCTCGACGGCCTTCTTCTCCAACACCTCGCGCGGGATCGTGTAGAACTTGAGATCGACACCAGCATCGAGGGCCTGCTGGCGGGCCACCTCGTTCAGCTCGAAGGCGAAATCCCAACCGAGCACGTCGATCCCGGTGGTCCGCACCTCGGATTGGCCGACGCTGCGCTGCCACTCGATGATAATGCTCCTAACGTCGGCGAGCGTCACGGGCGAGTCGATGGAGCCGACATGCACCACGCGGTTGCCCTTGACGCCGTGGAGCCAGGTGCGCCCCGCGATCGGCCGGGCATGGTAGAGGTCGAGAATGAACGTCGTGTAGGCGGCGACACGCTGCGTGGCTTGAAGGCCGAACTCGTCAGCCTGCCACAGTTGCCGCTCGTACTTGCCGAGATTCTGGACGACGAATGGTGTGACATCGGGAATACTAAGCAGTCGCTTGCGCGCCGTATGAACGGCAAAGCGTCCCAAGTCGCACGTAATCCAACGACGTCCTAGTCTCTCCGCTACAGCCGCCGTCGTGCCCGAGCCGCAGAAACAGTCGAGCATAAGGTCGCCCTCGTTGGATGATGCTTTTATGATGCGCTCAAGCAGGGCCTCGGGCTTCTGTGTGGGATAGCCTACTTGCTCGCTGGCCGCAGTACGGGTGCCAAAGCCAAGAATGTCAGTCCAGATGCAATCAACTGTCGACATAGCCTCGTCGAGATAATATTTCTTGTACTTAGCCCCAGTGCTCGAAGTATGGATTAGACCTTCCTTCTCGAAGCGGGCGATAGACACGTTGGAGTAGTCACCAAGCTGCACCGCTTTATAGAGGCGCCTATCGGAGTCCACGTATCGGTACGCCTTTTTTTGCTCATCGGTGAGAGGGACAAATTGCTGGTTGAACGTCCATATGTCTGACGACCGTGAGTAGAGCAGTATGGTGTCCATATTTCGAGGCCATTGTCGCGACGTTTTCTTGGCCCCTTTGCCAGCTACGTCGCGCTTCCACGCTATCGAGTTGCGGAAACTTTCTGGACCGAACACCTCATCCATGACACAGCGCGCGGCGTGTTCTAGGCGCCAATCGAGGTGGACGTAGATACTGCCCGTTTCAGCCAATAGCTCGTGCAAGATTGTGACAGTCTCGTAGAACCACTGTAGATAGCTGTCGAGGCCACGCCCCCAGGTATCACGGTAAGCTTTCTGCTCAATGATATTGGGTTCTTTGGTGAGCGAGATATCTGAGTCGGGAATCGTCGTGGTAAAGGAAAAATCGGCGTCGGTATTAAAAGGCGGGTCGATGTAAACCAAGTCTACTTGGCCAGCGAACTCGTCGAGCAGCGACGGCAGGACGTAACGCTTGTCCCCCCAGATCAGCCGATTGCGCCAGTCCGCCTTCTGACCGGTGCTGAACAAATCAAGCGTTCTTTGGCGCTCCTTGGCGCTCTCATTAACCGTCTCGACGTCCTGAAAAGGCAAGCTGATGCGAAGCGGATTACTTTTTCTGCCAGCAGCGTCATACTTGCCATCCCATCTAAGTTCCGTCGGCATTCAAAACTCCTCTAAAGATGCTGATGTAAGACGTGTCCTCGCCATCGTGATAGGGCTATCATTGTTGAACAAGCACACCATCTAAACATCAATGAGTTTCCATAAGGCTGCTACGTCGCGGTCGATTGCAAGAGCTATCCCGTCGATCGCAATGTTAACACCCTCTGCATCGCACCTTTGAACCTCGGAAGTAGGGGCGCGATGTATTAGGGTATGATGATTAGCGCATAAGAGACAGATATTTAGTGGACTGTCCAATCCGCCAGCAGATACATACACAACGTGATGCACCTCAAGGACCGATGGGAGCAGGTTTGGGGGGATGGTGCTAGAGGAAGGGCAACCACGTACTTGACATCTCTGAGGCCATGCTTGTAGAACAACCCGACGTAAGGCAGGATCGCGCTCCCATGCACTATATTCTCGCCGCCGTCGAGTGCTTTCGACACTTGCTAGCCGAAGTGCCCCGCGACGCACTTGCCTTCTCTCTTGAGTTGCAGCGGGGCGAGTGCCGAGCATGCGCAACCTAAGACGATTTCCTCGGCCTACCTGCTCTACCATTACATCGACTGGCTGATTCCACCGAGTCCATGTCTTTATCCAGCGCACTAGCAGTCGTCCACCAATGTAAGGGTTGGCCCGATTTAAATGAAAGCGTCCCTCGACGGTCGTTCCATCCAACAATGTCACCTGGCAATCCACGTCAGCTTTCGGGAGAAAAGACAGCTGTGATGGGACAAATCTAATCATTGAGCCAGTGTGATGTACGAGCGTTGCTTGCAGCTCACCAACACCACGTAAAAAGCCCACTAATTGCTACCTTGTTCCAGAAATAGTGTCAGTCGGTGGCCGATATTTAACACAACAAGTATACTCCCGCCACTTTTCGGTGCTCTCGTTGACCGTCTCTACGTCCTGGAACGGCAGGCTGATGCGCAGCGGACTACTCTTCTTGCCGTCCTTGTGCTTCCCATCCCACACGAGTTCTGTCGGCACCTATAATCCCCTCCCCTGAGAGATAGTATGCACTAACAGCGGCTTATGCATTAAATCTATTCGGGCATTTCCAATACATTGCAGAGCTATCGTTGTGCAAGTCGCTTATCATCGCGTTCCTTTCCCGAACATCGATCTGCATTTTTAGCCTACAGGTTGTGCATTCTGCTGTAATTGCCATATAGCCGGTCTTTTGAACAAAGACCCAGTTTCCGAGGCTATGCCCATTCTCGGCTGCACGCTTGCCTGCGACCTGAATCGCATTGTCTATACTTTGCTGTTGCTCATCACTCATGCCGCCTTCTCCAAACCTCTATTAGTTATGAAAGCACACTTGCAGCACCTCAAGCCGCCGCAACCTACCAGCATCTATCTCATATAATACGTACATGGCCCATCGCAGGATCACTATACGCCGCCTTCCCTTCACACTGCAAGGGGCTGCGTCTACCCACCGAGCAACGTGGGTCGCAGCTCCTTGGGCTCGTCCGGCGTCATCGTCGCCCCCCTTTCACCACGCGTCGGCCCGACGTGTGTAGACGACTATGCGGCACACAGGGCGGCCCCTGCGGGGCCGGAGAAAACGCGGAAACGCGCGTCCCCGCACAATTGGCGCTCACCTGACGACCTGGCACTGAGGGACGCGCCACGGGCCGACGTAGCAGGCCGCCGAGTGGATCGCCACCTCATGCGCCCCGAGCGCGAGCGCATCGACGAGGATGAGGGGTATCGCTATCATCGGAACTCTAGTTTCCGCTGCATCAGGCGGCTACGTCAAGCGGAGCAGCGGCTTCTGGGGTCGCATGCCGCCGCCGTTGGCCCCAGAAGCCGGTGGGTAGATGGTCGGTGCGGACCTTTTTTGTGCGAA
>JAABUJ010006421.1_pt1 | contig 11384 bp, 13 predicted proteins | sample 5559131 | NCBI WGS metagenome assembly JAABUJ01 (sample SAMN10711875, study PRJNA513366) | rock metagenome | isolation source: Antarctica rocks | place: Antarctica: Victoria Land, Mt New Zealand nord | collected 2016-01-07 | reverse complement strand
CGCCCGCCCGACACCGGGCCGGCACCGGGGCAATCGTTCGAAACAGAACGCCGAGCAAAATCGCGATGACCGGAGAGCCCAGGATCGGGGCGAATCGTGCCAGATATGTCGCAGCCGCGGCGAGAACTGCGGCGAACAAGAGTCCTGGTATGACGCTCAGCCGCATACGAGGGACTCTTCACCATGACCACAGGGGAACATCGTGATTCCTGAGCAGACGTCGGATTCTCGGCGCTGGCGCATCTTATTATGCTGCATCGGCATGATGATGTACATCGGCACCGCGTATTCATGGCTTGTTTTCGCGGCCGCTGATGGCGTTTTTCGGATGGACGAGCTTACAGGTCGGCTTGACCTTCGCAATCATGGTCTTCGGAATCGGAATCGGGGCGTTGGGGGCGGCAACCTTAACGGGCGCCATCGGACCCGTAGCGATGCTCGTAGCGTTTGCCGCACTGTTGCCCTTACTCGCCCGTAAGCCGCGCCCTTCGCCCGCTCCGATGACGGCGAACGCATAGCACTCCGCACGAGCTCACCGGTCGCTGTGAAGCTGGCGCTGAACTTGATACCAACTGTGCGGCGAGATGCCGGTATCACCGCGGAAGGGATAATCGAGTTCGGCGATCAGGATAAACATCAAGGCGATCGTGAGCGTCAAGGCCCCCGTCATGGTGAACTGAATGCGCACGTTCTCGACGCCGAACATATAACTGAAAGCGAGCGTCACCACCGCGACGCACCATAACGTTGACCACAAAATCCACGGGATGCCCGTCTCGTTGTCGTGCAGTCGCCGGCGCCGTGCGTCCAGAAACGTCGTCACCAGGCCCAGGGCTTGTGACTGCACGTTTTGCTGCGGAGCGCTTCGCGGAACGACGTCAGCCACTTGGCGCGTGATGACGCGCGCCAGATGCTGCGCCTCCCTGCTCCATCCGCCATGTTGCATCTGCGGCCACTCGTCGTAGATCATCAGACTCACGTAACGGTCCAACTCCGTTTTCAGCGTCACATTGAGCGGGGACGGAAGCGCATCGCTCAGGCGGTGTAAATCCGAGACGGCGCTCGCTTCGGTCGACACGACGTTGTCCGAGTTGTTGTACTGCTGCCAAACGACGACGACGACGAACGAGAGAAGCACCGCGTATGCCGTACCGATGATGCCGAGAATCGAACCTGCAACGCCATTGTGCTTTACAAAGTCACGCGTCGGCACGGACCGCAGGACGAGCCAATGACCGACGCACGTGATCGTACACAGTGCAACCACCGTGCAGAGCGAAAAGACCCATACCGGTATCCCGTAAATCCAGGTCACTCGGCGAACTTCGTTCGCCTAGGGTTGGTACGCTGCTTCGTCGATGTTGACGTAGCCGCGGCCCGCGCCCCCCGCCGGCGGCGGCGCGACGATAAGCGAAAGCCGATGGGTACCCGGCGTGAACGCCGGACTATCGAACACGAGCAAGCGCGTGTTCTTTTTTGGGCTCGTGAAATTCGCCGTGCCGTACGAACGGCCATCGAGCGTTATTGCGGCGGTGCCGCCATTCGGGCCGCCTATGCCGAACACGCGCACGGCTCGACCGACGAAAACCAGGGTGGCCGTCGCGCCGATTCGGAAACTCCGCGTGCTGGTCCCACCCAAGCGCCCATCGCGCTGCCCGATCACGCGTTCCCAACCACCGGCGAACTGGAATCGAGTGCCGTCGGCAGAGGCTCGCGCGTCGTCGACCGATCGGTACGCCGCCGTCCCCTGGGCCGCCGTCCGCGGAACAACCGACGCCTTCGTGACACCGCCGGCGAATTCCAAGAAGGCGACATAGGCGACGACGAACAGCAGAAGCGCGACAAAGACCGCGGTCCCACGGTACCAATCCGGCACGTCACCGATCCTGCGGCGCATCAATCGTACGGAGGGAAGCGGAAGCCCGAGACGACGCGGCTCGACCGTAGCCGGCTGGGACACTGATTCCGAAATATCCATAGCGATTCTCCATGCAAGTGCAGCTCCCGGCCGCGACGCACCTTGAGCCTCCGCGCTGCTTCGCTTGAGCATTTCAGCCCGGAAGTCGCTGAAAACAGGTGCCTTAATGCCTAGAGCTCGTTTCGCTCCTTCGGAAACGTCGGGCTTTCCCGATTCGCTGCCCCCTGGTAATGATGCCTTGAAATACGCGATGGCAAGCGAGATCTTCCGCGGTAGCATTCCGACGTTATAAAAACGGGCCCCACGTGGCGGTAGATGCCTTCAACCGCAATTGCGGGGACGCATTGGTGATGATTGCAGACTTGCAGGGTACGCTCAAAGGATGTGCTGGACGTTAGATGCGCGGGACGTGCGTGCCGCGCGGGGCGCGCGCAAAGCGGCGGCGGCTGCGTTGCGCGCATATACGGATTCGGAAGAGACGCTGAGCGCCGCGGAACTGGTCGTGGGGGAGTTGCTTTCAAACGCCGCACGTCATACGAAGGGACACGTGTGTCTCGAGCTGAGTCGGGCGGAGGGAGGCGTTCAGATATCGGTCCACGACACGACTCCGGCTTTCGCACTCGACGTTAGTCGGCCGAGCGACGAGTACGCCGAAAGCGGCCGCGGCTTGTATATCGTCTCGGAACTCGCCCGCCGCGTTTCGGTCGTACCGCTCGCCGGCATGGGTAAGCGCGTCTGCGTCATCTTGGAGTTGGAAGTGCCGCAGGGTGAACTGTCCGAGTCCTGCGAACGGCCGTGGCTGCGCGATGAAAGCGGCGTATGCATGCGACCGCGCGTCACCTCCTACCACCCCGAATTCACTGCGACTTGAGCGTCCCGGCCGCAACGACGATTAGGTTGCGCTCATCGAGGTGAGCCGCGATCGCGGCACGCACGTCGCTTTCCGAAACGGCGGCAAGCCGCTCGCGATAGGTATCGACGTGATCGTCGCCGAGCCCGTAGTACGTCATGCGCTCTAACTGCGCCGCAATACCGCCGTTCGTGCCTAAGGCGACGCGGTGAGCACCGGACATCGAATTACGCTGCTGGTCGAGCTCGCGCTTTGTCGGACCGCCGCTTGCGTATGCGCGTAGCACGGCGCGTGCTGAGGCGATCGCTCGCTCGACGTTGGCGGGATTTACCGTCACGCCGATCCGCCACGGCCCCGGTAGCCGTCCGGCCGCAAGGAAACCGCTCGTGACGCCGTAGGTCAGACCTTCGCGATCGCGCAGTTGTAAGCCCAAGCGCGAACTGAGCGTCGACTGTCCGAGGATGCCGTTGGCGATCGCGGCTGCGAGGTATGAGTCGTCGCGGCGCACGAGCGACGTAGCGCGCCCGATCACGACATCGACGCTCGTCTTTCGTTCCAGTTCAACATCCTCGCGTAAGTCGCGTGGCGGGCATGCGCGGACCGCAGGCGTAGGACACGCCGCTTCGATCGGCCCCACGGGCAAGGCGTCGAAAGCGTTCTTCGCGAGCGCTTCGAACGTCGTGGTCCGCGTCGCACCCGCTCCACTCAGAAGCGCCGGCGCACCCAGTATCGTCGACGAGTGATATTCCCGTACGTCATCCAAGGTCAGCGCTTCGATGCCGGCGAGCAACGTGTCGAGGTCGGGCTCAGCGTTGACGTCGTTTGCTTCGTACGCAAGCTGTAAGAAGCGTTGGGTCGCGCGCCAGTTCGTGTGCGTACGTAGAAGCCGCAGAGCGCCGAGCGACTCCGATTTCACGAGGTCGAATTCGCGCTCGTCGAAGGCAGGTTCACGGAGCTCTTCGGCCAGCGTTTCCAGGAGCGTCGGCAGATCGGCGGCCGCGCACGACGCGGCGAAACGAAAAGCCAGGGCGTTGTAATTCTGCGTCGGATCATCGTCGACGAAATATCCGCGTCGAATGCCTGCCCGTTCCAGCCGCTCTTCGATCGCAATGCGATCGTGCGAACGCGTACCCCGTTCCAACATCTCGGCGACGATCGCGGGCAGATAGGGACGGCGTGCCGCAAACGCCGGACCCGCTTCGAAGAGACCGCGCAGTACGACGGTCGCGCTTTCAAGGTTGGCAGTGTAGACGGCGTCGAGGCCGCCCCTGAAGCGCATCCGCACGATGCGCTCCGCGAAGCGCCCACCCCCGATGGCCGCGGGCAACGGTAAGGGCGCCGATGGTACGCTTGGGCTCGCTTCGGGGCGGACCACCACCGCTTCAAACGGCACGCGGTCGAGCGTCCGTGGTGTTCCCGGAAGAAATGACCCGACCGTGCGGTTGTCTTCGTGCAGATACGTTCTGACGGCCTCACGCACGTCGTCGACTGAAACGAGAGCGACGCGTTCGACGTAATCGTCCTCGAGGTGCCAGCTCCCCACGGCTTCGAATTCACCGAGCCGCTGCGCGAGCGCGAAGGTTCCGTCGCGCGCAAACGCACTTTGGACCGCAATCTGACTCTTGGCGCGCGCGAGCTCGGCCGGGTCCGGTCCGTTCGCGGCGAGCGCCTCGAGGGTCGTATCGAGCGTTTGACGTACGTTCTCCGGCGATTCGCCGGGACTGACGGTAACGACGATCTGGAACAGTCCCGGATCGCGCGATGCCCAGTTCCAAGCCGACGCATCGAGGGCCAACCGTTCGTCGACGAGGGCCCGCGAGAGCCGGCTCGTGCGGCCCCCGCCGAGAATGCGGCCGAGCACTTCCAATGCGTACGTCACCTGACGCTCTTCACGTCCTGCGATGCGACGCGCTAGTTCATTTCCAGCAAGCGCGGTCGTTTGGCCGAAAGCTGCCGGCGTATGATACGCGTAAGCGACGAGCATTTCGTCGCCGGGACGTTTGATCGTTACCGAGCGTTCCCCGAGCTGCGGCGGTTCGCTCGTATGCACGTCAGGGATCGCCGACGCGGCGCGTCCCAGCACCCCGAAGCTGCGCTCGAGCAGCTCGAGGGTGCGCTCGACCTCGACATCGCCGACGACGAAAACGGTCGCGTTGTTGGGATGATAGTAGGTGTCGTACAGTTCACGTAACCGCTCGGTCGACACGCCTTCGACGTCGTCGCGCCAGCCGATCGTGGGGTGGTGATACGGATGTTCGCGAAAGGCCGTGCCCACCAGCGCCGCAGAGAGAACGCGCGCGGCGCTGTTGTCGTTGCGTTCGAGTTCGTTGCGTACGACCGTCATCTCCGAGCGCCGGTCGGCGTCGGCTATGAGCGCGTTACGCATTCGATCGGCTTCCAGTTCGATCGCGAGCGGCAAGAACTCGAGCGGCACGGTCTCGAAATAGTTCGTCCGGTCGAGCCACGTCGTCGCGTTCTTGCTCGCGCCGATTTCGTTCATGATGTCCGCGAAGGCGCGTCCGACTTTGCGATTGTTCGCCTGCGTACCCTTGAAGAGCATGTGCTCAAGCAGGTGCGACGAGCCCGTATATCCGACGGCCTCATTGCGGGCACCGACGTGGTACAGCACCATCAAAGTCGCAACGGGTGCGGCCGCATACGGCACGATGACGACATCGAGTCCGTTGTCCAAGCGGAAATCCCGTGGCACAGCGGGTACAGTCGTGCACGTCATGTCCTATGCGTTCGCGGCCGCGTTGCCTGCGTTCCTCGCGTCGCTCGTCGAGTTCGTCGAAGCGCTCACGATCGTACTTGCCGTCGGCGTTACGCGCGGTTGGCCGTGCGCACTATGGGGGAGCGCCGCGGCGGCAGCGGCGCTCGCGGCACTCGTCGCGATCTTCGGCCCGGCACTGGCGCACGTGCCGCTTGCCGGACTGCAGCTGGCGGTCGGGATTCTGCTGCTCTTCTTCGGTCTGCGTTGGTTGCGCAAAGCGCTGCTGCGTTATGCCGGCACGATCGCCTTGCACGATGAGGCCGCGATCTACGAACGCCGGCGCCGCACCCTCGCTAGCGCGGTGCAGCCGGCGGCCGGTATCGACGGCTTAGGCTTCGCAACCGCGTTTCAGGCCGTTGCTCTCGAAGGGCTCGAGGTCGTCTTCATCGTGATCGCAGTCGGCGCCGGCGCGCGCGCATACTTGGCGGCAAGCGCGGGAGCGGTACTCGCCGGCATCGTCGTCATCGGAGCCGGCGTGGCGCTACGTGCACCGCTCTCGCGAATCCCCGAGAACGCCCTCAAACTCTGCGTCGGCATTCTTTTGTCGGGCTTCGGCACGTTCTGGACGGGTGAAGGTTTGCAAATCGCATGGCCCGGCGCCGAACTTTCGCTCCTATGGCTGGTCGGCGGGTTCGCGCTAGCCGCTTTGCTCGCGTACCTGGCGGCAATTCGTATGCGCCGCACCCGCCTATCAACGTGAACGCTTTGCGAACGCTGGCCGCCGAACTCGTCGGACTCTTCGTCGAGGATCGTTTCTTCGCGCTCGCCGTCGGACTTTGGCTCGTATTCGTCGCACTCGTGATCCCGATGTCAAGCGGTTCGCCGCTGACTCGCGGCCTAACGCTTTTCGGCGGACTCGCCCTCATCTTGATAGCAAGCGTCACCTACGCAGCGCGCAAACCGTAACCTCTTAACTTGCGCAAACGTAGCGCAGCGCTCGGTCGTCACGGAAGAAACGCCGTAGGGCAGCGGAGGCGCTAGGCGAAGCTGAAAGGCGCTCGCGGACCCTCGAAATACGCAGTAATGCCGAGCGTTGCACCGCCGGCGGCACAACTCTCGACCGCTTCGGCGAGCGGCCCGACGTCGCTCGGTGCAACGAGCAGCGCGGCAGCCCAGAGGTCGCCACGACGCTCGGGCCCCCGGATACGGCGTACACCCTGCGCCCGTGCGGTACACGCTTCCCACACGCGCTGCGCATGCTGCGCGGTCTCGGCGCGTGCGGTGATGATGGGTGCGCGGTTCGAACGGGTCGCCCGGCCCGCAACGCGCAATAAATACGGCTCGCTAAGCGGCATCGCGTGCGGGCCGACGTAGAGATGCACCGCGCATTCCCGTTTGTCGCCGAGTCGCGCCAATCCGCGCGTCCAGCGGGGCGCATGTTCGCGCACGTAGCCCTCCAAGACGTCCGTCCCCGCAACGACCGTGAGGGGACGCAACGGCAACACGTGGCCGTGTGCGCTTGCGCGCTCGACGGCACGCTCGTGAATGCGCGCTTCCTGCGCTTGCCAGGTCGCGTCGGTGCGGCGGCGCTCGAGTTCACTTGGCCCATACTGCGCAGGATCGACGTACGACAGCAGCAACGCCAAGCGCCCGAAGCGCACCGAAAAGACGCGACGCCCTTCGATAACGAGGCGCCGACCGGCTAATTCAGGTCCGCACGCGGCAAGCAACGTCACGGCGCGTCCCGCCGGGTGAAGGTTCGGCGCAGCCGAGGTGGCGGGCATCAGACTTCGGCCGGCTCCTGAGGCGCCCCGTTCGCGGTGCGGCTATTCGTTAGATGCGACGCAGCGTCGGGGCGATCGAGCAGTGCAAGATGCGTCATCAGCAGACTGCGCAGTTCGCTGCGCGCCTTCTCCGCGGTCTCGAGCGCTCGCTGATGTTCCCGGCGCGCCTCGGTCGTGCGGTCGCCGTAGGTCGCGATCTCCTTATCGACTTGCACGCGCGCCTCCTGACGAATCAGATCGGCCTCTTTATGGGCGCTCGCCTTGACTTCGTCAGCAGTCCGCTGCGCTAGCAGCAACGTGTTTTGCAAAGACTCTTCCATTGCTTTGAAGTGACTGATCCGTTCGCGCAGATCGACCACTTCGGCTTCGAAGGCCGAGCGCTGTTGCGCTTCGTCTTCGAGCGTTTCGATCAACTCGTCGAGGAATTGGTCGACGTCGGTCGGATCATACCCGTTGAGTTTTTTCTTGAACTGCTTGTGCTGGATGTCGACGATCGTGATCTTGGCCACCTCATCCTCGCGTCATGAAATCGAAGGACGGATCGGCGGCGAGCGTCTCACGGATGCCGGCCGAGTTGACCGGAGTCCCCGGCGGCACGACCAAGTACATGGCGTCGGCAAGCTTTTGGATCTTGCCGTCGAGCGTGTAAGCAACGCCGCTCGTAAAGTCGACGACGCGCTGCAAGAGCCCGCGATCGACGCCCTGCAAATTGACGATTACGACCGCCCGCATGCGCAAAGCATCGGCGATTTCGGTGACGTCGCCAAAAGTGCGAGGTGCAAACAAGCTGACCTCGCCTGCGGTGCTGCGGCGGTTCTCGCGCGCCGAGAAGGCGACGACGTTACGCTTGGGCTGCGGCGGCTCGTCTTCATAGAACTCCTCGCCTTCGTCTTCGTGAATTGCGAAGATCGAGCCGAGCTTGTGGAGGAAGTTTTTCTGGCCTTGGCGTGGGTCTTCGACTTCTTCGTTCATGCACGCGCTCCAAAGATGGCGGTCCCGATGCGCAGCATCGTGGTCCCGCAGCCGATCGCTTCTTGCCAGTCGCCGGACATCCCGATCGAGAGTATTGATCCGCCGACGGTGTCAAGGGTCCTCGCCGCTAAGGCGAACGCGCGAGCGATCTCCGCGCGATCTTCGGTATTGGGGCCGATCGCCATCACGCCCTCGACACCGAGGCCCTCGTGGTCGCGTAAACGTGCGGCAAGTGCGGGCGCGTCGGCTGGGGCGACGCCGAATCGTTCGGTCGGCGAGACGTTGATCTGCACGAGCGCTCGGACGGGCTTCCCCATGCCGCGCGCCGCGCGCGCGATTGCTCGCCCCGCATCGTACCGATCGATCGACTGCACCACATCGAAAGTCTCCACGATCGCCTTTGCTTTATTGGTCTGGATGTGACCGATGAAATGTTTGCGCACGCCGGCCAATCCGGCGTATTTTTCGCGCGCTTCTTGGACGTAGTTCTCGCCGAGGTCCGTGAGTCCGCCTGCGAGCGCCGCAACGACGCTCTCGCGCGGCAGTTTCTTGGTGACTCCGACGAGAACGATCGTCGCCGGATCGCGGCCGGCGCGTTGCGCAACGGCATCGATCGACGCCCGCATCGACGCGATCCGGCTCGCGACCGAATTCGGCATATCGACGAGCGGCTTTCCGTCAAACCGCGAGGCTGTCCTTGGCGCGAGCGAAGTTCGCAGCGGCGCGCCCGGCGTCGGCATGGCGGTCACGGCGCAGTGCAAATACCACTAGGCCAAGGCCGATCGCGATCATCGGCAACGCGAGCAGTTGTCCGCCGGTCAGCGGACCCAGGGCAAGATCGGTTTGTCGCCACATCTCGGCGAGCGACCGTGTGATCCCGTAACACGTGAACCACGTCCAGGCCACGACGCCGTCCGGCGGCCGGCGGCGATAGACTAAATACACGATCGGCAACACCGCGATGTCGAGGATAGCCTCGAATACTTGTGAGGGATAACGGTAGCCAGGGGCGCTCGGGAACTTGATGCACCACGGGTGGTCGGGGGCGCACACGTTGCCGACGAGTTCATCGTTGATGAAGTTGACGATGCGCGTGAGCGCGATTCCGATCGGCAGCAGGACGACGACTTCGTCGCCGAGCACGCCGAAGGTCAGCCACGGATGCTTGCGGATGAAGAGCCCGATCGCCATGATCACGCCGATGAGACCGCCGAAGAATCCCATCCCGCCGTTCCAGACTGCGACCACGTTGATGAGGCTGCGCGGCATGTCGCCGAAGTACAGGGGGGCGTCGTGCTTGGTCACGATGTCGGCGATCACGAAGAAGGTCCGGCCGCCGACGAGCACACCGATGAGCGCATACACGAGAAAGTCTTGCACGCCTTCGAACGTCAAGCCGAGGTGGCGACGCCCGGCCGGCCGCGCCATCCAAGCTCCGACGGCGATGAAACCGACCAAATACGAGAGCCCGTACCAATGAATCGCAAGCGGTCCAAGATGAACCGCGACCGGATCGATGTTCGGATAGGTAAACCAGTGCTGCACGTCCGCTTCACCTTGCAGCATCTGGGATGGACGCCCTGCAGGGCTCGCCTGAGCTTCGCGCGCGGCGAGCCGCGGGTTCGCCTGCGGCGAACCCGCGTGGCTTTTTCGGCGTTTATAGCGACTCGCGCACCATGACGTTTCCAGGCCGCATTACCTCTGCGTCGTAGAAGAAAGCGTGCAACTCAACGTCGTGACGGCGTTTTTAGCGGGGCTCGTATCCTTTGCGTCGCCCTGCGTCTTGCCGCTCGTGCCGTCCTATCTGTCGTTCTTGACCGGAACGAGCTTGGAAGACCTTAAGACCGAAACAAGCGGCGGCGCGAGAGCGCGGGTCATCGCACACGCGGGAGCCTTCATCGCGGGCTTCACGGTTATCTTCGTTGCGATCGGTCTCTCCGCAAGTGCGATCGGCGGCGTTTTCACGAACAATAAACGTACGCTCGAAATTCTAGGCGGCATCGTGATCATCGTGCTGGGCTTACAGATGATGGGCATCCTGCGGCTGCCACTCCTGGCGCGCGACACGCGCGTACACGCGGTCCCGCGGAAGCAGTCGCTGTGGATCTCATTTCTCGTCGGTCTCGGCTTTGCCGCCGGCTGGTCGCCGTGCATCGGGCCGATTCTTTCGGGAATCATTTTGCTGGCCGCGCAAGAGAAGGTGCCGCAGGCGACGTTCTTGTTGTTCGTCTATTCGATGGGCCTGGCCATCCCGTTTCTGATCGTCGCGGCCTTCATCACCCAATCCCTGGGGGCGCTCGGCCGCCTGAAACGTTTTCTGCCCGCCATCGAGGCCGCGTCGGGCGCGATTCTGGTCGCTACGGGTCTTGTCGTTGCGACCGACCAGTTCACGCGCATCGCGGGCTTCTTCTACCAGTACGTCAAAGCCCCCAGCCTGTGATTTTTTGGCTTGCCGCGGTACTCGCGCTCGCGCTCGACCAGTACACCAAGCACGTCGTCGTCGTTACGTTCGCGCCCGGTGAAAGCCGCATCGCGATCCCACACGTGCTGTACTGGACGTACGTGCAGAATCACGCGGGCGCCTTCGGGCTCTTCGGAACGCAGCCGTGGTTTCTGGTCGGCATGGCGCTCGCGGTCCTGGCCATTTTTTGGTTTGCGTTTCGCGAACAAGCGGCGCGCTCGCTACTCGTACGCGTCGCTTTCGGAGGCATCGTCGGCGGCGCGGTCGGCAACATTCTGGACCGTTTTCACTACGGCTACGTCGTCGACTTCATCGATCTGCGTTGGTGGCCGGTTTTCAACGCTGCCGATTCGTGCATCACGGTCGGCGTCATCTTGCTTCTGCTCGCGTCGCTGCAGCGCGACCGCGCGACGGCACAGGTGCAAGCGCCCCGCTGAGCGATACGCCGCCGGAGCATCCGTCGCCGGTGGTCCGGCTCGTCATCGCCGACGCCGAAGCCGGCGCGCGCTGCGACCTTGTGATCGCGCGCGTTTCCGGCGCATCGCGCGGACGGGTTGCTCAGGCGATTCGTGCGGGAGCGGTCCGGCTCAACGGCGCGCTTCCCAAAGCGGCGATGCCGGTCGCCGAGGGCGACGTTCTCGAGTTCACGATTGCCGAGCGTCCACCACTTGACGCGCAGCCCGAAG
>JAABUJ010006420.1_pt1 | contig 11386 bp, 14 predicted proteins | sample 5559131 | NCBI WGS metagenome assembly JAABUJ01 (sample SAMN10711875, study PRJNA513366) | rock metagenome | isolation source: Antarctica rocks | place: Antarctica: Victoria Land, Mt New Zealand nord | collected 2016-01-07 | reverse complement strand
GCCACCGCCACGATCTACACCTGCGGATGACCTCAATCGTACCCAGAAGCCTCCACCTCCGATACCTCCAAGACGCAATTTAAGCTCTTATCCAGCCGCTGCTGCGCACTATGCGACAAACCGTCTCGGTGGCGGGTGGAACGGGTATAGTTCTGAGGGCGGCTCTGAGGATGCGATTGGAATTACGGCTCCTTTGACCAGTAAGAAGGAGGAGATGTGGAAGCGGAGATGGGCAAGAGCGAAGGAGATCTTCGACGGTAAAGGGGTCCTACTGAGGAGTTGGAGGAAAGGTGATGATATAATGGACGAGGTAATCAGGTTGATTGAGAGAGCAGAGACGGAATCCAGGTCGACGCAGTAGGTATGACTATGCTCTCTGGGATTTCTGGTATGATTATGGTTCACGAGTGCATAGCGTCATGGTGGGATCTCGGGATTGTAGAAGATTCATTCTCTCTCTAAGGCGATCTCACCAGATAGTGAGTAGATGATTTCCTCTCTGAGCGCTCAGACTTCACGGCGTAGGGAAGGAAAGACCTCACATATCCCCAAGTTCACTATTCACCATTCCTTGGCGGCGAAACCACCTACTTAAGGCCCTCCTCCCCCTTCCCAGCTCCATCTCTCCTACATATTCGCACCTCCTCCACCTCCACCACTCTCTTATATATACACATCCCTCTTTGCCCTTTTACATAGAACCCAACCCAATCTCCATGGCATCCTCAACACGTCAACACGTCTTTACACTCGGCACATCACACATCTGTTCCCAATACTCAGGCATCTTCGGGGCCTTTCGCGCTGGACACACAGCGATGTGGACCAGTCCCTGAGGCTCTTCACTTGTACCCTGCGCCTTTTTGGGTGGAGAACGCCTCTAGGAATAACGCTTTCACGCATTGCCGTTGATTAAACCTTGGGTATGCACACCATCGTAGAACCGGCAATGCGTTGTTCTGTTCAATAACAATGCTCTCAATTTAAGTCACGTTGGCCCGAGACTGCAAAATGGCACCAGCCAATGATCTATGCGTTTTCGTGGAGTCAAGGCTCATCAATAACCTTAAATCAATCTATCTTTATGTGATCACATACTGCTCATGTCTCTAAGAGATAAATTGTGACGGAAAACTATGGAGCGTGCCAGAATGTCTGACCTCTCGATTACATAGGCGTGCTCGGCGCCTACATAAGCAGAACCCACAAACCTGAGCTTTATACTATATTGTTTCTTTGACACTTTGTCACTCACTTCTGTACATACAATGAATCACAATACGCTCATACCATACTGCTCTTGCCTGATTTTGTGAGCTTTGTGAGAGGTGATTTTATCTACAGCCAAGGATACATCAAGGGAGCTGTGCTCTTTCCTCTATGGCATCTCCGGCTTTGCCTCGTCAGGGGAGTGAGACTTTGAGCTCGGCCAGTTTTTAGGGGCGGGCTACTACTCTTCCATGGCCCAGGATCCGAAAAGGTCACACACGGTGAAAGCATCCACGAGCAGTATGAGAAGTTCAAGCGCCTTCCCGTGTGCTGGAGAAGACCGGATCTCGAACAGCCAAAACGAATGGGAGTGAAGACGACAAGTTTGAGGGCTTTGTGCCACTCATGGAAATCCTGTGCTCCGGAACCAGCATGCAGAGATCTTCGACCAAGTCGAAGCCGAGCGGAAACGATATCAGATTCACGCCTCGCCGTGATCGTGTGTTCCCAGACCCGGGGATCCTGGCTGTTACCGCTGGATAAGAAGCTTTAGCTTCTGCCCTCTCGACTCGCTTTGGAAGTCACACACAACTTCACTGTTCTGCTCGCAATATCAATCTGATTAGGCGACTGCTCTGGAGGGTTGACCGGATCCTCGCTATGTCCTGCCAAGAAGAGCACGTTGAGGGCATACTCGATGATCGAGATACTGACAGCGGCCGAGGAGTTTCTGCTGGATTTGAAAATCACACACAACTTCACCGTCCTTTCTGGCTTGCTCTTACCGCACTGTTAAGTCTTCTCTGGCTGGATTTGGAGATCACACACAACTTCACTGTCCTTCCAGCAATGTCAATGCGGTTAGACTGCTGACCTAGAGGATGAAACAAATTTCGCTATGTTCCTACCTGGAAAGGCACATTCAGGGTATACCTCATGACCAAGATACTGATAGCGGTCGTGGAAGTTCTGCAGGAGTTGGAAATCACACACAACTTCACAATCCTTTCCGGCATGCTCTCATCGCACTGTCGAATCTTTTCTCCCGCCATTCATAGCACCCTATGCTTTCCGCAAGAAGAATGAGGGTGTTTCCAGAAAGCATCTGACGCGACAAGTACCCAGTGTAACAGCCACTTCACCTCTCAGAGACTCTTATAGACAGAATGATTCATAAAGGTGCAGAAGCAAGGGGGAAAACTCAAGGGAAGAAGGCTATCGGAGAAAAAGAGGCCAAAAAGCGGAGGAAGTGGATTCTGATGGGACTCTAATGGGAACAACGACAACGACGAGGACTTGTCTCGAGGCCCAGTAAACTATTCGACTCCCTGGAGTCTAATCGGGCGATATATGAAGGTGTGACGGATCTCTAATCCACAATGATTACCAAGACTTACTTTTGCAAAAGATTTCGCATCGGAACCACTCGAAGCCATCTTTGCTAACGGGCAGACCTCGAGACTGAGCGGAATCCTTCCGCAAAATTGAAACATCACGTGAGCGCACAGATCCTTGCATCTGGACGGCTGCGACTCTTCGGCAAAACCACCGAGGATGTCAGCTTGTCCGTTATCACAAAGATGTCCCAACAACCAGCAGCTGCGACAGTCGCGTCCCCCAACGTGAAAACGACCTTTCAAATCGTGGATTTTAGAGCCGGTGGGACTCTAAAGTACATCATCGCCACTGACTGCAATGTGGCTGTAGACCATGCGCGCGGCTCCGGTCATGTCTGTACTCTTGAGACTTTACAGCCAGAGCGATCTTGTATCGCCGATCATATACCCTTACCTGATTCCATTCCTATCATCGAGGAAGGCTAGCTCAAACCCGCAGCGAAAGGCAAGCAGCACCAGACCGGTGCACTAATGCAGCTAGAACGCTATCTGAACGCTCACCCGATTACCAACTTGACCAAGAAAGGAAAGTCGATTCATGTGCTCTCTTATCAATTGTTCTTGATACATAACAACGTCGTCGAACACTAGCGCTCTTCCAACGGGAACGGTAATGCAGGCAGACGGGTCAAATACCAATTATCCGACGGAGAAATCAATGGCTCTCTGACAATCAGTATCTACGTCACTTGGAGGACTACCTGATTAACGCCAACAGGGTCTATGAGCGTTTGAAGTAGCTTGAGAATCTTTATCTTCAGCCATAGCTTCTTTCTTACACTTTGTTAAGTTTTCTTCCCGAAACCCTCCAAACCTCACAGTAAACCCTTGTGAACGAAGCCGGCAACGGCAGGCCAGGCTCGTCTCGACTCCGAAATTGATACGCGAATCCTTGACATCATTGTCAAGAATGACGGCTGTTCATTGTGTGATATGCTGCGACCATTGCTACCCAACAACGCACACCGTATACCTGGAATCTAGTCTCTATGTGATAAACCAAAAGAATGACCCTGAAGAATACTGTTCATCGAACAGTTTCGATATTGCGGACACTCATAGAAGCAGGCTTGAATCTTTCTACTATATACTGAAAACTTGTTTCACCCCTTTTCTTCTGCCTCCTTCGTTTCTACCTATTGCCACCACACCGGGCAATGTCTACAGACGAGTTCACTATATCTTCTTAGCCTAGAATGCTCTCATTAGTACTTTCACAGCGAGTGAGATCAAAACGGTGAACATTCGGTTTGCCCACCTTCCCAGGAAATTCGAGACATCGTGTGAAAGGAGCACCTTACTATAATGGTCTTATGATCAGCAGCTCGCAGGACACAAGACTTCTCCTTCATACTTCCATACAAAATCAGTAAAAGAGCGAATTGGAAATTAGATGGATGGTCCCTAAGCGACTTCATTACTTTCTGGCACTTGTTCAGCGGCACGATCTTGAAGTACATCACGGTGATCGTAAATTGGCTGGCAAATCTGATCGCTGATGTGTATGGGGGCTAGCGTTGAGGAGGAGGCAGAATACGCCGTCTCAGAGGTAGCAGGGCTTTGGCTGGAGGTCTCAAACGCCTACTCAAGCTACACCACAATCTACCTCTTCACCGTAAGTATAGCCTCCTGCTTCTGTCTTTGCCTCGACAGGTCCACGCTCCCCCTCTTTACCTTTAAGGAGCTGACATGGACGCAGACGGCACTCCGCGTCCACCAGGATGTGTAAACAGTACTACAAGAAGTATGAATGCGGCAACATCGAAGACATTCGAAGGAATCGTATCATTATTGACGCTCTGCCGGGTTCTATTTCCAGGAATTGGGTGATTTCTCATTTACTAACTTATCCGCCTTGAGTCTTCGAAAGGCTGCGATTATCTTACACTCCCTGTCTTCGGAAAATTTCGCCGACAGTCTATCGGAGCTGTTGAGTATGCCAGAGAAAGCAATCTGAACATAGTAGCCTCCGCAGGATCGTTGTCTTGTTTTTTCAGGAGCTTTTATGCACAGAACATCAAACTGGCATGGATGATCAGCAGACAACACTGCTCGCTGCTCAAGAAATCGGACACGATGAGTCCTATATATACAAGGGGCCGAGGTCATCCTGGACAACAAGTCCAGATGCAGACCGTTTCGGTAGTCGGGTCGGCTTACCTACGGTGACAAGCAAGCGTCAAGGGCTCAACCACGCTCGTCCGATAGCAAGCAGTTCAAAAGCAGCCCCCTTGAGCGTGACCTAATCCTTGGACCTTCGCATAGTTTGGTCACGATACCTGTCATCTATTCTTCTGGGGCCAATGATTATCTGGGATTCGCATGTCATCAACTCTCGTCCAGGTCTGCGAGTATTTTACAACTTCGAGATACGTGGCTTCCGAAGTTTCATCAATCAAGAGCGTCTATTCAGTGTGATGCTGAGCTGGCTCTTATGATGCGTATGCAACATTATGCACAACTCCTAAAAGACCATGATGGGGACGATTTAGTACTCACCGAGTGACCAATATCCTCGTCTTCGATGCGGGCGTAAACAACGCAGATATCTCACGCCCTCAAGACACCTCACTTGACCAACCAGCGTCTAGTACGCTGCCTTTGTGGAACGCTCCTATCCAAAAGTCACCACTACCATGCAACTCTCCACCAGAGCTTACCCTCGAGGAGCTCGTAAAGAACTGTCGGTATAGGGAAGCATTTGAAATATCTAAAACCTAATTGATTGTAGACGACGACTTGTCCCTTGGTGCCTCAGAAGCCGAACCTGAGAGGCATTTCAACGAAACCCCATCAACTCCCCAAAGTAGGTACTTGGGTTGTCGAACACACACTCCAGCATTACTTTTTTCTTAGAACCCCGGCGACCTCTCCAAGACTTGCCAGTAAACTCCCCTCTCGGGGGCAAAAGCGGCCAAGGGCCGAAAATGAGGTTCCCCCACCAGGTTTGGATCAGGTTCACCAATTTGAAGGCGCTTCCCAAGTTTCACAAAAATTATGGTGGATTTTAGCGATGCTGATCGCCGGCATACGCGGTACTGACACTGACGAGTCTCTTACAGGCCAGCAAGCTTCCACCTCACACTCAAGGCAAGGAGAAACTACACACTATCACACTGTAAAGCAGGCATTTGAGTCGAAGCTTGTCTGGAGATAACTCGAAGCAAAGCTCCTGAAGGAACCAAGCTTTTCATTCCGGAATCCTTAGCCGCATTGGCCTGAACTGCAGGTGAATAGTCTCCAACAATTTTGGCCACAGACCAGATTTCGGAGCCGTCGGCCCAACATAAATCGGAAGACCTATTACTGTCCTATCTATCCTGACCCGTCACCCTGTCCGTGTCCTGAACCCACACCAAGCTTCAGAAGACGCTCGCATCACTCCAACGATGGCTGCCCAGGTGCAATCGTTGGACAATCTGAAGAAGCGCGTTGGGAAGGCTTTCTTGCGCTTGATGAAATACTATGGCTTCTACAGACGTCAATTCAAGCTCTTACGTATCAAACTGAGGCCGAAGACTGTCAATTGGAACGCGCAAACCTTGCTCAGCAACGAACATCCGGAGCATCGTCGCATCACCCGTATAATCTCATTGCTGAGGATCTTCGATCTCCAAACTGAAGCTCAAGCTTTTTACCCAGCACTGACCACTGAGTCTGAGCGCATCACGTCAAAAGTCGGCGCCAAAAGTCGATTGCAATGGAATGCAACAATGACCCAGAATACCACAAAGCATATCTCACACCGAACAAATACTGGCGTTATTTAGTACTAGAAGGAGCTCGCGTACAACTCCAAGTGCATTCCCTACGATCATGGCCTAATGAAATGAGCCGGGTGGCTCAGAAGCGAGACCCGCCAACGTCGTGTGGTATCAATACGATTGGAAGATTTGTCCGGATTTCCATCACAAATCACCGCCATTCCTCCAAACATTCCATTGCAAGATTGGCATATACACTTGTTCGAAAACGCAAGTGAAGGGAGACTACGGCAAGTGGCCTGCAGACTCTACTGCAGACGGGACGATCAGGAATGGTAGGAGATCTCGCGGTTGAGCCGCGAACTCAAAGGGAGAATTGCGAGCGACGCCACAGCCCAACGATACGACATGTCCCCAATGCAACTTTACGACACACGATGATGAATCTAGCATACGCTGTGAATCCTGCGGTGACTCCTTTCATCACATCTGCGTAGAATTGCCGGACCTCCGAACAATATGGAATGTCTTAGTGACGGCAATGAGGAGTAGTTTAACAATTATGCGAAAGAAGCTCCAAAAACCCTATCAGGAACGGCATCTGCAGGTCTGCCTCAACCATTGAAAGGTGCGATTGGTAGTTGGGTCTACAAGATCAAGAAACCCCGCTTGGGCTAAAGAGAGAATTCCAATTGGAGCACAACGTTCTGTCTGACAGCCATCAGATTGGTCCAGAATCCTTCGAACACCATACCTTTTCATCAGCTGAGGTCTGCAGCAGTCCTACCATGATGCGTAGGTCGTGCCTTCGTTCCAAGACTTCGTTCCCTTTAACTGATCTTTACATTCGCGTGTCGTGACAACGGAGAACAGATACGAGTGGATTGGAGGGGCAGCGTACGCTTGGGCTACGATCTGGAAGACCTTATGGGCTTCTCTGCGGTACGAGAAAGTGTGGACGAGTACGATCCGGCTAGTGGCCCTTTGGAAGATTTTTGATGGTCTTCAAAGATATGTACGTTCTCTCGTCTGGCAGCATCTTTCTTTTCTCAATCCACTATGAAGCCGAACTTTCTATTTGAATGAAACCACTCACAGGCCACAATACTCCTTGTGTTTAACATGAAAGCATCGCCAAGGATATGCAGATCGGCAAATTGAAATTGCAATTACGACTCATTGAAGATCTGCCAGCATTTTGAAAGAGTCAACATACGTGGGTCATCACTATCAAGGGTTACGAAAAAGAGACCTAATGGCCCGAGAAATGTCAACGTTGAAGTGTCGCCGCACTCAACGAACTGACCAAGCTGCTAAACCACATCGCGTCAAGGAGCTTCGATTTGTCGATGTAAGCGATCTTACGATTAATCTACTTGACATGGTCCTAGTATTATTTCCAAAGCTTGAGTGGCTTGGTTTGCAAGACTGCGTCGCCCTTGATGTGTCAGTGATGGCAACTTGGGAGTCTGTCGTACAACTGGATGCACAGCTTGGCGATGGCTACAATTGCAACTTTTCACTCCCCCTCAATCAAGAGTAAGAATTGAAATCGCTCAAATGTACGATTCTCTCAATATTTCTCCTTAGAGCTTATTCACAAATGGTACTTTTCCGAGTCCTTCACTTGAAGATTCGAACATTCATTTCCTGTGCTGCTCTCAGCGCGCATGGCTTGCGAGATTGCTAGGTCTTAAAGCAGGCAGGTCTCTAATCTTTGAGCAGTCGCTACGGAGTGCATACGATTGTTCCACTAACTGCTTATCTTGATCGAGTAGTCTTGACGATTACATCTTCAGCAGAGTCGATAGCTGGTAGTTTTTAGTACTTAATTGTAAGGTTGGAAGATCACTTTCTTGTCTCGACAACTCTGGAGACATAGAATAGCGAGAGTGTCGTCAAGATTGACGAGATCCGCCAATAGCTGTACGAGCTGGATATATAAAATTGACGAAATTCGCATGTACGACTACCACTATGTCAAGAATTCGAATGGTCGACATTGGCTTAAGAATGGTCTGCATTGAGTCACTCATTGACGATGGATTTTACTATATTATATCGCTATGCAAGTCAATACCTCACATGGAGTTTGTGATGTCGACACATGCAAATTCGGCCACGATTTGCCCAAACTCCGACGAGCCATCATTGGGGAAGAGAAGCAGCGACGAGCCATCAAACAGGCGCTAGAGGAGGACCACAAAGACGAGAAAACTGAAAGAGAGTTCTCCGTGGGCACAGGCGCGAGATAGTCGAGAATCCAAAGGCCACGCCAGGAATCAGCCTCGTCTGAGTCGTGAGCGAAGATTCGGTCCATCCTAGAGCTGGACTGATCCAGAGGAGGCCCTTTCTTCATTCGATGCTCCAACACACCGTTCGTATTGAATTAGACTTCCCATGGTACTATGTCCTGCTGCCAGAGAATCAGCGTCACAATCTGCTTTGGATGTCATTCGAGATCCTTGGAACAATCTTGGCATCGAGCAAGTTGGAAGCTCTGTTCGTCGTCGTCGGAGTCGTGTACAAGCTACAGCTGCTCTTTGCTATCAAGTCTACTTCTCTGTACCAATTCTTCCTCCAGTTGCAAAGCCCTGGTGGCCGTTCTTTATCCAGTTTCAGAGGTCCTTTGCACCGTCAAATTAGCACGCTCAGCCAGGAATACTTCTCTTGTTGCTTTTCTCAGAGTCCTCGATCATGCCATTCCATACTGAAACAGAAGAATGCTGGTTTGAAGATGAAAGAAGGACCAGACTACCGTAAAAAGTTCACTTGAGTAGAGCAAATGAACAGCCTGGTATGACCACCAGGTCGATATACTCCATTCCCCTGGCAAAGCGGAAAGGGAGCTTGGATAGGAAAAAGCCACGGGGCTTATTGATTGGCGCTGACAACATTCTACGTGCTCATGGCCTTGTAGCTTACGAGGCCATCCTTCGCAAAGGATAGATGAGAGTTTGCGAGTTACCTGCCATCTAATAGCAGCTACTCCAGAGACTTTCCCGAACAACGATACCAGCATTTGCTGACCATACTTTTGATGGCATGTTCATCAAATATCTACAGCTAGCAAATTCCACTCAAGCACTCGATTGCTTGACTGATAATTCAGTCGACATCTTCTTCGAGGCCGCAGGATTGCTAGTCAACGTAAGTACCAACACTACAAGATCATTGGTTGCAAAGCTGGGATCACATTATCGAAATGGCGATGGATGTCCAAGAAGAGCACTACCCCTTACAAACCCCTTTTTCCTTTCAATCAATACACATCAATAATTCATTTTCATTGCCCTAAAAAGGGTATCTCTCAGCTTCAGCCCATTCGCACTACTATGTATTGCGAACCTTCCAGCAGCTCACCCAGGAGCTCAGCTCGTGCGGGCAGCGCATGTCGCAGCTCGCTCTCATCACCCTGCCAATTCTACCGGAAAGCAAGGTAAACGACATCTTTACGAGGCGCATGACCTAGCTGGCTATTGGGCAAAAGCAGGCACATTAACAAGAGTGAGAGGAAGGTGTTACTGGCCCCAACAGTCGCAGGATGTCGAGCGATACCTAGCTCGATGTATCGTATGTGCTCGCAATCACAGGTCTCACTGCGCTCCAACTCCAGCGCATTGATCGCGTTCTGGAACTTCTTCTAGATGGTGTGCACCGGGCTCGCTTGCATAGAGAGAGAGTTTGTACCACGGTAAGCACCTCAATATGTCGAGCTCAGCCATCCCGCGAATAGTGGAAAATCCGATTCTCCAAGAGATATCGCCACCCCTGTGAGCATATTCTTGCAAGCTACTCTTCAAGCAGAACCACACAAGTTCATAAGATTTAGGGCTTCTGTTACATAAACTTGTATACCAGAACCTCATCCATACGTCCCAGAGGAAGCGCAAGCTCAAGAGTAGCAAAGAGAGCGTGACTCGGGAAGATATACATTATAAATGAATGATTGCAAAGCATGAGAGTCATAAGAACATCAGACGGGATAAGAAACACCCTTCAGGCCAGCAGCCGTTCGGGATCGCGACATCTCAGCTACCATTGAAAGCCACCCTAGCATACCAGATGTTTCTACCGACTGCCCGCGCTACTCTCAGCTCCGATGATATCCTTCTCACGCACAACGGTCAGAAAGGGATGAACGTGAATCCCAGCTAGGCTCAGCGTATCATTGAGAGACTCAAGCAAATCCACCTCCCAAAAACAAATTTTATACAACTTCAAACGATCTTCATAAACCACGTGGCAAAGTTTCTACAAAGTCAGGAAATCCGGCAATCTCGCACCTCACCACCAAGTCGGCCTCGTTTAACCTCTTCAAGCAGAGATGCATGCGTTGGCAGTCCCAGTTCCAGCGTAATAACATGAATTGGTATAAGCCTGGAGTACGCGAGCAGATGGGCAGTGAAGAGGCATTCAGAAACATCGAGCCTACTTAAAGATCGCGCCACTGTGTGGGGTAGAATCTTTGCTCAGGCACCTCTGACACGGAAAGTCCCCAGGTTATACTCGTACAACCCAGATATCAACTGCGCGATATTGTGCTCAGATGCATCGGACTGCACACACATGTGCAGCTTCTGCCAACGCGAGGCGGCGATATTTGATTCTTGTGCGTACGGGGACAAATTTTAACAATGGAATATGCGCAAACTGTTTAGGATCTGGGAATGAAAGAGTATTTGTTTATCCTTCTCGGTAGAACACAATCTTGCAACATGGGACGTCGTTCGTTATTCACCATTCTTGGTCTAGGCCTTGCGTTCTCTTCTTTTATTTAGTTCAGTGGTATTTGGTTCTCGCCGCTGTTACCCACAGCTAACGGAAAATCCACGCAGTACTGCCACCTGCTTTTTAGACAGCAAGCATATCGAGAGCAACGTGGTGAACAGCAACAGGCAATACAACGAGATCACTGCTGCGGTTCCGAAGAGAAAACTGGGCCGCTAATCCCATGTTAGGGGGATGATGTGGGCTCGGGCAGGGTGTAGAGGACTTGACGAGGAATGGCGAGGATTGGTGAGGACTGCATTGTAAGGCCGCACAGGGTACGGTCGCTAGTGAGCATGGTATATG
>JAABUJ010006419.1_pt1 | contig 11386 bp, 8 predicted proteins | sample 5559131 | NCBI WGS metagenome assembly JAABUJ01 (sample SAMN10711875, study PRJNA513366) | rock metagenome | isolation source: Antarctica rocks | place: Antarctica: Victoria Land, Mt New Zealand nord | collected 2016-01-07 | reverse complement strand
CGCGCAGGGTGGTGGCAATGCTGCTGGGCCGGCCGCGCCGGCCGCTGCGGCGCCGGCGTCGGACACCGCCGCCGTGACCGCCGCCGTCTACCGGGCCAACGACACCTACTATCAGGTCCTGAACCGCCGCGACACCTCGGGCCTGGACGCCGCCTTTGGGCCCAACCTGGCCGCGAGCAACCGTGTTAGGGCCGCCGGCCTGGCTAACGCGGGGCAGCACTACAACATAGGCCTGGTGAATATGAGGATTAGCGGGGTGCGCCTACTCGGTGGGGGCATGGCCCAGGCGACCGGGGTCAAGACGGAGAGCGTGGAGTTGCTCAGCGACTCCGGCCAGGTGCTCACGGCACGCCACAATGAGACCTACTACTTCACCGACCTGCTACAGCAACGCCCCGACGGCCAATGGGTAGTCGTGAAGGTCAACAACTGAGCGCCCGGCGTGGGCGGGGTTACCGCTAGCGGGGGCAGAGTGAGGCTCACCGACTCGCCCTACCGGTTCCCGGTAGCAGTGTCGCCGTTAGCGCGGGTAGACCGTCACGCTGGCCGGGTCAATCACTACGGTCACCGCGTCGCCGGGGGCCGGTATGCCGGTGCCCGTGTTGACCGCCAGCGCGCGCAGTTCGCCCAGCGCGGTGCTGACGAAAATGTGAGTCAGCGCGCCTAAAAACACGGCGTTGGTCACCCGGCCAGGGTAGTGGTTTGGCCCCACTCGGTCGCCGCTCCGCTCCACCAGGATGCGCTCGGGCCGCACTGAGGCGCGGCCGGGCTGGCCGCTCTGTATGGGTTGATGGTCGGCAAATAGCAGCTCCGCGCCCTGCAAGGTGCGTAGAGCGCGGAGCCCCGCCACGGGGCCAGCCTCCACGGCGCCCTCCACCACGTTGGATAGGCCCACGAACTCGGCCACAAAGGGCGTGGCTGGCTGGCTGTACACCTGGCCGGGAGAGCCAGCCTGCTCAATGCGCCCCTCACGCATGACCACAATGGTGTCGGAGAGGGCCATGGCCTCCTCCTGATCGTGGGTCACAAACAGCGTGGTGATGCCCACCGTGCGCTGCAGGGTCTTGAGTTCGATCTGCATCTCCGCGCGGCTCTGCTTGTCCAGGGCGCTCAGCGGCTCATCAAGCAGCAGCAGGCCAGGCCGGGTGACCAGGGCGCGGGCGATGGCCACCCGCTGCTGCTGCCCACCGGAGAGCTGCGCCGGCTTGCGCCGCTCCAGGCCGGTCAGTTGCACCAACTCCAGCACCTCGCCGATGCGCTGGCGCTGCTCGGCGCGGCCAACCCGGGCCATGCGCAGCCCGAAGGCCACATTGCTCCACACATCCAGGTGCGGAAACAGGGCGTAGCTCTGAAAGACCATGCCCACGCGCCGCCGCTCCGGCGGCAGGCCCAACAAGCTCTGGCTGTCCAGCAACACGGTCCCCGCATCCGGCTGCAGGAAACCGGCCACGATGCGCAGCACCGTCGTCTTGCCGCACCCGCTGGGTCCCAACAGCGTGACCACGGAGCCATCAGGCACGACCAACCCAACGTCGTGCAGGACCTTTGTCGGCCCATAGGATGAGTGCAGGTGAGCGATAGTCAGGGTAGCCACCCTCGCAGTATAGCCTGTTGGACGACCTGGGCCGTAGGCCAGCCCCTGCCAGAGCGGCGCCTTGACACCGCCGGGGTCCCTACGTATACTGCCTCCAATATGGCTGCTCCAGCCGCCGGTGCATTGGTCGCCGATTGTTCCTGGGCGATCCAGGGCGGAGTAATCGGCGGCCTGGGTACCGTTGGTATACCGCACGCGCTCGGTGAGGCGCCTCGCCCCGTGTCCCTGTGTTAGCGGAGGCCATAGACGAAGATGGCGCAATTGGGCGAGGCGCAGGCCACGGTAGGGCAGGTAATCCAGCCGGCGGTTGACCTCGCCGAGGACGCCGCGGCGGCGCGCCGCCGCACGCTGTGGGCGCGCCTGCGCCGCCAACGGGTGGCCATGGCCAGCCTTGTACTGATCCTGCTGTTCGTCCTGGCCGCCGCTTTGGCCCCTATCCTGGCCCCCCACAACCCCAACTTCGGCTACGACACCGGCCTCTCGGACAGTGGGGCGCCGCTGGGGCCGAGCGGCCAGTTCCCCCTGGGCACCGATGTGACCGGCCGTGACGTGCTCAGCCGCCTACTCTTTGGGGCACGCGTCTCGCTGACCGTGGGCGTGCTGGCTACTGCCCTGATGGTCGCCGTGGGGGCCACCCTGGGGGCGGTCGCCGGCTACTTCGGCGGTTGGGCCGACGCGGTGATTACCCGCGTGGTTGATATCATGCTGGCTTTTCCGGTGGTGCTGCTGGGTATGGCGGCGGCGGCTATCCTGACGCCGAGCGTGCCAGCCACGATCGTGGTGATCGCCGCCACGCAGTGGATGTACATGGCCCGCGTGGTCCGTGGTGAGGTGCAGAGCCTCAAGGAGCGCGAGTTTGTGTCGGCTGCCCGCGCCGTGGGGGCTAGCGATTGGCGCATCATCGTCCGCCATATCGCCCCGCACCTGGGGCCACTGGTGATCGCCTACGCCGCGTTGGGCGTGGGCGTCAGCATCCTGCTTGAGGCCACGCTGAGCTTCCTCAACGCCGGGGTGCCGCAGCCCACGGCCAGTTGGGGCTCGATGATCTCCGGCGGCCTGACCTACTACCGCACCGACCCGGCCCTGGTGCTCTACCCCGGTTTGGCTCTGGCCCTGGTCGTGCTGGCCTTCACCCTGCTTGGCGACGGGCTGACCCGCGCCCTGCAGGCGCGGTAGGGGCCACCGGCGATGATCGGCTATCTGACCCGCCGCCTGGGCTGGCTGGCCATCGTCCTGCTGGGGGTGCTGACCGTGACCTACACGCTGGTGTCGCTGATCCCTGGTGACGTGGCGATTTTCTATGCCGGACCACACGCCTCGGCCCACGTGATCGCCCAGACGCGCCATAGCCTGGGCCTCGATCAGCCGCGGCCCGTGCAGTTCGCCCGCTACCTCTGGCTGACCCTGCACGGCGACTTCGGGCAATCGGCCACGCTGGGCGAGCCCGTGCTGACGGTGATCCTGCAGCGGCTGCCCATTACTGGCCTGCTGGCTGGCGCGGTGATCGGCATCGAGATGAGCATCGCCCTGGTGGCCGGTACGCTGGCCGCGCTGCACGAAGACGGACCGGTAGACCGCGTCGTGGCCACCATGGCCGCGCTGGGGGTGTCGCTGCCGGCCTTCTGGATTGGCCTGGTGCTGCTGTACCTGGTGGCCTTCCGCTTGAATCTGCTGCCCCTGGGCGGCTACGGCGACCCGGTGATACTCTACCTAATTCTGCCGGCGGCCACGCAGGGCGTGCCGGGTGGCTTCTGGTATGCCCGCATCTTGCGGGCCAACCTGGTGGGCACACTGGGCGAGGACTACGTGCGCACGGCGCGGAGCAAGGGGCTGCCCCGGCGGCGCGTGGCCCTACGCCATGCGCTGCCCAACGCCATTCTGCCTGTCCTGACCGTGGCTGCGATGGACCTGGGCCAGTTGCTGGGCGGTATCGTAGTGATCGAGGCGGTCTTCTCCTGGCCAGGGATCGGCTTGCTGGCCTACCAGGCCCTGCAAAACCTCGATCTGCCGCTGGTGGTGGGCACCGTGCTGTTTACGGGGTTGTGTATCGCGCTGCTATCTATTATGGCCGACCTGCTGCGGGTGGCCATAGATCCGCGGGTGCGTTTGAGTTGAAGACAAGGAGAAAGACGACCATGAGCAGGCCTAGACATGTCGTGGTGGCGGCGGTGTTGATCTTGACCGGCCTGGGAGCCCTGACGCCCGGCGCTGGGGCCGCCCCAGGCCCAGCGCGGGGTGGTACGGTGCGCGTGGCGTATTCAGCTGCCCTGAACACGCTTGACCCGGCGCAGGCGTACACCGACGATTGGTGGCTGATCAACGGGACGGTCTTCAATGGCCTCTATCTGTTCGACCGCAACGATAAGCCTCAACTCAACCTGGCCGCCGCCCCGCCGGTGATCAGCGCCGGACGCACGGTCTGGACGTTCACACTGCGCACGGACGCACGGTTCAGCAACGGCATGCCGGTTACCGCCGAGGACCTGCGCTACAGTATCACCCGGTCGCTAGACCCCCACCTCAAGCCGGGCGCCTCATGGGGCCAGAGCCAGGACCTGGTGTTCGCCGGGGCGGCTGAATTCGTGGCTGGCAAGGCCAAAAGCGTCTCGGGCATCCAGGTGGTCAACCGCTCAACGATCCGCTTTGTGCTGGCCCAGCCGTTCGCTAACTTGCCCAGCCTGCTGGCCGAGACGTTCAATATGGCCATGCCGGCGGCAGTAGTGGCCAAGCAGAGCGCCGACGACGTGGCCCACCACCCCATCGGGGCCGGCCCGTTCATGCTGCAATCGTGGCAGCGGGGTAGCCAGGCCGTGTTGGTGCGCAACCCCTACTATTTTCGCAAGGACCGCCCCTACCTGGACAAAATCATCGCCTATGAAAACGTCACGCCCAGCCTGATCGCCCTGAAGATCCAGAAGGGCGAGGTGGACGGCTTCGGCAACGACCAGGAGGTCGCCGCGCCCGACCTGCACCAGATGAGCGCCGACCCCAAGTATGCCGGCTATGTGGTCACGGCGGCCTCGGCGGCAGCCGTGTGGCTGGATCTCAATACACACGCGGCCCCACTGAACAACCTCAAGGTGCGACAGGCCATCGCCATGGCGATCAGCCGCCGCCGCCTGGTCCAGTTGCTGGGTGGCAACGGCCTGCCGGCGACCCAGATGTACATACCGCTGGACGCCCAGCACGACCCCACCCTGGATAGCCAGGCCGTCTACCCCTACGACCTCCAGAAGGCGGCGGCGCTGGTCAAGGCCAGCGGCGTGGGGGCCACGCCGATCACCGTGCTCTACTCTACCGATCAGTCCTACTACGCGGCGATGGCCCCTGGCATCCAGCAGCAACTGCAACAGATCGGCCTCAATGTGACCCTGAAGGGCGTCAGCGAGAGCACGCGCATCGCGCTGACCCAGCCGCTGACCGGCCACCAGGTGTCGTTTGATTTGTGGAGCATGGACTACCCCGACGGGGCGGACATCTACAGTGGGGCCATGTCGTGCGGGGCAAACGCCGCCGGCGGCCTGATCGGCGCGCACTACTGTGACGCCGCGGCCGATGCGCTGGTCACCCGCGCGCAGGGCCTGCCCCTGGGCGCCGGCCGCGATGCCCTGTTGCGCCGGGCCCAGCGGCAGATCCTGGGCGCGGCGGCGCAGATCCCACTGGTCTTCATCAAGAGCGTGGAGTTGGTCTCGCCGCGAGTGGGGGGGTTCTACTACCAGCCCGCCTTCGGCTGGCAGTTCGAGAACTACCGGCTGACCCGCTGAGCCGCCCCGCCGCGGCCTGGCGGCCAGGACACCTAACACGCCGATCCGTAGGGGCGTCCCCCGCGCGCCCAGTCCGGTCTGCATGCCGCACGGATACATGGATATGGATTAGGGTTAAGGAGGAAGCATGGCGAACACGACAGACGCCGCACTGGTGGCGCTCTCACAGGGGCAGGCTGAGACGGTGGCCGCGATGGCCGCGCGGATCATCCCCACGGACGACCTGGGGCCGGGCGCCGACGAGGCGGCTGTGGTGGTGTACATTGATCGGTCGCTGGCCGGTGCCCTGGCCGACCTGTTACCGCGCTACCTGGCGGGCATTGAGGGGGTCAATACCAGTGCCCTGACCCTGCACGGCGCCCCGTTTGCCGCCCTCGCGGCAGGCCAGCAGGACGCTCTGTTGCAGGCCATGGAGGAGGGCGCCGCCCCAGAATTTGGGGGTGGCGAGGCCGCCGCATTCCTGGAGCTGATCATTCGCCATACGCGGGAGGGCATGTTCTGCGATCCCGCGTATGGGGGCAATCGCGATCTGGTCGGCTGGCGCCTATTAGGCTTCCCCGGTGTGCAACTGACCTATACCCAGGAGGAACAGATGGGCGCGCCGATCCATCGCGACCGCATCGGCACGATGGCCGACGTGAACTTCGGCCTACCCATGGCCAGGGGCGACCGGTAATGGGCAAGCACGCCGATGTCTGCATCATCGGGCTGGGCGCGGCGGGGGGCATCGCCGCGCAGGTGCTGACCGCCGCCGGCATGACGGTGGTAGCCCTGGAGGCCGGGCCACACCGCACGCGGCGCGACTTCCCCCTCGACGAACTATCCACCCACTTTTTCCGCAACAGCCTGGGACCCAAGTTCAACGCCGAGAAGCCCTCGTGGCGGCCCGACCACCGCTCGGCGGCCAGCCCACACGCCTACGCCTCGGGCTGGGGCATGATGAACGCTGTCGGCGGCGGCTCGGTGCATTATCAGGCGCAGTCCCGGCGCTTCTTCCCCGACGACTTCAGGGTACGCACAAACACGCTGGCCCGCTATGGCGAAGAAGCCCTACCGCCGGGTACCTCCGTGGCCGACTGGCCAATTGACTACGACGACCTGGAACCCTACTACGACCGCGTGGAGCGCGCCCTGGGCGTCTCAGGGCTGGCTGGCGTCAACCCCTTCGACGGGCCCCGCAGCGCGCCCTATCCCCTGCCACCGCTGCGCCCGTTCCTGCAGGGCGAGATGTTCGGCGAGGCGGCCACGCGCCTGGGCTTGCATCCCTATGCCGGCCCGGCGGCCATCCTGACCGAGGATTACGACGGCCGCCCGGCCTGTACCTACTGCGGGTGGTGCGGCGGGATGGGCTGCTACCTCGACGCCAAATCCAGTACCCTGGTGGCGTCGGTGCCCAAGGCGCTGGCCACGGGCAACCTGGAGATCAAGGCGCTCTGCCGGGCCGTGGCGCTCAACCACGACAGCCAGGGCCGCGTGGTCTCCGTGGACTACGTGGGACCCGACGGCGTGCGCCAGCGCCAGGAGGCGCGTTATTTTATCCTGTCCTCGTATACGCTGGAGAACGTGCGGCTGCTGCTGATGTCCAGGTCCGAGCGGTTCCCCCATGGTCTGGCCAACAACCACGGGCAGGTAGGCCGCCATTTTATGACCCACCAGTACCCCGAGGTGAGCGGCGTGTTTGAGGGCGTGCGGTTCAACCGCTTCACCGGGCCGGCGGGCCAGCACGTGGTCGTGGACGACTACAACGCGGACAACTTCGACCATACGGGGCTGGGCTTTCTGCGCGGCGGCACCATCCTGATCTATAACGAGCTGTACCCCATCGTGGCCTCCAACACAGTGCCACCCAGCGTGCCAGCCTGGGGCCGCCGCTACAAGGAGTTCCTGGTCAAGAACTGGAACAGCACCGCCTTTCTGGGCAGCCAGGCCGACGGCTTGCCCTCGGTGGACAACTATCTGGATCTCGATCCCACCGCGCGTGAACGCGGCCCGCTGGGCCTGCCGGTGGTGCGCATCACCTACAAGGTCAGCGACCACGAGCTGCGCCTGATCACCTTCCTGCAGGACCGCATGGCCGACATCCTGCGGGCCATGGGCGCGACGGAGATTTGGAAGGGCGCCCTGGGAGGTATGGTGGGCAGCGCCCACGAGGTAGGGGGGCTGCGCATGGGCGACGACCCGGCCACATCGGTGGTGGACCGCTACCTGCGCGCCCATGAGGCCCCAAATCTGCTGGTGCTCAGCGGGGCCGTGTTCCCCAGCCAGAGCGGCCAGAACCCCACGGAGACCATCCAGGCGCTCAGCTGGTGGGCCTGCGACCACCTGCTCAAACACCAGCCCTGAGAGCGCCTCTGTTGGGCTGATCGCCCAGGGTTGCCCGCGCCGCGGGCGGTAGAACACACGGACAACGGCCCCTGAGCGGAGCGGAGCTGACTCCACCCGTGAGCGGCCCCCCATATACAACACCCCCGTTCAGCAATGCTGAACGGGGGTGTTGTATATGGGGGGCCGCTATTACCCTGGTCGGCTACGCGGCGGTCTTCTTGCGGCAGCGCTTGCACACCTTGAGCTGCTCACCGTTGACCGTGAGCGGATAGAACAGCTTGATCGCCGCGGTGCTGCAGATGGGGCAGGTGCCGCGGGCTGTCCGCGCGAATGCACCCTGGACGTGGCCCCGGTGGGACTTACCCATGCCTTGCTCCTTTGTGTGGATCGTATCTTGCCGCCGCGCGTGGCGTTGCAAGACCGTGGATTCTTGTAATCAGTAGATATGATACCACATTGGCCGCCGCCCTGCCCACGCCTCCCCAATCCATGCTGGGGTGCTGGTATTGGATCGCCTCTACGGTTTAGTAGGCTCCTCAGGATGGGCCACCATCGAGTGGCGCGCCGTTGTCCTGCAGGGCGTAGGCCCCAGCGTTGAACTGCCAGAGCATCGTCGCCGCTATCGGTAGGCCTGCTTCCACCAGCACGCCATGGAGGGTTGCGCCGACCGACGGGTCGGTGACCACCATTGCGGCGAGGCTGGCCCCCAGGGTGAGGCGTCGCGTGATCATGCGGCCTAGGTCGGTCAGATAGGTCAGCTGTACCATGGTGGCCTGGTTGTGGGGGTTGAGCAGAAACAGGGTCTCCCCAACTCCGGTGAACGCGGCGCGGGTGTCGCCCGCCGCAAAGGCGACCCGCCGCGACAGCGCGGCCACGCCGGTGGTGGCCAGACCGGCCACATAAGAACGGGCCAGTTGGGGCTCCTGGGCAGGCGGCAGCTTGGTGACCCGGCTGACCAGCACTGGGCGGGGCGCCCGCAGGGTCAGCCAGGCGGTCGCCGCGCTGTCGGGCAGCAGCGTGGCCGGCTCGACCACGGTCTGCGCGCCCGCAGCCACGCCAAATGCGCGCTCCGACCGGCTATTCCCCCCTACCGGCGCGACTGTGGCGGTCAGCGGCACGCTGCCCGAGTTGAGCACGGTCAGGTAGCTGTGACCACCCGTACGCGCCGCCGTGGGCGCGAAATACCACTGGGTAGCTGGCGCGGCCAGGGGCAGCGCGGTCAGCCCATTAGACGTGCCGTAGGAGGTCGTCTCCTCCACTAGCAGGGACCGCGCGGCTGACCCGGTCACCAGAGCCCCTCCGGGCGTGGCGTTGTTCAGCACGACCACGGCACGAGGTCCCACAGTCACCAGCGCGGGCGGCCGCCTCGCTGCCCTCGGACCCGTGGGCACGGACAGCAGCCCCAGGCTTTGGCCACTCGCACTGGGGTTGTAGACGCTGAAGGCTTGGCGCTCGTCCGGCCACAGTGCGGCGCGGGCCACCCCACCGGCCACCGCGATCACGCCAGCGGGGTGGCCTGGCGCCACGGCGCCGGTAGTCCCTTCATCAATGTCGTTGGCGTGACTGATCACCCGCTCAACCACCAGCGGCACATCGCCACGCACCTCGGCCGCCACAGCCGGGTCTGGGCCGATCAGGTCATTGAGGGCCACACGGCGCACCCGCCGTGGCCCGACCACCAGGTAGGCCTCAACGCGGGCGCCGCTCGACCCTACCAGGGTGACCCAGGTGTGCGCGGTGTGGCTGCCCAGGTTGAGCAGGGCCAGTTCGACCCTGTCGCGGGCTCCCAGAGCGACCCCGCCAAACAGCCACCGCCGGGCGCCCCCGGATGGGGCTAGCCCGACCGGCAGAGCAGCCAGGCGCACCGGTCCCCGCTGGGCCGTACCAGTCGAGGTTGGGGTGGCCGGGGTGGCCAGCGGCGAGGATATGGCGGTTGGCGACGGCGTGGCGGCCGCCACGGGTGATGTGGCTGAGGCCAGCGGGGTTAGCGTGATCAGGCTGGCCGCCCCCTCCGTTGGTGTCACCGTGGGCGTCAGGGTCTGAGTCATCGTCGCCACCGATGTGGCCGTGAGGGTGGTCGTTGCGGTGGGCCCACCACCCAATGGGGTGGGCGAGAGGCTAGGAGGAGGTGGCGTGGGGCTGCCCGCCGGCCCTTGTACCGTCGGGCTGGCCGTCTGGGTCGCCGGCGCCGTACCCGTGGCCGTCGGCGGGACCGTGGGGGTGGGTGTGAGACTGGCTGTGGCCGGTGGCGTGGACGCAACGGTGGCCGTGGCCGGTGGCGTGGACGCAACGGTGGCCGTGGCCCGTGGCACGGGCAGGACCGTGGATACAGCCGCCGCGACGCCCGCCCGCGCCACGAGCCGCAGCAGCGGCCCAAAGGGCCGTCCCGTCGCGTTGCGCATGGCCCAGGTGGGGCTGACCACGCGGCCTACCTGGGTTGGCAACCGCACCACCACGGGCGCCTCAAGCCGATCGCCAGGGGCCACGCCGGGCAAGGCTAGCCGGGCCGGTAGGCCGATGGACGGGCCGGAGACCAGGATCAGCGCGTAGGCGCCGCTCCAGGTGGTGGTCCCCGTGTTGACCAGGCGGATGGTCACGGTGCGCAGGCTGTTCGGCGGACCGCTCACGGTCAGGGTGGGTGGCTGGAGGGCCAGTCCATCGCGCACCCGGCCGCTCACTACCGCGCGCAGGGCGGCGGCCAGCCCATCGCTCGCATCACTGGGGCCGGACGTGACGGTTGACGCGCCCATACGGTGGCTGGTCCCCCGCGCTGCTCCGTCTGACCGCTGAGCCGGCCCCGCCAGAAGGAGCAGCAGTAGGGCCACGACTAACCACCGATATCGCACCGCCATACCGGCAACTGTAACATAGCCACTCCCTGCAGGGCAACCGAAGCGCGCCGCCGTGGTATACTGGCCGCGTCATGGAGTCCGCTCGTCCACCTTCGCGCCCCGCCGTCGTGTCGCCTCCGATGAGGGGGCGACCCGCGCCAGCTGGCCTGTTCCTGGCCTTATCACTGGGCCTGGTGGCCGCTGGGTGTGGCGCCCCCTCGGCCAGCGGGCCGCTGGCTACCCCTGTGTCGTCCCCGCGCCCCGTGGCCTCGCCAACCAACACCCCAACGACCAGAGTCCCGCTGACCAGCCTGACCGCCACGGCGACGACCAGCCTGACGGCGACGGCGCGCCCCACCACCGGGAGGCCGCCCCGCACTCCCACACCGTCGTCCACGGCTACCAGCAGGGCAGCCACGGCCACGCCGCCGCCCCCGACGGCCACGGCGACGGCGACGATCACCCCATTGCCCACCGCCACCGGGTTGCCCCCGGGCCGCCCGCCCGTGCTGGCTATCCGGCCCCGCGTGGCCAGCGTGTGGCCCACGGCTACGCCAGCGCCCCTGCTGGTTGAGCGGGGCCTTACCACGGATAAAGTGGTCGCCTTTACCTTTGACGCCGGGGCCGATCGCGGCTACGCGCCGGAGATCCTGGCCTACCTGCGCCGCGAGGGCCTACACGCCACTTTTGGCATGACCGGCCGGTGGGCGGCGGCCAACGCCGATCTGGTGGCCCAGATGGTCCGCGATGGTCACCAGATGATCAACCATACCTACGACCACCAGTCGCTCACCGGCTACTCCACGAATAGCGCGTCGCTGACCCAGGGGGCCACCTTCGCCGAACTGGACAGCACCGACCGCCTGCTCAGC
>JAABUJ010006418.1_pt1 | contig 11387 bp, 6 predicted proteins | sample 5559131 | NCBI WGS metagenome assembly JAABUJ01 (sample SAMN10711875, study PRJNA513366) | rock metagenome | isolation source: Antarctica rocks | place: Antarctica: Victoria Land, Mt New Zealand nord | collected 2016-01-07 | reverse complement strand
GATCAGGATGGTGATCTCATGAGCGCGAACGCCCCGCGCCGGGCCAACGCAGGCCAGACGATCGTGATCTTCGCCCTCACCTCGCTGCTCCTGCTCGCCGGGACGGGCCTTGTCCTCGATGGCGGCTACGACTTTCTCATGCGCCGCACGATGCAGAACGCGGCGGACGCCGCCGCCTTCGCGGGGGCACGCCTGATCTCGAAAGACAGCACCACCACCACCGTCGCGGCCACGGTCAACGCCGTCGCGGTGCAAAACGGGGTGCCGAGCAGCGCCAACGTCGCCTGCCAGTACATCACCGACGCCAACACCGACGGCATCGCCCCCTGCCAGCTCGGCGTGGCCGTGCCGACGAACCTCGGCATTATCACCGGCGTACGCGTCACCGTCGCGGAGCAGCATCTCACCTTCGTGATGCGGGCCGTGGGCACCCAGACCTCCGGCACCGGTGCCACCGCTGCGGCCCAGGTCCAGACCGTCAGCGGCTATCCCGGTTCCGCCGTCCCCTTCATCCCCTGCGGACTCGACACCGACCTCGTCGGCGGCGGCACCTTCTCCCTCCTCAAGACGAAGCAGCAGCAAATCGGCACCGATAAGAAGGGGAACCCGATCTACCAAACCGTCGTCGATAACAATGCCCAGGGCTACGCCGCGCTCGACCCCGCCGCCTATGCCTATGACTTCGCGCAGCCGAGCCGGACCGGACTCCCCTACCCCGGTCCGGGCGTTGCCCCGGCGTCGGGCAAACCCTTCTTCGAAATCCACGGATCACAGGTGGCGACGTGCGGCGCGGGCAGCAATAACTTCAAGGGGCTCAATGCCACCACCGGGACGATCACCCTGCCCGCAGCCTACACCTCCGATTCGAGCAATCCCGCGATGCCGATCGCCGTAGACAACGGCGTGAAGGCCGGGCCAACCCGCTCGCGCCGCGTGCCGGGCGTCCTTGGCTGCGAGGTCAACCAGTACGATGGCTGCGTCATGGTCCTGCCGGTCGTGGACGATTCCGGGCCGGGCGGCAACGGCAACGGCATCGTCTTCGCCGGGCGGCTCTGGGCGGCCTTCTGGGTGAAGCAGACCGGCGCCAACACCCACGGCGCGTACCTGGTCGCCAACTATCCGATCACCGCCACCGGCGCGACGGGCTGGACCCCCAGCTACAGCGGCCCCGTCACCACCCGCCTGATCCGGTAGCACCGTACGAGAAGGTAGGGTCGATCTTCTCCGGCGGGCTGGCCCTCGCCGTTCAGGAGGGGCAGGAGTAGGCGGTATGCGGGATCGGAATCGGCGTAGTTTACGGTCCGGGCGAGGTAGGGGTAAGCGGTGCAATGACAGTACCGAGATCCGTGCGACAAGGCCGTCGGTGCGTCGAGCGCGCCCTGGTCGCCGCACCGACGGTGCGGGTGCCACCCACCGATCGCGCTGCTTCCCGGGCGAGTCGATAGTGACGCGCACCAGGGTCATGGCTTCGCTCGTGGTTGCCTCTGCCGTTCGTCGAGCGGGGCCAGCGACGCATGGTTCGGATCAGGACTGGTGCCGCCCGCCAGCACGGCGCGAGCCGGTTGAGGCGTACGAGGGGACACTGTCAACGTGGGCCTCGGCGTGGCGAGCGTGCGATACTTGCGGCATGACAGATGACGTCGCCGCACCCACGTATGCCGGTTATCGCTTCCCCGCCGAGAGCATTGGCCACGCCGTGTGGCGCTCCTTCCGCTTCGCCCGCAGCTATCGCGACGTGGCGGAGCTGCTCGCCGAGCGGGGGGTGATCGTCACGTACGAGACGGTGCGCCAGTGGTGCCGGAAATTCGGCCAGACCGACGCGAACGCGCTGCGTCGGCGACGCCCGCGCCCGGGCGACAAGTGGCATCTGGACGAGGTGTTCAGTGCGATCAACGGCGTGACCCACTATCTGTGGCGGGCCGTCGACCAGGAGGGGCACGGGCTCGACATCCTGGTCCAGCGTCGGCGGAACAAGGCCGCCGCCAAGCAGTTCTTCCGCCGGCTCCTCAAGGGTTTGCAATACGTGCCCTGGGTGCTGATCACCGACAAGCTGGCGAGCGACGGGGCGGCGCAGCGGGAGACGTTGCCCGGCGTTGAGCACCGGCAGCACAGACGAGTGAATAACCGGGCCGAGAACGCGTACCAGCCGACCCGCGAGCGCGAGCGGCGGATGCGCCGGTTCAAGGCGCCGGGGCCCGCCCAGCGCTGCCTCGCCGCGTATGGTCCCAGCCCCAGCCACTGCCGCCCGCGCCGCCACCGGCTGACCGCCGCCGCCTACCGCCAGACCCGCGATGCGCGCTGCGCCACCTGGCGGGCGGTCACCGGCGTGCCCGCCATGGCCTGCGCGACACTGCCCTCCGGTCCTCTGCCTGCCCCGCGCCCCTCCCGTCGGCTGTGCTCCCACTCAAGTTGACAATACCTACCGGGGTGTCGCCCTCTTCCCCACCGTGAGCAGGCTGGGCTGAGACGCTCCGCACCGGGGCGTGTCTGCCCGGTATTGCGCCCGGCTCAGCGCCCGACCGCGCGCGCGGCGTTGACGATCCCCGCGCCATAGAAGCTGTTGTGGGCGGTGTCGCCGTTGCAGAGCGCGGCGTAGGCGGCGGCGGCCGCGCCGGAGAGGCCCGGATAGGTGTAGGGGCGCTCGGTCGGGCAGGCGCGCGGGTCGGCGGTGCGGTAGAGGATCTGCTCGACCGTCGCCGGGTCGAGCGCCAGCCCGTCCGGGTGCCGCAGACCCGGCGCGCCGTACTCGCTGACGATCAGCGCCGCCACCCCGGCGACGTGCGGCGACGCCATCGAGGTGCCCTCCAGATAGCGATAGTAGGCGCACGTCTCCCCCCGGCAATCGCGCACGACCGCCGTGCCGCGCGCGGTGACCTGGCCCTGCGCGTCGATCTCGCCATTCGCCAGGAGCAGCGCGCGCGGATAGGGCGCGAGGATCCGATTCTTGACCGGCTGATACTGCGCCGTGCCGTAATAGTCGAGGCTGTCGCCGCCCGGCGCGGCGATGTCGGCGTGCCTGAGGCCGTAGTTGGAGTAGAACGATTTCCGCCCGCTCGGCCCGGTGGCCGCCACCGCGATCACGCCGCGCCCCTCGGCGGGCATACTGAGGCAGCGGTCGTCGGTCGCGCGGCGATAGGCCGCACCTGTCGGGAAGTTCGGGCTGACCGTGTCGACCGTGACATCGTCGAGATCGCTGTGCTCGTTGCCCGCCGCCGCGACCAGGACGACGCCGCGCGAACGCGCGTAGTCGAGCGCGCGCTGCGTCGCCTCGATCGTGGTGCGCTGCGCCTGCTGCGCCTCCGCGCTGTCCGCCGCGTTGGCGGGGCAGTTATAGAGCCACGGGTCGATGTAGTAGCTCATGTTGACGACGTTGACGCCGATGTCGCCCGCGTAGGTCAGCGCATCGACCGTCGGTTGGAGCAGGAATTTGCCCGAGTCTTGCCCCGCGCGCAGATTGACGATCGTCACGTTCGGCGCGACCCCGACGATGCCGAGGCCGTTGCGCGCCGCCGCGATCGTCCCGGCGACGTGGGTGCCGTGCCCGTTGTCGTCCTCATCGGGTGGATCGACGCAACTCGCGTAGGTGCAGGCACCATCCAACGCCACGCTGTCGGTGACGAAGTTGCGGCTCCGGGCGGTGTCGAAGTTCGGCGCGATGTCCGGGTGACTGCCGTCCACCCCCGTATCGATCACGCCGACCAGCACGCGCTCATCCCCCCCCTGGACGGCGTGTGCGCCCTCCGGCGTCGCGCCGATCGCGCGCATGTCCCATTGGAGGGCGGAAAGGGGATCGCTGCCGTCGCTCGGCTTGCCGTTGTCGGGCTGCGCGGTCGGCGGGGTACCGGGGGCAATCTCGCGCGCCACCGTCGCGCGCGCGCTCACGTGCCCGATCGAGACGCTGACCGTCGCCCCGGCGATGGCGGGGGCATGCCGCAAGACGCGGAGGAAGAAGCCATCGGCGCGCGTCGTTCGCACCGTCGCCACGCCGACCGCCCGGTTCTCGCGCACGATCGTGCCGCCCGCCGCCACGATCGCCGCCCGTGCCATATCAGGGGCGGCATCGGCGGCGTAGAGGACGACATATTCGCCGCTATTGCCGGGCGCGGCGCTGACAAGGACGGGCGCTTGCGCCGCTGTGCCGGTCACGCCGGGCGCGGGGAGCAAGCAGAGACTCAGCAGGAGCACCCCGACGAGGTATCTGGACACGATCGCGGCTCCTTTCTACGCTGCAGGGCGCGGCCTCTCGCCCGGATACACCGCGCAAGTATAACGGCGGTTACCTATACCAATCCTGATTGCATTTTCCTACTCTCGGGAGTTGTCGTCTTTGACAAGGCCTGTTTCTCGCTGGGCATACAAAGTCGCCATCGCCGGACCCGGCCCTGGTTGTCTGCACGGTGTTCACGGCATCGGTCCGCCCGGCGTCCGAATCGCGCGCGAGCGCCGCGATCAGCGGTTCCAAGTCGTCACCCAACATGGATATTATGGTTTCGAGCCATCGCCGATCGCGAGTGCGCGCGCGAGATCGACCGCGAACGAGAGATTGTACGTTGCCGCCCCCGTCCCGAGCGCGGGCATGGCGTGGCGCGCGTTGGCCAGTCGGCCCATGCCGATATGGAGCAGGCGCAAGAGCGCGACTTGTGACATCGGGAATGCTTCCAATTCGCGCTGGCGGTGCTCCGCGATTCGCCGCAGGCGCCACTCGATCCCCTGATCGTAGACGCCGCAGGTGTAATCGATGGTGATGTGCCCGGCGTTGGCCGCAGCCTCGCGCGCGGCGTCGGGCGCGCGCGCGATCGCCACGGCGAGCGGTGCCCACTCGCGGTCGGGCGCGTCGCGCACGGCGTGGTTCGCGCTCTGGACGAGCGTGAGATAGCGATGGCGCAGGAGGTGCGGCCAGACGTTCGCACCGGCGAGGATCGCGCGATAGCGCCGCTCCAACGCGGCGGCGCGCGCGGGATCGATGACGTTCGGGAGGAGCGGCGGTTCCGGCTCGCCCAGCTGGCGTGTCGCGGCGCGAATGCCCACCTGCTTGTGGAGGAACGCTTCGAAGCCGTCGAATGTCGGCATGGCCGCGACCGCCCGACCGGTCTTGTCTTTGGTGTGGGCCGCATCGACCCAGCACATGGTCTCCCGGATATCCCGCCCCAGGAGTGCCATCGCCTCGTGGAGCCGCAGCCCGTGGCGGGCTTGCATGCCGAACAGCAGGATGAGGCTCCTCGCGAATTCGCCGCCGTCGCGCCGTAACCGACGCGCCAGGCCAAGCAACTGGCCGGACGAGGGGAGGGCGAGCGGCGCCGCCACCGGCGTCACGGCGAGTTGCCACTGCGCAGCGACCGGTATCCCACACGCGAGCGCCGCCTCGTGCCACTGCCGCAACGTCCCCTGGAGGCGTCGCATGGTGCTCGAGGCCTTGTCGCGCCCCTCCAGGATCGCCCACTGCTCCCGCCCCCAGCGGTGGAGTGGCGTGGTGCCGATGTGGCGCAGGGCGACGACCAGGTCGTCCCAGTACGCGTCGAGCGTCCCCCACGCCAGGCCCGGTCCGTGCTCGCGGGCCCGGCCGTCGCGACCGAGTCGCCCTTCGTCGATGCGCCCGGCCAGGAAGTGCAGCGCCAGCGCGGTGTTGGCCGCGAGCGCGGCCTCGCCATCCTCCGTGGCGGCCAGCGCCATAGCGAGTCGCTCCGGGTCGGGATCCTGGCTATCCTCGGACGCGTGAACCATCAGCAAGGCGCGCGCGCGCGTGCGCAACTCCTCGGCGAGCGCTTGGCGCGCACCGTGCCGCTCCCGGATCGCGGTGCGCACGCCCGCCGCCAGCTCGGTGAGCCCATCCTCGACGCTCACACGGCCCGCGATCCGGGGGCGACAGTCGGGCAGGGGAGCCATCTCGCGCGAGGTCGTCGGGTGGAAGCCCGCGGCCTCGTATGTCGCGAGTACGCTGGTATCGAACGCGTGGATCGGCCGATGCAGCTCCCCGCCGACGCCGAAGGCGACGGTGGCCCCGCCGTGATGCTCCTGGTTATGGCGCCACGCCACGGCCCGTAGGGTGCGCGCGCGCGGTCGGGTGCCCGTCCGCGCGGACCAGGCCCGGCGGAGCCGATCGGCGATCCGCGCCGGGGTGCAGGTGGCCTCGCCCGGCGGTTGCAGGAGGAGGCCGTCCTCGTGACCACCCTGGCGGCAGAGTACATGGAGCGCCAGCTCCGTATCGGCCCCGAGGACGATCGCCCGGTCGCGCGCCGGATCGTCCGCGTCAACCGCGAACGCGGACGGGCAGCGAAGCACGCGTTCGCGCGGGCGGACGTCGCTCCGCCGCGCCGCGCTGATCGCCGCGAGCGCGTCCGGCCAGGCGCAGTCGAGCAGGAGCAGCAGCCCGGCGACGAGCGGCAGCAGCGCGCGCGCCGCCGCGTCCCCGGCGGTGCAAGGCCCGGCCAGCTCCTCGCGCAGCGTCCGCCGGAGCCGGGCACCGGTGTGATCGGCGAGGCCGACGAGGTCGAGGGTCGGGCCCGTGAGGGCCCGCACGCCGCGCGGGTTGGGATCGGGCGGTGCGAGGAGTTCGCCCCGGCCGATCAACACCTCGGCCAGGAGGGCGAGCAGCCGCCGGCTCTCGCGCCCGCGCCGGTCGCCCTCGACGATGATCGCGTCCGCGTACCAGCCCGAGAGCCGTCGCTGGCGCGCCGATTCGTGGGTCGGCTAATCCGTCGCATCGAGGCGGTGCGTCAGGAAGTGCGCCACGCCCCCCGGGCGCGCCAGGTCGGCCGGGGCGACCGCTTCGAGGAACGCGACGGCGCGCGCCGTGACGGGCGGTAGCAGCGGGCGCGGCTCGTCATGCGCGAGCGCCACGCGGCGGGGCGGTGGGGCGGCGTCGTCGTCGGCGCCGGCGAGGTCGATCAGCGCGCCATGGTACGCGAGCACGAACGAGCCGACCGCGCGGCGGATGGTCGACCACGTCGTCTCGTCGTCGCGACCCACGGGCAACCCCGCGATCTCGTGGCCCATGATCGCCTGGATGATGAGCCAGCCGCGCGGCATGGCGAGCCCCGCGAACAGGCCCGGGTCCGCGCAGCGCTCCGTGAGGTACGAGGCGAGCGCGTGCCGGACGCCGTGCGGCAGGTCCGCGAGCACGGCATCGAGGAGGGCCGGGGCGAGTAGCTTGCCGTCGGCACGGGGTGGCGCCGCGCGGAGGTAGGCGCGCAGGACGCGCTCGAGCACGCCGACCAGGGGTATCTCCAGCGGGCGGATGCGCCCGTCGCCCGCCGGTTTTCCATGCACGATGAGGCCGGGGGTGTCCGTCGCGAGGCCCACCACGTCCACCAGGCGTAAGAGGCGCAGCTCGGTCCGGCGGAGCCCGAGGAGGACGCGCAGGCAGACACACAGGAGCGTGGCCAGCGCCGCGGGCGTCGCCCGGTCCAGCGGCCAGGCCTCGCGCCACGCCCGTGCGTAGATGCGGGCGATGTACCGCAACCGGAGGTGCCGCGGCGTCCCGGAGCGGATCGCGGGCCCGGGGGGGGCCGTCTCCGGCGCGGCCGCCGCGCCCTCGGCGAGTAGCGCCCGGAGGCGGTCGGCGACCTGGCGGCCCCAGTGCCCGCGCCCGGCCCAGGCGCAGGGGCGCGATTCCAGCTCGGCGAGCAGCAGTTCCGGCATCCGCGCGTGCGCCGCCGACCGCGCGGGTCCCGTCAGCGCCTGGTAGGTCGCGACGATGCGGAGCCGCGGGGTATACGTGCCCGCGAGGCCGATCAGCATGCCCGGGCAGACCGTGCTGTCGTCCTGCCAGCACTGCGCCTCGGCCAGGCGCAGGGGGTGGTCGGGGCGGATGGGCATGCTGCGCCCGCGCGAGAGTCCGACGAGACGATCGACGTAATCGGTGTGGGCGAGCGGCCGGAGTGCGGTCATGCCATCGCCGACCCAGAGCGCCGAGCGGGAGGTCGAACCCGGGCGGCGACGGGTCCGTGCCGCCACGAGATGCACCCGGAGCAGGCCCTCGAGCCCGCGCTGCAGCCGGATCGGCCAGTACTCCCCGGCGACCGCCTCGTGCTCGGGGTGCGAGGGCGCGGCGGCGAGTTGCCGGACATAGCGCTCCTCGGGGCGGATCCACAGCACGCCCGTACCCTCGTCGAAGCAGACGTCGCTCGCCCCCGCCTCCGGTAGCCCCGAGACGAGTTGCATCGGCGCCAGTCGCCGGGGGCTGATATAGAGCGCGTGCGACAGGAGCAAGACGAGCGCGCAGGCCTGGTCGGTCAGCGACGCGGCGGCGAATTGGCCCGGCGGGAGTAGCGCCTCGCCGAGATACGGGAGCCCGTCGTCGGGGAGCGCCCGCTGGTCGCCAAGGCGAGGCAGATCGTCGCACCGGGCGTCCTCGGCGGGGATCTGACCGTGCGTGGGCCCGCCCTCCTCCCGCTCGGCGCGCTCGTGCTCCTGTCGCGGTGTCTCCGGCATGATGAACGGCGTCGGCTCGTCCACCGGAACGCGCCGATAGAGGGCCTCGTCATCGGTGACAACCGTTGCGTCGCAGTCCGCGTTATCCCCGGGACTCGTGACCGACACGGATATCTCGTCCGCGGGAGGGGCCGCCTCCGTCGCGACGGGCGTGGCCACGCCTGTTTGTCCCTCCTCTGCGGTGATCGGACCGGCTTCTCCGGGCTGCTCGCCGCGCGGTGGCGGCAATTGCCCCTGCCGCCGCGCCTCGTCCGGCAAGGGGCGCGCCTCCGCGCGCCCCTTCGCCTCCTCGATCTCCTCTGGCGTATTCGGCGGCCCGTCGCCCGCCTTTTTGTCGTCCGCCCGTCCGAAAACCAGGAAGTCGAGGCGGTGCAATTCCGTGGGATTCGCCTGCGCCAGAAGGCCCTGATGGCGCACCGGTCGTTCCCGGCCGACCGTCTGCTTGCCCAACGAGTCCTTCTGGCGCGCCAGCCGAGCCTTACTAACCGCGTTCGCCAGCCGGATGAACGCCGCCTCTTTCTGCACCTGCCGCGGGCCGTCGGTCGGTCGATCCGGGAGGCAATCGCGAAGCTTGTCCGGCGCGATGGCGGGCCATTCCTCGCGCCAGACGTGGATCAGGAAGGCGTACCGCTTGAGATGCCCGCTGCTCGGATCGTCGGGGGCCGTCCTCGTCCGCTCGTCGACGAGCCAGCTGGTGATCGCGCATTGCAGCAGGGCCCAGCACCGCCGATGCGCCGGCTCCCACCCCCGTTCCCGTTGGTCGCCCGCGTCCTCGTCCTTGTACAGCTCGTACAGGATGGCGACGACCGGTTCACGGACCGCGCGGGGCCGCGCGAGCGCGTCGACATCCTTGCGCGCCTCGAGCGCCGCGACGAGGCGCGCGAAGCCGAGTACAGGCCGCGCATCGTTTGGCGCGGCGGCGCTCAGTACGGCGGCGATGCCTTTACGCGCGGGGACAAGCCCGCGAAAAACGCGGAGCGCCTGCGTTTCCTTGACTCCCGTGTCGACCGGGCGGACCCACTCTTGCAGGAGTGCCGCTGCCGCCAGGACAGCCTCGTCATCGCCGAGTTCGAGTAACGCGAGCGCCGCTTGCATGGACTTGTCATGATCGTCGCTCATGCTACCCCTCCTCTGACGCACGCTTGGCATCCCTGATCGCGCGAATCGTCACCCGCGATTGAAGTAGCTCCAGTTGCCGCGCCGGATCCGATGCCGCGACGGCGCAGGCGCGCCTCCACGGGATGGTGTCCTCAGACTCTTGGATGTGGCGCCGCGCTTCGGGGGTCAGGCCACGGGCGCACGCGATGCACGCGGTGGCAATCTGCGGGCTGATCGGCGGGATCCTGGGCCACCAGAGGGCACCCCATGTCGCGCTGGTTGCGCCCGCCGCAACGTCGCCACGACTGGTGCTTTTCAGCACCGCGTACTTGCCCTCCAGTGCGTGCCGCCGGACCCCGTCCCGCAGGGCCAAATCGAGGAGGTCGCCGAGGTCGATGGCCTGGTCGGCCCGCAGCGGCCGGGATGGCACCGCCATCGGAAGGAGGGTGCGGGCGAGGTAGGCGAGGTCAGGGATCATGACGCACGATGTGCTCGCTGGAGTCGGCACGGCGACGAGCGGATGGAGGCCGCCGTGCGAATCGGCATAGACGATCGGCACCGGCGACGGCCCAATGGTGCGCCACCGCGCGTGCGGTTGTTCGAGCGTGTAGATGTCGAACCTGGCGTCGGGGAAACCGTTCACGGCCAGGGCGAGCAATTGTGGCGCGATCATGGTTGTCAATCGCCTCCGTTCCGGGCGCGCCTGCCGGCGAGCGCCGCATCGATGATGGCACGGCCCTGTAGCAGACGCTCCCACTCTCGATCGTCGTCATCGTTCAGAGCTTGGATGAAAATCTTCGTCACGCACACGAAGTGCTCGGCCCGAGCCGAGGCCAGGGAGGCAGGAGGGTCAGGCCGATCCGGGTGTGCTGCGAGGGCTGGCAACGGAAAATCATCAAATATTGATGATATTGATGACGTGTTCTTGCCCGTGACGTCTGCCATCGTGAGGCGCTTGCCCTCCCGGGCCGAGGCGATAAACGCCGCACGGGCGACCGGCGTACCGTGCGGAAATAGCATCTGTGGTGTCCGACCGCGCGTGATCGCCGTACTGCCCACCTGCCGAGTCGGCCCCAGGCGGTATGATCTGCTCCGCCGGAGGTGGTCGACGATCGTGCGGGCGGGTGGGAATGGTGTGGTGCGTGCTCATGCACCTGGTGGGGTTCGTCGTCGACCTCGTCGTCGGCGCGCGGCGCACCGCGGACGCGAAGGACCTGGAGATCGCGCTGCTGCGGCACCAGCTCCGACTACTGCGGCGGCGGTCGCCTTGCCCGCCGCGGCTGTCGCGGTGGGAGCAGCTGACCGTCGCGGTCTTGGCCGCGAAGCTCGGGCGCGTGGTCGCGGGCGCACGGGGCCAGCTGTCCCGCGCCGTGCTGCTGGTCCGGCCAGAGACCGTCCTGAAGTGGCACCGCGAGCTGGTACGCCGGAAATGGACCCATCGGCGGCGCGGCGCGGGCGGACGGCCGCCACTGGCCGCCGAGGTGGAGGCGCTGCTCCTGCGCTTGGCCGCGGAGAACCCGCGCTGGGGCGACGCGCGGCTCCAGGGCGAGCTGGCCAAGCTCGGCCACGCCCTCGGGCGCTCGACGGTCCGCGCTGTCCTCAAGCGACGTCACCTCCCGCCGGCGCCGCTGCGCGGCCGACGCGCGAGCACCTGGCGGCAATTCCTCGCGCAGCATCGCGATACCGTGCTGGCCTGCGACTGCTTCACCGTCGAGACGCTGTTCATGAAGACGCTGCACGTCCTCTTCTTCCTTGTGGTCGGCACCCGCCGGGTGCATCTCGCCGGCTGCACCGCCCACCCGACCGCCGCCTGGGTCACGCAGCAGGCGCGCCAGCTCGCCTGGACGATGCAGGAGACG
>JAABUJ010006417.1_pt1 | contig 11390 bp, 7 predicted proteins | sample 5559131 | NCBI WGS metagenome assembly JAABUJ01 (sample SAMN10711875, study PRJNA513366) | rock metagenome | isolation source: Antarctica rocks | place: Antarctica: Victoria Land, Mt New Zealand nord | collected 2016-01-07 | reverse complement strand
CGACCTCGCGTGCAGTGTCGGCGTTGCTGCGCCGCGGTTCGCCCCGGAGGCACTTGAGCCCGTGCTCGCCCTGCTCGCGTCGTTGGCTGCGCGGCGTCGCGGCCAGGACGTGGTGCTGCGGGCCTTGAGCCGACACGAGCGCTCGGTAGGTTCCGTCTCGGCGTTCTGACCTCCCCCGGTCGCGGACGCAAACCATTGCGTGAGTGGCGATAAGCGGCCTGCTGCCATCGGTACACCCCGGGGTCGTCGTCATGGAATCGGAGGGCGACGCGTCGATTGGGGATCGGCTACCGGTCATGGAATCCATGAGTGGATACTGGTTTGAGCCGTCGCATTGCCTCGGCGCTCGACGGTTCGTGGGACTTACCGTCACCGGGCAGTTGCCCGCTCGGGATCCTTGACCGGTCAGGGTTGGCCACCGACCGCAAGGGAGCGGGTGGACAGGCATCTGTGCGCGGCGCGGGGTCGACGGCGTGGCCCCACTCGAGTCCGGCCTGACGCCCCCGGCGTCGCTGCTGCAGGTGCTGAGCCAGCAGGGCGGCTGAGGGCAGCCCGTGCGGGGCCGACCGGACCGGTCGCCCCGCGCCGGTCACACGGTCTCCCCGCGCCGGTCACATCTGGGCCTTGCCCTCGCCCTCCGCGTCCGGCTCCGGCTTCGACGGCACGTGCGCACCCTGTCCCGGTCGGCGCTCCTCCGCGGCGGGGTCGTTCTGCGTCGTCGGCGCGTTGGAGGCGCCGGGGCCGTCGACGGGGGTCGTCCCCGAGCCGTCCACGATCGGCTCGCCGGCCACCCCACCGGCACCCGGCTCCTGCGCCACCCCGTCGGTCGCCGCGGCGGGCAGGGTCCGTTCTCCGGCGGGTACCTCGGGCTGGGTCCCGTCGGCCGGGACGTCCTCGCCCGGGCCGGCGTCCCCCGTGACGTCGGTCGTGACCGGTTCCTCGCCAGCGGTGACCGCCGCCGGCGCCAGCTGCGGCTCGTCCGCGGCGACCGTCTCGGCGGCGGTCGCGCCGATCGGCCGTTCGCCCTCGGTGAGGACGTCGGCGGTGATGTCGCTGCCCGGCTCCACCGCCCCCGACCCGCCGCCCACGGTGGCGAGCTGCTTGGCCGCCGGGGTCATCGAGCGGATGAGCATCTGCGCGACGTCGAGCACCTCGACGTGCTCGCGGGCCTCGCCGCTCTGCTTCTTGGCCGTGACCGCGTCGCTGAGCATGACCATGCAGAAGGGGCAGGCGGTGGAGACGACGTCCGGGTCGAGGGACAGCGCCTCGTCGATGCGCTCGACGTTGACCCGCTTCCCGATCTTCTCCTCGAGCCACATGCGGGCTCCGCCGGCCCCGCAACAGAACCCGCGCTCGCGGCAGCGGTGCATCTCCTCCTGGCGCAACCCGGGGATGTAGCCCAGCACCTCCCGCGGCGGCGTGTAGACCTCGTTGTGCCGGCCGAGGAAGCACGGGTCGTGGTAGGTGACCTTCTCGTCCAACGGCTGGATGGGTACGAGGCGCCGGTCCTCCACCAGCTTGGCCAGCAGCTGCGTGTGGTGCACGACCTCCCACTCGCCGCCCAGCTCGCGGTACTCCTTGTGCAGGGAGTTGAAGCAGTGCGGGCAGGTGGCGACGATCTTCTTGGCGCCGATGCCGTTCAGCGTCTCGACGTTGGCCTTCGCCAGCTCCGACCACAGGTACTCGTTGCCGAGGCGCCGGGCCGGGTCGCCGGTGCACGACTCGCCCTCACCCAGCACGGCGAACTCGACGCCGGCGTGGTGCAGCAGCTCGGCGAAGGCCCGGGTGACCTTCTTGGAGCGGTCCTCGATGGCGCCGGCGCAGCCGACCCAGAAGAGGTACTCGACGTCCTCCGGCAGCGTGTCGGTGACGAAGCGGACCTCGAAGGGCAGCCCGTCGGCCCACTCGTTGCGCACGCGCGGAGCGACACCCCAGGGGTTGCCGTTGTTCTCCAGGTTGCGCAGCATGACGCCGGCCTCGCTCGGGAAGCTCGACTCCACGAGCACCTGGTAGCGGCGCATGTTGATGATGTGGTCGACGTGCTCGATGTCGACGGGGCACTGCTCGACGCAGGCCCCGCAGCTGGTGCAGCTCCACAGCACGTCAGGGTCGATGACGCCGTTCTGCTCGGCGGTGCCGACCAAGGGGCGCTCACCCTCGGCCTGCAGCCCTTCGGAGAGCTGCGCGCGCGCCGCCGCGATCTCCTCCTCGGTGCCGCCGGTCAGGATCCACGGCGCCTTGGCGAAGAGGTGGTCGCGCAGGTTGGTGATCAGCAGCTTCGGCGACAGCGGCTTCCCCGTGTTCCACGCCGGGCACTGGCTCTGGCAACGCCCGCACTCGGTGCAGGTGGCCATGTCGAGCATGCCCTTCCAGGTGAAGTCCTCGATCTTGCCGATGCCGAAGGTGTCGTCGTCCGCCGCGTTCTCGAAGTCGACGACCTCGCCCTTGCTCGTCATCGGCACGACGTCGCCGAGCGCTTTGGGTCGCCGCCCGAACATCACGTTCAGCGGCGCCACGAAGATGTGCAGGTGCTTGGAGTAGACGACCAGCACGAGGAAGCCGAGCACCACCGCGAGCTGCAGCAGGATGAAGGTCGTCTCGATGGCGCTGTTGGCGGTGCCGGAGACGTGCGTGAGCACGTGGTCACCGAAGAACCAGGACATGAAGGCGCTGTGGTCGTACGGGAAGTGCCCCGTCTGCGTCTGCGCGGCCCGGTAGGCGAAGTTGGTCGCCACCACGCTGAAGATCATGAAAAGGACCAGCCAGGCGGCCCCGGTGTGCGAACCGTAGAACCGGCTCTTGCGCTCGATCTTGTGCGGGTCGTCGCGCAGCCGGATCGCGGTGAAGACGAGGATCGCGGCGAAGACGGCGAGCGCGAAGAAGTCCTCCAGGAAGCCGAGCCACTGCATGTGGCCGATCACCGGGATGGCGAAGTCGCGGTTGAAGAGCGCGCCGTAGGCCTCGATGATCGTCGCGCCGAGGACCAAGAAGCCCCAGAAGGTGAAGAAGTGGGCGATGCCGGGCACCGACCACGCCAGCAGCTTCTTCTGCCCGAAGACCTCGACGACCTGGGTCTTGGCCTTCTCCGGCCAGTCGTGCAGGCGGTCCGGCGCCGGCTGGCCGGAGGTGATCAGCCGGTTGAGCCAGCGGACGCGGCGCCCGGCGATCGCCGCGGCGACCGCCGTGAGCACGAGTCCGATGACGATGCGCAGAGCCAACGTGGTGCTCCCTGGTGCACGGGACCGCACGGCGCGGTCCGGGGGTGACCCGAGAGGTGCACCCCTCGGGTCTGCCGCGGGCCGACGGGGCTCACCGGCGCCGCGGAGCGTAGCGCCGAGGCGACAGGTACCCCTGGTTGGGAGCATGACGGGAGATGGCTCAACCAGGTTGAGCGGAACAGACTCAGATGTGCGAGAGTTGTCCGGAGCACCACCCCCCACACACCAGGAAGGCAGTCCCCCATGGCACGACCGGTCGGCATCGACCTCGGCACCACCAACTCCGTCGTGAGCGTCCTCGAGGGCGGCGAGCCGACGGTCATCACCAACGCGGAGGGCGCGCGCACCACCCCCTCCGTCGTCGCCTTCGCCAAGAACGGCGAGGTCCTCGTCGGCGAGGTCGCCAAGCGCCAGGCGGTCACCAACGTCGAGCGCACCATCCGCTCGGTGAAGCGCCACATCGGCGTCGCCGGCTGGCACTTCCCCGACACGGGGCAGATCGACGGCAAGACCTTCACGGCGCAGCAGATCAGCGCCTTCATCCTGCAGAAGCTCAAGCGAGACGCGGAGTCCTACCTCGGCGAGACGGTGGCCGAGGCGGTCATCACCGTGCCCGCCTACTTCAACGACGCCCAGCGGCAGGCCACCAAGGAGGCCGGCGAGATCGCTGGCCTGTCGGTCCTGCGCATCGTCAACGAGCCCACCGCCGCAGCCCTGGCCTACGGCCTCGAGAAGGCCGGAGACGAGCAGACCATCCTCGTCTTCGACCTCGGGGGCGGCACCTTCGACGTCTCCCTGCTCGAGATGGGCGACGGGGTCATCGAGGTCCGCGCGACCGCCGGCGACAACAAGCTCGGTGGAGACGACTGGGACGCCAAGCTCGTCGACCACCTCGTCGCGACCTTCCGCGGCCAGAGCGGCGTGGACCTGTCCAAGGACAAGATGGCGGTCCAGCGGCTGCGCGAGGCGGCGGAGAAGGCCAAGATCGAGCTCTCCGCCAGCACCGAGACGACCGTCAACCTGCCCTACATCACGGCGAGCGACGCTGGTCCCCTCCACCTCGACGTGAAGATCACCCGCGCGGAGTTCCAGCGGCTGACGAGCGACCTGCTCGACCGCTGCCGTGCGCCCTTCACGTCCGCGATCAAGGATGCCGGCATCAAGGTGGCCGACATCGACCACGTGGTGCTCGTCGGCGGCTCGACCCGCATGCCCGCCGTGACCGACCTGGTCAAGGAGCTCACCGGCGGCAAGGAGCCCAACAAGGGCGTCAACCCGGACGAGGTCGTCGCCGTCGGTGCCGCCCTGCAGGCCGGCGTGCTGCGCGGGGAGGTCAAGGACGTCCTGCTCCTCGACGTCACCCCGCTGACCCTGGGCATCGAGACCCGCGGCGGCGTGATGGAGCCGATGATCGAGCGCAACACCACCATCCCGACGAAGCGCTCCAAGACCTTCACCACCGCGGCGGACAACCAGCCCTCGGTGCAAGTGCAGGTCTACCAGGGCGAGCGGCCGATGGCCGGGGACAACAAGCGCCTCGGTATGTTCGAGCTGACCGGCCTTCCGCCTGCACCGCAAGGGATCCCGCAGATCGAGGTGACCTTCGACATCGACGCCAACGGCATCGTGCACGTCGCGGCCAAGGACCTCGGCACCCAGCGCGAGCAGTCCATGACGATCACCGGGGGGAGCGCGCTGCCCAAGGACGAGGTCGAGCGGATGATGCGCGAGGCCGAGCAGTACGCCGCGGACGACCGCACCCGCCGCGACGACGCCGAGGTCCGCAACAGTGCCGAGTCGCTGGTGCACCAGACCGAGCGCTTCCTCGCGGAGCAGGGGTCCAAGGTGGACGCCGCCGTCCGTGAGGATGTCGAGGACAAGCTCGGCACGCTGCGCGGCGCCCTCGGCGGCAGCGACGTCGCCGCCCTGCGCACCGCGTCGGAGGAGCTGTCCAAGGCCAGTCAGGCCATGGGCGCGACGATGTACAGCCAGGACGCCACCGCGGGCGCGCCCGCCGCGGATGCGACCGACGCCGGCGACGAGGACGTCGTCGACGCCGAGATCGTGGACGAGGCCTGATGGCTGCCGGTGAGCCGGTCGAGCCGCCGATCACGGTGCGCGACCGGCGCCGCTTCGACCCGACGACGGGCGAGGTCCGCGCGCCGGTCGAGCACGCGACCGCCGCGGGTGGTCAGGCGGTGGCGGAGGCGCCCGTCACCCCGGTCCCGGGGCCTGGTGGCGAGCCCGCCCCGGTGCAGCAGCCGGAGCACGACGCCCTCGCGACGGAACTCGCCGAGCGCACCGATGACCTGCTGCGGCTGAAGGCGGAGTTCGACAACTACCGGCGCCGGGTCGAGCGCGACCGAGTGCTGGTGTCGGAGCAGGCGGCGGCCCGGGTGGTCGCCGAGCTGCTGCCGGCGCTCGACGATGTCGACCGGGCCCGGGCGCACGGCGCCCTGGACGGCGCCTTCCGCTCGGTCGCCGAGACCGTGGAGAAGGTCGTCAGCGGCCTCGGTGTGCAGCGGTACGGCGCGGTCGGCGACGCGTTCGACCCGCAGCTGCACGAGGCGCTGCAGCACACGGTGTCGGCGGAGGCGACCGAGCCGAGCGTCGTCGACGTCTACCGCGCGGGCTACACGGCCGCGGGTCGCGTCCTGCGGCCGGCGCAGGTCGTGGTCGCTGGACCCGCGACCTGACCGCGAGCACCGACCTGATCACGAGCACCGACCGACGAGAGGAGGGACGCCGTGCCACTGACCGTGCAGGACGCTGAGAAGGACCTCTACGCCGTGCTCGGCGTCCCTGCCTCGGCCACCGAGGCCGAGATCAAGAAGGCCTACCGGGCGCTGGCCCGCAGACTGCACCCGGACAAGAACCCGGGCGACGCCAAGGCGGAGGCCCGCTTCAAGGACGTGAGCGCCGCCTACGACGTCGTGGGCGACGCCGCCCAGCGCAAGGAGTACGACGAGCTGCGCCGGCTGCTGTCGACCGGCGGCGCTCCCCGTCCCGGTGGTGGTGGCGCGCCCGGTGGCTCGCCCTTCGGCGCCGGGGCCGGCGGAGACGGCGGCTTCGCCGGTGGCGACATCGGTGACCTGCTCGGCGGGCTCTTCGGCCGCGGGGGGGCCAGGGGTCGGCGTACCCCTCGAGGACCGTTGCGCGGTGACGACGTCAGCGCGCACCTGACGGTCGACCTGCGCCAGGCGATGACCGGCGTGGAGGCGAGCGTGCGGCTGCCCGACGCCGCCGCGTGCCCCACCTGCCAGGGCTCGGGCGCGGCTCCGGGCACTGCTCCCCACGCCTGCGCCGTCTGCGGCGGAGCGGGCGTGACCTCGCGCAACCAAGGGGGCTTCGCTTTCAGCGAGCCGTGCCGGGCCTGCGGCGGCACCGGGCAGATCGTGGACACACCCTGCCCCACCTGCGGTGGCCGGGGCACCCGCGACCGGGTGCAGAAGGTCCGCATCCCCGCCGGCGTCCGCGACGGCCAAGCCCTGCGGGTGCGCGGCAAGGGCGCGCCCGGGCAGCGTGGCGGGCCCAGCGGCGACCTGCAGGTGGAGGTCAGCGTGACCCCTGACCCCGTCTTCGGGCGCGAGGGTGACCAGCTGACCGTGCGGGTGCCGGTCAGCTACCCCGAGGCGGCTCTCGGCGCGACGGTGACGGTGCCGACGCTCGACGGCCCGGTGACGCTGAAGGTGCCGGCGGGCAGCACTCCCGGCAAGCGGCTGCGCGTCCGCGGTCGGGGCTTCCCGACCAGGGGCGCCGGGCGAGGGGACCTGCTGGTCACCCTCGATCTGTCGGTGCCGAGCACGCTCACGCCAGCGGCCCGCACCCTGCTCGAGCAGCTCGCGACCGAGGCGCCGGAGGACCCACGCGCCGCGCTGCTCGCCGCCGCCGCGGCGGGAGTGCGCTCGTGAGTCTCAGCGGCCTGGGCTCGGACGGCCGTGACGTTGCGGCCGCTTCCACCGCGCCGGTCTACGTCATCTCGGTCGCCGCGGAGCTGGCCGGGATGCACCCGCAGACCCTGCGCAGCTACGACCGGCTCGGCCTCGTCACGCCGGGCCGGGCCAGCGGCCGCGGCCGCCGTTACTCCGCCGCGGACGTGCTCCGCCTGCGGGAGGTGCAACGCCTCTCCCAGGAGGAGGGCCTGAACCTCGAGGGGGTACGCCGGGTGCTCGCCCTCGGCGACCAGGTCGCGGCGCTGCGCTCGCGGCTCGGCGAGCTGCAGGCCGAGCTGGCGGCAGCACGGGCCGAGGTCGAGCGCCAGGTCGCGCAGGCGCACGCCAGTCACCGCCGGGAGCTCGTCCCCGTCCGCTCCCGCGCCGACGTCGTCGTCTGGTCGCGCCGCCGTCGCTGAAGGTGCAACCGGCGCGACCGCACCGTGCCCTCGCGAGGGCGGAAGGGGCGGCCAGCCGCGGACGTTCCACCGCTAGGAGTTGAGCGGAGGTCGCTCAACCTGACCACACGAGGACGCCATGGACACCGACCGCCTCACCACCCGCAGCGCCGAGGCGCTGCGTGCCGCGCTGGGCGCGGCCACCTCCGCCGGCCACCCCGAGGTGACGCCGGCCCACCTGCTCGCCGCGCTGCTCGGCGACCCGGGGGGCACCTCCGCGCCGCTGCTGCAGGCCGCTGGCCGGGACCCTGCGGTCGTGCGCGACGCCGCGGCGGGCGCGCTCGCAAGACTGCCGCGCACCGCGGGTGCCACCAGCGCCGCCCCTGCCACGTCCCGCGCGCTGCTCCGGGTGCTCGACCGCGCCCAACGCGAGGCCGGTGACCGCTCGGACGAGTACACGAGCACCGAGCACCTGCTGCTGGCGCTGGCCCGTGACGGTGGCCCCGAGGTCACCGCGCTGCTGCCGGCACCGCAGGATGTCGAGCAGGCCTTCACTGCCATCCGGGGCAACCGGCGGGTCACCACCCAGGACCCCGAGTCGACCTACCAGGCGCTGGAGAAGTACGGCACGGACCTCACCGCGCGCGCCCGCAGCGGTGCCCTGGACCCGGTCATCGGGCGCGATGCGGAGATCCGCCGCGTCGTGCAGGTGCTGGCCCGTCGTACCAAGAACAACCCGGTGCTCATCGGGGAGCCCGGGGTCGGCAAGACCGCGATCGTCGAGGGGCTGGCGCTGCGCGTGGTCGCCGGCGACGTGCCCGACTCGCTCAAGGGCAAGCGCATCATCAGCCTGGACATCGGCTCCCTGCTCGCCGGGGCGAAGTACCGCGGCGAGTTCGAGGAGCGACTCACGGCGGTGCTCGCCGACATCCGCGACAGCGACGGGGAGATCATCACCTTCATCGACGAGCTGCACACGATCGTCGGGGCCGGCGCGGCCGAGGGCGCCGTCGACGCCGGCAACATGCTCAAGCCGATGTTGGCCCGCGGCGAGCTGCGGCTGGTCGGGGCGACGACGCTGGCGGAGTACCGCACCCGCATCGAGAAGGACCCCGCCTTGGAGCGCCGCTTCCAGCAGGTCTGGGTCGGCGAGCCGAGCGTCGAGGACACCGTGGGCATCCTGCGCGGGCTCAAGGAGCGCTACGAGGTCCACCACGGCGTGCGGATCACCGATGCCGCCCTGGTCGCCGCTGCGGCCCTGTCCGACCGCTACGTGACCAGTCGCTTCCTGCCCGACAAGGCCATCGACCTGGTCGATGAGGCTGCCTCCCGACTGCGGATGGAGATCGACTCGCGGCCCGTCGAGGTGGACGAGCGCGAGCGGGCGGTCCGCCGGCTGGAGATCGAGGACGTCGCCCTCGCCCAGGAGAAGGACGACGCAAGCGCGGAGCGCCGGACCCGGTTGCAGCGCGACCTGGCCGACCGTCGGGAGGAGCTGGCTGCCCTCACCGCCCGGTGGCAGCACGAGCGCGATGCCATCCAGGCTGTGCGCGAGGCCAACTCCGCGGCCGAGGACGCCCGCCGCGCCCTCGAGGTCGCCGAGCGCGACGGTGACCTCGCACGGGCGGGGGAGCTGCGCTACGGCCGGATCCCGACGCTCGAGCGGGCGCTCGCCGAGGCCACCGCGGCGCTGCCCGGCGCTGGCGCGATGCTCTCCGAGGAGGTCACCCCCGACGACATCGCCGGCGTGGTGGCCGCGTGGACCGGCATCCCCGCCGGACGGTTGCTCGAGGGGGAGATGGCGAAGCTGCTGCGGATGGACGAGGCGCTCCGGGCCAGGGTCATCGGACAGGACGCCGCCGTCGCTGCCGTCTCCGATGCGGTCCGGCGGGCGCGCGCTGGCGTCGCGGACCCGGACCGTCCGGCCGGCTCCTTCCTCTTCCTCGGCCCGACCGGCGTCGGGAAGACCGAGCTCGCCAAGGCCCTCGCCGGCTTCCTCTTCGACGACGACCGGGCGATGGTCCGGATCGACATGAGCGAGTACGCGCAGCCCCACTCGGTCGCGCGCCTGCTCGGAGCACCCCCTGGCTACGTCGGGTACGAGGCCGGTGGCCAGCTCACCGAGGCGGTCCGGCGCCGGCCCTACAGCGTCGTGCTGCTGGACGAGGTGGAGAAGGCGCATCCGGACGTCTACGACGTGCTCCTGCAGCTGCTCGACGACGGCCGGCTGACCGACGGTCAGGGCCGCACCGTCGACTTCCGCAACGTGGTGCTGATCATGACGTCCAACCTCGGGTCGTCGTACACGACCGACCTGACCCTGGCGCCCGAACAGCGTCGCGTCGGCGTGCTGGGCGCGGTGCGCCAGGCTTTCAAGCCCGAGCTGCTCAACCGGCTGGATGACATCCTCGTCTTCGAGGCGCTGACGCCGGCCGACCTCGTCGGCATCGTCGAGCGCCAGGTGGCTCTGCTGCAGGCTCGCGTGGCCGACCGGCGGCTCACCCTCGACGTCACGGCCGCCGCTCGGGAGTGGCTGGCGAGCAACGGGTTCGACCCTGCCTACGGGGCTCGGCCGCTGCGTCGGCTGGTGCAGACCGCGGTCGGGGACCCGTTGGCCCGGGCGCTGCTCGGGGGCGAGGTCATCGACGGGAGCACGGTCGTCGTCGACGTCGTCGACGGCGCCCTGCGCGTCACCCCACGGGCGCTGCAGCCCGGCATCGCGGTGGGGCAGGCCCGTCACGAGGAGGTCGGCCGATAGGTTGGCCTCCCGCTCGTGCTCCGTCCCGCCGCCGCCCTCCGGAGGTCCCATGCGTCGCAGCCGTCGGCCCGAGGAGGCGGCGCCCCCGGTGGCCCCCGTCCCGGCCGGCGCCGGCCCCGCGGTCGCGCCGCCGGCCCTCGACGGGGGTCTGCAGGCAGACGTCGAGCGGGGCCGGACGACGGCCATGCTCGCCGGGGTCGGTCGGCTGCAGCTGACGGTGGACCTGCTCGAGCGCCAGGTCCGGCGCTGCGAGGAGCGCATCGCCGTGCTGGAGGATCGGCTCGCCGAGCACGACGCGGTCGAGGCGCCGCCCGCGGACGACACGGCGCAGGCCGACGCCCCGCGCTCCGAGAGCGACGAGGACACCGGCGAGATCCTCGTGCTCGCCGGTGATGACCCCGTCGACGCGCCGGAGCCGGTCCTCGCGTCGGAGCCGGTCCTCGCGTCGGAGCCGGTCCTCGCGTCGGAGCCGGACGTGCTGCCGGTGCGCGATGCGTCCCCCACGCCGCTCCCGGCCGTCTCTGCCGACGACGAGGCCGAGGTGGAGCGCGGTGCCGCCGGCTCGACCAGCGTGCTGGACGATCTGCCGGCCGACCCTGACGCCTGAGGTCTCGCCGGTGGACGACGAGGCGCTGGCCCGCGAGTACGAGGAGCAGGCCGCCGACGAGCCCGGGCTGGCCTTCGAGGCCGCCGGCGCCTGGCGGCGGGCCGGCCGTCCGGACGCGGCTCGGCGTGTCCTGCAGCGGGTGGCGTACGAGGGGGACGCGCTCGACCAGCAGCTGGCGCTCGGGGAGCTGGTGGAGATGGCGCTGGAGGAAGGCGACGAGGTCAGCGTCCGGGTGCTGTTGGGGCAGCTGGAGGCGATCGACCCGCCCGAGGCCACCGCCCGGGTCTTCCTCGCCGAGCTGTTCGAGGCGCGCGGGGAGGTCGAGTCGGCCCTGCTGTGGGTGGATCGGGCGCTGGCCCTCAGCCCGCAGCCGTGGATGCCTGGGTCCGACGCCGCGATGGCGTTGGGCACCCGTTCGCGGGTCCGCGAGGCGTCGGGGTTGGCGCCGGACGAGCTGGACCGGCGGGCGCAGCTCCT
>JAABUJ010006416.1_pt1 | contig 11393 bp, 10 predicted proteins | sample 5559131 | NCBI WGS metagenome assembly JAABUJ01 (sample SAMN10711875, study PRJNA513366) | rock metagenome | isolation source: Antarctica rocks | place: Antarctica: Victoria Land, Mt New Zealand nord | collected 2016-01-07 | reverse complement strand
TGGTATGTTGCACTATCCGCTGCTCCAGGGTGGAGATCCACCATGGGATGCAATCAAACCACCAGTAATGTTTGAGAAGGCAGGACCCTGTTAGTCACTACGTTCATTCTTGTGTTTTCCTTCTCCATCAAATTCTTCCATAGGTGTCTTGGTTGAGTAGGTAATGTGCTTTCACCGATAGCCGCTTTGGCAATCGGTCCTTGATGGTCATGCGACCCATCGCCATCACGTGAATCCGTTTTCTGGAAAGGTGTCAAGGTTGGGTCACCATCTTCCCTGCGCACGCGATAAGATCCACGAAGAGCCGACTCTTGTCCTCATTCTTGGCTCTTTTGTGTGGTTCGCGGTATATCTGTGCATGCTTGATGCAGCACAGCCCTGGATCTGTTGGAGGTAGCATTGCGTCACATGCCAGCCACTTCCACAAACAAGCCAGATCAATTTTCGATTTGATTGCGGTCGACAGCTTATCATCCGGGCGCTGTGAGATCAATCTGGCTGCTGTTCACTCCTTCCTTAGGTCGATCCCAGATACGGATGTGCCCCTCAGCGCAAGCGGTGATTATGGAATCTTCATCGAAGCCAACCCAGCTCATTGCATGGTCTTCATCGACGATCTTTGACTATACGGCACACCAGTATCAGCAAGTTGCTTGGGTGATGTTCGGGAGTCAAGTATACCATGACCGGGGGTAGCTCAGCAGTCATTGTTCTCGACTCAACTGCATGCTCTACCAAATCTTCCTCTTCGCCGGAGCCAGATGTCAGGCTCGAATTAGATCGGAACCGCGTCGTGGCTCGACTCTCCGCACGTGCACGGTTTGGCGCGTACGAGACGATACTATTTCTTTGTCGAGCAAGTGCCTGGACTGTGTCAGTGCCCGTGTGGATCTTTGGAGGCTGATGACTTACTCCTTTGGGTCGATGCAACATGCCAACACTGAAGTCCCACAGTAGCAATCTTCGATCTTCGCCAACGCTCCCAAAGCGATAATTCCTCTCGTCGCATCTCCAAGGATCGAATGCAACACAAGTCACCCAAGAATGATGTCCAGGGCAGCGAGCGACGATTCGGCGCTCGGTTAGCGACCAAATCGAAACTAAGTCGTCCTGGCCGCCTGTCAAAATGTATCTGCCGTCAGGTGACCAGCAAACGCATGTGAGACCTCCATAATAGCTCGTGTACACATCGATCAATCTAAGTAATATGAGCTCAGGTGGCCAACGAGCACATGTGAGGAGTACGAACTGTTCCTTGAGGTAATTGATGATTCGTAGCGTGCCGTCCTCGGAGGCCACGGCAAGATGTCGGCTATCAGGTGAGAATGAGAAACTGTCAATCCTGTAATTTGATATCCGCCACGCAGCCACCGGATTGGTTTTCTGATTCTTGGAGTTTACGGATTTGTTGATATGCAATGGCTGGTGGTCATTCTCGATTCCATTGGTCTCCGGCATACGATTGCCGCTGTCTTCAGGGACGAACGCGGCATCTTCTCTTTCTTTGTCATAAACGATGAGGGTGCCATCTACATGTGCTGCCAGAAAAAGAGTCTCGGAACCTGGTAGCCACCGAATATCGGAGACAGCGCTTTGCTTGATGATACCCTGGCGTTGTCAGCAGCGTATGACTTTGCTGGGGGACAAGGCTACATTTTTATTGATGCGAAAATATTTCTGACTGTATGCTTCGAACCAGATAACGTCTCCTGTCGACGAACCCATGATCACATCCAGGTGTCCCGGACTCTTGGTGACTTGGTTAGTGTCATGACACAACATGTGTGCTTTTGAGAACAGGATTTTGACCAAATGATCTGCCTGGTGGCTCGTTAGGATTTGAAGAATACTTGTCGTTTGAAGCGTACCTTAGAGCTAGATGGCGACGATAAATCTAGCCAACTCAAAGCTCGATTGACATTTCCAAATACAAACAGCCCCTCTGGATTATGATCTTGAAGGCGTTTATTCAGACTCTCATGGACCATAACACGCGATATGTACGTCGAGCTGCTCTTCATAAGGCTGGATTTTGGTTTTCTTCTTTTGGGGCCTTCCTTGCCGCCTATGGGAATCAGTAGATAATTGTCCCCTCCGAATGCGGGAGCTTTCCTCGCAGGGGCAGGCATCAGAGTTGGGCCTGTGAGCCCATTGCTGGTGAAGTCATGAGAGTCCCTTGATTCTTTTTCACTTTCGGTGATGCTGTATGTTCCCAAATCTGATCGTGTCCTGCATTGGTCTTATACATGTGTGGGGATACCTTGTGAGGACTGACAATGCAAAAAGATAGCTTGGTCCCAGCAGTCGCAGAGGTCAAGGTGGATGCTAAAGGATTGATGTTGACCGAAGGAGCTTCTTGCGGGTGCGGTGGGGGCACCGACAAGTGTATTTGCTCGCGTAAGACATAAGTTCCTGTGAGGCGATGAGCCAGAAATTATATCGGCCCACACTATCGCTCCCTACCTTCACCCACGGCCAGCTGGAATTCAGGCCCAGTGGGATGGCTGATAGAGTTTGATGGTTCGACGAGGAGAGCAGCCATGGTCGACTGGCTCGGAGTTGGAGTTGGGATATTATTGAAGATAACAGGCTGAGTTGGGTATCGAGGCGGCGGCGGTATGACACTAGATAACGATGTTAAAACATAGCGCGATTCTCACAGAGTTGGTGATTGCAGAACCACGCACAACATGGTGAAATTGACTGCTGCAGAGCCTCGACGTAGATGTAAGAGAAAGCGGCAAAGTACGCATATGCGTATGCGAAGTTTCTCAGTCTTACGTACAGAGAAATTGCCTCATGAGCGATCGTTGTGTGGAAATATTGAGTGGGGCCTTGGGAGAACGACGAGACAGGGGGCACCTTCGGGCCGGCAGGTTCTAGAACCAAGGTTTCAGGCTGGAGCCGCATGGCTAAGCTCGGAAAACAGCCTTACCCGTAGCCACGCGCATGGCTCGCATGGGTACGAATAATAACCGCTAAGGCTAAGGTCACTTAGCTGGGAGGCTTGCAGTAGAATCTCGATTCTCGACTGTTTTGCAGCCACTCTAGCAACAAAGAATGTTCGTTGAGCTTGCTCCCTGACTAATTTTGATTTCATGAGTCATCCGCATCATGGCTTCAGGTAATTAAGCTTCCTTGTCCCCCAGGTCAAGCAATTGATTGACTGAAGAATATAGTCCGCATCTGCGTTTGCGGTGACGAGGGCACCGGCAAGTCCAGCCTCATAACGTATGCTGCTCAAGTCTGAATCTCTTGTGTTGGCTTCGCGCAGTACTAACAACTTCTGCCTAGATCTCTCGTAAAGGATGTCTTTGTCACGAACAAGATCCAGCCGGTCCTTCCCCAGATCACCATTCCTCCAAGTATCGGCACGCCGGAGAATGTCACGACTATCATCGTCGATACTTCAGCGCTACCGCAGGAGCGGATTGAGCTCAACAAAGAGATTCGCAAGTGCAATGTAATATTACTGGTATACTCAGACCACTACAGTTACGAAAGGGTGGCCCTGTTCTGGATGCCACATTTTAGGTCATTAGGGGTCAATGTGCCAGTCGTCCTATGCGCTAACAAGTCGGATCCATCGGCGAACACCAGTACGGAGCAGGTTGTGGAAGATGAGATGCTGCCCGTTATGGCAGAGTTCAAGGAGATCGACTCGTGCATTCGTACTAGCGCTCGAGAGCATCACAATATCAACGAAGTATTCTTCCTATGCCAAAAAGCCGTTACGGACCCTATAGCCCCTCTATTCGACTCGAAAGAGTCAAACCTGAAGGCAGCGTGCGTATCGGCGCTACGACGGATATTTTACTTATGTGACAGAGATCAGGATGGCTACCTGAACGATAAAGAAATCCATGACTTCCAGATTAAGTGCTTCGGCAAACCTTTGGGAGATGGTGACCTGTATCATATCAAACAATCAATACGGAAATACTCTCCTGACGGCGTCACGGACAATGGAATCAGGCAAGAGGGTTTCATAATGCTTAATAAGATTTTTGCTGAGAAAGGCCGTCACGAGACGGTCTGGCTCATACTCCGAACGTTCCACTACACCAACAGCTTAAGCCTACAGACATCCTTCCTGCACCCCAAATTCGACGTCCCACCCAACACCTCCGCCGAGCTTTCCCCAGCCGGCTACCGCTTCTTTGTTGACCTTTTCCTTCTTCACGATAAAGACTCCGACGGCGGACTGAACAACTCCGAACTCACCGCTCTCTTCGCTCCCACGCCTGGCTTGCCACCATCCTGGCTCGATTCCTCCTTCCCCTCATCCACCGTCTCCAACGAAGCCGGCCACATCACCCTCCAAGGCTGGCTCGCCCAATGGTCCATGACCACCTTCTTCAGCCCCTCCACCACCCTCGCCTACCTCGCCTACCTCGGCTTCGAACCCCCCTCCGCCACCCCCCGCGCCAGCACCACCTCCGCCCTAAAACTGACCAAGCCCCGCAAACGCCGCAAACGCGCCACCGTCGAGCGCAACGTCCTCCTCGCCTACGTGCTCGGCGGCCCCAGCGCCGGCAAATCCGCCCTCCTCTCCGCCTTCCTCTCCCGCCCCTTCTCCCCAACCTACCACCCGACCATCAAGCCCCGCACCGCGGTCAACAGCGTCGAGCTGCCCGGCGGCAAGCAGTGCACGCTCATCCTCGAGGAGCTCGGCGAGCTGGAACCCGCCATCCTGGAGAACGCGGCCAAGCTCGCGGCGTGCGACATCCTGGTCTACGCCTACGACTCCTCGGACCCGGACTCCTTCTCGCATATCCTGTCGCTGCGCAGCGCGTACACCCACCTCTACGAGCTGCCGGCCCTGTACGTGGCGCTCAAGGCGGACAACGATAAGACGACGCAGCGGAGCGAGGTCCAGCCTGAGGAGTACACCGCTGCGCAGGGCATGCCGAAGCCGTTGCATGTGAGTGTCACGTGGGGCAGTGTGGGCGAGCTGTTTGTGCAGATTGCGGAGGCGGCGATGTGGCCTGCGGGTGCGTATCCGAGGGGGGAGGAGGAAGAGGTGGATCGGACGAATTTGTGGATCGCGCTGGGGGCGGTGGTGGCAGCTGGGGCGGCTTTTGTAGGGATATGGAGAAGGTTGAAATATTGAGCGCAGTTCGTCTAGTGATACCCTTTGGGAACCTTTTGGTTTCGTCAGTACTATACGTTATATGGCCGTAGCAGGCCCCACCAACGCATCTTTCATGTCTGAGTAGAGATACATTTATTCAAGCCTGTGAGAGTAAGACTGCCAATACCATGAGTCGTGCAATTGAACTGATTCTCTGACTTGCTATATGGGTATCTCCCAAGCTTCCTTCAAACGCCAATTAGCCGTCCGCCTCACCACGAATCACTATCCCATCGTCGACTGCTTAATTGGAAGCCAGAGTCCACCGATCAGACGACAAGGCATCACTGGCCCGAAGCTAGAAGTACCCCTCAGGCATCTTGAAGCTGCGCAAGTCCCCCAGCAGCACCTCTGCCATGCCCTCTGCGCGCCACACCAAGATCTGCTGCTTGCTGGTTGGCTTGCCTTCTCCTACCTTCCCTTCCTCGCCATCATCATCAGCTCCATCCTCAGAATCTCCGCCGATCTCTTCCCCAGTAACCGCCTTGCCATCGCCGTTACCCTCCTCGGAGCTCTCAGAAGCTTCCTCGTCGGCTCTCTCCTTTCCCTTCCCTTTCCCCTTTCCCTTACCGTTCTCACTCACACTGGCTTTGTCTTGCTTCACAGCCTCCAGCGGCAGCATGGCGGCGATCAGTAGACGTTCTTTGATGTCATGTACTGCCACGACGACATCATCTACGATCACGATCATGGCGCGCAGCCCAGCTTCCTTTTCATCGAACGGAATGATCTTCACGGTCTTGCAGAATTTATCAGCAGCCGCATGCAGACTTGGATCATTCTTCGTGATAGCTTGATTGTGGATACGCCACGCACCGCCGGCCATGGCGGCCACGGTGCGGCCATGCTGGATAGGCGTGTTGTCGGAGTAGCCAAGTAGATTGCCATAGACGGTGAATAGACTGGAGCTACCATCAGCCAATTACATTCACTCGTGTTCTAGGAAGGCTTGACTTACAGCCAGTCCGTGGTGTTCTCGTCCACGTTCTCAGAAAGCAGGGCGCTGATGGCTTTGGCGTTAATCATCTTGCAGACGTGACCTAGAATCCCTCCGAACGCGCGACGGGGTGGTGAGGAGGTTGTTGAGACGCCGTAGACACTGCGTTGGTGTTCGAGCAGTGCTTCAATCTCTGGGGTAAGGCCCGAGCCACTTTGAGGCTCTTTTGGTGTCGGAGTTAGATCGCGCTTGCTCCGAGATACTTTCTTGTTGCTCTGGATCTTGAGACCTCGGGATCTCTCCGCTTGGTTTGAGCTAGTGCTGCTGTTTGCTTTGGCGTTCAAGGATGCGCGCTCTAGACGTTGTTCGATGGAGGGAATATTTGGCGGCGATGCTCGCACAGCCTTTGCAAGGTGGCTAGAGGGCGTTGCAGGGCTCAGGGTAGGGCGTCCGATTTTGATTTCTAGGGAAGATGAACGGTTCTCATGGACCTTGCGGCGATAGTCACGGATGAGCTCGTCTAAGTGGCTTGGTGACGGTGAGTTCTCTTCGGATGCATCCGCAGATGTTGAGGGGGACGCTTCGGCAACAGAATGAGGTTCAGCAGTAGCAGTGGTCGGTGATTGTTCAGCAACAGGGGTTTCTATGACGCTTTTGGGGCTTCCCCAGTCAGACTTCATGATTGAGGCAGTATCAGTATCCAGCGTAAATGTAGAGATCAGCTAGTGACTTACGTCTGTCTCGATCGGACTACCGAAACTGTGCTCGTAGAAGAAGGCTGGCGAACCGTGTTGCTCCAACAGATCCCACTGAGCCCTGTGATAGCGCAACTTTGGTTGGTTAGTCATCTTACTTCACGGTGAAGAGGAATTTGGGCATGTCGGTAGTTGCAGACGAAAGATCGAAATTCCGCTGTGCAGTGGAAAGATATCTGCAAGAGGTGGTGTCTCTAGACGGAAGCTTGATGCTCTGCTGTAAACGGGTTGAAGGAAATAATTGTTGCAGCTGAAGCTCATTGATCGGCTGTTAACTGGAAAGTTGAATAGAAGATGAGGAAAATACAGTCAACTGCTTGACATACTGCTGTGTAATAGAGATTGGATTCAAAAGGTTGACCATTGCAGATGAAAGCACGATGCTCACTTTCGATGTCTACTCAGGAGCTCATGCTGGCCCTCACCAAAATGTGATATGTTGCAACGGGCTTCACGCTTCACGCTTCGATGATGCTGTTACGCCGAGATTTAACCGCCGTCTAAGAAGGGACGGGTGTTGCAATGATTCTTGAGTGCTGATTCAAATAACCAAGTAAATTACAGGTGACGCTGAAATGGTAAAAGCGAGAGTGCTTGATTATAACAGATGGGATACTTTGTGATTACTTATCAGGATATATAGTACAGGAAAATTATTGATCACAACGGGTGCTTGTATATTGAAGCTATGATGATGGTTGAGAGACTTTTATATGTCCCAGGGCATCCATCTGCATTAGCCAATCAACAAGCCTGCAGCTTCCCCGGATCTTAAATCTGCCAAGCAACCTTAATATGGGCCGTCTTGCTCGTACGTCATTCCGCCGTCTCCATGTCGATTGCGATTTGATCTCGCACCATTGTCTGTCTTCTATGCTTGTATTCAGATCTTCAAGTCGCCGGGCTGTTATCTCAATCAAGACCAAGACCATGTCCCCAATCCCAAGTGGGCATACCATCAAGTCGAATGAGCTGTACCCTGAGCGACTGACTATCACTAGGGCCCCGCAAACACGCCACCATGGCGACAGATACGTCGAAATACAAGTTCAATCGTAAGGAGATGAAAGAGCAATATCGGCAATTGTATGCTTCTCTGACATCCGCAAGACTCAATGTTACGGGTGAAAGACCCTAAAGAATCTGGTATGTCCCTGCTAGCTATGCTGTAGACGCTTTCAACTAACAGACGCCCAAGTCAAATTCTATGAGTTCCTCGGTATGAAACAAATCCGGAAACTCGAGTTCCCCGAAAACAAATTCGATCTCTACTTCCTCGCCTACGACTCCCCCAAAAGCGCCTCCTCCGGAAACCACTGGTCGGATCGCGAAGGCGTAGTCGAACTCACACACAACTATGGCAGCGAGAACGATCCCAATTTCAAGGTCGCCAATGGCAACTCCGAGCCAGGCAAGGGCTTTGGACACCTCTGCGTCAGCGTCGATAACATCCAGGCCGCGTGCCAGAGACTGGAGGACGCAGGATACAAATTCCAGAAGAAGCTGACGGATGGCCGTATGCGGTCGATTGCCTTTGTCTTGGATCCTGATAGCTATTGGGTCGAGATCATTGGACAGAATCCGGTTGAGCAGACTGAGGGGATCGAGGACACTGATACAGGAGGTTACCGGATGGTGAGCTGAGAGTCATGCCGTGGGCAACTTGTAATAACTGACCTTACTCCTGTAGAATCATACCATGATCCGCGTGAAAAACCACGAAGCCTCCCTGAAGTTCTACCAAGAAATCATGGGTACGTCTCCGCCTCCGAACTCTCTCCTCTCGCACGACTTCCAAACCATAATACAGGCATGACCCTGGTGCGAACCTCCGAGAACACCTCCGCGGGCTTCAACCTCTACTTCCTCGGCTACGGCTCCCCACCGAACAACACCGCCCACCGCGAAGGCCTGCTCGAGCTAACCTGGAACTACGGCACCGAGAAAGATGCAAACTTCAAATACCACAATGGCAACGACGAGCCCCAGGGGTTCGGACACATCGCAATCTCGGTGGACGATCTGAACAAGGCGTGCGAGCGGTTTGAGGCGAAAGGCGTGAGTTGGAAGAAGAGGTTGACGGACGGGCGGATGAAGAATGTGGCTTTTGTGCTGGACCCGGATGGGTATTGGATCGAGGTAAGAGAGTTTTTCTGCTGAATCTGTTTGCCATGGTGACTCATATTGTGTTCTAGGTGATTCAGAATGAGAAGTTGAAGCCGACGAGTAACTGGTAGAAAACTTACGATATATGGCCAGCGAAAGAGAATGGACATACATCATATGAGAACCATATCAGCATTTTTTGGTTTGCTTCAGGATTGGAAAGTCGTGGAGAGGGATGTTCACTACGAAATTCTTGTCAATACTTTTCTCGCTCTAATTTTCCCATGTCCACAGACGGCATTGCTTGATAAGAGCTCAGTAACCAGGCTTTGATTCTTGAACAGAAACGTCTTTACCGAATTGTGATGGTCCGCCTTGGGTAGTCTGGCTGTCAGCAATCCGTTGTACCGTTCATCGAATTAGCCCTGCCTTGCGTCGTATCGAGGACGTTTGGCATCTCCCTCGAAATCCTTTGTTGCTAAGGATGAGACGTCCCGATGGAATTCAGCGTTGACAAGCCTGAGAAAGCATGTACTCGCACGATGAAGTCCCTCGACTCAATTCCCCATATGTGCATTTCAACGGCCCTTATCAACAATATTACTCCAAGACGAAGCTCTCGGACGTCTCATATCCAGTGCCGCATACATCTTCATCTCCTCAGTAACTCATCGCGCCCTCAAACAACCCCCTCAACTGCTCCCTCTCCTCCCCCACCTCCTCCGCCAACCCGGGCGCCAACATCAGCACCCTCCTCTGCGGCAGCGTCCCCTCCACCAAGCCCTCCACATCCCCCGCTGCAAACCCCATCTCCCTCAACCCCCTCGGCTGATCCCCCAGCCTGACCAAGAAATCCGCCACCGCCTCGCCCAGCACCTCGCCCGCGCTCTCCCTCTTCACACCGCTGACATCCACACCGAACGCTTCCGCCGCCGCCAGATGTCGCTCCGGGTTGCTCGCGCCCGTGAACTTGAACACGCTGGGGGCGGTGACGGCGACGGAGACGCCGTGCGGGATGATGGGGCCGTCGACGTTGTAGCCCGGGTGCCGGTAGCCGGGGTTCTGCCCGCTGATGGGGTAGCTCATGCCGTGGCAGAGATGCACGCCGGCGTTGCCGAAGCCGACGCCGGCGAGGGTGGCGGCGAGCAGCATCTCGGACTGGGCTTCGTGGTCGTCTGGGTCCTGGGCCGCGCGCGGGAGGTACTTGATCGTGCTGCGGAGGGCCTGGAGGGAGAAGATGTCGGAGATGGGGTTGGCGCCCTGGTAGGCGGGCCGGTTGATGGGGTTGGTGGGGCGGGGGGTGCGCATGTGGTAGGGGATGGCGGTCCAGCTTTCGAGGGAGTGGCAGAGGACGTCGAGGCCGGACGAGGCGTGCACGGCGGCGGGCATGGTGCGGGTGTTGAGGGGGTCGCAGATCCCGAGGGTGGGTTTCAGGGCGCGGTGGGCGATGCCGGTTTTTGCTTTTTTGGCGACGAGGTCGAAGATGGCGGTGCCGGTGGTTTCGGAGCCGGTGCCGGCGGTGGTGGGGATGGCGATGAGAGGGGAGAGGGGTTTGTCGATGGGAAGGCCTTTGCCGAGGGGGGCATTGACGAAGTCGAGGAAGTCGGCGGCGGGAAAGTTGGTGTAAAGGTTCATGAGTTTGGCGGTGTCGATTACCTGGAGGTTTTCAGCGGACTGAAGCCGTTGAGCATAGAGTGAGACGATGAGCATACGCTACCACCACCGACCGCTAGGAATGCGTCGGGTCCGTAGGCTTTCGAAAACTCGATCGCTTCCTTTATGCTAAGGAAAATTTTAGCACGTTGCCACTGGGAAGGACGCCGAGTATTGCATTGCAAGCCTTACGAGCTGTCCTTTGGCTCTACCCTTGCATCCTGATACACGGTGAACTCCACCTGCTCTCTGGATAGGCCCTCAACAACTTGCTTCATAGCGTCCAGCTTCGCCACATTCCCGTCTGTCACCACACAAACCCTCTTCGCTCCCATGTTTTTGAAGTCCATGCCCACCTCTTTCGTGCATCCTGGCCCGAACCGAATACTCGATGCGGCCATCTCAAAAGCATATTCTCTCTTGTGACTCGAGTCGACAGGCGTGGCGAATGAGCGTTTGGCATGGTTCAGCAGTGACGGTGTGGGATGATGATGACCAGGCGATGCATGACAGGGACAAGTTGGAGGATGTGTGTATTGTATAGCTCGTAGGAGATTGTATGATTTCGCAGCGGCGTTCTTCGCAACGCGGACGGTGAGAGGCATTATGAGATCCGAAGGTCACGAAACATGGAGAGTTCTGCAAAGTATATACGAGTTTTCACAATCTACACTGCAGCAAAAGTTTGACCAAAATACAAGTACCGTAAAGCAAAGGGAGGCAACAGTGCGAGTACCGCACGTATACCGTACCGACTGCGGAGGAGTATTTTGCAGCTACCCCACATTGCTTCTCCACGACCCCGGAT
>JAABUJ010006414.1_pt1 | contig 11394 bp, 9 predicted proteins | sample 5559131 | NCBI WGS metagenome assembly JAABUJ01 (sample SAMN10711875, study PRJNA513366) | rock metagenome | isolation source: Antarctica rocks | place: Antarctica: Victoria Land, Mt New Zealand nord | collected 2016-01-07 | reverse complement strand
GAGGGAGAGGGGGGTGAGGAGGAGGTTGTTGGAGCAGTTTAGTCAGGGGGATGGCGGGTTTAGGATTGAGGAGTTGTTGGAGGAGGCGGAGAAGATTTAGCATGGGATCCTTGTATGGATATAGAGAATAGAATCTCAAGTCTCGGCATAGGAGCCCGGGACTGGTCTTTTTGCGTTATGACTACTCAGTCGCATCACATAATGGTACGCGAGAGTACCAGCCAGGGCATCATTGTTCGGTCCGAGGATGATCAGGATCTGTGCCGTGACTCTCTTTCTCCCGTTTATACCTCACAGCAGTGGAGCACCAAAGACGAAGTCAGAATATAGTATGGAAGCCCTGAATCCATCACCCCGCAACACATGACAAGCATTCTATATAATCCACATTCCTCCAGCTAATCAGCGAAACTAAACCGAACACTACCGATCCATGCAAAGCCCCCTGTTCCTCAGCCACTCTTATGGTACGCCTGCAAAATCAGAATAATAAAACCACAACATCAAGTCCGAACAAGTTGACACACGCTAAGAGTATATCAAGATAAATGTCATGCATATGTCCATCCTTCGGGGCCACGACAAGAGTCGAGAACTGCACCTACCCAGTTCGATAGCCATCTAACACCGACCCGCACCTAGGCTTATGCAGTCTCGTAACCATAGCTTTCCCCTTTCCCATCCTGTTCCCATTTCCAGTACTTTGTACGCCGATACCATCTCAAGCCAGTCCAAAAGCATCGCGAACGATCCGAAACGCAATCTCCCCTGAAAATCACTACCCAAAAAACTCGCCCGTCACGAGCGTCTCCCACGGTTTGCCCGTATCCCAAACCCTCTGCATCAGCGTCCTCGCTTTCCGAACCTAAGCCACGCCTGTGTCTCAGTTATGTGCACACAACAATCCACCCCACTGCAAACAGCCAAACCAAAGAACTGGGCCAGGGACCGATGAAAAGAACGGAAAATCTACCTGCGTCATACCAAACCCCTCCACGCTCCGAATCCTCTCCATAATCTTCTCCCGCTGCCCGCTCTGCTCGCGCGCATCGCACCCGGCCGTGAACATAGGAAACAGCAAACAGGCCTCAGCCGTGCCGCCTTTACGGACCTTATACAAAGCGCCGACGATCTCGCGGACCGCATTCTGCACCTGCGGGTCCGACGACGGCTTGCCGAGGACGCGCCGGTGCAGATGCACGAGGCCGGCCCAGTGGAAGGCGTCGTTGGTCGCGACCATCTCGAGCGAGTCCCAGCCCTCCTCACTCTCAGAAAGCGAGGGCGAGTGCGAGTGCACATGCGATGACACGCGGAGGTGGCGGTGGGGGCAGCCCTGGTAGACGTGGGTGCGGGCGTCCTGGAGGTCGCGCTGGAGCTTGTCGGCGGCGGCGACGGTGGCGGGCGAGGGGGTCCAGGCCTTGCGGATGTGGCCGTTGATGTCGATGCGCTCCGAGTCGCACTGGCGGGCGAGCTCGGCGATCTTGGCGAGGATGCTGACGCAGCGGCTGGTGAAGCCGAGGAGGCAGTCGATCTGGAAGTCGTGTTCGTCCGTGTCCGAGGCGGAGTCGTGCGCCCAGTAGTCGCCGCCGAAGAGGGGTCGGTCGTTTTTGCTGCCGCTGAGGCTGCCGAGCACGTCCAGGTACGCGAACCAGCGGCTGAGGAAGTACGACACTTTGTCTTGCCGGTGCACGGATTGGGCGCCGCCGCGGGCGATGATCATGCGTCGCGCTGTGTTGAGGTGGTTCTGCCAGGGGACGGGCACTTCGAAGGTGTTGGGGGAGATGATTTCGAGAGAGGCGAGCATGATTGCGGTCGCTAGGTTGGCGTTGGATATCTTCTCTTTGCTGTCATCAAGAGCGAGACGCAGGGTTGGGAAGACGTCTTGGACCCAGAGCGCGATTCGGTTGGCGGGTTCGGGTTGGTTCAGTAAGCGTGCGCGATGACTTGCTGAGTAGGCTAGTAAGAGGTTCAAGAGGTTGATGTTCTCGAGGGCCACTGATGAGGTCAGTGATTTAATACTAAATCAGGTATTGGGCTAAGGATTACTTTGCGGAAGGATCTTTCTGAACGGATTTTCCGAGCAGTCGTGAGGGACTAGTATCCTAGCAGTGTGGTTCAAGAAATGGTGAAAGTAGAGGAGATTCATGGGATTCTGCAGTAGTGTCGCAGGAAGCGGTTCCAAATTTCTGGGTATTTTGACTGGAACAGGCTTTGCATAGTATCCGCCTTTGCCAAAAACCGTATTCTTCGCCTGAAGCCCGAAGCCGAATTCTGGTGGTACGTTGGGATCATCTCCAAAGTGATTCTGAACCATCACCTCCATGTCACCGTTGAGTATTGTGGGCGACATCCCGTTGAGGGCATTCTTGTCATCATTCTTTGACACATCAAGATCTCTAAATCCGCGGTCCAAGCCATATGTAACAGTGTCTGCTCCAACGTCTGCGACAAGATAGGCGGAGATGTTTGTGGCTCGCTCTGCATGTGTGATCGGATGCGATCCGTCAGGAGGACCGGAAAGTAGGGAGCTGACAGAAAGGCGGCGGATGTCTGGTGACAGGTGTTGTAGGCGAGGGGAAGTCTCGGTAGAGAGACGTTGATGGTGTTCTTCAGATGCAGATGACGAAGCTGGGGTGAGTGGAGTTCCTATGTTTGTATTGAATGGACTTGAAGGAGGTGCAGGTGCGCTCATGGGGATAGCTTGTGCCTGAGGGAAGGATAATGTGTTGTAAGAATGAGGGTCCGCAACTCCTGCGGACTGAGCGAAACCCAACAAGGGACTCAGCCTGATCCTCTTCGACCTATTCTCAGGTGATAAGGTATGATCACGGTCTCTTCGACTGTTCGAAGGGGAGTTGTGGGGAGGTATATGATGCGGTGGTAACATACGGGCCATCGACGTTTGCTGTAGACCCGCAGCAGGATCCGAGGTTGATCTGCTATTGAGGCCAGGACTATTGAGACTAGAGTTTTCGGGAGTCAGTAACATGCCGGAAGGTCCGAGATCTATTGATCGAGGAACACGGCCAACAAAATGGCCAGCTGGAGCAGTCGATAATTCTTCCTGACTCCGTGACACTGTCCTTGCTGGTTCATCTTCAATGACCTCGAGAATGCTGGAATTATCGCTATTTGAAGATGAGAGTTTGCGATCATGGCCCGATGCTGACGGTGCCGTCGTTCCCGATGTAGCGGAGGGTGATATCATCGGAGTTGAGTATTTCCCGAAGGGGGCAGTATTCGATTTTTGAAGAGCAAGGTCTGGACGTTTAGAGTATTGTCTCGGTAGACCCTTTGTATTACGACCGTGGGGCTCTAGCTCGCCACGGCTCGCGCTCCCGTATAAAGTGTTCCGAGTAGTTGTAGAATCCTGGCCGCTGGATGTGTTGAAGCTGAGCGGAATCGACGTCGCTGCTGGTGGACCTGAGGCCAGAGAGCCATGCAGAACGAATGATGGTTCTGGAGTGTTGCTGCCGGCTTTCCTCTTCGTCCGGCCATCCCAGTTCAAACGAATGCTGTAATCGCATGCCTCGCCTTGCCTTTGGCAATTCAGACAACCTGGCTTCTCCTCTCCGCATTTGACCTTCTTAGCTTTACAAGGCCTTGGAAGATCAGCCCTATTCGATGCCACACGATGGATTCGAGATACGGAGAGGCGTTGACTTACCAGCATCCGTTGCGGCTTCGCTTTTTGGGTTCCGGCCCTCCGATCTTCTTCGGTCGAGGCATAGTCGAGCTCTAGTCGAGGAGAATATATGGATACGGTCATGGAGTATGGTGGGACAGTAGATCTGAAGTGAGCTTTGATAAGATGGACCTTCCAGGTTACACTCCGCAACCTCGAAGACGCGGAACCATGCCGCTTACATTACCTGCATAACGTATCTGTATGTACAGGCATCTATCAGCGTTTAGCACCCTTACGGCTTCCATCAAGGGTTGAACTTCGTGTCTTGAGTCGGTTTTCCATCTATGATAACCTCAATGGACTGGTTCCTGGATCAAGTCTTGTCGCCTTTTACGATGCTAGTAGCCACCGTATAACTTACCGGACTTAGATGTCACCGGCACACTCTTCTGGCTGTTTTCAGAAATCAAGAAGGCTGTCACGCTGATACGCTGTCAATCCCGTCGAACCTCTGAATGCAATGAGGCTGAGTTGGGCGGATAAGGTTCATCTAAGCCATCTACCGTGATAGATCTAGATCTAGATCTTTGCGAGTTAGGTTGGAGCATCCCTATAGGGCTGACCACGTGGTTGCGGGACCTCGCCCTCTTGGCCCCACGAGGATCTCTCCTGTCCTCGTCAGAAGGCAATGGAAGTTGAGTACAAGAAGGAAAAGGAGAAGGAAGCGCAACCTCTGGACTCTCATACAGACGAAGCTTGTTACCTACTTGGCCAAATCGGATGCAGCTGTAGAGTTGCCGCTTGCTTCAAGCTTACGTAAGAATTCCCAGCCAGCCTTGCTTTATTCTTCGTCTTCAGACGCTTGCCTTTATACCTGTATCGTATGCGTTTTTGCTCATTGATGATATTGTCTTCTTGCATATCTGTTCCTTCGACTTCCCAACATGCAAAACGCAGCTCAATCGCTTATTCGCAAGCATCCTTTGCAGCGTGTCAGCTCTCCCTCCGCAGGGGTCTCGGCATTCGTACATGTGAGCCCTCCCGTCCCCCATAGCTGTTTTACATGGTGCTAACTCCAGTCCTGAGTAAGTTTGTTGGCCTTTCCAGCTTCGCAGCATCATTCAAATAGTGTGTTCTCTTTATTCAGACCCTACAATTCACTCTTGAGCCTTAGATTCTAATACAGGTCAATTATAAGCCTCGTGGACTACCCAAATCCCGTGTCCGTACCCCTACCCTAAAATATCCTTGCCACGGACCAGCCGCACTGACCAGAGTTGCAGCAATACCTCGTACGGCTGGCATTTCCAGTACCTGACCATCATCGGCCTTTTCCTAGCCACAGTCACATTTGCATTTGGCTCATTGGCGGACATCACAAAGTCTCCACGCCTATTCCTGATCAAGAATGCATTCTCAGTATGCAGTGCACCGTTGGAAATCCTGATCACTATCCTGTATTGGAGTCTTCGAGCTGTAAGGCCAGTCCTTCACTTTCCATCCGCCCTCCCCGGTGGCTAAACAGAAGCCCTCATAGATCGACAAGGACCTCGTGATGCCCGAATGGGCACAGCTTGATCCGTGGGCCGGTACGATGAGCCCTACCTATCAGCGACCACATGCAGTCAACCGCGGCGCGCATCAACCAACTAATCGACTTGCCAGATGTCGGCTTCCACGCCATGCCCGCCATGATGCTCTGCATCGATCTCCTCTTCCTCTCGCCACCCTGGACCATCACCGCCCTACCAGCCATGGGCGTGAGCAGCATCCTCGCATTCTCGTACTGGTTCTGGGTGGAGCAGTGCTACAAGCACAATGGATGGTCCGTCTTCTAACAGACTCCTCTTGTTCATCTGTTTCATTTTTTCAAAGCGCACCGGATAACCATGTTGACAAGCTGTCAGGTACCCGTACCCGCTCTTCGAAGTCCTAACTCCGGCTTGGCGCGCGGCTTTGTTTGCGGGCAGTGCCTTGGTCATGACGCTTAGTACGGCGACGTTGAAATGGTTGTATGGACGGGTTAATGGGTACGGAGTCGGAACCGCGCCAAGGGCGAGACCGGGGGCCGTGAAGGAGTAGAGGTGCATTCGGGTCTGTTACTAGATTATGTCGACCGTGCTGATAATTGGACTCGCCGAGGCCAAATTTAGAAGACAGCTTGCCATATTGGATGTACTTCTTAGACCACGGAATGTCCGCAAATCTGAATTGGAAGCGAGAAACGGAGTCTTCTATTACAACCGGATCAACATTGAACTTTGTGTGTGATTACAACTGCGAAAGCCGAAACCTCACAGTGTCTGGCACCCGCTTTACGCTGACTAAGCGAAAACGACCAACCGGAGTTCTAACCCCGAATATCGAAGACATCGATACACAGGCCAACAATGGCGGAACGGTATACCATATGAAAGTGAAACTCCATACATACCGCTCGCATCTCACAGAAAGCGGTTCTGGTCCGAAAGACAGCTAATCCGTGTCCCAAATTTCCATACACTGTCGTTCTGAAAAGCACTGTACGACTCACTCCCAGCTCGGTCACCGAGAACCCTCTTCGTGGCTTGAAGCAACTCAGCCGGCATAAATGTCAGTTCCAATGTCAACCAAGAAAGAAATGATCCGTGTGCACGTAGAACACCATCCAATCCATCACGGCGTCATGGATCCGGCAACACCCAGAACGCTCCGTCGGGGTACCTGCAGGCCTCAACGCTATAAAGCCCTGGCCACAGCCGGCCCTTGACAAGCCCAACACCGTCGCCCATCCCGATCTCTACAAAGCCTCCTCCTCACTCACAGGAGCCAACCCTACCGTACGCAATCCGCGCCAAAGCAAAGCAACAATGCACCTCATCCACCTCCTAACAACCCTCTCCTCCCTCCCCCTCCTCCTCGCCATCCCCTACAGCTACAACTCCCTCCCACACACCTCCTCCCCCTCCCTCGACGCCCGCCTGCACACCTACAACGCCTCCGCCCCGCCCTACTGCCCCGGGCGCCACGCCTCGGAGCGCACCCAACGCGCCATCTTCAACGCCTTCCTCGAAGCCCTGTACACGGAGAAGAACGTGTCCAAGGCCTTCCTGACCTACGTGGCCGAGGACCTAGTCGAGCACGACCCGACGGACCAGCAGGGGCGCGCGCCAAATATCGCCAAGCTCGAGCAGATCGTGCCGTTCGCGCCGTTCACGGTGTTGAGGTCGAGTTTCGATAATAATGTGGGGTTTGTCCATTTGAGAGTTGAGGATCAGCCGGAGCCGTTGGCGGTGGCGGATATTTATCGCATGAATGGGACGTGTATTGTCGAGCATTGGGATGTGACGCAGGCGAGGCCGGCGAATACGACGAATCCGATTGCGATGTTTTGAGGGGGGAGGGTTGCGATGGGGGAGGGACATGGGGAGGTGGAGTGGTGGGGTTGGGGTGAGAGGGTGTTGGTTGGGTGTCTGATGGGTTGTGGAGGAGGATAGGTGCACGAAGGGTCGCAACGTAACGGGAAGTAATGTATGTTGCGTTAGGTGGTGTTTCGAGATAGATGGTGATTGAAAGGATAGACAATCAAAGGAGTATTCGATTCGCGGACTCGCTCGGACTGTTTAGGCATTAGTCGCAGGAGCAACGATTCCACCGACGATAACGCTGCTGGTAGTGCCATCGGGGTTCTCCTGGAATCTGATCTGGCTTCCTAAGTACGGGGTAACGATGACCTTAATCCCACCGATGTAATGGGCGTAAGCAGCCGGTGGTAAGTCGTTGGATGGAACAACATTGACGTATTGCCAGGGCAGGTACCCGCTCACACGGGCATTGGCAGGCTTGAAGTTCGGATCTCGCACCTCGCATGGAGGGACAACGAGAAGCTCGAGGTTTCGCTCTGCGTGCGGCTCCAGGTACAAATGCTCTCGACGTTATAGCCAGAGATTAGATGATGACCGTCGTGATCTCCCATGAGGTCAAACTGTTCCGCCGTGAAGTCGGCACCAGGAGTGGTAACTGACGCATATATATCCTGTCACAACAGCCCACAGGCGATTAGACAATACTGTGCTCAGACACATGCGCGTGATGACCTCAGTCGGCACGGTCAACAAGTGTAATCATTTCCAGGGTCCGGTAATCTCAACATTGATTGACACAGTGGTTCAAATTGTCGTACCTGTGCGGAAATACTTGATGAGGGACCAATTGACCCATCTCCCCAAGCACGGCCACGAGTTCCCACACGGGCTACGGTCATCAAGATGTCGTAACCATTGAGATTATATCCCTGAATTTTCGCAAAGTTCGCCCTGGGCGTAAACCTGGAGGATGACTTTGGCCTGGCAATTGGCGTAACAAGGATCCGTGGTAGAAGAGGCCCGATAATACCAGTCAAATTCGTCGGCCTTCGGGAAGAAGTCTGTAACGTCAACGGCGACATTTAGCTTGCCGTAACTGGCCAGACTATCTCTTTAGCATCAGGTAAGTGAGCCCCACAGAACCCATCGTCACTCCGCCGCCGCTTGTGACCAGGCCACCTTGTTGTTCCCTCCGTCTATGGTGGAATGCGCTGAAAGGATAAGAGAAAGAGTAAAAGTTCACTTGATAGCTGGATCCTTGGGTGCCCTGATATCTTTTTGTATACCAAGGAAGCAAGCTGAGCTAAGACCTATAGGAAAGATCGAAGTCATACTACTGTGACCATCAAAATGGTGCAATATGAGCGTTCTTTCAACCGATAATAAACAGCTGAAAGTACGGAAGAGATTAGTGGTCAGCCTGTAACCACACTGGAAGTACTCGGAGATTTGCACATCACAGTCAAACCAATTGAGTCTTGGAATTTGATGATAGAACAGCAGATAACTATTTGCTTGATAGATGGAGCACGTTCAAAGGATTCCTAAAGGTTAGCACTGCGGGAGTGTTAGCGGTGCCCAAAGCTGGAAAGCTTAACTCGGCCCGCGGGTTAATCCGGAGTACTCCCTCTCATGTTATGCTGAAGGACAGACCGAATGTAGGCTTGACCACACTTCGGCCGCCATTCCGGAGACTCATAAGTTACGTACTCGTCATGGAGAATGGAAGCTTCAACGTCACTCGTTCCAACAAGCGACCGCTTTCTGAGCTTGAGAACGACAATCCACCTCATAGCAACGGAGGTAAATCATTGGACGCGCAAGATGAAGGTAAGTGTAGCTCTGGATTACATTCCCTAGACCCGAACGTACGACCGGACTATGGCTAAAAAATCGTGGCAGAGTCGTCCTCCGAAGACGACATTGGCCCTGCTCTACCAAGCTCTGTCCCCAAAAAGAAGCGCCGCAAGCTTCCTTATGAAAAGCTATACATCTCGTCCCTCCCAACTTCGCCCCGCTATTCCAAATCTCTTATGCACAAGGATCAGCTGGCTTTCGTAACACTTACACCATTCACAGATTTCTTGATTACAAGCTCGGTGGATGGTGTGGTGAAGTTCTGGAAGAAGGTGGCCCTAGGTATTGAATTCGTGAAGGAATTCAGAGCGCATCTCGGGGAGATCAAGAGTGTCAGCGTCAGCTCTGATGGGAGGAGCTTCGCGACTGTCGGATTTGATAAGAGTATTAAGATCTTCGATGTGATTACTTTCGGTAGGCAAGCCCAGGAACAGCTCGGATACGCTCGGAGGTTAACAGGTTATCGTAGATCTATTAGCGATGATCAATACAGAAACAACTCCGAGATGTGTTTGCTGGGTGCATAAGAGGGGTGCTTCGATGCCATTGCTGGCCGTGTCGGAGGAGATTGGTCACTCAATAAGCATATACGATGGACGGGGCGAGAATCAGAAGCCGTTATATGTCCTCTCAAATGTCCACCGGAGTCCAGTCACGCTGATGGCATTCAACAATGCCTATGACTGTGTTATATCAGCGGATGAAGCGGGTATGATCGAGTACTGGCGACCATACGGTAGCTACGAAAAGCCAGACAATGTCTTTGAGTACAAGAGCTCGACCAGTCTTTTCGAGTTCAAAAAAGCCAAATCAACTCCTACTTCGATCTCTATCTCCCCCTCGGGCTCACAGTTTGCAACGTTTTCATTTCCCGACCGAAAGGTGCGAATCTTCGACTTCCCCACTGGAAAGCTTTACCGTACATACGACGAATCTCTGGTCACTATTACCGACATGCAGCAAGCAGGCACTGCACTTCAAAAGCTAGACGATGTCGACTTTGGGCGACGGTTGGCGGTGGAGCGGGAGCTCGAGAATCCTGCGATACGGAATAGGATCAACGTCATCTTCGACGAGTCGGGGCACTTCGTTTTGTATGGGTCTGTGTTGGGCATTAAGGTCATCAATACTTTCACCAACCGGGTCGTCAAAGTTTATGGCAAAGACGAGTCGTTCCGGCCTCTGAATCTTGCTCTTTACCAAGGGCAACCGCAAAAGAAGGGCATAGTGACCGTATCTATGGCTGCGAGCGCCAACCCTCTATTGCAAGAAGCGGAGGAACGAGATCCCATGCTAGTTTCGACAGGCTCAGGCAAAGTTCGATTCTACATGTTCACTAACGAAGGCGACATCAGCAAATCGAGCCGAGACGTACAGAATGAGAAGCCCAAACTCCTCAATGCGAGACAGCAGTTGGAGGCAAAACCTGCAGAGTCTGGCACTGCTGCAATTCTGCACACAACGTATGGCGATATCCACATTCGATTGTTTCCTGAAGCTGCACCCAAGGCTGTCGAGAACTTTGTTACACACTCAAAAAACGGTTACTACAATAACACTATCTTTCATCGAGTGATACGGAAGTTCATGATACAGGCAGGTTTCCTCCGACCACTGAATTGCTGATTGTAATTCTAACTTCTGTCAGTGCGGCGATCCTCTGGGTGATGGCACAGGCGGCGAGTCAATCTGGGGCAAAGAGTTCGAGGACGAGTTTTCGACTTTGAAACACGATAAGCCTTATACAGTCAGCATGGCTAATGCCGGGCCGAACACCAACGGTTCACAATTCTTCATTACGACCGAGAAGACTCCGTGGCTTGATAAGAAACATACGATCTTTGGGCGTGCCATCCAGGGGCTTGATGTTGTGCATAAGATTGAGAATACTCGGGTCTACAAGGAGAAACCGGAGGAGGAGATTAAGATAATCAATATATCAATAACTTGAACACCTTCCTACGAGGACATGCTATGTCAACCACTGCATGCATCGATTGTACGCTCACCGTTACATCTAGGTCTAGAGCCGCTGACTTTGCAGGTCCACCTACATTTCCCGTGTATGATTCACACTATGCGAATACTCTCGTTCGGTAACACCGCAACCGAAAACAAATACAATTCACCTACGCTGCTTGTCCTTCTGATCGCCGTTGTGAATACTGCTTACCCGGCCCTGCCATCGTCTATATAATCCACGTCCCCCGCCACGAAAAACGCTCTCTTTTACACATCATGGGCTACCATCCTCCTCTCATATCTCCACCAAGCCCCAGCCCTTTCTTTGCCTTTCGTTTTAAGGACAGTCTATTATTTCGGGTACATTAGACAGGTGGCCTTGTTATCTGCGGCTTTAATATTACCTCATCCTAGCTACCTGATTGTGTTACGATAATTCGATGATTATGTTCCGGTCAAGGCGAACTTTATTCATCTTCATTGTTCTTCTTACCATCGAGTCTTACTTCAGATCCCTAGGGGAGGGCCTCGAGGTGGAGATCGCGGGTTAACCGTCCCGAAACCAAGTCTGTTAACAGGCGCTATTTAAAGGAAGGACCTTCA
>JAABUJ010006413.1_pt1 | contig 11398 bp, 11 predicted proteins | sample 5559131 | NCBI WGS metagenome assembly JAABUJ01 (sample SAMN10711875, study PRJNA513366) | rock metagenome | isolation source: Antarctica rocks | place: Antarctica: Victoria Land, Mt New Zealand nord | collected 2016-01-07 | reverse complement strand
GCGCGCCGTTTACCGTGGCTACCCCGCCCGCGCCCGTCTACCACCCCCACGTCACGCTCTCGCTTACACACGCGCGCGTCGTGACCGGCACGGTGCTCACGGCCGATGTAACCGGCTTCGCGCCCAACCAGGGCGTGACCTTCGCCTGGGATCATGTTGGCGGGACCGCCCTGGGCGCGCACGCCGCCGACGACAACGGCGATACCTCCTTCGACATCGCGCTCGGCGTCGATCCCACGCCCGGCGTCGGTGGGCATCGCCTCTATGCGTCGGGCACGCACCCGACGCTCTCCACCTCCGCGTCCTTCACGGTGGACCCGCCGCCGCCGCCCCCGCCCCCGTGCGGCGGCCTGGGCTTCACGGTGCCCTTCATCAACTGGGCCGTCTGCCTCGACCCCTTCGGCGCCCTCGGCTCCTGGCTTGCCCACGGAGCCACGGCCGGGGCCGACGCGATTGGCGCGCAGGTTGCCACGGACCTCACCACACAGCAGGACTACACCCGGATCGCGGAGTTGCAACTCGTCTTCGGCACGATGCAGGACTTCGCGCGCGACCTGTTCGGGGTGCTCTTCCTGGCCGGCGCGACGGCCTGGTACGCGCGCCGCCTGGGGCTGGGGCCGGGCGGCGAGGCGGCCACGCAGATGGTCGAGGGGGGCCTGGGCCTGGCCCTCACCACCGCGCTCCCGTGGCTGATGCGCCTCTACATCGTGGCCGTCAACGACGCGTCGGGGCAGATCCTGGCCGATCCCCACCACACGCAGGGCGCGGCCACCATCGGCCTGCTGGTGACGCGCCTCATCAGCGGCGACCTCATCGCGGTCATCGGCGTCAATCCCGTGTTCCTGGGCGTGATCGCGGGCTTCGTCGTCCTCTTCTTCGTGCTGCTGGTGCTCATCGCCATCACGCGCACCATCGGCACCATGTACGGCGCGGCGGTGTACATGGCCGCGCCCGTGTGCGCGATTTGCATGGTGACGCCGCTCACGCGTGGGGTCGCCGTGGCCTGGGCGCGGTTGTGGTTCAGCCTGACGCTGTGGGGGGTGAGCTACGCCGTCGCGCTCGTGGCGGTGCGGGCGATGCTCGCGGTGTTCGCCCACAGCGGCGGCCTGCAATCGCTGGCCGCGGCGCTGGCCGGCGCGCTCGTGCTCTACGGGGCGCCGAGCCTGGGCGACGCGCTGCTCGGCGGCGGGGCCTCGCGCGCCCTGGGCATCGGCCATGTGCCCATGCTCGGGACCGCCGTCAGGATGGCGACGACGGTTGCTACCGCTGGGGCCGGCGGCGCGGCCGTCGCGGCGGGCGGTGAAGGGACAACGGGAGGTGTGCCGTCCATGCCTGCGGTGACGGAGATGCCCACCGCCAGCGTCTCCGAGGTGGCGTCGATCGCGGCCCCCATCAACGCCGAGTGGGGGTTAATCGAATGAAACAGCGCCTACAACGCGCGGCGAAAGCGACGGGGCGGGGCCTGTTCGTCCTGGCCGTGCCCAAGACGGTGCGCCGCTCGACGGAGGAGCTGCGCCGGGTCGAGATGTCACCGGCGCTCGGGCTCGTGCTGCGGCTCACCGCGCTCCTCGTGCTCGCGGGGACGGTCTTGGCGGTCCACGCCGTCGGGCATCCCCTCCTGGGCCTCGCCCGCGACGCCCTCCTACTCGTCGGGGCCATCGTGATCCTGGCCCTCTCGGGCGCGCTCGCGCCGCAAGGCCGGCTCGTGGGGCGGCTCTTGCTGTCCTACGCCAAGCGGGAGGCCGGCCGCCGAGGATTGACGTGGCGGGGCCGCCTCTTCCGCGCCCTCGTGCGGCGCTTGGAACCCGTCATGTTGGGAAAGAAAGAGAAGGGGAAGACCAATGTCCGCTAGCCAGAATGATCCGCAACGCCCGCGCATCTCGACGGTCGTAGAAGCTCCGCAGAAGTGGCAGTATGCGCAAGTATTCAACTGCTCGCTAGAACGCTTGAACGAGTTGGGCAATGACGGCTGGCACCTCGTCGGGCCGCCCGTCATTGCCAAAATGTCGCTCGGGTCATCGGGGCGGCTGCTCTACGTGTTCGAGCGGCCAATCCCGATGCCTCAACGGTAATGAGAGAGGGGTGCCGGCCGGGATAAGACCCCGGTCGGACGCCCACACGCAAGAAAGGGAAGGAGAGAGACATGTCCATGACGGATCGCTGCCACGACATCTTGCAGGCGCTCGCCGACGGGGAGGAGCGCCACGGCTACGCCATCCTAGAGGCCATTGAGGAACACACCAGCGGCAAAGTGATCCTTGGCCCTGGCACGCTGTACCGCGCCATCGGACGCCTGCTGGAGGACGGCCTAATCGTGCAGACCGACCGGCGGCCTGACCCCGCGCGAGAGGACGAGCGCCGGCGCTACTACCGCATCACCCCGCGCGGCCTGGCGCTGCTCGCCCAGCCGGGGACGCCGTTCGCCCCCCTCACCCCGCCCGATCCCGGCCCCGCCTACCGGCAGTACGACGTGCTGCGCGTGCTCGCGGACGGCCAGGAGCGCCACGGGCACGCCCTCATGCAGGCCGTGCGGGCTGTCCCCGGCGCGGCCCCCTTCGGCCCGACCGGGCTCTATGTCACCCTGCGCCGCCTGTTGACGACCGGCCTGATCGTCCAGACCGACATGCACCCCGACCCGGCGCTGGGCAACGAGTCGCGCGACTACTACCGCATCACACCCCAGGGGGAGGAGGCCCTGCGTACGCCGGGACTACTGCCCCTACCCCGGCGCACTGCCGTCCAGCAGCGGCAGTACGCCGCGCTGTGCGCCCTCGCCGACGGCGCGGAGCACCACGCTTACGGCCTTATCGCGGTGCTGCGCGCGGACCCCGCCGGCACGGGGCGCGTCGGGAGCGGCGCGGTCTACCGCACCCTTGACGGGCTGGTGGCGGACGGGCTGGTGGTCGAGACCGGGGAGCGGCCCGATCCGGCCGTCAACCCCGCCGTGCCCCGCCCGCACTTTCACCTCACGGCGCGCGGGGAGGAGGCCCGCCTAGCCCTCGCCGCGTTGCTCCCCTACCAGCCCCACGGCGCGGTTCCCTGGTGCGGCGCGGTGTCGTTCGGGGTGACGTGGGGCGCGGCCACGGGCGGCCTGCTGCTCCTGCTGGGGGCGGGCGGCGCGGGCTGGGCGACGGGCGCGATCGCCACGGTCGTCACGACGGGCGCGGGGTTGCTGCGCCGCGACACGGCGGCGTAACGAGCGTCGAGAGAACAGCGCGAGAAAGAAAGAGAGAGGACAGCCATGGCAAACGAACGCACATCCCTGTATCTGCCCACCGAAACGAAACAGGCGCTCGCCGCGTATCAGGAGCGCACCAAAGCCGAGAATATGTCGGCGGCGGCGGACGACCTGATCCAGCGCGGCCTGGTCGCCGCGTCGGCGCACAACGTCGGCGCATTGGCGGCGCCGGCCATCGAGGAGGCCGTCGCCCGCAAGGTGGAGGAGTTGCTGCACGCGCTCGTCGTGGGGCCGTTCCACGCCGAACTGGCGGCGATCCACCACGAGGCGACGCTGGCCCGCCTGGAAGGCTTCGCCCACATCTGCAACGACTACGGCCCCGAGGTCGCCGAACGGCTCGAAGCGGCGGCCGAGGAGCGCGCCACGGCGGCGCGCGCGTCGGGCGAGCGGGCACGGCTGCACATGCGCGTGGCGGAGGGGCAGGTGGCATGACACCGACGACGACGACGACACTGGGCATGTCCGTCACGGGGCGCTACGTGCCGGCCGGGCCGTGGGCCGCGCAGAAGATTGAGGACCAGGTGGACCACCTCAAAGGCAGCTTCCGGCCCGGCGAGGAACACGAGGAGCGGACGCTGTTCGACGCCCATGGCGCGATCGCCGCGCGTGCGGAGGCGCGGGCTATCCTGACGGCCGCGATCGGCCCCAAGGTGGTGTTCCACCGGGTCATCCTCTCGCCAGGGCGACGCGCCGGCCTGGTGCGCCTGATCGACCTGCACACCTGCACGCGCCTTGTTCTGATGGACCTGGGCCACGCGCTGGGCCAGCGGCTGGTGTGGGTGGCCGCCGTCCATCGCAACACCGCCGAGCCGCACGTCCATGTGTTGCTCGCCGGCGCGGCCGTACGGACCCGCTGGCCCAACAACGGGAAGGTGTTGGGCGTGGAGTTGCGGACGCCACAGTACGCCCTCTTGCGGGAGCGCGGGGACCTGCGCGCGGCCGAGATCCGGGCGCTCAACGGCGACGGGACCGCAGCCTGACCGCACCAGAGGAGAGGGAAAGATGGATCAGAGGGCAGGGGGCAGCCTCGCCTACACCGTCGATGATCAGGGCCTCGTGCTCTCCGTGCGGGAGGCGATACCCCTTGACCCGGTCACGGCGCGCGCGGACGCACCGCCGCCCGTCGCGCTGCGGACCCTCGTAGCCCCGCTGACGTGGGAGCCGGTGCAGCGCCTCCTCGCCTGGGGCGCGCGGGAGGGGATGACCGCCGCCGAACTACTTGATACCTGCCGGACGGCCACGCGCCCCCCGGCGACACAAACGCCGGGGGACGCGCGATAGGAGGTAAGGGACGATGACAGACTATAGCCGCGACGATAGGCTCCTCACTCCGTTCGACGGGACGCTCGCCGACGGCCCCGACCGGCTAGTGTTCGAGCCGACGGAGACAGAGACCGGAGACCCGGCGGTGACGTACTACACACGCGAGCCGGACGGCTTCGGCCCGGACGACTATCGCTGGCAACCGATCACCGACCCGGCCGAGATCGCCGACATCAGCGCGCTGCTGGCGCGGGGCAGCGACCCGCCCTACGAGGTGTGGGTGGACCAGGCGCCGGCCCCGCTCGACCCCGACCGGCTGACACCCATCGAGGAGGGGCCGACGGTGTACGCCTGGGAGCAGACCGGCCCCGCCGTGGGCGACGGCCAACTCTACGAGATCACCGATCCGGTGGTCATCGCCGCCTATGAGGAGGCGCATCCCGCGCAAGGGGCCATCGAGATCATCACCCCGGCCGACTTTTACGATACAGCGTCGGCGGCTGACGCGGCGCGTGCGATCGACCCCGCGCTCTATGACGCGCAGATCGAGGCGCTCGTCGCCAGGGGCGACACCTGGCTTGAGGTCGAGCACGCGGGGGACGGCTGCGCGCTTGGGCGCTACGACGCCGGACCCATCGAGCGCGACACCAACGGCTGGGAGCCGGTGCGCGTCGGCGACGGCCCCGACGACCTCACGGGGACCGTCTACCCCGACGAGGCGACGGCCCGCCAGGCCGCGATCGCCTACAACGGCGCGGACCTCGCGGGCCTAGAACTGACCCTCGATCCCGCCCCCGTCGCCGCCCTCGACCGGGACCTGACGCCGGCCCTCGACCTGTAGGAACCAGGAGACACCATGAGCACACCGAGCACGCCCGCTAGCCCACCGTCCCTAACCGCCCGCCTCTGGGCGCGCGCCGGCCATCTCGCCCGTCGCCTGCCCTCCCGCGCCAGGGCGGGGATCGTCGCCCTGCTGCGCGTCGCGCGTCACCTGCTCGCCCGCGTGTTCTGGTTGCTGCGCGGCTGGGCCGGCCTCATCGCCGGCCTGCTCGCCGTGCTGGCCCTCTGGCTCGGGCCGCTCGCGGGCGCGCAGTGGAGCGTCACCCAGGCCACGGCCCTCTATCGTCACGTCGTCGCGGCGGTGACACTGTGGTATCAGACGGCCTACGACGCCGTGGCCTGGCCGGCGGCTACGGGGGTGGCTGCCGTGCGCGCGACGCAGGCGTGGGCGCACCACGGCCTCCACGGGCTCGCCCCGACGATCCACACGAGCACCTGGGCCTTCTGGATGCGCCACGGCGCGGCCTGGCGCTACACGAACCTGCACAGCCGGGCCGGGGCGCCCGTGCGCGCGACGATCCCGCTGGAGATAGGCGGCGCGCTCGCGCTCCTGGCGCTGTGCGGCGTCTTCATCGTGATCGGACGGCGGAAGCGCGCCCTCGACCCAACGCGGGCCAACACGTACGGCGGCGCGCGCTGGCAAACCTGGGACGAGCTGAAGCGGCGGCGGGCCAAGCCCGGTGACATGGTGCTGGGCACGGCGCGGCGCGGGCTCGGACGGATCACGATTGGCGTGCGGTCGGCGCTGCTCCTGGAAGGCGTGGCCATCGACGCGCCGACCGGCCTGGGGAAGTCCAACGCCTTCTTCAAGACGCAATTGCTGGAACCCGACCCCGACGTGGATTACGTCGCCACGGACAACAAGGGCGACGGGTGGAACCAGACGGCCGCGGCGCTGAGTCGGACGCACGATGTCTACCGGCTGGACATGCAGAACCCGGCCAACAGCGTGACGTGGGCGCCGCTCGCCCTGGTGCGCACACCCGCGAAGGCCGAGGACTGGGCGCGGGCCTGGCTGCACAACTCCAAGCCCGCCGACAGCGCCCCGCCCCAGCCCTACTTCGAGCAGGCCGTCCTCTTGCTCATGGCGGCGGGCGTGATGCACGTCCACGCCGTCGCCGCCGCGGCCGGCCGGCCCTCCGGCACCCTGGATGAGCTGCTGGCCCTGCTGCTGCAACCGAACGTGGAGGCCATCGAGAAGGCGTTGAAGAACGGGCCATCGGGCGCGGAGACGGGGCCGGCGGCGCAGTTCCTCGGGCTCATCGCCGAGCACCGCGACCTGCGCTCCTCCATCCCCTCGGGGCTGGCCCCGCGCCTCTCCGCGCTCGCCGACCCCGCCATCAAGGCCGTCGTCGGCGGCCAGGGCACGCTCGACCTCGACCGTTTAGGTCGGACGGGGCGGCGGCCGGTGGCGCTCTACATCGTGATCCCCGCCGGCGACGACACGCTGCGCCCGCTCGTCGCGGCGCTCTTCACGACGATGTTCACCGTGCTGCTGGACCGCGCGCGCACGCTGCCCAACGGGGAGCTAGAGCGCGAGGTGCGGATGCTGCTGGACGAGTTCGGCACGATGGGGGCGATCCCCAACGCGCCCAAGTGGTTCAACATCTGCCGGCAGCCGCGCATCTCCCGCGTCATCAGCTTCCAGTCGTTCTCTCAACTCGTGGACGACTACGGAGAGTTGGGGGCCAAGGCCATCATCGACTCGTGCAACGTGCTCGGCTGGCTCGGCGGGACGCGGGGGGACGACGCCAAGTGGGCGAGCGATGCGCTGGGCAACCGCACCGTGCTGGCCCACGGAGAGGGCGAAACGAGGACGGCTGGTGTGTTCGGCCGCAGCCCCGACCGCGGCAGCCAGTCGGTGAGCGAGACCGGTGTCCCCCTCCTGTTCCCCGACGACCTGGCGGCCTCGTCGCGCCGGCGCGTCGTCGCCATCGCGCGCGAGGCGCGGCCCATGGACCTGCGCACGCGGCCGATGTGGTCCGTCGGGGCTATGCGCCGCCTGATGACGCGCCCGGCCCCCATCGCGTGCGTCGAAGCCCCCACGCAGCCCCACCCCGCGCCAGCGGCCGTCGCGCCCGCACAGACACCCGCGCTCAAGGGCGCACAGGTCGTGGTCATGCCTGACGCGGTGCGGGGAGCGACGCCGACGGGGCCGTGGGCACAGGTGCGCGTGACGGCGAAGACGCCTGCGGCGACGGCAACCGCAGCCCCCACACCGGCGACGGCGACATCCACCCCACCGACAGCGCCGCCGGTGACATCCGGCCCGGCGCGGCTGCCGACGGCCCCCGTGAAGCATGGGCACGCCTACGATTGGACGGGCCTTCCATGACCGCACATGAGCCGCGCCGGATAGCGCCTATCGCCGGGGATCGAGGCCAACCCCTGCGTACCACCTTTACGACAAGGGCGGCCGTGGGCTACAATGCTCATCATGAAGGAGTCTGCCATGTAGCACGTAGCGCGGCCGTAGCGGCCGCAAGAGCAAGAGGCCCACCGGTTGGTACCCGGTGAGCCTCTTGCTTGCCTAGACTAACTATCTATATTTACTCGGCGCTGGTGTAACCAATTGCGAAGGAACCACCAGAGCCACCAACCGGAGGCCGTCGCCCGAAGGAGTAGCTAGCTCCGAACCGGGTTGTGGACCTGCATAGGAGGTTTTTATGCTTCAAAGCACACCCATGCTCTCCCGACATGATAGCGCGCACCCGCGCGCCTGTCAATGGGATAGCGCCCCCCCCGTGTGGACACGCACGGGGATGGTCGATACGTTGCCCATCATCGCGGCTGTTGTGCGCGCCTATAACGACGCCCACCCCGCAGCCGACGTGACCGCCGATGCGATCGTGCGCCCCGGCCGCACGCCCCATGTCACGTGGGCACGGCACCTCTGCGCCTACCTGCTCGTTGAGGATTATCACCTGACCAACATAACGGCCGCCCACGCATTGGGGCGCAGTGACCACACCACGGTCGTCAACAGCCGCGCGCGGGTCACGGCCGCGCTCGGTCACGACCGCGCCCTGCAGCTGGTCCTCGTCGGCGCGCGGGACATCCTGAGTGGTCGCGCCCGGCGCGAGCCCCCGCGCCGCGACGACGGTCGACGGCACGCCTTCGCCGCAGCCACGCCCCGCGAGTTGGCGGAGTACCGCTACTGGCGTCTGCGCGCCTTGCGCCCCAGCACGCCCTCCCTGGGAGGTGTGTGATGCCTTTCGCACGACCCACCACGACCGCCACCCCCGACGAGATTTTCGAGGAGTGGGTGCATGTGCTGCGGCACGCCGAGTTGCTCGCGCTGCTCTACGTCGTCCGGCGCACCCTCGGGTTCAAGAAGGTCGAGGACGGCATTAGCTACTCGCAGTTCCTCAACGGCATCACGACGCGCGAGGGTAAGGTGCTCGACCGCGGCTGCGGTATTAAGAGCCGCGGGACGCTCGCGGCCGCCCTGCGCCGCCTGGAGGAGCTTGGCCTGATCCGCTCTCAAAAGACACAGGACGCGCGGGGGGATCGGGCCACGACACGCTATTCCTTATGGTTCACGGGCGATGAGGACCATGACTGCCCCTCCCGTCACACGAGTACCCCTGACTGTCCAGCAGAAGGAGGGCCGGTGCCGATCGAACCACGGTGGTACGCCGATCGAACCACCCCTAGTGCGCAGATCGAACCACCCCTAGTACGCGCATCGAACCAACAACAAACAGACGATACAACAAACACGACACAACAAACAGATCTATCGAGACGAAAAGCGCGTGCGATACGCGCACGCCCCCCTCTCGATTCGACCGATTCGATGAATGTAATGAAAGATGACATAACGACGGAGATACTACCCGAGTCTAGTTCATCGCTGGTGAGCGAGCATGTCGCCCACCTCTCGGCGGAGTTCGGTGACGACGCGCCGCTGGCTAGCTACACGCGGGTGCTGAATATGCAGCGAATGTCCGGCCTCGGTGACGAGGCTCTCCTACCGTTGCTGGACAAGGCTGCCGCGATCGCGCGGTCACAAGCGCCGACGATCACCAAGCGCGGCCGCAGCGGCGGGATCATCCGCATGCCGTACTTACTTGCCACGTTCCGGGGCCTCGTCGAAGCGACCAACGACTCGACCATAGCCGCGACGCCAGCGTCTGACACGCCGATTCTGTCGTTCACGACTCCCCCCAATGCCCCCGCTATCGACGATCCCCCGGCGACGACTGAGGCCGAGGTCATGTGGCGCGTCGTGTTAGGCGAGGTGCGACGGGACATCACGGCGGAGAACTACACCGCCTGGTTCGCCCCCGCCCGCGCCCTCACGCTGGAGGAGAACGTGCTGCGGGTTGCGGTGCCGACGCTGTTCCATCGCCAGTGGCTGGAGCACAAGTTGCGGGGATGCGTCGAAAGGGCGTTAGGGCACGCAGGCCACGTCGGGGTGCGTATCGTATACGATGTTGTACCAGGGGGGAATACCATAGCGCCGCCTGCCCAGACTGTGGGGCAGGCCGTGGACAAAACCCAAACCGTTACATCTCCTGCGTCATCTCCCTCCACGGCACGAGTTGTGTCCCTACCCGCCCATGGGAGCCAGGACGTGGCGGCTGTTGAGTGTCTGTCCATAGTCCCCGTCGCCGTACCGCCCCCAGGGGCTGTGGCTCTCGCTGCCCTACCCTCTACCACCATCTCATCGTCGTCGGCGCCGTCGTGCGACACGCTGGTCGTGGCGTCTGACCTCCATCCATCCGTTGCGTCTGACCTCCATCCATCCGTTGCGTCTATCACGCGCTCGACCGTGACATCCATCGCCGAGCCGCTCCTAATTGGAGCGTGCCTCACCTGCCGGGCTATGCCCTGCCGCTGTCGGCCGGTGGAACAGATGCGCCGGGTGGTCGCCGTCCGTCCCGCTGTGGCCTGGGCATGTGTCTGATGAGTGTGCCTATTCCTGCCCATGATGCGCGCGGTTGAGGTACGGTAGGATGAGTGAGAGATCCGTGTTGCCGCCAGTGTGAGGAGTATGCGGCAGGGGAGGAGAGGTGAGCATCAGACGGGGTGCGCCACGACGGTTGATGACACAGGAGAGGGTACGAGAATGGGTGATGAACACGAGTATCAGGATCGTCCGGTCGAGGTCGGACATAGCTCGCCGTTCGAGCAGATTAGGCAGCAGGGGGCGGAGGGAGGCGAGTATTGGTCGGCGCGTGATCTCGCCACCATCCTGGGCTACGACACGAATTACCGCAACTTTAAGCGGGCTATCGAGAAGGCCGAGACCGCGTGTGTCAACAGCGGACGCGCTGTCGAGGACCATTTTGCGGACGCGCGCAAGATGGTCACCATCGGCTCGGGCGCCCAGCGGTCGGTCGAGGACATGCATCTGTCGCGGTATGCGTGCTATCTGACCGTCCAGAACGCGGACTCTTCCAAGCCAAATGTCAGCCTAGGGCAGACGTACTTCGCGGTGCAGACGCGGCGCCAGGAGCAGGCCGACGAGCTCGCGAGCCTGAGCGAGGACCAGAAGCGGCTCTACCTGCGCGGGCAGGTCGCGGACCACAACCGGCAGCTCGCGGAGGCGGCAGGACAGGCTGGGGTCGTCCAGGGGCGTGACTTCGCCGTTTTCGTCGACCATGGCTACATGGGCCTATACGCGGGGCTCCGCGCGCGCGATATTCACACACGCAAGGGGCTGGCCCGGAAAGACCATATCCTAGACTCCTAATACAGGCAAACATGGTGCGAATGAGTCAAGTTTTCGCGTCATGTCTCGTCGGTCTGAGGCGGAGCCTCGCTAGACTCCTAATACAGGCAAACATGGTGCGAATGAGTCAAGTTTTCGCGTCATGTCTCGTCGGTCTGAGGCGGAGCCTCGCTAGACTCCTAATACAGGCAAACATGGTGCGAATGAGTCAAGTTTTCGCGTCATGTCTCGTCGGTCTGAGGCGGAGCCTCGCTAGACTCCTAATACAGGCAAACATGGTGCGAATGAGTCAAGTTTTCGCGTCATGTCTCGTCGGTCTGAGGCGGAGCCTCGCTAGACTCCTAATACAGGCAAACATGGTGCGAATGAGTCAAGTT
>JAABUJ010006409.1_pt1 | contig 11404 bp, 7 predicted proteins | sample 5559131 | NCBI WGS metagenome assembly JAABUJ01 (sample SAMN10711875, study PRJNA513366) | rock metagenome | isolation source: Antarctica rocks | place: Antarctica: Victoria Land, Mt New Zealand nord | collected 2016-01-07 | reverse complement strand
CTCGGGAGGTTCTGGACGTAGACGACCCCGTTGCTCGGGACGGCGACGTTGACCACGCCGCCGCTGGTGAAGCCGGTGCCGCACCGCGACCCCGTTGCGCGCGTGCTGGGGCTGGTGACGTCCATCGTCCCGTTGGACTCGAGCAGGATCCGGGTCGGGCCGGTGAACAGGCAGCCAGCGGCCGGTGCGGCCGTCTGCGCTTTGATGCTCGTGTTGCTCGGGGGGAGCTGGAGCAAACCGGAGTACTCCGGCAGCTGACCGGTGACGCCGGAGGAGTCGGTGGTCGTGTCGGGGGCGCACCCTCCGGTGCAGCCGCCGCCGGCGCGGTAGCGCGCGCCGGGGGTCGGCGCGGGCGTCGCCCCGTCCGCCCAGCTGGTCTCGGTCTGCGGGCTGGTGAAGCGCGCCGCGCCGCCGATGAGGATGGCGTCGTTGGTGTGCAGCGGGCCCCTGATGACGTCGCCGCCGGCGAAGGAGATGTCGCAGCCGTACCTGGGGTAGTAGTCGAAGGCGGTGCCCTGGCCCGACGTCTGGGGGACGAGGTGGACCGTCTCGGTCATCGTGGTGCGCGGGCCGGTGCCGTCGTCGTAGTAGTGGTGGCCGCACGCGGTCTGCGCGGTGCTGGCGCTGATGCCCACGAACTGGCAGTTGTACGTGTGCCCACTGCCGTCGGTGTAACAACCGGTCCGGGTGTAGGCCGGGTAGGACGCCGGCACGGAGCCGGGGTCCTGCGCCTCGTAGTCCGTGTAGTAGATGTAGTTGAGGAAGCTGGTCTTCTGCAGGTTGGCGACGAGGCTGCGCGTCACGTTCTTGGAGTGACCCCACACCTGCAGGCGGATCGTCCCCCGGCTCGTGGCGTCGAGCGGCCTCGCGACGACGCGGTAGACGTACCGGCCCGGCGACGTCCCCGATGTGCCGGGGACGGTCGGCGCCGACGACCAGCTCGCCGCGGTCGGGTTGCTGGTGACGAGGGCCGCGTTGGCGGGCGAGGCGGCGTAACAGCCGGACGCGCTGTCCCAGTAGGTGTCGCAGACGTTGAGGTGCGACTCGAAATCCTGCAGCCCGGCCTGGGCGGCGGCCTCCGCGGTCACGTAGTCCTGCTCGTGGCGGGCGCTCGTGAGCCCGTTGGTGGCGAAGCCGAGACCGGCCAGGGCCACGATCGTCAGGGCGAAGCAGACACCGACCACCAGGATCATGGCGAAGCCGTCCTCCCTCCCCCGGGCTGGGTCGAGGCGGGCGGTGAGACGGTGCACGGTCATCACAGGCACGTCCCGACCCGGCTGCTGGCGTTGTTGGCGTTGTCCAAGGACACCGACGAGAGCACCTGCACGGATCGGGCGGTGCTGACCTTGGCCGGGGCGTTGGCACCCTGCGTCGACAGGGTCAGCTGCAGGCTGACCGAGGCGGCGCTCAGGCCGACGTTGACGCCGGGCTGGTAACCGACCCAGAGGTTGGCCGTGACGGTCGAGGGCGCGGCCGCCACCCCCGGCGCGGGCGTGGGGCACAGCGAGCCAGGGCCGTTGTAGTACTGCGGCTGGCGGTAGGTGAACAGCGGCGGCGTCCCCGCCAGGGTCGGGTCCGCCAGACCCTGCGCCAGGACGTGCGTGGTCGTGGCGGTCGTGGCGTAGGCGTAGGGCGGCGCGGTGCCGGCGGCGGCGTACACGCTCTCGACCAACCAGTAGTCGGAGCCGCCGGTCGTGCTCGGCACGACGTTGTCGTCGACCAGCTCAGGACCGGTCGTCGTGTCGGTCGGGCCGGTGAGGTTCTTGACCTGGGTGTAGTACGTCGCTCGGAACGGCATCGCCACGACGAACCCGGGGCTGTACTTCTCCGTGCCGTCGCCGCCGAGCGTCCCGGTGTCGGGGTCGACCGCCACCCGCAGGGACCGCGACACCCGGTCCAGCGCCGTCTGCGCGTCCGCGGTGGCCGCGGTGAGCACCTGGGCGTTGCTGGTCTGGCGCAGGGTGGTGTAGGCGATGCCGACGACGAGCGCGCTGACCACGCTGAGCAGCACCATGACGACGAGGAGCTCGACGAGGGTCGTGCCGGCCTCGGCGCGGGCGTGCACCGACCGCAAGCGGCGGCTCACGACACACCCGTGCCGCTGGCCGACGCACCGCTGGGTCTGACTGTCGCGGTCTGATCGCTGGTCGTAGCCGTGTGCGGGGTGGCGTTGCGGCTGATCACCCACGTGCCGTACGGCAGGGAGATGGTGGGGCGGGTGCCTGGGCTCATCGTGCCGAGGGTCAGCGTCTCGCCGGCGGCGCACGCGCTGTCGGCCACGTGCGTCGCATAGACCGTCGCGGCGCTGGTGCCGGTGTAGGTCACGGTGAGGGCCGTCACCGCGATGGTGCCGCTGGTCGTCCCCCCTGGCGTCACGCTCAGCGCGGCCGGTCGGCTGCCGGCGTTGACGCTGGCGCTCGGGTCCGCGTCGGCGCAGGTGCCCCCCCAGACCTGGTAGCCAGCGGTGGCCGGGTAGACGGCCGTGCTCGCCCGGGTCCCGGCTCCGCTCAGGCACGGGGCCGTCGTCGGGCAGCTGAGCACCGGGCGCGCGGACACCGGCGTGAAGCCGGTGTTGTCGAGCGTCGCGGTGAGGTCCGTGGGTGCGCCGGTCAGCGACGGGCCCAGCGTGAGGTAGGCGGCCCGGTCGTACTGGAAGGACAGCCGCGAGAGGACTCCCGCGCTGACCGACTGAGGTTGCGCCGGTGTGACGTTGGACTGCGGGTCGACGTAGGTGCCGGCGCCCGCGGTCAACGTCGCGCGCCAGGTCCCGACCGGTACGGCGTCGAAGACGACGCACCCGTCCTCGCCGGTCACGAGCGAGCTGAGGGTGGCGCCGGTGCTCACGTTGGTCAGGGCGACCGTGATGCCGCTGTCAGGGGCGGACACGCCGGCCACCTTCACCGCCAGCGCCCCCTTGGCGGCGTCGTTGCCGACGATGTTGACGCTGCGCAGCGTGTCGGCGCGCACGGCGGGTGTGCCACCGATCGTCGGCCAGGTGGCGGTCTCGGTGATGCGCTTGTAGGCCAGCCGGTTCGTGCTCCCGCTGTCGCACGGGCTGACCGCGACCGTGTCCTGCGCGAGCTGCACGTTGCGGGTCAGCGTGTAGGTCGTCGCGCCGACGAGCTGGGTGCTGCTGCTCGAGCCGACGGGGATGGCGCTCTCGGGGAGGTCGCGCACCTGCTCGAGCGCGCCCTGGACCAGGTCGGCGGCCACGACGCGGTTGCGCCCCGCCCCGCTCGTGCGCTGCGTCTGCATGATGGTCGCAGCGAGCGCGGTGGAGAAGAGGGCGAAGACGATGAGCGCTACCACCACCTCGACGAGGCTGACGCCGTCCTCGACGCGGGCCTCGAGCCGCCGCGTCAGCCACGAGGTGCGCACGGGAGAGGTCTCGGGTGCTGGAGCGGTGCGCTGTAGGGACCGGTGCTCGCTCACAGCCGCCCGCAGCCGCACGCCGGTCTCCCGCGGGCGGTGGTCCACCTCAGCTCCTCCAGCGTCGACGTGGTCATGACAGCGGACTGGGCCCCGGGCCGAAGCCCGGGGCCCAGCTCGGTCGGCTCGGATCAGGTGCAGGCCGCCGACCCGTTGTTCGCGGTCAGACCGCCGGCGGCGCTGTCGTAGTAGAAGACCTTGGTGGACTGCGACGTCGCGGAGAGGCAGAAGCTGTCGGTCCCGGTGCCGGCGGGCCGCACACTGATGACTGCGACGGTGTCACCGCTGCTCTGCTTCCAGCCCAGCGTGGTCAGGTCGGCGGTGGCGGTGGTGTACTTGCTGTTGTCGGTCAGGTAGGTCTCCTCAGAGGTGGCCGCGTTGCGCAGGTCGCTCTTGGCGGCCGCGTCGTAGCCCTTCTTGCGCTGGTTGAGGAAGACCGGGATCGCGATGGCTGCCAGGATGCCGATGATGATGATGACGACGAGGAGCTCGATGAGGGTGAAGCCCTCGTCCTTCTCGTCCATCGACTTGCGGATGCGAGCGAGCATGGTGGTGATCCCTTCCGGACCGAGTACGGGGTCGCCCCGGTCCATCCGGGGCGTCGATGACACAGGGGGCTTCGGGGCGGCCCCGCTGCGCCTTGACACCGCTGCCGCCAGATCACCCGTTCGGCGCTTGACCCGGCCCAACCGGCGTTGCTCCGTTCGCCGCACACCGGCCGGAGCGGCGGCTCAGCTGCTGAGCAACACAGCGTCGTCGAGCGCGAGCTAGCGGAGCAGTGCACGGCCGGCGGCGATGACCACGGCCCGGTCGTGGGTCACCGCGTAGTCGTAGGCGTCGGTCGGCGCGGTCGGACCACCGGGGTCACCGTCGCGGGCCACCGCGACGAGCGCGCCGGCGTAGTGCGGGCCGACGATGACGATGCTCCACTCGTCGCCCAGCCGGTGCCCCGCCGGCAGCCGGGCGGAGCGCACCCCCCGGCTCAGCCGCGGCGAGATGCCGGCGCCGAGCGCCACCACGTAGGACCCCTGGCGCGCGAGCCGCTCGTACCTGTCGAGGCGACCGCTGGCTGCCTGCGCCCCGTTGGTGAAGGTCGACAGCACGACCGGCCCGTCCCGCCATGCGACGGCCTGCTCCTCCAGGTAACCGCCGATCCCCTCGATCAGCGCGCGGTTGCCTCGCCGGACCGGCCGGGCGCTCGAGACGATCGTGTAGGGGGTGACCTCCGGTCGGGGCGCCGAGGTGCGCAGGAGCGGCACCGTCTGGCTCGGCAGCGGACCACCGGCCGGCAGGTCCCCGGGGCGGCCGTAGAGCCACCCCTGGCCCAGCGTGGCCCCCATGGCCAGGGCGGCCTCCCGGTGGGCGTCGGTCTCGATCCCCTCGGCGACGACGCTCGCCCCGCTGCGCTCGACCTGGGCCAGCACGGCGCTCACCAGGAGGCCCACCTCCGGGTCGGGGCGCGCCTGGACGAGCCGGAGGTCCAGCTTGATCACATCTGGCTCGAGGAAGGGCATCATCGCGAGCGAGCCGGGGTCGGCGCCGATGTCGTCGAGCGCGATGCCCCACCCACGCTCCCTGGCCCAGTCGACCGTGCGCAGCAGCTGGCCCGGCTCCGCGAGGACGGCCTGCTCGGTGACCTCCAGCACGACGCGCAGGTCCCGCGTCGCGCGCTCGATGGTGTCGAGGTGCTGGAGGGGGACCGGCTCGCACGGGACCTCGGGCAGCACGTTGACGAAGAGGGTGAGCCCGTGCCCCAGCTCGGCCGCCAAGGCTCCTTGCAGCGCCGCAGCGCGGCAGCACCACTCGAGCTCGGCGGTACGACCCGCGCGGGCGGCAGCGGCGAAGAGCGCGGCGGCCTCGACCATGCCACTGCCGGCGGGGCCGCGGGCCAGGGCTTCGTAACCGAGCACCTCGCCGCTGTCGAGGTCGACCAGCGGCTGGAAGGCCGAGCGCAGACCCCCGGTCGCGAGGAGGCTGCGCAGCGCCTCAGTCGTGTCCGCCGGCAGGCCCACCGTCGCGCCGGAGGTCATGCCCGCACCGTAGGGCCGGACGGTACGGCGCGGGCCTTGTCTGCCAGGTCACGGTGTCGTCAGGCCTCGGTCGACGAGGCGTGCCGTACGGCGGACAGAACACGGAGCCCGCGCGCGCCGCCACCTCGCCATCCGTGCCCGCGGCCGCCCAGGGTCGGGCGCGACCTTCCACGACGTCGCGTCACCCCCCTACACAGCACGCGAGGCGGGGTGCCGCCGGCTAACCGTTGACGAGGTTGAAGACCTTGAAGATCGGTAGGTAGAGCGCCACGATCATGCCGCCGATCAGACTTCCCAGCACCATGATCATGATGGGTTCGATGAGCGCCGTCAGGGACTCGGTGGTCGCCTCGACCTCTTGGTCGTAGAAGTCGCTGATCTTGTGCAGCATGTCGTCGAGCGCGCCCGTCTCCTCTCCCACGGCCATCATCTGCTGGACCATGGACGGGAAGATCTCGTGCTTGGACAGCGGGGCGGTGATGCTCTCTCCCTTGCGCACCGAGCTCTGCACGTCCCGTACCGCGTCGGCGATCACGACGTTGCCACTGGTGTCGGCGACGATGTCCAGGCTCTGCAGGATGGGGACGCCGGAGCGCAGCATGGTGCCGAAGTTGCGGGTGAAGCGGGCCAGCGCAACCTTCTGGAAGAGCGGTCCGAAGACCGGGATCTTGAGCCGCAAGGGGTCGACGATGCGATGGGCCTTCTCGGTGTGCCGCACCTTCTTCCAGCCGAAGAGCAGACCCATCGCCAGCACGACCAACGGCGCGATGCCGATCTTGAGGTACGCCGACAGCGTCACGAGCAGCTGGGTGGGCGCCGGCAGGGTGCCGCCCAGGCTCTTGAAGATGCTCCCGAAGGTGGGGACGACGAAGAGGAGCATGACCACCACCGCGAAGATGGCGATGCAGAAGACCACGACGGGGTAGGTCATAGCGCTTTTGATCTTCGAGCGGAGCTTGACCTCCTTCTCGTAGTTCTCGGCGATCTGCATGAGCGTGGAGTCGAGGAAGCCGCCCACCTCCCCGGCCTTGATCATGTTGACCATGAGGGGCGGGAAGACGTCGGGGTGACCCGACATGGAGCTCGACAGTGCGCCGCCCTGCTCGATCGCGATGCGGCACTCCCGCAGCGTCTTCTTCAGCAGCGGGTTGTCCGACTGGTCGACGAGGATGTTGAGCGAGCGCAGCAGGGAGAGCCCACTGTTGATCATCGTCGCGAACTGCCGCGAGAAGATCGCCAGGTCCTTGAGCTTGACCTTGGGGCCGAAGCCGGGGATCGACAGCTCCCTCTGCATGGTCTTCGGCGCGTTGATCTCGATGGGGGCGTACCCCATCGCCTTGAGGCGCCGAGCGACAGCGGCAGCGGACTCCGCCTCGATGGTCCCCGAGACCTTGGCCCCGTGCTGGTTCCGCACGGTGTAGGTGAACGGGATCGTGGCCGTGCTCACGAGGTGCCTCCTGCGCGGCGGTGCTTCGGCGTCGGCATGGTGCTCAGGCCCGACCGGCGAGGCGCTTGAAGTCCTCGACGTGGTGGCACTTCTCCAGCGCCGCGTCGTAGGTGACGCGCCCGCGCTTGACCAGCTCGGCGAGCGTCTGGTCCATCGTCTGCATGCCGAACTGCGAGCCGGCCTGCATGGCCGAGTAGATCTGGTGGGTCTTCCCCTCGCGGATGAGGTTGCGGACGGCCGGGGTGCAGACGAGCACCTCGGTCACCACCACCCGGCCGCGCCCGTCTGCAGTCCGTAGCAGCTGCTGCGCCACTACGCCTTGCAGGGCGCCGGCGAGCTGGACCCGGATCTGCTGCTGCTGGTGCGGCGGGAAGACGTCGATGATGCGGTCGATCGTCTGCGCCGCGTCCTGCGTGTGCAGCGTGGCGAAGACCAGGTGGCCGGTCTCGGCGGCGGTGAGCGCCACCGAGATCGTCTCGAGGTCGCGCATCTCCCCCACCAGGATGATGTCGGGGTCCTGGCGGAGCACGTGCTTCAACGCGCTCGCGAAGGAGTGCGTGTCCTCGCCGACCTCGCGCTGGTTGACCAAGCACTTGCGGTGCTCGTGCAGGAACTCGATCGGGTCCTCGACGGTCATGATGTGGTCAGCCCGCTGGCGGTTGGCCAGGTCGATGATCGAGGCGAGGGTGGTCGACTTGCCGGACCCGGTCGGACCGGTGACGAGGACGAAGCCGCGGGGCATCATCGCGAAGGCGCCCACGGTGGCCGGCACGCCCAGCGACTCCAGGGGCTTGATCTCGAAGGGGATGATGCGGAAGGCCGCGCCGAGCGCGTCGCGCTGCCGGTAGATGTTGACGCGGAAGCGGGCCCGACCGGGCAGCGCGTAGGCGAAGTCCAGCTCCCAGATCTCCTCGAAGCGCTCCCGCTGCTTCTGGGTGATGATGGCGTAGAGCATCCGCTGGATCGTGGGCGGGGTGAGCTCGTCGAACTCCTCCATCGCGACCAGGTGCCCGTGGATGCGCAGGGTGGGGTGCGCGCCGGTGGTGATGTGCAGGTCGGAGGCGCCCCGCTCGATGAGCGCGACGAGCAGGTCGTTGAGCAGCAGCCCGTCCCGGCCGCTGTCCTCCTCGATGGAGGCTCGCGCCTGGCGCTTGACCTCGCCCGGGGCCTGACCCGCGGGCGGCTGCGCCTGGGAGGGGAGCCCCTGCGGCGGCTGGCCCTGGCCGGGCGGGGGCGGGGGCGCCGACGCCCCGGGGTAGGCAGGGATGGCGGGCCGGGTCGGCGCGGGCGCGGCCCAGGCCGGGGGCGCAGGGCTGCCGTACGGCGCCTGGGGGGCGGCCACAGCCGGCGCCGGCACCGCGAAGGCGGGTGCGTACGGCGTCGCCGGCACCGGGGAGGCCGGGGCGGCCTCCGGTGCGGCGGTCGGGTCCCAGCTGCGGTCCAACGGGTCCTCCTGGCTCGGCCGGCACGGGCTGGTGCACCCGTCGGTGTCCTGGCAGGCATCGGCCGAGGCCTGGACCCCCTTGAGGGACCCCGGCACCGGGTCAACCGCCGGTCGACCTGGAGCCCGGGCGAGCAAGGCCTGCGCTGCTCCAGGGGCGCAGGAGGGCCGCGCACCCGGCTGGGTCGGTCGGCGGCCCGGGGTCGGGCTGGTCGCTCGGCGGCGCCGCCGGCACCCCGCCGACGGCCTCCTCGGCACAACGCGCCAGCTCCTGGGGTGCGCCGCCGTCGAGGGCGAGCAGCGCATCGGCCTGATCGCGCGCGGTCGGGGCGCCGTGGCGCAGCGACTGCGCCAGCTGAGGCAGGAGCAGCGCGCGCGCCTGCGGCGCGCGGTGCAGGTCGCCGAGCAGCGCGGCCAGCGACGCGGCGAAGCCGGGGTGACCGGCCGCAGCCGCGAGGTGAGCCGCCAGGACGGCGTCGGCGGGGCCGACGTCGCCGAGGTGGAGCGCGACCCGCGCCCGCTGCACCGCCAGGCCCGGGTCGATCGCGGCGAGGCGCGCGGTCACCTGCACCGCCCAGTCTGCATCGGCGACGGGGATGCGCAGCGGCTGGCCCGACACATCGGTGAGCGCCAGGGAGAGCACCCGACGGGCAGGGGTGGGACCGGCGAGAGGTTGCTCGCCCGCCGCCCGGAGGGCGTCCGCCCGCTGGGCGACGCCGACGTCCGTCACGCGCAGCCCGAGAAGGGTGCGGGCGGCGGCCGCCGACACGCCCAGGTCTGCGGCCAGCAGGAGCAGGGTCGCGCCGGCCACGACGCGCCCGACGGCTGGCCGCGCGGAAGGGCGATCGGCCGTGGCCGGGACGAGCAGGGCCACCAGCACGGCAGCCTGGACGAGCAACGAGGGGTGGCTCCAGTCGAAGTCGAGCGCGCTGTGGGCCAAGGCGACCAGGACCGCGACGGCGGCGGCCGCGCGGACCGGCTCGACCGTGCCGGCGCGCCCCGCGCCGACCAGGCAGCGCAGCGCGAGCCACAGGGCCGCGGCGCAGCAGGCGGCGAGCGGCAGCCCCAGCACGAGGCCGCCGTCGGTCAGCGCCTGCAGCAGACCGTCGTGAGCGAGGTTGGAGTGCGCCCACCCACCCGGTACGAGCAGCTCGCTCGCTGCGGCGAGCGTGTGGGACCCGCTGCCCAGCAGCGGGTGTGCGCGGAAGGACGCGAGGGCCTCGCGCCAGAACTCCACGCGGTAGTGCCCGTTGGCGGCGAGCGTCTCCCCCGCCCCGGCGCGCTGCTGCGCGGCGGCGAACGGCGACGCACGGTGGGCGAAGAGGGGCGGCCCGGCCAGCAGCCAGGTGACGGCGGCGCAGCCCGCCGTGAGCACGGCGCCGCGCGCCAGCGGGCGGGGCCACCGCCGACCGCGCTGCGGCCCGTTGGCAGGCGCACGGATCGCCACCGCCGCGAGGACGAGGATGCCGCCGCTCAGCAAGGCCAGCGTGGCTCGGCTGCTGGAGAAGACGATGCCACTCACTCCGAGCGGGGCGACCACCCAGCCGAGCGCGGCCAGCGGGCGCACCCGCCACAGCGCCAGGGCCGCCCCGAGCAGCACGGCCGGCGCGAGGTAGGCGGCGTAGGGGTTGTGCCAGCCGAAGGAGCCGATCATCTCCCGGCTGGGATCACCACCCCCCCACCAGGCGGGAAAGGCAGCCCCCCACTGCTGAAGGCCCCCGAGCGCCACGCCGGCGGCGAGGGCGAGCCGACGGCCCGAGGTCCGCGCCCACGCTGCGGCGGTCAGGCCGGCGAGGGCGGCGTACCCGTAGGCGGCTGCGTCATCTCCGCCCGACCAGCCGGCCGGGCTCAGCGCGGCGACCGCGAGCGCGGCCGCGCCGAGCCACAGGCCGAGGCCGGTGGCGACCCGCGGGAGGCGGCGCCAGGACCGGGTGAGCAGCAGCGCGGGCAGCAGGACCGCGAGGCCGTCGCGGACGCGGGCCGGGCTGCGGCCACCATCGGCTGCCGTGAGGGGTAGCGCCGCCCAGGCGAGAGCGACGGCGACGGCGGCCGTCTCGACCAGCGCCCGGACGTCCCGGGCGGGTCGCGCGGGAGCCGCTGTCGAGGGCGCGACCGTCACGGGGCCTGGGGGCGCGCCGGCGAGGACGGTCACCGGTTGGCCCTCGACAGTACGGGCCCTGTGCTTGACCCGTACGGGTCAGGGCTGCGGGCGGATGCCCAGCAGGTCGGCGTACCGGTCGGTGACGACGGTCCAGGAGTAGGTGCGAGCGGCGTGCTCACGGGCGCGGGCCCGCCGCTGCGCCAGCTCGGCCGCTGGCATCGCGGCCAGCTGGCGCAGCGCGGCGGCGAGCCCGTCGCGGTCCTGGAAGAACACGGCGCCCCCCGGCGCGGCGACCTCGCGGTTCTCCGGGGTGTCCAGCACGAGGCAGACGTTGCCGGCGGCCAGCGCCTCGATCAGGGCGGGGTGGGTGCCGCCCACCTCGGTGGCGTGCACGTAACCCAGCGCAGCCGCCTGCAGCGCGCGGTAACCATCGCCGTAGACCGCTCCGGGCAGGCGGACCGACGGCCCTGCTGCGGCGTGCACCTCACGCGACAGCTCGTCGTCGTAGGTCGCCGTCCCGAGCAGCACGAGCGGGACGTCGGGCGCCAGCGCGTGCGCCTCGACGACCATCAGCGGGTTGTTCTCCCGCTCCCAGCGGCTGACGTAGAGCACATAGCCGTCGGGCTGGACCGCGAGGTCGGGAGGCAGCGGCAGCGAGGCCCGCGCGAGCTGCTCCGCGCCGTAGGGGACCATCACCGACTCTGTGTCGTGGCGCACGCGGTAGTAGGTGCGGACCTCCTCCGCATCGGTCACGAGCACGGCCGCGAGGCGGACGGAGAGCCACTCCCCCAGGCGGTACCAGGATCGACCGGCCACGCCCCACTTCGCGCGGCGCCACTCGAGCCCGTCGACGTTGAGCACGACGCGGCGCCGAAAGAGCTTGAGCAGCAGCAAGACCGGTGCGTTGGCGGCGTTGCACAGGACCACGTCGCGCGGGCCCACCGAGAGCACGAGGT
>JAABUJ010006408.1_pt1 | contig 11406 bp, 11 predicted proteins | sample 5559131 | NCBI WGS metagenome assembly JAABUJ01 (sample SAMN10711875, study PRJNA513366) | rock metagenome | isolation source: Antarctica rocks | place: Antarctica: Victoria Land, Mt New Zealand nord | collected 2016-01-07 | reverse complement strand
CCTTCCTGAGAAGAGCCTGAGAGGTCGCCCATTATGTGGACAGGGGCGCGACCGCGCGCGACACCGATGCTCTGTGCCGAGCGTGACCCGGCGCCGGCGCCGGGTCACGCTCGGCGCGCCCTATGGCTACAACCCCACGGGCGGGACCTTGGGATCGTTGGGCGCGCCGCGCTCCCGCGGGTCCGCGTCCGGCGCCGCGTCCTCGGCGACGGCCTGCTCCGCCTGGTCGGCCTCGAACCGCTCTTTTAGTTGCGCACCCTCCTCCTGGATGGTGGCCAGGCGCGCGTTGTACACTGGGACCGGCGCCGCCGTGTCCAGGGCGGCCCCCACGGCCCCACGGCCGCTGGCAGGACGGGCCGCCGTCCCGCGGCCGCGCCGCTGCGTGAGCTGGCGGGCGAGCAGGTCGTAGGGCCGGCGACGCGGCCGGCCGACGAGCAGGCCCGACTGGCCCGTCGCGTCGCTGTAGAGCGCCAGCGCCAAGACGTAGAGCACGCCCGCGACCGGGACCGCGAGCAGGGCGCCGCCCAAGCCGGCCAGGTCAAGCCCCGCGATCAGGGCCAGGAGCGCGGCGAGGGGGTACAGGCCGACGGCGTGCCCGCTCACGCGCGGCACGATCAGATTCGACTCGACCTGCTGCAGCACGATGAAATACACGATCACCAGCGCCACCGGTGTATGCGGCTGGAACAGGGAGATCACGACGGCCGGGACCATGCCCAGGACGGGGCCGAGCATGGGGATGAACTCGCACAGGAACGCGAGCAGCCCGATCACGATGGGGAAGGAGACGCCGATAAAAAAGCAGCCCGCGCCCGCAGCGAACCCGACCGTCGCGGCGACGACGATCTGTCCGCGGATGTAGCCGCCGAGCACCCGGTTGAGCGTGGCCTCGACGAAGAACCAGCGGTCGCGATAACGCGCGGGCAGCACGCGCACGAATCGGTTGTGCATGGCGCGCCCGTCCAGCAGAAAATAGAACGTGATGACGAGGACGAGCAGGGCGTTGGTGACGGTGGCGACGGCGCCGGTCACGATGGCGATGCCGTTGCCGAGGAGCGACCCACTGGCCGCCCGGGCCGCACCGATGACCTGGGCGCGCACGGCCGTGACATCGACGCCGCGGTGCGCCAGGAACAACTCGATCCCGCTCTTCTGACCGCGACTGTTGAAGTACGTCGGCAGGCTGTCGATCGCCCCGCGCAGTTGTTGACTCAAGGGGGCGGCCAGCAGCAGGACGCCGAGGGCCAGGGCGCCGAATAGCAGCAGGTACAGCAGCAGGATCGACGCGAGGCGCGGCACACCGCCGCGCTCCAGACGATTGACGAGTGGGAGGACGAGGAAAGCGGCGAGGAAGCTGGCAAGGAGCAGCAGCAGGATGTGCAGGAGGCGCACGACGACCGTCCAGGCGATCACGGTGACGACGGCCCCCGCGATGATGGTCAGGAAGAACTGGAGCGGGCGACCAAGGCCAGGGTGGGTGGCCGCGCCGATTGGGGCGTCCGGCGCGGGGGGATGGGCGATGTTCACGGGTGGCGCCTCCGAGGAAAGCGGCGCACGTGCCCATGCACGTGCGCTGCGGCGACGCGGCCCCACACAACGGGCGCCGTCGGGATAACGGTGAACCGGATGGGGACCGACGGCTCCTCAAAACAGCTTAACGGGAAGCGGGAGGGACTTGTCTCTCACCGTGAGCAGTGGCGCGACAAACTCCTGGCGTAGGACGATTCCCATATACTGACCACGAACGGTCTGGTGCATGGGGATCGGGCCACGGCGCGTGAGCTACCCGTGAGCGACGCGCTGCGGACTGTCCGGTCATCGACGCGGTCGACGACGCTATTTGTTGATAGATCCGCTTGTCGTCCGCGCGTCCAGCAGGCGGCGGGCGCTGTCCACGCCGCCGAGGCCGAAGGCCAGGCCGCCGGCGAGGGCCAGCGCGAACATGATGGCGGCGAAGAGGATGTAGATGAGCGTGGACGCGATCTGGAGCTGCGTCAGCGCGGCGAAGATCGCGAAGGTTAGCACCGCGTAGCGGACGACATTGGACAGCAGCGCGGCGAGCGATTGGCCCAGGCCGCTGGCCGCGCCCTTGACGAGATCAGCCCCCAGGGTCGCGCCGAGCGCGCCGACCAGCACGATGAGGACGGCCACGAAGACGTTGGGCAGGTACAGCAGGATCGAATCGACGAAGGTCGTGATCGTGGTAATGCCGAGCGTGCTCACGGCCAGCACGACGAAATACAGGAACACGTACCAATAGACGATCCCCGCGAGCAGACCGGCGGCGTCGAGCTTTGGCCCCATCGCCTCGATAGCCCGCTCGACGCCGGCGCGCTGGGCGAATTGGTCGAACTTGATCGCCCGCAGGCCCCTCGTCAGCGCCGCCTTCAAGATGCGGGCGACGATGTAGCCGATCAGCAGCCAGATGAGGGCGCCGATGAGCTTGGGAAGGAACAGGAACACCTCGTTCACGAGCTGCAAGAGAGCGTCGCCGATGGAGTTGATGGTGGGCATGGGAAGGTCTCCTATGTTAGGTGATGATGCATCTGTGTGGGGCTGCGCGGCTGTGTATCAATCGGATCAGCCCCATCGCCCACCGCCGCGCGCTGGGGATCGAGACTGTTGCCACTGTTGCCCTAGCCACCCGTCAGCGTGGCCGGCTAGAAAACGCCCGACGGCCATGACAGCGGGCGGGCGACGTGAGCGGGTGGGTCGGCGTCGGGACGCGCGCTCGTCTCGGTCACGCGCACGAGCGGTGCGGTCGCCGCATCCGTCGCCGGGTACTCTTGCACCGTGACCACCTCGCGGCGGACCGGCGCGCGCACCTCCTGCTGCTCCGTGATGCGCCGCTTGCGCACCCGCAGGTAGGCCACCACGACCGTCCGCGTCTCGACGACCGCCCGCTCCTCCCGGATCGGGATGATCGTCTCATCGGGATCGGTTGGTGCGGTGACGTCGTACTGGTCGACCGGGATACGCTCGACGGTCACCTCCTCGCGCGCCAGCGACGCCATCAGGCGCTGCTCGGCCGTCTCCACACTCGTGTGCAGGCGAACGATGCCCCGCTGCACGGGCCGCGTCTCGACCACCAATGTCTCCGCGTAGACGGGGACACGGAGCGCCTCTCCGGCGGTTTTGACGGTCTCCACGGCCTTTGCGGCCGTGTCAGGCCCAAGCCCCTGGGAACGCGTCGTGCCGAGGGGTTCGCCCTCACGCGCGGCGTAGCGGTCGAGGTCGGCGGGAGCCAGGGCAAGCTGGACCACGGTGTGCATGACGGACTGGTCGGATTCCTCCCCGACGGACGCGACGAGTTGGAGGGGGAAGCGGTAGCGCGCCGTCCCATCGTCCGCCTGTACCAGGAGAAACGCCGGCGCGTCGCTACTCCCCTCGGCCGCGTCGGCCGGCTCGACGCGCTCGACGGCGCCGATGAGCCTCTGCGCCACGCGCACACGGGCTCCGCGCAGGATCGCCGTGGTCGTCATCGTGTGTCTGTCCTCCCAGTGTAGGCGGGGGTGTACGTCCGCCGATCGTTGTCACCGTGCGCGGCCACTGCTCGGTGTGTATCCAGACGCCGTTGGATTCAGGGGCCATTCACCGGTCACCGCACGGCGTGGGAGCGGCGCCATCGCGTAGTCTAGCGTCGGTTCCTGAGATTATCCTGAGAAGGTGGGCGCTCAGGATGTCGCTCATCCGTCGGATACGGCCCGACGGCGGGCAAGATGGATGCGACCGCCCCCGCCGAGCGCGCCGACGCGACCGGGCAGAGACCGATCGAGCGGCAGCGATAGCGTGAAGACGCTGCCCACCCCCACCTGGCTCGCGATGGTGAGCCGACCGTCGTGTGCGCGGGCGATGCGCGCGGCGCGAGACAGGCCTAGCCCCGCATGCCGGCCGTCACCGTCATTCGTGCGCGCGGGGTCGAGGCGATAGAACGGCTCGCATAGGTGGGGCAGGTGCTCCGGCGCGATCCCCGGCCCCGTGTCGCGGACCGTGAGCGCCGCCTGACCGCGCGTGCGTCGCGCCGTCAGGCGAATCGCCCCGCCCGACGGCGTGTGGACCACCGCGTTGTCCAGCAGGCTGTCCAGCGCCCGCCGGAGCGTGGGGCCATTGCCGCAGACGGGCAACGGCCCGCCCAGCGCCGCGGCCAGCGTCTGCCCTTTGCCCTCGGCCCGCGGGCGAACGTCCGCGACCGCCGCCCGCGCCACCTCGCGCAGGTCGAGCCGCGCGGAAAATGGTGTGTCGACGCCACTCTCGACGTGCGCGAGGGTCAGGACCTCGTCGAGCAGGTCTGAGACATGGACCGCCTCCTCCGTCACCCGGCGCAGCACATCCTCGTATTGTGCGGGGGTCCGCCTCCGCAGCAGGGCCGCCTCCAGCGTGCCAAGTAGCGCGGCCATGGGCGTGCGCAACTCGTGCGCGGCGGCGACCGTGACGCGCTCCTCCCGCGCCAGGGCCGCGCGGATGGGCCGCAGGGCGCGCCCGGCCAGCGCGTAGGCGGCCGGGACGCCCAAAAGAAGCGTGCCAAGGTCGGCGGCGACCACCCGCGCGTCGTAGCGCCGTTGTCGCGACCGGCGGTAGCGCGGGAGGGCACGCTGGGCGAGGCGCGGCAGCGCGACCGCGCCGGCCAGCGCCGCCAGGTAGGCCAGAGTCAAACGCAGGCGCGTGATGGTGTGTGGCGCGGTCGCGGCAGAAGCGGTGATGTTCATCACAAGGAATCGTGTCCTCTCTGGGGCGTGCGCGAACGTGTGGGGTTGTTAGAGGGTCGGTGGCGCGCGCAGGGCGTAGCCGGCCCCCCGAACGGTGTGGATGAGCGGCGCTCCCGGGGCGAACGGGGCGTCGATCTTGTGGCGCAGGTAGCCGATGTAGACCTCGACGACATTGCTGCCGACGGCGCTCTCACCCCAGACGGCGTGCTCGAGTTGGGCGCGGGTGAGCACCTGTCCGACGTGGTGAACCAGATAGTGCAGGAGGGCGTATTCGCGCGCCGACAGGGCGATGACCCGCCCCGCGCGCCGCGCCTCCCCCGTCGCCGTGTCGAGCTCCAGGTCGCCGACGCGCAGCACGCTCGTTTGGGTGGGACCGTCGCGCCGCAGCAGCGCGCGGACGCGCGCCTGAAGCTCGCCGAGACGGAACGGCTTGGTCAGATAGTCGTTGGCGCCCCCGTCGAGACCGGCGATTTTGTCGCGTTCGCGGTCGCGCGCGGTGAGCATGAGGATAGGCGTCGCGATGCCGTCAGCGCGCAGGCGGCGCGCCACCTCGAGACCGTCCGTCGTGGGCAGCATCCCGTCGAGGACGATGAGATCGTAGCCGTTCAGGCGCGCGTCGAGGAAGCCTTCCTCCCCGTCGCGAGCCACGGTCACGCTGTAGCCCGCGTTCTCCAGGCTCTCGCCCACGACCAGAACGATCCGCGGATCGTCTTCTACCACGAGGATCTGCATCGTGGCGTCTCTCGCGTGGCCTCCCACGCTGTCACCTCGGGGGATGCCCCTCTTCGATGTCTGGTACGCGACGTGGCGAGGACCACGAGCGCACGTTCCTTGGCACCCGGTCCCGTGAGACACGTGAGGCGGCCGTCGGGCGTCGCACTGGCCGGCCGCTCACTCACGGGGACGTGCTCGCCGGTGGGCGGGGGCGTCGATCGGCGCGGGCGGCGTGGTCCCGAACGACGCCGACGGCGTCGTCTCCCGCGCCTCGAGGCGTCCGACATTGCGCCGGAGCCGACCCTCCCGCCGTCCGGACGTGATGCGTCCCGGCAGCGCGAGCAGGAGGCCAACGAGCAGGCCGAACACGGCGGCGGTCAGGAGCGCCAGCGACACGGGCAGCGCACGGACGGTGATCCAGAAGAAGTGCAGAGCGACCAGTTCCTGGTTCTCGACCACGAAGAGGGCCAGCGCGGCGCCCAGGATGAGGGCGAGGATGACGGTAATCTTGGACATGTGGAATCTCCTTAGGCGCGTCACGCGTCCCGGCCAGAGGGGGCGGTATCAGTCACCCTCCAGTGTGACGCATTATCCTGAGAGGAACCTGAGAACACGCGCCCAAGCAGCCATTGGCCGCGGGTCGTCCGCACCGCCTCCATGCAAGGGCGGCGCTATGCCATACTGGGGCGAGGGCAGCGTGTGCCCCCGGCCCGATGCCCGTGCGACATCGAGGGTCATCCTACTGGCCGACTGCGAGATCAGTATGCCCCAACCATTGTCCCCGACTTCACCTCCGACCCCATCCGCGACCCTCCACGACCCGGCCCATCTTGCCGCCTGGCGCCGCGCCGCACTCCTGGGCAGCCCGCCCGACGCGGCCGTCGATCGGCTTACCCGCCTGGCGACCACGATCCTGCACGCCCCCATCGCCCTGGTCACACTGATCGAGGCGGATCGACAATTTTTCATGAGCAGCGTCGGGCTCCCCGAGCCGTGGGCGTCCCGGCGCGAGACGCCGCTCTCGCACTCCATCTGCCAGCATACGGTGGCGTCAGCCGCGCCACTGATCATCGCGGATGCGCGGGACCACCCCCTGGTGCGCGACAATCTGGCCATCCCTGACCTGGGGGTGGTCGCCTACGTCGGTCTCCCCCTCGTCAGCTCCGATGGCGACGCGCTTGGCAGCTTCTGCGTGATCGACCACCGACCGCGGGTCTGGACCGACGGGGACATCGCTATCCTGCGCGACCTCGCGGCGTCGGTCATGACCGCGATCGCGTTGCGGGCGGCGGCCGAGGAGCGCGACGCGCTCCTCGCCCAGGCCCGGCGCGATCGGGCGAGCGCGGAGCGCGCCCACGAGGCCGTAGAGCGGGAACGGGCGCGCTTGCGCGCGATCTTCCAGCAGGCCCCGGCCTTGATCGCCCTCCTGGTGGGCCCCGACCATGTGTTCGAGTACGCCAATCCGGTCTATGAGCGCGTGGTGGGGCGCGCCGGCGCGGCTCTGCTCGGGCGCTCCGTGCGCGACGCGCTCCCCGACCTGTCCGGCCAGGGCTCCTATGAGGCGCTCGACGCGGTGTATACGACGGGGACGCCGTACCGCGCAACCGAGGTGTTGGTGCGACTCAACCAGGACCGCCATGGAGACGAGGGAAGGGGCGAGAGCCGGAACCGGGGCGAGACGCGCGCGGAGGCCTACGTCACGTTCGTGTACCACCCTCTCCGCGACGCGGAGGGGGTAATCCAGGGTATCCTGGTCAACGGCGTCGAGGTGACCGAGCAGGTGCGCGCGCGGCAGCGGAGCGAGGCGTTGGGGCGGCAGGTCGCGGATGAACGCGATCGCCTGCGGCAAGTGCTCGACGTGCTGCCCGAGGGTGTCCTGCTCGTGGACGCGCGGGGCCGCTGCACGCTGGCCAACCAGGCCGCGCGCGACATCCTGGGCCAGGAGTGGACGGGGCGGCCGCTGGTGACCGCCCGCGACCACGCCGATCTCGGCGCCCGGCGTCTGGACGGCGCGCCGCTCGCGCGCCGCGATCTGGCCGTGACACGCGCGCTGGGAGGCACGGTGGTCCGCAGGGCGCAGATACTGCTCCGCAACGCGGAGAGCGGCACGGACATTCCCGTGCTCATGAACGGGGCGCCGCTGCGCGCGGTCGATGGCGTGAGTAGCGGCGCGGTCGTCGTCTTCCAGGACATCACCACGCTCAGGAATTTCGAGCGCGCGCGCGATACGCTCCTGGCGACGGTGTCCCACGACCTAAAGAACCCGCTGACGGCGATCCAGGGGTTGGCGGAGCTCTCGCAGGAGCAGGCCGCCCGCGGAGACACGCCGAGCAGCGCGCGGATGGCCGCGCGGCAGGGCGGCATCGTCACGGCCGCGACGCAGATGACGGCGCTTCTCAACGAGCTCCTCGACGCGATGCAGTTGCAGATGGGGCAGCCCCTCGCGCTGGATCGCCGCCCCGCCGAGCTGGTGGAACTCGTCCACCGGGTCGTCGATCACCAGCGGGAGATCGCGGAGCGCCCGATCCGTGTGATCGCGGCCGTGCCGGAGCTGATCTGCCCGATCGACGTCGATCGGATCGAGCGCGTCGTCGGCAACCTTGTGTCGAACGCCATCAAGTACAGCCCGCGGGGCAAGGCGGTCACCGTGCGAGCGACGCGGGAGGCGGGACCGGAGGGCGTGTGGGCGGTCCTGGCGGTGCGGGACCGAGGCGTGGGCATCCCGGCGGAGGACCTGCCGCACGTCTTCGATCGCTTTTACCGTGGCGAGAACGTGGGCGGGGTGCAGGGCACGGGGATCGGCCTGGCAAGTGTGCGCGAGATCGTAGAACAGCACGGGGGGACCGTCGCCATCGTGAGCCGGGAGGGCGGCGGCACGACGATCACGGTGCGCTTGCCCGCGCCCGTGCCAGCGCCCTCCTGACCCACACCCCGGGACCGTCGCCGGTCGTGGGCAGAGTGTCCCCTACCCCTCCGGTCCACCGGCCCAACAGCGCCACAGCCTCATCACTCTATCTAACCGGTAGCGTCGCCACGTTATAGCACAGGCCCTCGTAGAACCAGAGCAGCCACAGCGTCGCGCCGGCCTATCCATCGCACGCATGAACGCGCAGCCGAACACGCGACCCAGGCGAGACGGCCCCTTGTGCGCGCGTCGCAGTCCACATACTGATCCCATATCTCGTCACCATGGAGCAGGTCGGGGCAGCCGATCTCGAACGTACATCTATCCGGCACTCGCTCCTTGCACGCTTTGTCGTACAGACCCTTGACGATCGTGCTAAAGATGCGATCGATGCAGTCCACATCGAGATCGACGGGGTTATAGTGGCCTAAGTGGTCCATTTCATAATTGACTGTAGGGTTAGGCGGCGTCCGCCACGTCGAGTTGCGCGCGCCGATAGAACAGATCCTCGCGGGTGGAACGTCCAGGCGAAGGTGCGCTCCGTCTCGTTGCACCGGTCCTCATCGGTTAGCAGCCGGTGTACGACTTCGGCGAGGTCGCTGAAATCGTGGGGGTCAACACCTGACGCTAAATAATCGAGCAGTAGACCTCATCCGTGAGCCGTGGCAACCGCCGGTAGATGTCGCCCCCGTCCATCCATCGTCCCTGCCACGTCCCCCCGTGCCACGCGTCGAGTGCGAACGTCCCCCCCACGTCGGGCACCTCCGCATCCACGTCCATCCCGTGCGTCTCCAGCTATGCGTGCCCGAACGCCTCGGTTGCGGCGGTCGCATTCCCGTCCTCCAGTGCGTCGAGCGCGTCGATCAACCCCTCGTTCGCCCCGTCGATATGCTGCGGCCCGATGCTGCGCGGCCGCGCCCGGTCCTCGTTGTACACCAGTACCAGCACCCGGCACGCCCCCACGTCCAGCCCCTGCTCCTGCACCCGCTCCCGGAAGGCCCGCGCGTTGGCCTGCCGCTGCTGCGCCGTGGCAATGCCTTGCACGCTGATCCGCAGCCCCGGCGTCGCGCGCGCGATCGCGCGCGCCTCCCCGCCCTCCTTCTGCCACCGCTGCACCGTCCTGACGCTCACCCCAAGTTGGCCGGCCAGGCGAGCGCCCGCTTCGCCGCCACTGGCGAAGCCGGCCCACTCCAACGCCTGGCGTAGGCCGTGGTTCTTGCGGGCGTGCGGCGCGACAAAGGCCGGCAGCCGCTCGGCGAAGATACGGCGCGGGCAAGAGGAGATCAGGCGCCGGAAGCGCCAGACATCGGCCACGACCGCGACCTCCCGGCCACCAACGGGGAGGTCGGCAACCGTCCGCCGCTAGCGCGAGTGGATGCGCGTGGAGTCGCGCTGGCAAAGGGGGCAGGGGGCGGTCGCACCTTCGACGGCGACGGTCAGGGTAACCGTGTGTCCGTCAAGGGCAACGTTTTTGATGCGCATCGATTGTAGGTGCGGGAACAGTAGCTTTGTGGGCATGGAGACCTTCGAGACAACGGGTTGTTCCCGGGAGCAGTATGTATCCTCAGTCTCTTGCTCGCCCCTCGTCATCGAGCGTGCGGGAGAGCCCCCATTCTTTGACGTGGTGTGGACGGATAGCCGGCACGGCGCGGCCTCCTCCGGCGCCCCAGCGGCGACCATGACCATGCGCCGCCCAGCCAGACGACAAGCTCATGCCGTTGTACACTGTAGCATTGCCCTCTGTCGTCCCGCCGCCCGGCGCCGGATACGCCGACGCACCACCACCGAAAGGAGCACATGACCGATGGCGCCATCCTGGCAGCGCGCGCTCTACCTCCCCCTGATCGTGCTGGCCTGGCTGGCCGTCCTCTTCGTCGCGGGCTGGCTGCTGGCTCATGTCGCCCGCGCCCTGCTGACGCTGGTGCTGGCCGCCGTCCTGGCCTACGCGCTCACCCCGCTGGTCGCCCGCCTGGCCCGCGCGCTGCCCCGTCCCCTGGCCATCGCCGTGGCCTATGTCCTGGGCATGGTGGTCGTCCTGGGTCTGGGCACGGTCGTCGTCGGCACCGCCGCGACGCAGATCACCGCCCTGGTCGGCCGGCTCCCGCGCTACGCCCACCAGGCTCAAGCGTTCGAGCCGCAGGCCCTCGCGCTGCTGCGGCCGCTCGGGATCACGGCGGCCTCGCTGCACACCACGCAGCAGCACGCCCTCGCTGCGGTGCAGGGGGTAGGCACGACGGCGGCCCAGGAGTCGCTGGGGCTGGTCTCGCGGTTCGTTTCGACGCTCATCGACCTCGTCCTGATCCTGATCCTGAGCGTCTACCTGACGGCCAACGGGCCGACCATCGCCCGCCGGCTGCGCCGCGAGACCCCCGGCGCGCAGCGCTGGCGCACGAGCTTGCTCATCACGATCGTGAACCAGGTGGTGGGCGGCTACGTGCGCGGGACGCTCACGCTGGCGGCGCTCATCGGTGCGCTCGTGGGCGGGGGCATGTTCATCCTGCACGTGCCCTACGCGGCGCTCCTGGGCGTGCTGGCCTTCTTCATGGAGTTCATCCCCATCATCGGCGTGCTCATCTCGGGCGCGGTGTGCGTGCTGATCGCGCTCTTCATGGGCTGGGTGACGGCGCTGCTGGTGATCGGCTACTTCGTGGTGGTGCATGTGATCGAGGGCGACGTGGTGGGGCCACGCATCATGGGCAAGGCGGTGGGCATCCATCCGGCTACGGCGCTGCTGGCGCTCGTCGCGGGCAGCGAGTTGTTCGGCTTGTGGGGGGCTCTCTTCGGGGCGCCACTGGCGGGCCTGCTGCAGGCCGTGGGCACGGCGGCGTGGCGCGAGCTGCGCGGAGGCGACGCGCAGGCCGTGACGCGGGCCGTCGTGCATGAGAAGACACAGGATATCGCGGAGGAGCGGGCGGCGCACGAGCAGCCGGGCGTGCGACCACGCCCCCTAACGCCCTAGTACACGTTGGCTTAAATAGCCTTGCGGTATAATAAAGGGAGGAGGAGACGGCGCATGGGCGCGCCGCAGCCAGCGGGTAGGGGGGATAGACATGCGAGCACGACCCATCACCTTGACAGCGG
>JAABUJ010006406.1_pt1 | contig 11407 bp, 10 predicted proteins | sample 5559131 | NCBI WGS metagenome assembly JAABUJ01 (sample SAMN10711875, study PRJNA513366) | rock metagenome | isolation source: Antarctica rocks | place: Antarctica: Victoria Land, Mt New Zealand nord | collected 2016-01-07 | reverse complement strand
CAACATCTCTTTCGTACTTCGCAACGCACCCCACGAGTCCCACGAGCAAATGGTGCGCGACGTGAAAGCAGCAATCGTCATCGGCGATGAGAATCCCATGCGCGCCCCCGAGCAGTGGCGCAAAGACCTTGCCAGCAAGCTCCAACTCCCGTTCTGGACCGTGGACGCCGACGTAGTCATCCCGTCGAAGCTCATCCCGAACGCGCAGTACGGTGCGTACACCATCCGACCGCGCCTCTACCGCCTACTTCCCGAGTATCTAATCCCATACGAAAACCCGCACGCAAACCACGCCTGGAAGCGGCCCAAGGACTTCCTAGCAGACGACGTCCACAAGGACATGACCGCAGGCTGGAAGGATCTGGATCGCAGCGTCGCGCCCGTCGCCGCCTGGGTGGGCGGAACGCATTCCGGGCTTGCACGCCTGCAAACCTTCACAACAAATCTGCTCAACGCCTACATGGACAACCGTAACCAGCCCCAGGTGGATGGAACCAGCATGATGTCACCGTACCTCCACTACGGTCACGTGGGTCCACAGACGATTGCGCTTGCGGTCCAGGCTGCCGCAAACAAGCACCCCAGGCTGAAGCCCGCGCAGGAGAGCTACTTCAACGAGCTCATCGTCTGGCGGGAGCTCGCCATCAACTTCGTTCGTTCAACCGACGAGTACGACACCGCCGAAGCAGCCGACCCCTGGGCGCACACAACAATCGCACTGCACGACAAAGACGAGCGCGAACATCTCTACACCCTCGAGCAGCTTGACCGTGCCGAGACCTACGACGAGCTCTGGAACGCGGCCCAGATCCAGATGGTCGAGTTCGGCTGGATGCACAACTTCATGCGCATGTACTGGGCCAAAAAAATCGTCGAGTGGACCCCCAACGTCCAGTCTGCAATGAAAGTTTGCGTCCACCTGAACGACAAATATTTCTACGATGGCCGCGATCCCAATGGATACTCCGGCATCGCCTGGGCGGTGCTGGGCAAGTTCGACCGCGCCTGGGGCGAGCGCCCCATCTTTGGCAAGCGCAGGTACATGTCCGCCGCATCCAGCGGCAAAAAATTCAACTCCCGCCTCTACATCGAACAGATGCAGGCCCTGCGCCAAGCTTCCGGCAACACGAAGACAGAGGCAGCGCCCGAGCTCTATCTCACGTAAACAAATCTCTCTGCCTTCAAGTTCGTCATCCTGAACGAAGTGAAGGACCCCTGTATTTACACTTTACCCAGCCGCAAACGCATCCACAGCCCTGGAGCAGACTCCTCGCTGCTGTAGAGCCTACTGACACCGAGCGTCATTCTGGCAAAGCCAAAATCTCAGTATCTGCACTTGAATCCGCACCACGGCTCAGCGAATCTGCCCTAACCAGCAAATATCGCTGCCAATTCCTGCGCCGGAACCACTTCCAACTGAGCGTACGTACAGTCCCCCGGCGCCTTATCCGTTCGCCACCGCCGAAAATGCGCAAGATGCCGAAAGCGGTCGCCCTGCATATGTTCGTACGCCACCTCGACCACGAGTTCCGGGCGAAGGGGAACCCAGGAAAGGTCCTTGCCCTGGCTCCATCGGCTCTGGCCACCGGGCATGCGCTGGTCCGCAGTCTGCTGGCCCGACGTTGACCATGGGTGATCTGTTGTAGCATTCTCGCGGTACGGCGCCAGCAACTCCACGAGCTCCTCACGCTTGGCCTGTGTAAAACTGGCGCAGACGCCAACGTTTTGCAGCACCCCGCTCGAGTCATACAAGCCCAGGATCAACGAACCGACGCCGGTCCCCTCGCCATTCTTGTGCCAGCGGAAACCGCCCACGACGCAGTCGCAATCGCGTTCGTGCTTAATCTTGTACATAGCGCGTTTATCCGGCTGATAAGCCCCGTCGAGCGGCTTGGCCATGACCCCATCGAGCCCTGCACCTTCAAAGCGGCTGAACCAGTCCTCGGCAACCGCCCGATCTCTGGTGGCCGGAGTCAGGTGCAGCGGAGGGTGCAGCTTGCCCACCAGAGCTTCGAGCTTTTCGCGGCGTACGCTGAGAGGTTGGTCGCGCAGGTCCTCGCCCTCCAGCCACAGAAGATCGAAGAATACGATTGCAGCCGGGGTCTGTCCAGCCAGCATCTTGACCCGAGAAGCAGCCGGGTGAATCCGAAGTTGCAGCGCATCGAAGTCCAACCGGCCATCGCGCGCGATCACAATTTCACCGTCTAGAATGCACCGCGCGGGAAGCTGCCGCAACAGCGGCGATTCGAGGTCGGGGAAGTAGCGGTTCAGCGATTTACCATCGCGGCTCTGGATCAGCAGGTTCATGCCGTCACGGAAGATCAGCGTGCGAAATCCGTCCCACTTGGGCTCAAACAGGAACGCGCCCGAGGCGGGAATAGCCTCCACACGCTTGGCCAGCATGGGTGCAATCGGCGAGGCCGGAAGTTGGCTATGGGTGCTCACGTCCCCGTTATACAGCGCGCAGGCCCAAACGGATACGGAAGGATACGATGGAGCAGGGCTCCGGCTCAGCGTTTTAGAGGAATGGTGCCAATGTCTGAGCAGGATTATTTCGCGGTCTTCTCGCTGCCGCTGCATTTGCAGGTGGATGTGCCGGCGCTCGAAAAGGCGTTCTATGCCCAATCCCGCAAGCTGCATCCCGACCGCTTCGCCGCGGCCGGCCCTGCCGAGCAGGAATCAGCTCTGGCCGCATCTTCGCGCCTGAACGACGCCTACCGGACCCTCAAGGATCCTATTCTGCGGACGCAGTATTTGCTGTCGCTCGAAGGTGTGGAGCTGGAGGAGCAGTCCAAGGCCGCAACCGAGGCGGCAAAAACTTCAGGCACGCAGAAGAAGCAAATTGTTCCGCCAGAGTTGCTGGAGGAAGTCTTCGAGTTGAATATGCAGTTGATGGAGATGAAGTCCGCCCGGCAGATGGGCGATGAGGCTGATTCGGAGTTGAAGCGGGATTTAGAGGCCGCCGCCAAGCAATTTGCAGCGAAAATGTCTGCGACCCAGGCGGAGCTCGAACAGCTGTGGACGCGCTGGGACAACGTCCTCGATGCTGGCGACGAGGAGGGCAAGTCTGCGGCGCGCGATGCGATGGTAGCCCTGCTGAACAAGCGGAGTTATCTGCGTAACCTGGTGCGGGATGTGGACGCTGCTTTGGAAGCCTGAGACGGTAAAGGTTGGAGAAGCAGATTCCTTCGCTGCGCTGCGGATGACATGATGCTTGACGATCAGCGATGAGAGAAGCCGCTGCCCGGCTTGATGCGCGGCTGTTTCGCATCGTTGGCAACTGCTTCGGTCAATGCGTAGAAGAAGCGATCGAACCTGGCTGCGGCGTCAAAGTCGAGGGGCTGGGTGACATCATCCTGGGGCCGATGGTAGCGTGTGCGATACCACTCGCGATAGCGGCGCTCCGCATCCGTGCCGGGTTCATAGCCAAAGATGAAGCCAATCGCGGGAACCCCCGCCTGCAGGAACGGATAATGATCCGCACGCTGGAGCAGATGGCGCTCGGGCTCAGCATCGGGTTTGATCCTGGTTCCCATGGGCTTGGCGACGTTCCGCGCCGTCTGGCCCAGGGTGGTGTCATCCACGGCCAGCGCGGTGAGCTCGCGCAGAGGAAACAGCGGACGCAGCTGGTCAAGATTAATGTCGGCCGCGAGCTGCGCGATCGGTACGGTAGGGTGCGCGACGAAATAGCGTGAGCCGAGCAGCCCCTTCTCTTCGCCCGTGAAGGCGCAGAAAAGAATGGACCGCTTGAGTGCCACAGGGTGCGCATGCAGATTGTCTGCGAACTGGATGAGGAGCGCAACGTAAGCAGCGTCATCCAGCGCGCCATTGTAGAGCGCGTCGCCCATGACGGGCGTGCCAAAACCATAGCCATCCAGGTGAGCCGCAACGACCACATACTGCGCTTTTAAGGTTGGGTCCGACCCCGGCAGCACGGCAAGAATGTTGGGAGAAGACAGGGCTCGCTCCGACTCGCGCACAGAAATCTTCAGGGTCCCTTCGAGATCAAACGACGCAAGGGCCTGTTGGCTTGCGCCTGCTTTCAGGATCGCCGCCGCATCGTGTCCGGAGCCGGCGAGGATACGCGCGAAAGCAAGGTCGCTCAGGCGCATGTACATCAGCGACGGATTGGGCGCGCTTGGCGCGGCGGTAGCGCTGGCCAGCGTCACCCGCCTGGCGTAGGCGTCGGGCCAGCGCGGAGGCTCGAGTGTAAAGCCGGGGTCGTCGATGCTTAAAATGCCGAGGGCGTGTCCGGCGCGTGCATCGGCAGCTCGTTCCGCGCCGGTAGGCAGACCGGCACGCTGCGTGCCGAAGCAGAGGACGAGCTTACCGGCTACGCCCTGCATAGCCTCCTTGCCGCAATAGCCGCGAAATGTGAGGGCCGCCTGGGTTCTGGTAGGCAGGCCAGGTGCAGCGGCAATCGAGATCTGCTCAAGAAATGGAATAGCGGTAGCGGGGCCATGAGCAGGCAGCCAGGTGAAGCTTGTGCCTGCGCGCTCGACGGTGACGTCGTGCATGGGGACAGTCTGGAACCAGCTGCCATGGTCGCCGGCAGGTTTCAGACCCACCTGTTTGAAGCGCTGGGCAACGTAATCGGCGGCGCGCTGGTACGCCGCTGTACCCGTGTCGCGGCCCTGCATGGCGTCGCTCGAAAGCGCTTCCGTGGTGTGCCACCAGGCTTTGGTGTCGGCGTCATGAATTTGGCTATCACGTGGATGCGAGGCAGCGGGTTGTTGTGCAGAGGCAACCCAAGCGATCAGGAGCAGGGCAGGCAGCAGGCGCATGGTGAGTGCGAGTTTAGCAGGCAGTTCGGTTGTCATCGCCGTTGTCTATTGGCTGTCATTCCCGAATGGGTGTCATTCCCGAAGGGAATCTGCGTCTGCTTTGTGGTTCCGCAGCGCAACGGTTCACCACGCACGCTCCGGCGAATTCCTACTGCGCCGACGCAACTTTCTGGACCTGCAAGAGGTGGTTCAGGTCATGGCCGGCCATGGTGTCCAGAATCGTCTGGAAGGTGAGCAGACCGCGTTCCGGATGCAGGGTTTCGCTGGCAAGCTCGGCTTTGCTCAGACCGCCCACCAGCTTCAGGTTCCACTCCCGGAGTGCGCGAAACAGCGCCAAGGCGGAGGGCAGATCGTAAGTCGCGTAATGCCGTGCCCATGCCTCCTGCTCAAAAGGCTGGATGAGAACCTGAGTTGCGCCCTGCCCAGGTCCGGCGAGTGTCTGGCGCAGGCGGAAGCTGAAGGCGATCTCACAGTCAACGAGATGCGCAACGATCTGGCGGACACTCCATTTTCCGGGTGCGATAGGCGCCTCGATCTGCTCGGGGGAGAGGGTGCAGGCAGCCTGATGGAGCAGACCCGGGGTGGAGGCGAGCACGGCGCGTGCATCCTGGCGGGCCAGCATTTCGGCGTAGGGATTGGACATGCAAGCCAGTTTACGCCTGAAAGCGTAGGGTGATGCAGGCCTCCCAAGCAACCCAGCGCGGAAGCGGGCTGCACTGTGAAAGCCAGTTTGCGGGATGAACCCGACCTGCTGGTGTGGTCCTTCAATCGCATGGGCAAGCCAGCTTTATAGGAGAATCAGACTTGCGGGTGCGCGATGCGGTGCTACAGGCTGTGCACGCGCATCGAAGATACAACAGTACCGAGAGGGTCGAAGCAAGGTTATGGCCGAAGCACGCAAGTATGTGGTTGGGATCGACCTGGGGACGACGAACTCGCTGGTCGCGTATATGCAGGACGACCAGCCGGTGGTGATTCCGGGCGAAGACGGTGAGCGCCTGGTGCCATCGGTGGTCGCGTGGACGGATGATGGCGTCGTCGTCGGCAATGCGGCGCGGACGACCTTGATGAACGATTCCGCCTCGGCGGTGTACTCGGCCAAGCGGCTGATGGGGCGCGATCTTGAGGATGTGCGTGACGAGCTGAAGCTGTTTCCGTTTCGGCTGGCCGACGATGCAAAAGCCGGAGAAGTGCTGCGGCTGAACGTGGGCGGCCTGACCCTGACGCCTCCGGAGATCTCTGCCTACGTGCTGCAGCAGTTGAAGAAAAATGCGGAGCGGTTTTTTGGCGCGGAGGTGACGCAGGCGGTGATTACAGTTCCCGCTTACTTCAACGATGCGCAGCGGCAGGCGACCAAGGATGCGGGCCGGATTGCCGGTCTGGAGGTGCTGCGTCTGGTGAATGAGCCGACAGCAGCGGCGCTGGCCTATGGGCTCGACAAAAACAAGGACGGAATGATTGCCGTGTATGACCTGGGCGGCGGGACGTTCGATATCTCGATCCTGAAGTTGCATGAAGGGATATTCGAAGTGGTGGCGACCGGTGGCGATACGCATCTGGGCGGGGATGACCTGGACAACCTGCTGATCGCGATTGCGCTCGATGATATCGCGGGCGATCTGGGGATGGATGTTCGCGCTAACGCGGAGGCAGTGCAGGCGGTCCGCCGGGCCGTAATCGAGGCAAAGATTCGGCTGAGCGATGCCGAGGTGGCTACGCTGGATGTGGCGCTGCCGGGAGGCAAACAGTATCGGCGGGAGATTACGCGGGCGCAGTTTGAGGAGCTGATTGCGCCGGTGATTGCGCGGACTGCGGCTCCGGTCAAGCAGGCGCTCAAAGATGCGGGGCTCGCGTCTGCGGCGATCGATGAAGTGGTGATGGTGGGTGGGTCGACACGCGTTCCGGCGGTGCGCAGGTTGGTGGCGCAGCTGTTCGATGTGGAGGCCCGCGGACGTACGTTGCATACGGAGTTGAATCCGGATGAGGTGGTGGCTCTGGGTGCGGCTGTGCAGGCCCAGATTCTGGCTGGCGGGTCGGCCGCGACCGAAGATCTGCTGCTGCTCGATGTGACGCCGCTTTCGTTGGGAATTGAAGCGCTGGGCGGGGTGGTGGCGAAGATTATCCAACGGAATTCGACCATTCCGGCCTCCGCGACGGAGCACTTTACGACGGGTGTGGACGGGCAGACGAACGTGGCGATTCACGTAGTGCAGGGCGAGCGCGAACTGGCCAAGGATTGCCGTTCCCTGGCGCGGTTCGACCTGAAAAATATTCCTCCGATGGTGGCCGGTCTGCCGCGCATCGAGGTGAAGTTTTTGATCGACGCGAATGGAATTTTGAAGGTGTCGGCGCGGGAACAACGCAGCGGGCAGGAAGCGCAGATTGACGTAAAACCGACGTACGGCCTAACCGATGAGCAGGTGGAGACGATGATCTTGGAATCCTTTGATAATGCGGAACAGGACATCACCGATCGTCAGGTGATTGAAGCGCAGAACGAAGGCGAGACGGTGCTGAAGGCGGTTGAAAAAGGTAAACAGAGCGATGCGTTTCAGCAGCTTTCCTCGGATGAGCTGGAGAAGATTGCGCAGTGCGAACTGGAGTTGAAAGCCTCGCTTAGAGGCGGCGATTACAAGATCATTCGCAATGCGATCGAGCGCATGGATAAGGCTACACGGCATCTGGCGGAGCTGATGATGGATTCGGCCGTGGGCGGCGCGATGAAGGGCCAGACCATGAATTCCGCAGGAGAGCAGATGGGCGCAGGGCTGGGAGCGGCGCCGTCGGCTCCCCACGCATTCGCCCCGGCGGAGGTGAATGCGGGTGCGGGTGAGCAGGTCCATTTAAAGCGGGCGGAAGGAGACCAGGGCACGGTGGGAACGTCGACCCAGGACTAGCGTGGTAGGTTTGGCGTATGCCTGTAGTGTTGAGGATTGGTCCGTATACCTTCTTCTTCTATAGCCTCGAAAACAACGAGCCGCCGCATATTCACGTTCGACGAGACGCGAGTCTGCTCAAGTTCTGGCTTGATCCGGTGGAACTTGCCTCAACGTACGGGTTCAAAGGTCACGAAATAACCTACATTCGGTCTTTGGTGAGAGACAATCAAAGCAAGCTCCTGGAGGCTTGGTATGCCTGCTTCGGTGGTTGAGTTTAATGCTTCGGCAATCGATGTGGTGGTTGATTCGGCTTCGCTTCGCGTGTCGCTGGCAGACGGACGCGAGATCTCTGTGCCGATTGAGTGGTTCCCACGTTTGCGCGATGCGACGCGGGAGCAGCGGAATCATTGGCAGTTAATCGGCGGCGGCTATGGGATTCACTGGGAAGAAATCGACGAAGACATCTCGGTTCCCAGTCTGCTGCGTCGCAACTAGATAGCTTTCAAGTGAAAGAGTCAGAATGTCTGAGCATGAGAAGAAGAGTTTACCGGCCGTAGATTTGTCGCAGCCTGCGGCGGAAGGCATGGTGCGGGTTACGTTTCTGCCGGAGAATAAGACGGTTGAGTTTCCGTTTGACTCTATGCCGTATGAGGGGCATGGATTGCCGATGAGTTTTCTTGACGTCGCCGAGAATTACGACATCTTTCTCGACCACGCCTGCGGCGGCGTGTGTGCCTGTACGACCTGCCACCTGTGGGTGAAGGAAGGCGCGACTGGCCTTTCGGAGGAGGAAGACAAGGAACTGGACCGCATGGAGACTGCCGCGGACATTCAGCTGAACAGCCGCCTGGGTTGCCAGGCAGTGATCGAGAAGCCTGGCACGTATGTGGTCGAGATTCCCAAGTGGAATCGCAATTACGTGCAGGAAGGCAAGCCCGTCGCGGGTGCGCCGGCACGGGACTACGGCAACGTCAAAGAGTAGTCGGATAGTAGTAAGTGGATCTAGAAAGGCTCTTCTTATTTTGGTTGTCATTCCCGAAGGGAATCTGCGTTTGTCCTTGCTGTTGCCCGTTCTATACGTCCGCCTGTAAATAAGCCTCAGTCCTTTGAATTGTTGGGAGCAAACAAACGATGCGCCTCGGTTTATTTACGCCGCTATTTCGGGCGCTGACGCTCGATGCAATGCTTGTGAAGCTGAAGGCCTTTCCGCAGATCGAAATGCTGGAGCTTGGCACGGGCGGCTGGCCAGGGGCCGAGCACTTGCCGCTCGACGATCTGCTGGCCAGTAAGGAGGCAGCGCGGGAGTTTTGCGCGAAGTTAGAAGACGCGGGCCTGTCGATCAGCGCGCTTTCGTGTCACGGCAATCCACTGCACCCGCAGCCTGAGATCGCGCAGCGCGACCATACCGTGTACCGCAGGACGGTGGAGCTTGCCGAGCGCATGCATGTGCCTGTTGTAGTTACATTTTCCGGTTGCCCGGGGGGCGGGCCGCAGGATTTAACCCCCAACTGGATCGTGGCGACATGGCCGCCCGAATATGCGGACGCGCTCACCTGGCAGTGGGAGCAGCGCCTCCTTCCATACTGGACCCGTGAGGCAGCCTTCGCAGCAGAGCATGGAGTGAAGATTGCGCTTGAGGCGCATCCGGGATTCTGCGTCTACAACCCGTCGACCATGCTTCGCATGCGCGCTGCAGTGGGTGCGCAGATTGGAATCAACCTTGACCCAAGCCATCTGTGGTGGCAGGGAATCGATATACCGTCAGCGATTGCGGAGCTGCGCGATGCAATCTTTCATTTCCACGCGAAAGATGTGGCGATTCTCGCGCGCAACCGCGACGTAAACGGCGTGCTCGATATGCGGAGCTTTCGCGATGTGGCGGAACGGTCATGGCTGTTTCGCTCTGTCGGCTGGGGGCACGGCGAGTTGGAATGGAAGCAGATCGTTTCTGCGCTACGCGTGGCCGGATACGACGGTGTCCTGAGCATCGAGCATGAGGACGCTCTTCTGTCGATTGACGAGGGCCTGGGGTCGGCGGTGGCGATGCTTTCCCGGGTGCTGCTTAAGGAGCCGCCAGCAGAGGCTTGGTGGGCTTGAGTCTGGCCGGAGGCTTGGCCTGGCTTATAGCGGGGCTTCGACGGGTTGAGCGGACTGTGCTTCGGAAGCGGACGGCGCTTGGGGTTCGCGGTCGAAGAAGGTGAAGAGGAAGACGATCAGCACCGCCAGCGAAGCGACGGCTGCCACCAGCCAGATTGAGCGCCAGTCGTGCGCAGACGCGGGGGCTGCTGCGGTGAGCGTGTAGTGCTCGACAGTCGCGCCCGAGAGCCATGACCCGGTGAACATCCCAACCCCGTAGGTGATGAAAGTGATGAGGCTCTGGGCGGCGGCACGCAGGGACGCGGGCGCTTTGCGGTCGATGTAGATCTGTCCGGTAACGAAGAAAAAGTCGTAGCAGATGCCGTGCAGCAGGATGCCGGCCCATAGCATCCACACGCGCTCGCCCGCGTTGCCGTAAGCGAAGAAGGCGTAGCGGACGACCCACGCGGCCATGCCGGCGGCGAGCATGTAGCGCACGCCAAGACGGCGAAAGAACCACGGGATCAGCAGCATACCGACGAGCTCGGACATCTGGCCGCCAGACATTTTTGCAGCGGCGAACTTTACGCCAATTTCGTTGAGGAACGGATTGGTGAACGCGTAGTAGAACTGCAGCGGAATGCAGATGAGGAACGAAGCGGCCACGAAGACGATCATCGAGCGTTCGCCAAGGAAAGAGAATGCCTGGCGAGGGAAGACGCTGGCGAAGGTGACGTGGCTCTCGGGTGCGAGCGGCGGTGTGTCCGGCAGCGTAAAGCAGTAGAGGCCCATGACAAGCGATGCGGCTGCGGCGATCTGGAGCGGATAGGCCGTGCTCTCAAGCTTCAGAAACCCAATCGCAAGCCCGGCGACAATCCACCCCGCCGTCCCGAGCACGCGGATGGAGCCGAACTCCTGCTTGGGATCATCCATCTGGCGAAAGCTGAGCGAATTCGTGAGCGCGAGCGTAGGCATAAAGCAAAGGCAGTAGCCGAGAATGGCCGCATAGATTGGGACGAAGGAAGTTTGGAACGAGGCGAGTAACAGCAACCCCGCACCGGCCAGATGCAAAATGGCGAGCACCTTTTGGGTGGCAAAGAACTTGTCGGCGACCATGCCTACAAAGAACGGCGCAATCATGGCGCCTACCGCAGTCGCACCGGCAATCAGGCCGACGCGCTCACCGGACAGGTGCACTGTGGCGGTGAGCCAGGTGGTGACGGTGACGTACCAGGCGCCCCAGATGAAGTATTCAAGGAAGAGCATGGTGCTTAAGCGAGCGCGCACCTGTGCGGTCATTGTTGCTCCTGACGGTAAGGGTGATTGGCCTGGCTGTGTTCAGTAGACGACTTGTCGGGCGGATTCAGGTTAGAGGAGCTCATGAGTGGCTATGACCGAAGACAATAGCAAGGCAAACGCAGAGGGGCTTAGGAAGCAAAGGGCTCAGAGTGGGTCCTTTCTGAGAAATTGTAACAAGACTTGATTGAGGTCTTTGTTTCTGTGGTTGAAGCGGAACTCCGTCTCTTTGAGGTGAAGGTAGCAGGTGTGTCTGGGTACACCGCAGAACTTTGCCAAGCGTCGTTTTGCCAGGCTCCAGAAGCTCTCGATGCCGTTGATGTGGTTGCCCTGGCGGGCGAACTCGTGGTCCCGATGCTCGACCCGGAAGTG
>JAABUJ010006405.1_pt1 | contig 11409 bp, 10 predicted proteins | sample 5559131 | NCBI WGS metagenome assembly JAABUJ01 (sample SAMN10711875, study PRJNA513366) | rock metagenome | isolation source: Antarctica rocks | place: Antarctica: Victoria Land, Mt New Zealand nord | collected 2016-01-07 | reverse complement strand
TCTCCTGCGACTTACAACCCCGGCGCGGCCAAACCCCGGCGAAACCAACGCTCCCGGCCAGCTCCCAGCCGACCAATCGTCAGCGTATACGGGCGCACATCATCCCTCTACACGAGCCGCACCCAAAAGATTATGGACGTGCGACAGCTACCTCCCGAGGTACTGGGGCCTGCTCAAAAAGTCAACTCGGCCAGGCTCGTGGTGATCCGGCCAGGCGACTGACGAAGGAGGGATGACTATGCGCAGACTCGGTGGGCTGGGCGTTCTGTTGGCCATCGGCGCGCTGGGAGTAGGCTCGGCGGAGAGGGCGTCGGGCGCGGCGGCCTCGCACCGGCAGGCGTGCGATCTCGGCCGAGTCTCGGCCGCTGACGCCCGAATCGAGAGCGGGGTGATCGCGCAGGCGCGCTCGAAGTTCGAGCGCTCGCTGTCGGGAACGCCGAGCCGCGCCCGGGCTGCCGCCGGCGCCAGGTTCGTGACCGATCTGGCTGCGTATCTCTACGGCTACCCGATCGTGATCGTGCGCCGGACGACTCTCACCTTCCCGCGTAATCAGATCGTCTCGATCGGGAAGCTCGCCGACACGAGCACGCAGAGCATCGTCGCGCCCAACCACGACACCCTGTACTCGGTGGCCCAGGTCAACCTGGCAAACGGGCCGGTGGTGATTCACACGCCTCCCACCGGGGGTCGCTATTCGATCATCCAGCTGATCGACGGGTTCACCAACGTTTCCGCCTACCTCGGCGACGGCGCCGCCGCCCGGACCGGCGAGACGGCGGCGGTCGTGCCGCCGGGCTGGCACGGCCAGCTGCCCGCCGGCCTGCGCGTGGTGCGCCCGGCGACCAAGCTCGTCTGGCTGCTCGGGCGCACGCTGGCCACTGGACCCGCCGACACGGCCGCGGCGACCGGGCTGCTGGCGCGTTACTCGCTCACGCCGCTGGCCGCCTACGTCGCCGGCACGCGCACGGCGCCGCTGATCCTGTCCGCCTTTCCCAAGCGCACGCCGGTCACCGTGCCGACCAACCCCACCTTCTTCGACGAGCTCGGTAGCGATCTCGCGGCAGACCCTGCGCCCGCCCGTGACCGGTGTGCGATCAGAGCGTTCGCCAACGCCGGGATCGGAGCCGGCAAGACCCCGTCGACCACGCTCACCGGCCTGAGTGCGAGGGCGCTGGCGGCCGCCGCCGGCGCCGGAAGGGGTGTCCTGCACGCGATCGTGGAGGGTGTTCGTCATCAACCAGCTCAGATGATCAACCGATGGGCGACCACGCCTCCCGACACGGCGCGATTCGCCACCCACTACCTGGATCGAGCGGTCGTGGCGGCGATCGGACTGGGCGCGAACACGAATGCCAACGCGCTCTATCTGACCGAGGATCGCGACTCCACGCGGCGCGCGCTGACCGGGAGGCACGTCTACCGAGTGCGCTTCGCCCCCGGCCGGCTGCCGCCGGTCTCGGCGTTCTGGTCACTGACGCTCTACAACCAGCACATCCTCTTCTACCCCAACCGTCTGAACCGGTACGCGATCGGCGACCGCACGAGCAGTCTGAAGCGCGACCGCAACGGCGGGCTGACGATCATCGTCTCCCACCGAGCCCCCGCACCCGCCCAGCGCTCCAATTGGCTCCCGGCGCCTGCGGGACAGTTCTCGCTCTACCTGCGCCTCTTTGAGCCCGAGCGGGCGGTGCTGGCACGAAAATGGTTGCCGCCGTCGATAGTGCGGATCCATAGTCCCGGGTCACGACCGGCCGTCGACGCGGTGCTGTCGACTGACGCGCCCTGTAGCTGAGCGACGTCGATGCCGAATGCCTGAAGAGAAGCGGCTCCACGATCGGTGAGCTCGAGCTCGTCGACAGTGAGGATCCCGGCTGCGCAGAGAGCGTCGGTGAGCGCTACCCCCAGAGCGCCGGCCAGGTGGTCATAGCACGTTCGCGCATGACGCAGAGCACGAGCACGGTCGCTGGCGCGCAGGGTCTTGGACGGGGCCGTCGGTGCGATCGTCGAGAGCGCCTCCAACGCGTGCGCGACCTGGGGGCCGGCGAGGCGCCCGAACTGGTGTCGCCCGCGGTTCTGCAGGACGACCAGTCCGCCATCGGCCCGCATGCGCAAATGTCCGCTCTCGCCGTGGAGGGTGCGATGTGAGCGACCTTGGCCAGCGAGCCTGCGGTGTGTTCGCCGCCGTCAAAGAGCGCGTCGAGCATCGCGCACCGGGCGCGATTAGCGATCAGCGCCGCGGCCGCGGCGGTATCCACATCACTGCTCATCGAGCAAACGGTATTGGTCAACGGTTCGGAAAACCCCGAACAGATTCGCGCCTACGCTGCCGACGATGAGCGTCCGGCATCGCAGAAGATTCCAGCGGAGCGACGCCCCCCTGGCCGCAGATACCGCGCGGGGAGTGGTGTTGATCGCCGGGTCGGCGGTGGCCTATAGCAGCGCGGGGTTCTTCACCCGCCTGATCCACGTCGACCTCTGGACGCTGATCTTCTGGCGCGGACTCTCCAGCACCCTGTTTCTGCTGGTCGCGGGATACGTGCAGCATCGCCGCCAGACGATCGCCTCGTTTCGATCCCTGGACGGCGCCGGATGGGTAGCGGCCGCGTTTTCGACTGCGGCGATGTTCTGCTACCTCGGGGCGCTGCGGAACACCAGCGTCGCCGACGTGGCGATCATCTACGGCACCGCCCCATTTGTCACCGCCGCACTCGCCCTGCTCGTGCTACGTGAGCGCGCGACGAGAATCACGCTGCTGTGCAGCGTCCTGGCGCTCGCCGGCGTGGTGCTCATGTTCGGAGGCTCGCATTTTCCCAGAGACATCCGCGGCGACCTGCTCGCGCTCGGAATGACCGCGCTCATGGCGTTCATGATCATCTCGATCAGACGGTCTCGCAGCGCCTCCTCGCTGCCGATCGCCGCGATCTCCTCTCTGGCCAGCAGCATCATCGCCGCGCCGCTCGCCCATCCGGCCAAGCCCACCGGCCTACAGCTCGCAGAGCTCGCGCTCTTTGGGATCAGCCAGCTCGGGCTCGGACTGCTGCTGCTCACCGCTGGCACTCGCCGCCTCTCTGCCTCACGCGTGGCCTTGATCGGCGGACTTGACGTTCCACTGGCCCCGATCTGGGTCTGGCTCGCCTTCGCCGAGACACCTAGCCCGCCCGCGACTACCGGCGGCGAAGCTCAGCGCCCGCGTGGGTTCCTGGCTGCAGCGTCGAAGCGCCCTGGCGGCGACGCCCGCCAACTCCACCGGCACCTCCCGGCCACCCATGCAAGCGGCCTACACGCTCGTGGTCACGTTCCGCCGCGACGGAACTACGGTCGCCACGCCCGTCTGGGCCGCCCAGCGTGACGGCAGGCTCTACGTGCGCTCTGAGCGGGATTCCGGCAAGGTCAAGCGCCTACGCCGAGACCCGCGCGCCCTGCACCCCCAGGGCAAGCCACTCAACCCGCCAACGCCAGCCATCGGCCGAGTGCTCCCGTCAAAAGAGGAGTCAACCGCCGAGGATGCGGACGGGGTGGCTATGCCGCTTGCCAGCTCGCGCGGATCGTGTGTCGATCACGTGCATCGACGCGACGTCGCGCAAGCTCCCTGTTGTTCGTGGGGGCGTGGGCGCTACGTCGGCGGCGGTGCTTCCAGCCCCTCGTCGCGGGCCAGCGAGGCGCCGATCCGTGCCGCCAGCCGTGGTGTGGCCATGACGATCGCCAGCCCCACCACCAGCCAGATCCCGACGACCGTGGGAAAGTGGTTGTAGGGGAAGCTCACGCCAACGACGTTCTTGTAGATCGTGTACCCCAAGAACACGATGCCCAGCACCGGCAGCACGATCTCATAGAGCGGAGCCCGCCGGGCCTTGATGAACAGGAAGTTGATCGCGCCGAGGTTGGTGACGATGTAGGCCACCAGCAGGCTCAGGACCCCCAGCGTGCCCGGATAGAAGAACGCGTTGACCGCCGAGACGCCGGCGATCCGCTGGACGACGATCGCGCCCACGCCGATGACCAGGACGACGGTCAGCGCCCCCGCGGGCGCGCCGCTGCGGGTCGAGGCGCGGCCCAGGGCCTTCGCCAGCGGGGTATCGCGGCTGAGGGCGAACAGGATCCGGCCGCCGGCGGCGGCGGCGCCGAGCCCGGAGGCTAACGCGCTGATGCAGGCGCCGGCGTTGATCAGGTCCGACATCCACGAGCCGACGTAGCTACGGGCCAGGTCGCCGAGCGGAGCGGTGGAGGACGAGAACGCCTTGGCGCCTGACGCGGTGGCGCCGAAGCCCCAGCTCTGGACCAGGATGCAGAGGATGTAGAAGATGCCGGCGCCGAGCACGGCACCGCGGATCGCCCGCGGGATCTCCCGCCGCGGGTTGTCTGTCTCCTCGCCCAGTGAGGCCGCGCCCTCGAACCCGGCGAACGAGAGGAAGCCGAACACCGCGGCGCTGGCCACCGCCGAGAACGACGTGCCGCCGGGGATCTTGAACGCGTCCAGGGTGACGCTCTGGTGATGGGGCGCCGAGCCGCCGATCAGCTTGACGACGATCACCACCATCAGGATCAGGATCAGCGTCACAGAGATGCCCTCGCAGCCCAGCAGCGAGCGGGTGGCGACGCGGATGTCGCCGAAGGCGAGGAACGCGATGATCACGGCGGCGACGGCGGCGATCACCACGTAGTCGGCGCCGTTCCAGATGCCGGTGCCCTGGAAGAAGGCGACGCCGAACGTTCCGGCCTCGGCGGTGCTGGCGCACGTGAACGCCAGGTAGGTGCCGAGCAGCGCCCAGCCGGCGAAGAACCCAGCTCGCGGCCCCAGCGTCACGCCGGAGAAGGCGAACACCGAGCCGGCGTGGCTGAAGTACCGGCTGAGGCGAATGAACGCGTAGGCGACCAGCAGCACGCCGATCGTGGCGAAGATGAACGCCAGCGGTACGGCGCGGCCGATCAGCCCGGCGGGGGCAGTGCCGTTCAGCGCCATCGCCGCCGTTGGCGCCATGATCGCGATCGACAGCGCGATCGTCTCCCAGAAGCGCAGCTCCCGGCGCAGGCCGCGGCCCTGGGCTCCGGGCGGGCGCTCGCCGGCGGGGGTGGTCGCCTCGGTGGCTATCGGCGGTCGTCTCCGGCTTCGAAGATCGACTCGGGAAGGAAGGCGCCGACGGTCCAGTTGGGGACGTCGACGACCTCGTGGATGCGCAGGTCCACGGCGACGGACGCGATGGCGTAGGCCTCCTGGCGGGTGCGGTCATAGCGATCGACGATGTGGTCGATGATGGCCCTGGTCGCCTCCCGGGTCGCCTCGAACAGGTCCGGTCCGATGCCGGTGCACACGTGGTAGCTGGATCGTTCGGTGTCGGCGAGCTGGCCCGGGGGGATCTGGTACTGCGGGTATCTCGCGTTGATGTCGGTGCGGCTGGTGAGGCGGACGGTGATGTCCATGCCCGTCTCCACCGCGGTGCCGCACACCTCGGCATCGCCCATCGCGGCGTGGGTGTCGCCGACGCTGAACAGCGCCCCGTCGACCGCGACCGGGAGGAACAGGGTGGTGCCGGGGCGCAGGTGCTTGATGTCCATGTTCCCGCCCCACTTCGATGGCGGCACCACCGAGTGCCGCCCGGGCGCGTCCGGCGCGACGCCGATGGTGCCGGGAAACGGGGAGAAGGGCAGGGCTACGGATTCTGCGAAGCCGACGGTTCTGCTCTGCGCGTCGACGGTGGAGATGTTCAGCCAGGGGTCCGGGAACTCGTCGGCCAGCAGCCCGAAGCCGGGGATGATCGCCGTCCAGCCCCAGTCGCGCGGCTTCAGCTCGAAGATGTCTATTTGCAGAACGTCACCGGGTTTCGCGCCCCTGACGTAGACAGGGCCGGTCACCGGATTGACCTTCGTCATGTCGAGGGCCGGCACGTCCTTGGCGGTCGAGTTGGGGGTCAGCTGGCCACCCGACGCATCCGCGCACTCCAGCTGCACCGTCTCCCCGGACTCGATCTCCAGCACCGGCTCGGCCTGGTTGTCCCACACGCAGGCGGAGTGCTCGGCGCCAACGGAGTGGATGGTGTGCGTCGGAGCTGGCCCGGTCTCAGCCAAGGTGTGGGAACCCTACCAGCCTGATTTGCCGGGCTGATCGCCGGCCTTCGCCCAGTGCTCGCGGGGGCTGGCGCGGCGTTGTTGGAGGTGGGCGTCGGTGAGCCCGATCGGCCCTGACGTCGACAGGAACGCGGGCGGTGGTGATGGGGCGAAGGTTGATGCTGGTGGTACGGCAGCGTGGGGACCAGCGCCCAGCGCGGGCCGATCATCACCAGCGCTTCACCGCGACTCAGCAAGACGACCACCTGGCGAGCGCGCTCAGTGAATTTCTCAAACAGACCCTAAGAATCCCATCCGGCGAGACCTCTTACAAGGCCACCGCGGCGCCCGGCCGACGTAGGACTCGGCAGCGGCCTCTCGGCCACGCCGGTCAGTGCTCAGCATCCCTCGGCGCCCGGCTATGGGTCACGTCTTTGACTCAACGTGACTCCAAGCCGCAGATGCACCTTTGACCAAGACTGGCACGGACCGTCGCACCCGGGTCTCGCGGGCCCTTACCTTTCCCGCTTGTATCTCGATCGCGAGGCTATTGGGTGGCGGCGACCCCGGACGTGCACGGGGCGCGCCTGTTGATCGTGAGCCCGTCGAGGAACACCGCCGAGTCAAACTGGCGGTCGCCTTGATCAAAGATCGACAGGAACAAGGAGTGATTTCCGGGCGTGACCGGAGTAGAGGCACGCAGAACCCGTGTCGCCCCCCCGTAGGTGGTGCCGTTCGCGTTAGCAGCGGTCAGCGCGGCCGGACCGGCCGCGTTGATGCTGATGATGTTGCCCTTGGAATCCTTGGCAAAGTTCCGCGGCGCGGAGATGTGCGGATCGTATCGCCCGTTCTTGCCAGCGCTCCAGGTCGTGTCATCTAGCTCGGCGATGAAACCGTCGTTGAACGCGGAGCCCACGTACTTAGGAAATTCCTGGGAGAGAAAACGGAAGCGGAAAGACAAGCAGTTGGCGTTGCTTGGCACCCGAACGACCAAGCGCAAGATCGTCAAATCCCGCGTTCCGCGCAGGGGTACGCCGTTGTCACGGCACCCCGGCAGCCCCGCACCCTTGTGGTGATCCGCTAGCTGCGCGCAGCCGTTGGTCAAGATCGCATAGGACTTGCCGTTCCGCGGAAAGCCCGCCAGCGGCTCGGTCGAGACCGCGTTGGGGTGGTTGTCCGGTGGTAGCGCCGCATAGCGCCCGCTGAGCAGCTGGTGCTTGTCAACCATGATCGTCCGGGCGAGCAGCGTCGCTCCGGCATGGGATTCCGAGACCAGCGTGATCTTCCCCTTGGACTGGGCCAGCGCAACCCCCCCTAGTCCCGCCAGCAGCAACAGCGCGCCAAGAGCGCCCACCAGCGTGCGACGCCCACCCGAAGCTCCGATCATGCGTTCCCTCCCTCTCGATGTACCAGCTCGGCGGTCGGAACCCCCGAGCCACGCGAAAGTTCCGAGCTCTCCGAGCCGAGCCGATCGAATTGTTAGGCAAAAGACATTCTTGACGGCAAGTCTGTCTCGTTGAGCGCGCGACATGGACCTTGACGCATTCACCCAGACTCTTCCCGGCGCGGCACCTACGGTCACGTTTATGGACAAAAACGTGACTCGATGGGCGGATCGAGTTCGACTCGGATCGTGAGCATGCGCATGTCGATGGCCAGCGCGCGCAGCAGGATGCCGTCGAGGCGGTAGCCGGGGCGGCGGCGTCCGAGGCGGTGGTGGCGCGCGCGGGCGTCATCCTCGGGCATCGGGTGCGCGGTGCCGGCCCGCCAGCGCATCCGTAGCCCATCACGCAGCCGAGCTGGCCGAGCCTTGACCCGCACGCGCGGGTCCGCCCGAAGGTTGCGCACGTAGTTGGCCTGATCGCCGAGCGCGGCGATCAGCCAGAATGTGTCGCCATCAAGGCCGTTGGCGACCGGCACCAGCCGCCGGCGAGCTGTCCGCCGGCCGGTGGTCTCCAGCAGCGCATAGGTGGGCGGCGCGAGACCACGCTCGATCGCGGCGCATACCAGCGGGTTGATCGCCCGGTTCTGGATCGGCAACAATCGGCGGACCAGGCGAGGCTTATCCATCCTCTGCTCCCTGTGGCCGCTCTGGGATCGCGCACCCCGCTCCGGCGGAGAACCCCACCGGCCCGACCCCGAAGACACGGTTAAACCGCGCCCGGTAGTTCTCCCAGGCGATCGCCGCGGCCAGCTCGACGAGCTGGGTCTGGTCAAGGTGTTGGCGCAGCTCGGTGACGAGCGCGGGCGGGACCTCGACGGGTGTCTGAGCCATCGCCACGGCCAGATCCAGGACGCTGCGTTCGAGTGGCGAGAAGGCAGGGCTCTCGTGATAGCGCGGCAGGTCGTGGAGCTGCTGCTCGCTGACCCCGTGCGCTCTGCTCACGGCAGAGCCGATGTCCAGTCAGAACGGACAGCCGACCAGCGCGCTGGTCTTGACCACCGCCAACGCCTTCAGGGGTGCGTCGACGCGGCCGCTGACCAGCAGCCCAGCCTCATACGCGCTTATCCCGACGGCGATCGCCGGGCGACGCGCGAGCAAGCGAACCAGGTCAGGGGTACGTTGATACCGCCTGCGGGTGATCACCCGCCCATAGACGCGAAGATTGGCGACCAACCCCATCTACCGCTGGCTCCTCATCGCCTGCCGCACCATACAACCGCGTAAGCGTACTGCGGCCGCTCCGGCAATCGCCAACACGAGTAGTTGCTGGCGAAGAGGCGTCCTCGGTCGCCGAAATGATCACGCTGTTGAGCAAACAGATTGGCGGTCGCTGACGGAGAGGAACCCCGCGGACCGCGAGAGGTGCCTTCATCTTGCTTGTACGGCCCCGGACCCACCGGATCCCACTCGCGTTGCAAAGCTGCGGTGGCTGGAGACCGTAACCGCGCGGCGTCGGGCTGACTCGAGCTCGGCTCCTTCCTTCCACGGGGGTAGGCTCTTACATGCAGCTGACCCTTAGCTGACCTTCGTTTCCGATGCTGTGCGCGTGAACGACGAATCCGATCGTGCTTCGCGCAGCCGGTCACAGGGTGCGCCTCGGGCCGCGAGCCGCTTGGGCGGGCTGGCCAGCTGCACATCGTTTGGCCGGCTGAGACGGTCTGTCGCGGCGGATTCTGTGCGCGTGAGCTTTCGTTCTCGCGACAATGCGTCAATGCGCGTTCCGGGCTGCTGCGCGCCTTTCCCCGGGGCGCCAGCAGCGGTGGGTTGTGGTCGACATGAACCGAAGGAGTTGGCGTTCCGGAGGCGCCCTGTTCGTCGGCGGGCTGATCGTGGCGATCGTGCTGGCGGCGTGCGGCGCCCAGACCCGGTCAGCCGCACCGGCAGGTACGTCGGTTTCGTCCTCGAGGGCCCCGGTCACGGCGCGCACTGAGAAGCGCCCGCCGAACATCGTCTTCGTGCTCACCGACGACCTCTCGCTCGACCTGATCCGCTACATGCCCCAGGTGCAGGCGATGCAGCGGCAAGGCCTGACCCACGACAACTACTTCGTAACCGACTCGTTGTGCTGCCCGTCGCGGTCGTCGATCTTTACCGGCAATTTCCCCCACGACACGGGCGTGTTCACGAACACCGGGAGCGATGGCGGGATCGGGGCGTTCTACCGCCACCACGAGCAGCAGAGCGCGTTCAACGTCCACCTGCAGCACGCCGGCTACCGCACTGCGCTGATGGGCAAGTACCTCAACGGCTACATGACCAAGCAGTCGCCGGTTTCGCGCACGTACGTGCCGCCCGGCTGGAACGAGTGGGACGTCGCCGGAAAGGGCTATCCGGAGTTCAACTACGACCTCAACCAGAACGGCAAGCTGGTCCATTACGGCCACCAGTCACAGGACTACCTGGTCGACGTGATGGCTCGTAAGGGCGCCAGCTTCGTCACCCGCACGGCCCGGTCGGGCAAGCCGTTCTTCCTGGAGCTGGCCACGTTCGCGCCCCACGCTCCGTACACCCCGGCACCGCGCTACGCACACTATTTCCCTGGCCTGAAGGCCCCAGAGCCCCCGAACTTCGACGTGCTGCCGAGCAACGCACCCCACTGGCTGCAGGGCCACCAGTCCCTCAGCCCGCGCCAGCGGAAGAAGATCAACCGCGCGTTTCGCCGCCGGGTCCAGGACGTGCAGGCCGTCGACGACATGATCACCCGAATCAAGAACACGCTGAAGGCGACCGGGCAGCTGAAGAACACCTACATCGTGTTCAGCTCCGACAATGGCTATCACACGGGTGAGTACCGGCTGACGCCCGGCAAGCAGACGGCGTTCGACACCGACATCCACGTGCCGCTGGTGATCGACGGTCCCGGCGTCCCGGCCGACCGTAGCACCGGCGCGATGACCCAGAATGTCGACCTAGCCTCCACATTCGAGCAGCTCGCCAGCAGCCCGAGCCCCAGCGACGGCCATGCCCTGCTGCCCACGTTCCGCGGCGGGACGCCGTCTGGCTGGCGCAACGCGGTGCTGGTGGAGCATCACGGGCCAGACCTCGACTTCAAGGCCGATCCCGATGCGCAGCACTTCTCCAGCGGCGACCCGACGACGTATGAGGCGATGCGCACGAGGAACTTCACCTACGTCGAGTACCGCGACGGGGAACGCGAGTTCTACAACCTGCGCAGAGACCCGTACGAGCTGCACAACGCCGCCGGCAGCCTCAACGCCGATCAGCGAACTCACCTGCACGCCGAGTTGGCAAGGATGAAGAACTGCCACGGCGGAAGCTCGTGCTGGGCCGCCGAGCACGTCGACGTGAGCCCCTGAGCCGCTCGATTGCAGGCATGTTCAAAACGTGCGATCCGGGAAGTCTCGACTACTGGTGTGACGAACGAGGAGAACTCTCGCGCTTTGCGAGCGCAGGCCAAGACGGCCCCATCACGTTGGAAGCGGAAGCACCGACGGCCGAGTGGCAGGTCCGTCTGGAGCCTGCATAGTCCCTCGCGCTGTTGCTACCGAAATCCCGGCGGGCCCCCGAAGTGCGCTCGGTGTAGGCGTGTTCGTGTCGGGTGCTGGATTCCGGGGCGACTGAAGCTTGCAAAAGCTCCTCAAAGAGGGGTATGGTGGCCGGTAGGCATAAGCCCGGCGGTCATCCGCGGGTATCGATCAGATCGTTTTTCTGTCAGGAGGAGTTCATGTCCGAAGAGCTCGACGGCGCTGGGACTGCCGCTACCGCGAATCTGTTGGCCTCGACGCTGACGCGCAGGTCGGTTCTCAAGGTGGGCGCCGCGACTGGGGGGCTGGTGTTGGCCAGCGGACTGTTTAAGACGATGAAGGCGGAGGCGGCGCAGAGCATTCTTGCCGAGCCCGACGATGTGACGCCGTTTTTGACGATCTTCACGGTCGCGCAGAGCGCTGAGCAGCTCGCGATCA
>JAABUJ010006403.1_pt1 | contig 11412 bp, 9 predicted proteins | sample 5559131 | NCBI WGS metagenome assembly JAABUJ01 (sample SAMN10711875, study PRJNA513366) | rock metagenome | isolation source: Antarctica rocks | place: Antarctica: Victoria Land, Mt New Zealand nord | collected 2016-01-07 | reverse complement strand
GCGGGACTCCCGGGCGGTCGCCGCGACCCGCGCGAGGACCTCCGTGGACTGCCGCACCGATCGCTGCACCGCAGCACGAGCCCGGCCGAGCTGGCTGGCCAGGCGCTCACCCCGCATCTGGAGCTCCGGCAGCGCGGCCTGGCGACGAGCAGCGGTCTCGGCCGGCGCGAGGCCCCACGGTTCGACGACGCGCAGCCCGTCCAGCTCGAGTCCCGCCCGCGCCACCGCGCCCTCGAGCTGGCGGGTCGCCTCGGCCACCAGTGCCAGCTCCTGCGCGTAGTGCTGCAGCACCGCCCCCGCACTGTCCAGCTGCTCGACGACCGTGTCGAGGAGGCCCACGTCCCGCCGTGCCCGCTCTGCCATCAGGGCTCGGGACGGGTCACGGGCCAGAGCGTTCAGCCCGTCCTCGACGTCGCCCCGACCGGGCAGCAGCCGGGCCGCCTGGGAACGCAGCGCCCCACCGAGCTGTGAGCACGAGGCCGGGTCACCGGTGACTCCGTCGATCACGAGCCCGACCCCCGAGGCACGCCGTCGCGCCCGGACCGCTCCTGCAGATGGTCCAGAGCGGCCGGCGAGCCCGGTGCGTCGAGCTGTCCCAGGGTCTCGCCGAGCAGCTCCGCGACGGTGCGCAGCGCGTCGCCCGCCTGCTCGACGAAGTCGTCGACCACCCACCCGGTCGCCTGGTCACCCGTGTCCGGGACCAGGTCCAGGAGCGCGTCGGCCGCCGTCGTCGCCGTGCGCCGCACGTCCAGGAGGGCCCGGCCGAGGGCTGCGCCGCGACTGCTGCGGCCAGGTCCGGACGACGGGGTCACGCGACCACCCTACGGGCGCGCCGAGCTGGCTCCCGCAGTTCTCCACCGGCCACCCGGCATACCCCGTCGTATGCCGGGTGGTCCACCCAGCGGCGGTGTCCAGCATCCGGGCAGGGAGGATAGGCTCGATCCGGCACCCGACGCAGCGTGCCCAGGACCACCAGGTGAGGATCGCCACGCAGATGTCAGCGTCTCTCGAGCAGTCACGCAACCAGCAGCTCCGCGCGGCGGCCGACCTCGGGCAGCGCGGCCGCGGGACGTCGGTCGAGTCGTTCCTGCGGCGGTACTACCGACACGTCGCGACCGAGGACCTGCTCGCCCGCCAGCCGGCCGACCTGCTGGGCGCCGCCCTGACCCACGAGGACCTGGCCCGCGAGCGCCCCGTGGGCACGGTGAAGGTGTCGGTCGTGAACCCGAGTGTCGAGTCCCAGGGTTGGACGAGCGGACACACCGTCGTCCAGATCGTCATCGATGACATGCCGTTCCTCGTCGACTCGGTGACCGCGAGGCTGAACAACCACGACCGTGGGACCCACCTCGTCGTGCACCCCCAGCTCGTCGTCCGGCGCGATGCCGCCGGCACCCTGGAAGAGGTCCTCGACGTCGACAAGGCCCCCCAGGGCGAGTTCGGCGTCGTCACCGAGTCGTGGATGTATCTCGAGATCGACCGGGTCGGCTCGGAGGAGGAGCGCGCCGAGATCTCGACCGGTCTGCGCACGGTCCTCGGCAACGTCCGGGACTCGGTCGAGGACTGGCAGAAGATGCGGGACAACTGTGTCTCGGTCGCCGGGTCGCTGACCGAGGACCCACCCAAGGGCATCACGCATGCCGAGGCGTCCTCGACGGCGCGGTTCCTGGAGTGGCTCGCCGCGGGCCACTTCACCTTCCTCGGCTACCGGAAGTACACCCTCGACAGGGAGGGCGACGACGACGTCCTGCGCGCGAGCCCCAGCACCGGCCTGGGGCTGCTGCGTTACGACCGACCCGGCTCCGACGCCTTCGCCCGGCTGAGCCCCGCAGCACAGGTCGCGGCTCGGAAGAAGGACCTGCTCATCCTCACCAAGGCCAACTCGAGGGCAACGGTCCACCGGTCGGTCTACCTCGACTACGTCGGCGTCAAAACCTTCGACGACGCGGGTGAGGTGACGGGGGAGCGGCGCTTCCTCGGGCTCTTCGCCTCCAGCGCCTACACCGAGTCCGTCCTCAACATCCCGATTCTCGACGACCGGGTGAAGGCCATCCTCGACCGGGCCAGCTTCGCGCCTGACAGCCACTCCGGCAAGGACCTCCTGGAGGTGATGGAGAGCTACCCGCGCGACGAGCTCTTCCAGACCGACCCGGAGCAGCTGCTCGACGTCGCGCTCGCGGTGATGCGGCTGCAGGAGCGGCGCAAGACCCGGCTGTTCCTCCGCAAGGACGTGTACGGGCGCTTCATGTCGTGCCTCGTCTTTTTGCCACGGGACCGCTACAACACCTCCGTCCGGCTGAAGATGGAGGCCATCCTCCGCGTCGCGTTCCAGGCGTCCAGCGTCGACTTCACCACGCGGGTCGCCGAGTCGACGCTGGCCCGGCTGCACTTCGTCGTCCGCGTCCCGCGCGGGGCGTCCATCCCCGAGGTCGACCCGGCGGCCCTCGAACGCGACATCATCGACGCGACCCGCACGTGGGACGAGGATGTCGTCGAGGCGATGCGAGCCGCACACGGTGAGGAGGCCGGCGCGCGCCTCGTCGGTCTCTACGGCAAGGCCTTTCCCGAGGCGTTCAAGGAGGACTTCCACCCCCGGGTGGCGGTGGCGGACGTCCAGCGGATGGAGTCGCTGGAGGCGGACGAGTCGGTCGACCTCAACCTCTACCGGCAGCCCGGTGCGCCCGCGAACGAGCGGCGCTTCAAGCTCTACCGTCGTGGGCCGTTGTCGTTGACCCAGATCCTCCCGCTCTTCACCCACATGGGGGTCGAGGTGACCGACGAGCGGCCCTACGAGGTGACCCGCGGTGACGGTGTCACGCTCTTCGTCTACGACTTCGGCCTGCGGGCGCCGGCGTCCGACGACTGGGGCACGAGCACCGACGGAGACGCCCGCCGGACCCTGGTCCAGGACGCGGTCCGGGCGGTGTGGGGCGGCCAGGCGGAGTCAGACGGCTTCAACGCCCTCGTTCTCGGCGCCGGGCTGACCTGGCGCCAGGTCGTCATCCTGCGGGCCGTGGCGAAGTATCTCCGCCAGAGCCAGTCAACGTTCTCCCAGGACTACGTCCAGGCAGCGCTGGTGAGCAACGCCGCCCTCGCGCGCCAGCTCGTCGACCTCTTCGAGACGAGGTTCGACCCGAGCCGCTTCGCCGGGAGGACCGGCGAGCGGCGCGCCGACGCCGAGAAGGTGATCGTCGACGCGGTCAAGGAGGGGCTCGACGCCGTCAAGAGCCTCGACCAGGACCGCATCGTCCGGGCGCTGCTCAGCGTCATCCGGGCCGGCACGCGGACGAACTACTACCAGGTGGACGCCGAGGGCCGACCAAAGTCCTACGTCAGCCTCAAGCTGAACCCCAAGAAGCTGCCCGACCTGCCGGCGCCGCGGCCGATGTTCGAGATCTGGGTCTACGGGCCGCGGGTGGAGGGCGTGCACCTGCGGTTCGGGAAGGTCGCTCGAGGAGGCCTTCGCTGGAGCGACCGACGGGAGGACTTCCGCACGGAGATCCTCGGTCTCGTCAAGGCGCAGACGGTCAAGAACGCCGTCATCGTCCCCACCGGGTCGAAGGGTGGCTTCTTCCCCAAGCAGCTGCCCGAGCCGAGCGTCGACCGGGACGCCTGGCTCGCCGAGGGCATCGAGTCCTACCAGCTCTTCATCTCCGGTCTGCTCGACGTCACCGACAACCTGGTCTCCGGCCAGGCCACGCCACCGCCGCACGTCGTGCGTCACGACGCGGATGACACCTACCTCGTCGTCGCCGCCGACAAGGGCACGGCCACCTTCTCCGACATCGCCAACGCCAGGGCCCGCGACTACGGCTTCTGGCTCGACGACGCCTTCGCCTCGGGCGGGTCGGCCGGCTACGACCACAAGGCGATGGGCATCACGGCCCGCGGTGCCTGGGAGTCGGTCAAGCGGCACTTCCGGGAGATGGGCCTCGACACGCAGACGCAGGAGTTCACCGTCGTCGGTGTCGGCGACATGAGCGGGGACGTCTTCGGCAACGGGATGCTCCTGTCGGAGCACATCCGGCTTGTCGCGGCCTTCGACCACCGCAGCATCTTCGTCGACCCGACGCCGGTGCCCGCCACGTCCTTCGCCGAGCGGCAGCGGCTGTTCGACCTGCCGCGCTCCTCGTGGGCCGACTACGACACCTCGCTCCTCAGCACCGGCGGGGGGGTCTACGACCGCTCCGCGAAGTCGGTGCCGATCTCGCCGGAGGCGGCGAGCGCTCTGGGGATCCGGGCCGGTACGCGGTCGATGACTCCGGCCGAGCTGATGAAGGCGATCCTCCTCGCTCCCGTCGACCTGCTCTGGAACGGTGGCATCGGCACCTACGTCAAGGCGTCGAGCGAGGGCAACAGCGAGATCGGTGACCGCGCCAACGACGCGATCCGGGTCGACGGCGACGCCCTGCGTGCCAAGGTGGTGGGCGAGGGAGGCAACCTCGGCTGCAGCCAGCTCGGCCGGATCGAGGCGGCCCTCGCGGGCGTGCGGATCAACACCGACGCCATCGACAACTCGGCCGGGGTCGACACGAGCGACCACGAGGTCAACATCAAGATCCTGCTCACCGGGATGACCCAGGCCGGTGACATGACGCTCGAGCAGCGCAACCGGCTGCTGGCCTCGATGACGCACGAGGTCGCCGCCCAGGTGCTGCGGGACAACTACGAGCAGAACGTCCTGCTCGGCAACGCCCGCGCCCAGGAGCACTCGATGCTCCCGGTGCACCAACGGCTGATCCACTCGCTCGAGGAGCGCGGGGACCTTGACCGCGCCCTGGAGTTCCTGCCCAGCGACGCCGAGATCGGCAAGCGCCACGCCGACGGGCGGGGGCTGAGGTCACCGGAGTTCTCCGTCCTCGTCGCCTACGCCAAGCTCGCCCTCAAGGACGACCTGCTGCCCTCCGCCCTGCCCGACGACGCGTGGTTCCAGCAGACCCTGGCCGACTACTTTCCCGAACCCGTCCGCTCGACCTACGCCGAGGAGCTCAAGGCCCACCCCCTGCGCCGCGAGATCATCACGAACGCCGTCGTCAACTCCATGGTCAACCGCGGGGGCATCACCTTCGCCTTCCGCGCCGCCGAGGAGACAGGCGCCACTCCGGAGCTGGTCGCCCGGGCCTTCGTCGTCTGCCGGGAGGTCTTCGACCTCGCCTCCTACGTCGCGGACGTCGAGGCGCTCGACAACGTCGTGTCGACGCGGACGCAGACGGCTCTCTACCTCGAGTTCCGCCGGCTGCTCGACCGGGCCGTGCGCTGGTTCCTCACGACCCGTCCGTCGACCATCGACGTCGGCGCCGAGGTCGCGCGCTTCCAGCGCCACGTCGCTGACTACGCGCCCAAGGTGCACGGGCTGCTCCAGGGTTCGGAGCGCAAGCGCCTCGAACGCCGGGCGAAGGAGCTCGAGAAGCTCGGCGCGCCAAGGGAGTTCGCGCTGCGGGCGGCGAGTCTGCTCGACCTCTTCTCACTCCTCGACGTGATCGAGATCGCCGAGGAGATGCAGGTGCCGGTGGCGGACGTCGTGGGCGTCTACTACCACTCGTCCGAGAGGTTCAGCATCGACGCGATGCTGACCCGAGTCAGCCAGCTCCCGCGGGACGACCGGTGGGATGCCCTCGCGCGCGGAGCCATGCGCGACGACCTGTATGCCGTGCTGGACTCCCTCACGAGGTCGGTGCTCGCCACGAGCGACCCGGGAGGGACACCGGCCGAGCGGTTCGAGGCCTGGGCCGCTGCCAACAACGACGCGCTCGTCCGCGCCCGGACGGCCCTCGGCGGCATCGAGCGCCTCGAGCACGCCGGCATCGCCGCGCTCTCGGTCGCCCTGCGCACCCTGAGGGCAGTCCTGCGCAGCGGCGGCCAGCCCCGCTGATCCCGCCCGGGTCGCCCACAGCTGTGCAGGTGCGGGCGGGTGGGCATCCGGCCACTACGCTCACCCTGTGCCCACGCTGGCCGAGCTCCTTCGCGAGCACCCCGGACTCACGGCAGCCGACGTCGAGTGGCTGCACCTGCTGGTGGGCGACTGGCAGCTCCTGTCCGACCTCTCCTTTGCCGACCTCGTCCTGTGGGTTCGCGCCTCGACGGCGACGTGGGAGGCCGTCGCCCACATCCGCCCGACGACCGGCCCGCTGGTCTTCTTCGAGGACCAGGTGGGGATCCGGGCCACCCGGCCCCGCAGGGATGCCCTGGAGCAGGCCTTCGCCGAGCGCCGCATCGTCCGCGAGCGCGACACCGAGTGGCGCGACGACCTCGCGGTGCGGGAGGAGTCCATCCCCGTGGTGCGCCAGGGACGCTCCATCGCCGTGCTCACCCGGCATACGAACCTCTCGGCGATGCGCACCCCCAGCCGCCTGGAGCTGACCTACCTCGCCTCCGCTGACGCCCTCTCGCGGATGGTGGCCGCCGGGGAGTTTCCGCACGCCTCGGCGCCGACCGGGCTGCGACGCGGTGCCCCGCGCGTCGGCGACGGCGTCCTGCGCCTGGACTACGAGGGCGTCATCAGCGCTGCCAGCCCCAACGCCGTCTCGGCGATCCACCGGATGGGCTACGTCGGTGACGTCGTCGGGGGCTCGCTCTCGCAGATCGTCACGACGGTGCTGCGCGACAGCTCCCCGGTGGACGAGGGGCTGCCCCTCGTCCTCACCGGCCGCCAGCCGTGGCGCACGGAGGTCGACAGCCGCGGGGCGGTGATCACCATGCGGGCGATCCCGCTCACCGAGGCGGGCCGGCGGTTCGGCGCGATCCTGCTGCTGCGCGACGTCAGCGAGCTGCGCCGCCGCGAGCAGGAGCTGCTGACCAAGGACGCGACGATCCGTGAGATTCACCACCGGGTCAAGAACAACCTCCAGTCGGTCGCCGCCCTCCTGCGGCTCCAGGCCCGACGCAGCGCCGACGAGCCGAGCAGGGCGGCGCTCGAGGAGGCGGTCCGCCGGGTCGGCATGATCGCCCTCGTCCACGAGACGCTGAGCCGTGGGTTCGACGAGACCGTCGACTTCGATGACATCGCCGAGCGCGGCTTCCGGGCGGTCGTCGAGGTGACCGCCTACGAGATGCCCATCAAGCGGCTGCGCACCGGCGACCGGTTCGGTCGGCTCCGGGCCGAGGACGCGACGTCGTTGGCGATGATCCTCAGCGAGCTGGTGCAGAACGCTGTCGAGCACGGGCTCTCCGAGCGGGGCGGCACCGTGGCCGTCGACGTACGCCGGGTCGCCCACGACTGGGGACCGGACCTGCTGACCGTGACCATCGAGGACAACGGCGCGGGTATGCCGCAGGGCCGGCGTCCGGGGTCGGGTCTCGGCACGCAGATCGTCACGTCCCTCGTGCAGGACCTGCAGGGGAGCATCACCTGGGCCGACGCGCAGCCGCGCGGGACCCGGGTCCGGTTCACGGCCCGGCTACGACCGCTGCCGGCCGATGGCGGCGGCTCGACGGCGGTTTCCGGTGCGACTCGGTGAGGCGGTGCGACTCGGCGGTGCGACCTGCTGAGGCGGTGCGACCTGCTGAGGCGGCTGGCTCAGCCCGGCGGGTCGGCTCAGCCGGCGCGGCGCGCACGGGCGTTGCGGCGCTTGAGCGCGCGGCGCTCGTCCTCGGAGAGCCCGCCCCAGACCCCGGCGTCCTGACCGGACTCCAGGGCCCATTTCAGGCACGTGTCGATGACCTCGCAACGGCGGCAGACGGCTTTCGCCTCTTCGATCTGGAGGATCGCCGGGCCGGTGTTCCCGATCGGGAAGAACAGCTCGGGATCTTCGTCCAGGCAGGCAGCGCGGTCGCGCCAGTCCATGAGGATCGTGCTCCTTGTCAGGCTTTGGGTCTCGGATGAGTCACACGCTCGGTGGTCAGCTCGTCGATGCGGCGCCTCGAGGTCACGCACAAAGGGCCGCAAGGCAGGCCCGGTTGCGCGAGCCGACGTCGTTGTCTGGCACACCAGGCACATCCGGCCAACGCAAAGTGGGCGGCCAATGTTCCGAGGCCGTCGAACAGTCTGACGGGCGGGGGGTCCGCAGGCAACACTTTCGACGTCGGAACATGTCGGGCGGGCGCCGATCGCGGTGCGGGATCGGTCACAGCAGGGCCGTCGCTACGCTCGACGGGTGACGCCGACTGCTCCCGAGGACCGCGCGGACCGGGAGGGCCGCCAGAGCCCTGAGCAGCCGCGTACCCGCAGGCGGGCGCGTGCCGTGGCGGGCGGGTTGTGTCTCGTCCAGGCCCTGGTCCTGGTGGGTCTCGCCGTCTTCTACCTGGTCGAGCTGTTCGCCGGTGCGGGCAGCGACCAGGCCCGCGTCCTCGTCTCGGCCGTCCTCATCCTCGTCGTCGCCGCAGCTCTGGCGCTCCTGGCGCGGCTCTGGTGGAGCGGTTCGACGTGGGCCACGACCCCGACCGTCCTCTGGAACCTCCTGCTCGTCCCGGTCGCCCTCAGCGTCGTCCAGGCCGGACAGCTCCTGCTCGGGATCCTCCTCGTCGTGGTCCTCGTGCCGACGATCCTCGCGGCGCTCGCCGGCCGGGTCCCCACGAACCGCGACCCCGGCTGACGTGGCTCAGGCCGACACCAGTGTGCCGAGCGACCAGCCGCCGAGGGCGAGCAGGCACCCGAGGAGCAGGCTGAGCAGGACGTTGGCCACGGCATACCAGGTCCTGCCGGCTTCGGCGAGGCGCACCGACTCGAAGGAGAAGGTGCTGAAGGTCGTGAACGCGCCACAGAACCCGGTGCCGAGCAGGAGCGTCAGCTGCGGCCCGGACGCGACGTGGCTCGACGTGCCCAGGACCACGCCGAGGATGAACGAGCCGAGGAGGTTCACCGCGAGCGTGCCCCAGGGAAAGCTTCCGGGCCAGCGGGCGCTCAGGGCACGGTCGAGGAGCCATCGGCTCGGCGCGCCGACCGCTGCGCCGAGGGCCAGGAGGAGCAGGCCGGTCACGCCCGGCGCGCCTCGATGAGTCGGCCCAGGGCGATGCCGGCCAGGGTTGCGAGCAGGCAGGCGGCCACCGTGCCGAAGAGATAGGCGAGGGCTACCGGCGCGTGCCCGCCCGCGAGAAGGGCACGCACGTCGGAGGTGTAGGTGGAGAAGGTCGTGTAGCCGCCGAGGACGCCGACGCCCAGGAACGGTCGCAGGTAGCGGCTCGGCGCCAGCGCTGCTTCGAGGAGGACCATGAGCAGCCCGAGGAGAAGGCTGCCACTGACGTTGACGAGAAACGTCGACCACGGCAGGTGCCCGTATGCCGTGGGCAGTGCCTGCGCGAGCCCGTTCCGGGCCAGGGTGCCGACCACCCCACCGAGTGCGATGACGGCAAGGATGCGCGGCGTCGGTGCCGCCGTGCGTCCGGCCCGGTCATCGACTCCGGCCGCGTCCGGGTCGATGGGCAGGTCGCTGTCACGCGGGTGTCGCGTCGGCTCCGGCATGGCAGGAGCCTAGTGAGCAAGGGTGCGGAGACCAGTTTCTGCCCCGTGCCCGGTGGGGCGGCGGGCCAGCTCCTGGATGACGGGGTCATACATGCTCCTACCTCCTTCCCCACCTAAGGAGTTGTGGACGTCCAGCTCGTCGGGACCGGTTCGCAGACCCTCACCCTGAGGACGTGTGGACGGCCCTCATCGGCCCTGGATGACCGAGCGGATCCGCATTCCCGCCTCGGTGAGGATGGCGACGATCTCGCGGGTCTGCTCCGGGGTGAGCCCACGCTTGCGCCACGCCTGGCGGGCCTCGGTGCGGAACTCGTTCACGGCCCGCTCGAGGTCAGCGATCGACCCGACGTTGCCGTGGCTCCAGGAGGTGTCGTGCCCGCCGACCGGCGTGGCCGTGGCCCGGGCCTCGCGAGCCGCGTTGGCCAGCTCGGTGCGCAGGTCGCGGGACTGGTGCCGGACCCGGTCGCGGACCTCCTCGGCGAGATGGCGCACCGACTGGTCGAGGTCGATGTGCAGGTCCTCCACGTCACCCTCTCGAGCGGTCACCTCGGCGCGACCGGCGTCGGTGATCCGGTAGGTCGTCTTGCGCCCCTCGTCGGTGCGCTCGACGAGGCCCTTCTCCTCCAGCCTGGCGAGCCGGGGATAGACCGTGCCGGCGCTGGGGGAGTAGAGCCCGTTGAACCGCTGCTCGAGGTCCTGGATGACCTCGTATCCGTGACGCGGCCCCTCGTTGAGCAGCGTGAGGAGGTAGAGCCGTAGCTGGCCGTGGGCGAAGACGGGACTCATCTCGGCCCACCGCCGGCCGGTCGCCACCCCAGGGCGACGACTCGCCCGAGCGGTCGTCCGGGTGCTGCCCGGGCGGGCTGTCCTGCGGGCTGTCCTGCGGGCTGTCCTGTGGCGCGGTCGCGTCGACGCCGCGGGCCTCGGCACGCAGGACGACGATGTTGCCCGAGACGGCGTTGGCCTTGATCGCGAGCGCTCCGTCACCCTCACGCAGCCGGCCACCCTTGTCGTGCCCGTGCCGCCCGCGCGAGACCTGGCGGCCGTCGACGACGACCTGGCCGCTCGCGGTGTTGCCCTCCACGTCGAAGCCGGTCAGCGGCGCCCGCACCGTCACGTCGCCGGAGACGGAGTTGGACTTCACCTGCGAACGGGGATTGGTCAGGTCGAGGGCGATGTCGCCGCTGACGGTATTGATCCTGACCTTGGGAAGGTCGCTGCCCTGCACGGTGACCGCTCCGGAGACGGCGTTGACGTTGAGGGGCCAGGCCAGCTCGTTGTACTCGACGTTGCCGCTGACGGTGTTGAGGTCGAGGTCACCCGCGAGGTCGCTCAGCGTGAGCGTGCCCGAGACGGTGTTGGCCTTGACCGTGCCCCGGATCCCCGAGACGAGGGCCTCGGCGCTGACGGTGGCGACGTTGGTCCGCGTCTCGACCGGCACCGAGATGCTGAGCACGACCCGGTTGCGGCTGAAACTCTGGGCGGTCCGCTTGACCATGTCGAGGAAGTTCTTGTCGGAGTCCTTGCCGTGGGTCACCGCCAGGGCGCCGTCGTCCCACCTGACGAGCAGCGGAAGACCCTCGATGTCGGTGACCTCGATCCGCGCGGTGGGGGAGTCGTCGTGGGTGACGACGTCGACCCGGCCGCCGACGATGCCGACCTTGAGCTGCGTGACCCGCTCGTTCTCGTCCCCGATGTCGAGGACCTTCGGTGCCTCGATCTGCCATTCCTGTGCCATGTCCACTCCTGTGGTCGGTGCCTGCGCGCGGGCCAGCGAGGCGGCATACGAGATATATCGTGTCTGGTGAAACACGCTATATCGCGTATGCGCGCGGCGCAAGCACCCGTGACCGCCGGGGACGCGGTAGGCCTCAGGAGGTGAGGTGCATCCAGTCGTACCAGCCGTTGTGCAGCACCAGCCAGGCGATCAGCCCGTAACCTGCCTGGCCCGGGTGGACCCGGTCCGGCCCGGACGTGAGGTCGGAGAGCCACTGGTCGTGCCCGACGAGCGGGCG
>JAABUJ010006402.1_pt1 | contig 11412 bp, 11 predicted proteins | sample 5559131 | NCBI WGS metagenome assembly JAABUJ01 (sample SAMN10711875, study PRJNA513366) | rock metagenome | isolation source: Antarctica rocks | place: Antarctica: Victoria Land, Mt New Zealand nord | collected 2016-01-07 | reverse complement strand
CCGATGAAGGGCATCGAGATGAAGACCATCCCCGCCGAGAGCCTGATGGCCCCGCGCGGCTGGTAGCAGCGAGTAGGCGGAGTAGGCGAGTAGTGCGAGTAGGATAGTGGTCGTTGGACTACTGGCCTACTCGCCTACTGGCCTACTCCGCGATTGAAAGGAGCGGCGGTGCTGATCGGTGTACTCGCGTTGCAGGGGGCGTTCATCGAGCATGTGCGCGTGCTGGCGCGTCTCGGCGTGGCGACGCGCGAGGTGCGCCAGCGCAAGGATCTGGCTGGGCTCGATGGCCTGATCATCCCCGGTGGGGAGAGCACGACGATCGGGAAATTGCTCGACCTGTTGGAGATGACCGAGCCGGTGCGCGAACTGGGCCGAGCAGGATTGCCGATCTGGGGCACCTGTGCGGGGATGATCCTGCTCGCGCGCGAGGTCGGGCGTCCGCAGACGCTCCTCGGACTGCTGGACATCGGCGTGCGGCGCAACGCCTTCGGGGCGCAGCTCGACTCGTTCGAGGCCGCGCTGCCGATCCCCGCGCTCGGCCCCGAGCCATTCCCCGCCGTCTTCATCCGCGCCCCGCTGATCGACCGCCTCGGCCCCGATGTGACCCCGCTGGCGACCCTCCCCGACGGCACGATCGTCGCCGCCGAGCACGAAAATCTGCTCGCCACCGCGTTCCACCCCGAACTGACCGGGGACACGCGGTTGCATGAGTATTTCGTGGGGAAGGTGGGATGAATGGATCAATCCCTCGTCTTAAGTGGCGAGCACGACCGTCTTAAGTGGCGAGCACGACCACGATAGCTGAACTGCACTGCGCTCATCCTATCTGCAGCGGAGGCCATAAGGCCGCAAGCGTGCCTGCCTCATCGCGCAGCGTGAAGGTGTCACGAGCGGATACCACACCAGGCCTGCCCGTCTTTTCTCCCTCTAGCAGGTGACAAGCGCTACGCAAGGAAAGATGCGGCGCGCAACGACCGTTAGCCGCGACCTCCCACTGGCACCGCAGCCCTTGTCCTCGGCGGGGCGCGGTCATGGCAGACCGGCGGCCGATCGGACCCGTGCGCATGCGGGTGCTCGCCGTCGATCATCTGTCGACTCTATGGTCGGGAGTGCATCAATAGTCCCGCACCGCTCTGGCCGCTGTTAGCAGTGTCGCTCCTGTTCGGCGTCGCTGTGGCCTGGGTGCTGCTGATGCGGGCCGCACGAGCCGACGGACGCGGTGATCGCGGGCGCGGCGGGGCCGCCCGACCGGCAGGTATGACGACCCCGCTCGCACAGGTGGACCCGGCCGTGCCCTTGCCCGGGTGGTCCGGCCGCCGTCGCTGGCGCCCCTCGCCCTGCCGGGTCTGCTGAGCGGCGGATTGCTTCTGGCGGCCCCGTCCTCGCACGACGGTGTCCTACTCTAAACCAAAGCTCCGATGAGAACTACATGTACTACGCTAGGAACTATGTGGATTTCACCTGAGCTTTGGTTTAGGGGATGCTGGCTTCGCTCGTCGCGCTCGTCGTCGGTATCGTCGATACGGCGACGTACGTGGCCGGAATGCGTCGCGGTTAAGCGGATCGGGCTTGCGCGTACGCGCTAACGCCGCGACACTACCTGGCGCGCGCGCCGCGTGCGCCACCCGTACGGGGTCAGACCCTGCGGCTTGTACACCGATAAGACGATGGCTACGAGCAACGCCAGCAGGGCCAAGCCGGAGGCGACCGCCATCTGGACGCGCACCTGGAGGTGGTCGCCGCCGACGATCGGCCCGGCGGCGGCGATGCTTGTGATGGCGTCGATGGGCTGCATATGGACAAGCAGGATGAGGGTCGAGAGGAGGTTGATGACGAGCTTCACCAGCACCCAGTAGTGCCGGAATAGCCCCCATACCGTCCCCAGCGACTGGATGATCCCGGTCACTAGCGACGCCAAGCACAGCGGGAGGATGGCATACCAGGCCAGTGTGCTCATCACCGAATAGGCGCTGCGCACCAGCAGCGCATCCGGGCTGACGAGGCCGACCACGGCGAGCGCCAAGAATGCCGCGACCGCGCCGAACCAGCCGACCGAGGCGACGATGTGCGCGGTGAGCGCGAGCCTGCGGAGGCCGGGGGGCATGATCACCCCCCGTGCCCCATCGGCGCATGGCCGGTCAGGTGGAGGAGGACGAAGAGCACGACCAGGACGAGGGCGATGGCCCCGAACGCCTTCACCCAGCCCGGCGTGCCGGTATCCGGCCCGTGGCCGGGTTCTCGCAGTGGTTGCGACATGGTTGCTGCTCCTCAGCGTACTACCCAATAGCCTCCTCGAAGGGTACGGCAGGCCGCGCGTGAAGACCATGTGCAAAGGACGGGAAGTGTCGTGTTCTGGACAGTGGGGCGTGATCGTCCATAAACCATCCGCGCCAGGCTGCCCACGCGTGGGGATACGATTGCCTTGGCCTTGCTGAGGAGGAAACCGTATGATGAAGACTGACCGGCGGGTACGGCGCACGCGCGCGCTGCTGCAGCAGGCTCTGATCGACCTGGTCGGCGAGCGGCGCTACGAAGCCATCACCATCCGGGACATTACCGATCGTGCCGATGTCGCGCGCGCCACCTTCTATCTGCACTACACCGACAAAGATGACCTGTTCATGGGCTGCCACGAGGCCATCGTCGGCGCGTTCCACTTCGGGCCACGCCACCCCCGCTCCCGGGACGAGTTGCTATCGCCCGACGCCCCACCGGGACTGGTCGCGGCCTACCGCCATCTCGCGGACGCGCCGGCGCCGGTGCAACGCCTGTTCCGGAACCAGGACGACCCGCAGATCCTGGGGCGCCTCCACGACTGGAGCGCGCGGGACATCGAGGCGAGTCTGCGCGCCGCCTTCGCTGAAGCCGACAGCACCATCCCGCTCGACGTGCTGGCGAACCACCTGGCGGGGGCGCAGCTGGCGTTGGTGCAGTGGTGGCTGGAGCAGCGCCCCTCCCACACCCCCGAAGCGGTGGCGCAGGCGTGCCATCGCTTGCAGCGCGCGGCGATCCGCGAGGCGTTCGGGCTGGGGGAGGGCGAGTAGGTACAAGCACACTCCCCGCTGTGTCTCCGATGTCTTGCTGGCGTGTCCCCGGAGGCCGGGCCTGCCCGGCTTACCCGCTTAGCGGCGTGCCAGACGCGGGTTCCAGGCCTCGTTGAGCCCGTCCGCCAGCAGGCTCATCCCCAGGACGGTCAGGGTGATCGCCAGCCCCGGGAAGAGCGAGAGCCACGGTGCCGGGCGCACGAACTGCTGCGCGTCGTTGAGCAGCGCCCCCCAGCTCACCACGTTGCGGTCCCCCAGTCCCAGGAAGCTCAGCCCCGCCTCGATGAGGATCGCCCCCCCGACCCCGAGCGACGCCTGTGTGACGACCGGCGGGAGCGCGGCGGGCAGGATATGGCGTGCCAGGAGGGTCGGCCCTCGCACCCCCACCGCCCGGGCCGCCACGACGTACTCGCGATCGCGCAGCGCCAGCACCTGTCCGCGCAGCAGCCGCGCCGGGCCGGGCCAGAGCGTCAGCCCCAGCAGGAGGACGATCAGCCAGAGATGACTCCCCAGCACCGCGACCGCCACCAATATCAAGAAGAAGCGCGGGATCACCTGGCAGAGTTCCGCCAGCCGCATCAGGAGGTCGTCCACCAGACCGCCCGCGTAGCCGGCGACGCCACCGACGGCCACGCCGAGCGCGGTCGCCACCGCGACGGAGACGACGCCCACGAGCAGGGAGACGCGCGCGCCGTGGAGCACCCCCCGGAAGAGATCGCGGCCGAGGTCGTCGGTGCCGAAGGGATGCGCCCCGGAGGGCGGCAGGAGCACGTCGCGCGAGGTGGCGAAGGGGTCGCCGGGCGCGAGGCGGTCGGCGAGCAGCGCCGCCAGGAGCAGGAGCGCCAGGAGCGCCACCCCGACGAGCGCGGGCCGGTGGCGACGGAAGCGCCCCCAGAACCCCGCCTCGCGGCGTCGCGACCGCCCCAGCCCTGCCGTGGCCCGCAGCGTCGTACCGGGCAGATCTCGCCCCCCGAGCGCGCCGGCCATCTCAGCCCAGCCTGACGCGCGGATCGAGCGCGGTGTAGAGGATGTCGGTCAACAGATTCGCGGCGACGACGACGACGGAGACGAGCAGGAAGATCGCCATCAGCAGGGGGTAGTCGCGCTTCAGCGCCGCATCCAGCAGGAGTCGCCCGAGGCCCGGCCAGGCGAAGACCGTCTCGGTCAGCGCCGCGCCGGTGAGCAGGACGCCGAGGTGGCCGCCCAGCGCCGTGACGACGGGCAGCAGGGCGTTGCGTAAGGCATGGCGCCAGATGACCGCGCGCTCCGCCAACCCCTTCGCGCGCGCGGTCGCGATGTACTCCTCCGCCAGGGCCTCCCGCAGGCTCGTGCGCATCAGGCGCGCATTCAGGGCCACCTGGGGGAGCGCCAGGGTGAGGGCCGGGAGGGCGAGGTGCCGGGCGACATCGAGCAGGTGCCGCCCCCCGGTGTAGCCCTCCCGCACCGAGATCATGCCCTGCACCGGCAGCAGGCCGAGGCGCACCGCGAAGAGCAGTACCAGGAGCTGCCCCAGCCAGAAGACCGGCATCGCGTAGGCGGTCAGGGTGACGACGGCGACGGTGTGATCGAGCGCGCCGTGCGGTCGGAGCGCGGTGAGCACCCCCAGCCCGATCCCCAGCGCCGTCGCGAGGACGAGCGCCGTGCCGGTCAGGAGCAGCGTCGCCGGCAGGCGGTCGAGGATCACACGGCTCACCGGCTGTCCGTAGCTGAACGAGTAGCCGAGATCGCCGCGCAGGATCGCCAGCGCGTAGCGCCCGAACTGTTCGGGCACGGGCCGATCGAGGCCATAGCGCGCGCGCATCGCGGCGTAGTAGGCCGCGTCGCCCCCGTCCCCCGCCAGCGCCTGGATCGGGTCGCCCGGCGCGAGATGGATCAGGCCGAAGGCGATCAGCCAGCACGCCGACGATCAGCGGCACCCCCGCGAGCAGGCGCCGGGCGACGTAGCGCGGCATGGTGGCGGTCACCGCCCCGTCGTCCAGGCTGTCTCCAGGATGTTGCCGCCCGAGGTACGGAAACCCTGGTAACCGGCGCGGTAGGCCCGGTACCCCTGCGAGTCGATCAGCCAGAAGTAGGGCAGGTCCTCGGTGAGGATCTGCTGCATCTGCACATAGAGCGCGGCGCGCGCGTTCCGATCCGGCGCAGCGGCAGCCGCGTCGAAGAGTCGGTCGACTTCCGGGTTCCGATAGCCGGCCCCGTTCGAGAAAAGGATCGGCCCGATGTTGCTGGAGACGTAGACGCGGCGGACGCCGATCTCCGGGTCCGAGCCGTTGCAGTACGAGGCGACGCCGAGATCGAAATCCTTCTTGACGAAGGCTTTGTCGTTCGCGGCGTTGACCTCCAGCGCTTCCAGCTGGAGATTGATGCCCGCCCCCTTAAGCTGATCGCGCAGCGCCTCGCCGAGCTTGGCGAACGACGTGGCATGCGTGAACGTCACGGTGAAGCGTGTGCCGTCCGCGCCGCGCGGCAATCCCGCCGCGTCGAGCGCGCTGTTCGCCGCCGCCAGATCGAACGGGTACGCCCGGACCTTATCCGTGTAGGCCCAGGCCAGCTGGCGGCTGATCGGCCCGGTCGACAGGCCACCCTGCCCGAAGTAGACACGGTCGAGGAGGAATTGCCGGTCGATCGCCTGGTAGAAGGCGCGGCGGACCTCCGGCTTGTCGAACGGGGTCTTCGTGAGGTTGGGGATCAGCACATCCTGGCAGACCGACCCCCCGGAGCCGCCGAAGCCTTGCACGAGCGTGAGACCCTTGTTCGCGCGCAGCCGGTCCAGGTCGGAACCTTGCACGCTCCCGAGATAATCGACCTCCCCCTGTTCCAGCGCCTGGGTCGCGGTGGTCGCGTTGGGGATGATCCGGTAGATCGCCTTGTCGAAGTAGGGCCGGTCGGGCCGGAAGTAGTTGGGATTGCGCTCCAACGTGACGTGATCACCCTTGACGTACTCGACGAAACGGAAGGGTCCGGTGCCGATCGGCTTCAGGTTGGCCGGATCCTTGTCGACCTCCTTGCCCTCGTAGATATGCTTGGGGATGATCGAGGCCTCCACCACGTCGAGGCGCTGCAGGAGCGAGCCGTAGGGCTGCTTGAACCGGAAGACGACCGTGCCGTCGTCGGGTGTGTCGATGCCCGCCAGGACCGACTCGAGTGCCGCCTTGGTGCGCGCGTGGAATTTCAGCAGCGCCTGCTCGAAGGTGAACTTCACGTCGGCGGAGGTGAACGGCTCGCCGTCGTGCCACTTCACATTCGGCACGAGCTTGAAGGTGTAGACCTTGCCACCGTCGCCGATCTCCCAGCTCGCGGCCAACTCCGGCACCGGGTTCAGGTTATCGTCCAGGCCCACCAACCCGTTGAAGATCTGATCGGTCACATTGTGGGTGCCGCCGGCCGTCGTGGTCGCCGGGTTCATCGGGCCGGGGTCGGCACTCACCGCCACGACCACCGTGCCGCCGCGCTGCGGCGTGGCACCCCCGGCCAGCGTCGCGGTCGGGAGTGCCACGGGGCTGGCCTGACCAGACGTGGTGGTCGCTGCGCCCCTGGCTGCGGTCGTCGCCGGTGCCGACGTGGCGGTCGCGACCGCCGCCGTGGTGGGACCCGGAGGCGGGGCGGTGCCGGTCGCGGGCACCCCGCCGCCACAGGCGACCAGCACCATCGTCAGCAGCAGCGGCAGCAACGTCCGATAGCGACGAGCCGGGCCGTTCGGGCGGAACATGGCAACTCTCCCTTCGACGAGCAGCGAGCACGGACAACCGCCGGCTGCGGACAACCGCTGGGTCTGGATGGCGATGCATGCGCGCCAGTGTAACACCAACGGTCTGACCGTGCGCCCAGCCGGTTCCTGCGTCATCGGCCCTCGACCGCGTCATCGATCGCCCGGCCGATCAGGGCGAAGGCGGCGATCGTCGCGGCGATGCCCACCAGGGGCGGGAGCAGCCACCAGCGCCAGGCATCGGTCGCGAAGATGAGGCCGTAGCTCGCCGCGCGCCGTGCGGTACCGCCCCAGCTCACGGTCCCGGGGTCGCCGAGGCCGAGGAAGGCCAGGCTCGCCTCGGCCAGGATGGCGAACTGGACCGTCAGCACGAACTTGGCGGTGGCGATCGGCACGGTGGCCGGCAGGACGTGGCGCACGACGATCCGCACCGGACCCGCGCCGAGCGCCTGCGCCGCCTCGACATGGCCGCGCCCCAATTCGTCACGCACCCGTGCCCGGAGCACTCGCGCGAACGACGGCCAGGAGAGCAGGCCCAGCGTCAGCGCGACGACCGGCGGGCGACCGCCGACATGCGCGACGATGAGGATTGCCAGCGGCAGGAAGGGAAGCGCCAGGGCGAGATCGGTCAGTCCCGCCGCAGTCGCGTCGGCACGCGGCCCGATGCCCGCGAGCAGGCCCACGCCCCAGGCGATAGCGGTCGACAGGGCGGCCGCGGCCAGGCCGATGCCCAGCGAGGCGCGCGCGCCGTACAGGGCTGCGGCGAGGAGGTCCTGCCCGACGTCGTTCGTGCCGAGCGGATGCGCTGCCCCGGAGTGCTCCAGCGGTCGACCGCTGAACGCGCCGGGCGGCGCGGGGGCGAGCCGACTCGCCAGGAGGGCGAGCCCCGCCAGCAACAGCAGGAGGGCCAGCCCGGATCCCAGGCGCGGATCCCGCCACACACCCGCCGCAACGCGCCGCGTCCCCATCGGTCCGGCTCAGCCCACGTCGGCCCGGCGCGGATCGACGCGGCGCAGGAGGAGGTCGCCGCCGAGGTTCGCGACCAGCACGGCCAGCCCCGCGAGGAGGAAGAGCGCCTGCAAGAGCGGATAGTCGCGCGCGCCGATCGCCTGGAAAGTCAGGTAGCCCAACCCGGGGTAGGCGAAGACCGTCTCGACGACGACCGCCCCACCGAGCAGCAGCCCCACGCGGACGCCGAGCAACGCGAGGGTGGGCGGGAGCGCGTTGCGGAGGACGTGGTCCAACGCCACGCGCGGCTCCTGCAGCCCTTTTGCGCGTGCCACGGTCACGTAGCCCCGACGGAGTTCCTGCCGCGCCGCGCCGCGCATCAACAGGTAGAAGGCCGGGAGGTGCGCCAGCGTCAGGGTCAGCCCCGGCAGCGCGGCGTGGCGCAGGGCGTCGCCGGCGCAGCCGAGGAGTGCCGCGCCGTCGCAGGCGCGGAAGGGCGTGAGCGCGCCGCGACCGGGCAGGATCGGCCACCAGACCGTGAAGGCGACGACGAGGGCCAGCCCGGTCACGAACTCGGGCAGGATCCCCGGCAGCAGGAGTGCGAGGCCGACCGCGCGCGCCGCGCGTCCCGGGCCGCCGCCGCCCGGCCAGGCCGCGAGCAGCCCCAGGAGCCCGCCGACGACGGCGGAAAGGGCGAGCGCGCCGCCGGCCAGGAAGAGCGTCCAGCCGAAACGCCGGGCGAGCAACGCGCCGACGGGTTGGTTGAAAGCGATGGAGAAGCCCAGGTCGCCGCGCGCCGTCGCCAGCAGGAAGCGCCCGAACTGCTCGGGCAAGGGCCGGTCGAGGCCGTAGTAGGCCAGCAGGCGGGCGCGGGCCTCGGGTGTGAGCGCGACGGCGCTGTCCTGCCCGCCCCCGGATGACGGCGCGGCGAGCGGGTCGCCTGGCAGCAGGCGGGGCAGCGCGAAGTCGAGGACCAGGAGGCAGACGAGGAGCAGGAGCGGGCGACCGAGGCGACTCACGCCTCCCCCGCAGGGAGGAACGCGAGCTTGTTATCCAGTAGCGGGATGCCGTTCATCAGGCCGCCTGCGGTGTTGATCCAGTCGCCCCATTTCGCGGGGTCGTAGACCCAGTAGAAGCGGCGATGGTAGAGCGGCAGGGTCGGCAACTCCTCGGCGAGGATCTCCTGCAACCGCGCCACCAGGTCGCGCCGCCGCGCCGGGTCGGATTCGCGCACCTGCTCATCTGCCAGCCGCGTGAACTCCGCATTGTGCAGGACGTTGCCGTACTCGAAGGTGTTGTAGACCTGCCCGGCGTACCAGCGGCGCAGGAAGTCGGGGTCGCCGCCGATCCCGATGTGCGAGACGAGCGCCATGCCGTAGCGCAACTGCTGCAACTGGTCGTTGCGCGACTTCGCGTCGCCGCTGACGAGGCGCACCGCGAGCCCGACAGCGCGGAGCATGGCCGCGACGATCTCCGCGTCGGGCATTGCCGGGTCGGTCAGCAGATCCAGGGTCAGCGGCGCGCCATCCGGCCCCTCGCGTAGCCCGTCGCCGTCCCGGTCGCGGTAGCCGAGCCCCTCCAGGGTCGCGCGCGCGCGGTCGGGGTCGAACGGGTACTGGCGCACCCCCTGGTGATACCAGGGGCTCTCGGGCGGCACGACGCCGGCGCTGCCGATGACGACATCGCCGTGGACGACGCGCGCGCCGATCTGCCCGCGATCGAGCGCCCAGGCGAGCGCCTGGCGGAACTCGGCGCGGTCGAAGGGGGGGCGGTCGACGTTGAAGACGAGGCGCACGATACTAAACGGCGGCGTCGCCAGCGACCGGTAGGTCGGCCCCTGCCCGAAGGTGCGGGCCACGTCGTAGTCGGTCGAGAGGGCCGCGTCGGTGGCGCGTTGCTGGAGGGCGACGACGTTCTGCGCCTGCGGCACGAGCAGGTACGCCAGTTCCCCGACCAGCGGTCGCCCGCGAAAGTAGGCGGGGTTGGCGCGGAGGAGGTATTCGCCGGTCCCCTCCTTGTAGCTCGCGAGGGTGAAGGGGCCGCTGCCGATGGTCGCCTCGGGGGCGAGATATTTCAGCGGATCGGCGATCGGTTCCCAGATGTGACGCGGGAGGATCGGCACGACCCCCACGACGTCCTCGAGGAAGGGCGCGAAGGGCCGACGGAGCCGGACGGACACGGTCAGGTCGTCGAGCGCCTCCGCCCGCTCGATCATGTCGGTCGCCGCCCACTTGAACGGGTGCGCGCCATAGTAGGTGAGGCTAAACGCGACATCCCCGGCGGTCAGCGCCCGGCCGTCGTGCCAGCGGACGCCGGGGGGCAGGTGGAAGGTGTACCCGAGGCCGTCGTCCGTGGTCTCCCAGCGCTCAGCGAGCCAGGAGATGATCCCGTGCGCGTCTTTCCAGGTGAGCGTGTCGAAGAGCAGGCTCACGCGCACGACCCCGCCCGGACCGAGCGCGCTGAAGGCGAAGGGCAACGGGTAGCCGACATCGGCCCACCAGGAGAGGGTCAGTCGGTCGAGCGTGCGCGGACCCGCCGGTGTCGCACCCGCCCCCGGCGTGGCGGTCGGGGAACCCTCCGGGACCTGGCCGGGCGCGCACCGCGCCAGCAGCGCACCGGTCGCCAGCGTCCCCGCGAGCAGGCCCGCCCGACGCAGGAGACCCCGGCGGTCGAGCGGCGCGCTCACAGGGTCTGGTTCGCGAGCGTCAGGTGGTGGCGCGTGTAGCGTTCCAGCGCGCGCACCTGGGCATCGTCGAGGACGTCGCAGGCCCAGCCCCAGTGGATCGATAACCAGTCGCCGACCCGCGCGCGGTCGGCGAAGCCCCGATCATCGACCTGGCGCGTGATTCGTGCTGGTTGGGCTGCGCCGAGCGCGAGCTTGCCCGCCTCCAGCAGCAATGGCTGTCGTGTGACGACGAAGATCGGGCCGTCGATCGCCGTGACCCGGCCCCAGCTGATGCGACAGTTGTCCATCGTGTCCAGGCTGTGCTCCAACTCGCCCGCGCGGCTGTGGACGTCGAAGACATGGAAGCTGTGGTGGGGCCGCGCCCCGGCGGGGGCCTTGCCGATGACCAGGTCGAGCGTCCGCCCGCTCAACTGCTTGCCGTACCGCGCCCGCAACGAGTCGTAGAGCTGCCGCACCTCGACCCGCTCCAGGAGCGCGTTGCCGATCCAGTACGCCTCCACCACGCGCCGGTCGAAGGGGTCGGCGATGCCGTTCGCCCGTGCGATCAGCGCCAGGTAGGGGTAGGCACCGGTGAACTTGCGCAGGAGTGGCGGCACGCCGCCATCGGTCTCGCCGGCGACCGCATGCTGGAAGAGGGTCGTGTTGTCATCGCCGCCACAGTAGCGCAGGCGATTCGGCATGAAGGCATAACGGATGAAGAGCAGCGTGCCGTCGAGCGGCGTGCACGGCTCATCCCCCTCCGGGGTGCTCATATCGAGCAGCGGTGTCGCCATCCTTCAGCCTCCCGTGTTCGTTGTGGCCGACCCGAAGGCCAGGAGGGTATCGACCCCATCGGGATCGTCCATCAGCGCCTCCATCGCGGCGAGGAAGGCCAGCGTCTCCTGCGCCTCGTCCGGGGTGAGCCGCTCGATCGCGGCATCGGCGTGGAGGAGGACGTAGTCCCCGGGCGCGAGGCTGTCCAGCCCGACGCATACGACCTCGCGTGGTGCCCCATCGACCAGCACCTCGGCGCGATCGGCCCAGACTCGTAC
>JAABUJ010006401.1_pt1 | contig 11412 bp, 9 predicted proteins | sample 5559131 | NCBI WGS metagenome assembly JAABUJ01 (sample SAMN10711875, study PRJNA513366) | rock metagenome | isolation source: Antarctica rocks | place: Antarctica: Victoria Land, Mt New Zealand nord | collected 2016-01-07 | reverse complement strand
GGCCACGGTCGGCGAGCAGGCTGTCCAGGCGCATCTTGGCCACTGGCGCGAACGCTACCCACTCCAGGGTCGGCGCACCCCCCGGAGTCACTGTGACCGACATCACACTGACCGTCGGCCTGGTGTCCCAACATGTCTCTCGACCCAACGCAGCATCTCTCCCTCCCCCTGAAACGGCCCGTCCCTCCCGGCGGGCCGTTTCTTTTAAGCGTTACGCGGTGAACGGGGGGCGCCTACGCAGGTGCGTCGTGCCCCACCGGCGCTGGGAGCCCCGCTGCCCTGCGCGACCGTCGAGGTCGAGGCTGTCAGGCCCTGATCGGCGCACCGGGGAGCAGGAAACGGTGGCTCTCCTCCAGCCACTCGTCGAGTACCTCCGGGGCCTGGGGTCGGGAGAACAGGTAGCCCTGGCCGACGTGGATCCCGAGGCGCTGGCACTCGGCGAGCTGCTTGGCCGTCTCGATGCCCTCCGCCACCGCGCTCAGGCCCAGGGAGTCGGCCAGGACGGCGATGGCGGTGACGATCGCATGCTTGTGAGAATTTACGAGCATCTCGGCCACGAACTCTCGATCGATCTTGACCTCGTGGAGGCACAGCTCGGCGAGGACGCTGAGGGAGGCATAGCCCGTGCCGAAGTCATCGAGCGACAGGCGCAGGCCCAGGGCACGGAGGCGGGCCAGGGCCGTGGTGGTCTCGGTGTCGCTGCGCAGGACGCTGGTCTCGGTGAGCTCGGCGATCAGCACTCCGGGATCGATGTCGGCAGTGGCGGCGTGGCGGGCCACCAGCTCAGACAGGTCGCTCTGGGCCAGCTGACGGGCCGACAGGTTGACGCTCAGGCTCGGAGATCCCGGACCCGGCTGCAATCCCCACTCCCCCGCCTGGCGGCAGGCCTCGCCGATCACCCACTCGCCGAGGGCGACGATCAGCCCACAGGACTCCGCGACGCCGACGAACTCGTGGGGGCTAACCATCCCGCGCCCGGGGTGCTGCCAGCGCACCAGCGCCTCCAGTCCCACCAGGGCACCGGTGCGCAGATCGACCTGGGGCTGGTAGTGCAGGACGAACTCGTCGTGCTCCAGGGCACGGTGCAGATCGGCCTCGAGGTCCAGGCGCAGGATGGCCCGGGAGTGCATGGTGGGATCAAAGAGCTCATAGGAGACACCGAGGCGCTCCTTGGCGCGGTACATGGCCGCGTCGGCGTCGCGGACGAGATCCTGGGCGCAGATGTCGGGTCCCTCTGACAAGGCGATGCCGATGGAGGGCGTGAGGTAAAGGGTGCGTCCGTCGAGATGAAACGAGATGGTGATCGCCTCTCCCAGGCGACAGGCGAAGGCGACGGCCTGTTCGGGGCCGACGACGCCCTCGCACAGAATGACGAACTCGTCGCCGCCGAAGCGGGCAACGGTGTCGTTGGGCCGCACCGCCACCGCGAGGCGCTGGGCCACCTCCACCAGCACGCGATCACCGGCCTCGTGACCCAGAGAGTCGTTTACCCACTTGAAGCCGTCGAGATCTAAGAACAGGACCGCCACTTCTGAGCCCAGGCGGCGCGCACGGGCCAGCGCCACGGTGAGCCGGTCGGCGAACAGGGTCCGGTTGGGGACGCCGGTGAGAGCGTCGTGCATGGCCTGGTGGGCGAGATCGAGCTCTGACTGCTTGCGCTCCATGGCGTAGCGAACCGCTCGGCTGATGAGGGTGCCATTGGAGCGAGACTTGATGAGATAGTCCTGAGCGCCCTCCTGGACGGCCTGGACGGCGGTGAGCGCATCGTCGCGCCCGGTGAGCACCACCACGGGTATCTCCGCAGCCATGCCCTTGAGCTGGCTGAGAGCCGCCAGGCCCTCAGCGTCGGGCAGACCGAGGTCGAGCAGCACACATCCCACCGTGTGGTGGGCGAGGTACTCGATGCCCTCGGTCAGACGCGGACGGTGGACCAGGTGCAGGGTGTGGGGCCACGCCTCGTCGAGCATCGCGTCGACAAGCTCTGCGTACTCGCTGCTGTCCTCGATGAGCAGCACCGCGGTGGGACGGTCGGGAGCCTCTCGCCCGTGTCCCAGACCGGGCGCTGGTCCGTGGCCCGCGGAGACGGCGTGGCGCCTGGAGTGCTCGGCGCGGTCGGTCATCGCGACCAGGCCGTGACTGGGAGCGGGCGGGTGTTTGACAAAGCGGCCATGGTGACGTGGCGCCACTGACGCCTACCAAGCTCATCGGCGCCACCGAGCCCGGTCAGCATCCCCAGAACTGGGTAGGTCCGCCCCACCGATGCGTCCATGAGGACCCTGTCCGCCGACGAGGCCACCGCACCGAGGGGGTCATCGGCCACGTGCGGCGGCTCGCTTGACGTGCTGGGTGAGGTCGCAGAGGCGGTAGGGCTTGGCCAGGCGCTGGACGGCAGCCGACGAGCTCTCGACCAGCCCGTCGACCTCGCCGGCGCCGGCACCGAGAAGGACCACCGTCGGGGCGGCCGTCGGGTCGGCGTGGTCGATCATGCTCAACACCTCGCCGGCGTTGACACCCGCCGCGTCTAGGGCCAGGATGACCAGGAAGGCGCGGGGCCGCGGATCGCGCTCCAGCTCCAGGGCCGCCTGGGCGGTGGAGACGATCTGGCGGGTGCGATAGCCGCGGGTACGGAGGTGACCCTCCAGAGGCACTGCGGGCGCGGGCCCGTCGGCGACGATGAAGATGTCGATGGGACCGGCGGCCTAGCGACGATCCGAGATGGGCACGACGCGGTCGCGGCCCTCCTCCTTGGCGGCGTAGAGGCCTTTATCGGCGGCGCGGTAGAGGTCGTCCAGACTGTCGCCATCCTCACCGTAGGCGGCCAGGCCGGCGCTCATCGTCGCTGCCACCGACCCTCCGTCCGCGAAGCGAGCGCCGCGAATGCTCTCCAGGAAGGCGGCCACGCGGTCTCGCGCGTCGGTGATCGTGAGTCCGTACATGGCCACCACGAACTCGTCGCCTCCCCATCGCGCGATGGCGTCCTCACCGCGAAAGGAGGATCGCATGGCGGCGCCCACGCCGCGCAGGACGGCATCGCCGGCGGCATGGCCATGGCCGTCGTTTATGGCCTTAAAGTTGTCTACGTCCATCACGCACAGGCTCAGAGGCTGGCGCAGTCGATGGGCCATCCGCAGCAGCACCTCCATGCTCTCCGTCGACTTGCGCCGGTTGGGCAGCCCCGTGAGCGCGTCGGTGTCAGCCAGACGTCGCAGGAGGCGCACCCGTTCGAGGCGGTTGGCGATGCGGGCGGTCAGCTCAGGGCCGACGAGGGGCTTGGCGACATAGTCGTCGGCCCCGGCGTCGAACACCTCATGCACCGACTCGGTGTCGGTCCGCACGGTCAGGAATACGACCGGCAGCCCTTCCCAGCGACGGTCGTTGCGAATCGCCCGACACAACTCGAGTCCGCTGACGCCAGGCATCTCGAAGTCCAACACGATGAGGTCGGGGATGAACTCCTCGAGGGCCGCCCAGAAGCCCTCAGACCCATGGCAGGCCATGACCGTCAGGCCGCTTTGTTCCAGTACGGCACGCACGGTGGCGAGGATGATGGGATCGTCATCGACGACCAGCACGCGCGTTCCCGGCATCCGCTCGCGGTCACGCAGGGCGAGCACCACATCGATGGTCTCCCCGGGTGAGAGGCGAGGCGGCAGGAAGCCGCGGCCGCGCCGGCGGGCGACCTCCACGCGATCGACTGACTCGTGCTCATCGACGATCACCACCACCGACCGGCCCTCCGCTGCCTCGCTGAGAAACTCAAGCGCCCGAGTGGCTCCCTCTCGCAGGGTGAGGTCGAGCAGGACAAGCTCGGGAGTGCGCTCGACCAGCGCGAGCTCTGCGCTGGTGAGATCCTCCGCCAGCGCGACCGTAAGCCCCCGGGCCTGGGCATCGGCGACCATCAGGCGTGCCTCGCGGTCGCGCTCGACGACGACGAGCAGATCGATGTGATCCGCGACGGCGAGGGACTCCTCGGGCGCGTGGACCCTCTCGGCGGCGCCAGGCAGCTGCACCCGGGCGTCGCCGAACAGCCCGTCTTGCAGCGCGGTCACGGCGCCTGCCAGCGCGGCCACCTGGCTGCTCGCCGCCGGGTCGCCGCCCAACGCGCCCTCGAGCTCACGCGCGCACTCCGAGGCCCACGCGAAGCCCAGGGTCCCCAGCGATCCGGCGAGCTTGTGCGCCTCGGTGCCGGCGCGAGCCCGCAGCTCCTCGGTCAGCTCGCCGGCGCCGGCGGCGGCGACCGCCGCGGCGAGCAGGGCGACCTGGGCGCCGACATCGGCCTTGCCCCCCTCCCACACCTGCCTGAGGGACTCCTCGAGCGCAGGATGATCGAAGCCGTCCCCGAACGCTTGGCCGGCCGAGACCGGCGACTGTCCCGGCACGGATGTCGGCCGCGCGCTCACAAACTCCATCCCAGGGTCTCGGCGACGAGGCCGGCCAGGTCGGCCGCCTGGAAGGGCTTCGCGAGTACTCCATCGGCTCCGAGCAGGCGCAGGTCCCCATGTTTGTCCTGGTCAACGGCGTGGCCGGTGAGAAACAGCACAGGTATGTCGTGCGTGAGCGGATCGGCTCGCAGCTCTCGCAGGGTGGCGGGTCCGTCCAGGCCGGGCATCTCGACGTCGAGCAGGATCGCGTCAGGATGGTCTTCGATCGCCACCGCCAGGCCGTCGCGGCCCGACTCGGCGTCGAGCACCGTCCACCCATGCTTGGCCAGGGCAATGGCAGCCACCCGACGAATGAGCATCGAGTCGTCGATGACGAGAACCCTACGCTCGGCCGTCATGCCAGCGCCTCTCGGGGCGGCGGGCTCAGATGGCGACGACACGCCTGGGCCAGGTCTGCGGGTGCGGTGACCCCGAGCAGCCGATGACCTTCTTCGGGCGCCGCCCCCAGAGCGCTCAGCGTGTGCCGGTAGGCACGCTGGGCGGCCACGCGGTCTCCCAGGGCATCGTGAGCCTGACCGAGCTCGAATGCCGCCCGGACGAAGGTGGGGTCGAGGTAGAGCGCCCGCCGCAGGGAGACGACGGCAGCCCGCGGTTCTCCCGCGGCTCGTTGCACGAGACCGCGGATGCCGTGGGCCGTCGCGTCCAGGCCGTCGTGGGTGAGAACACGCTCGACCGCCTCAAGTGCGCCCGCGAGATCACCGCTGTCGGCCGCCAGCAGCGCCTGCTCCAAGGCGTCGGCTGGTGGCGGGGTCTCAAGCGCACTCTGATCGCGCGGCACGGGCGTCGAGGCAGTCCGTCCCCCCCGCCCGGCGGCGGGAGGACGCCGACGGGCGGGGGGGACGGGAGGGCGGCGATCGTGAAGCGGGGACAGAGCGAGCCGGTCGGCGGCACCGACGATGAGCAAGCCATCCGGGGCCAGCGCTCCGCGCAGGCGAGCCACCACGGAGCGAGCGGTCTCGGGTCGAAAGTAGATGAGCACGTTGCGACAGACGACGAGCTCAAAGGGGCCCTCTCCCGTCGGGGGCAACGGATCAGCCACCAGATTGTGCTGGAGGAAGCGCACGAGTCCACGCACGGCTGGGGCCACGCTGAGCCCGGCGTCGTCGGCCTCGAAGTGACGCTGGCGTACCCCGGGCTCCAGAGAACGCGTGGAGCGCACCCCGTAGTGGCCGGCCCGGGCATGGCGCAGAGCAGCTACCGACAGGTCGCTGCCCAGGACCGTCAGGGGGGCGAGCTCTTCGGGCAGCGCTTCGAGGCCCAGCACCGCCAGCGAGTAGGCCTCCTCACCGGTCGCACAGGCCGCGCTCCAGACCCGCACGCCGCTGGCTCCGGCGCGGCGGGCGCCATCGAGAAGCCGTCGCCACGGGATGTCGGCGAGCTCGTCGGTGTGGCGCATGAAGTAGGTCTCGTTGACCGTGAGCTCGTCCAGCAGCTGATCGAGGGCGAGGGGCCCGCGCTCCGGGTCGCCCAGCAGCTCGAGCATCCCCTGCGCCTCCAGTCCGGGTCGCACCCGCCCGAGCGCCGAGCGCAGGGCGGGCATGTGGGCGTCTGTGAGCACGATGCCGCTGTGGCGGGTGACCAGGGCCGCCAGGGTGCTCAGCGCCGTGGTCACCGCGACACCCCGGCCCCGCGCAGAGCGCTCAGGGCTCGGCCGATCGCCTCGGGCGCGAGCATGAGCTCAGCGCCCCGGTCGACGGCCGCCTGGGGCATCCCGTACACCACCGAGCTCGCCTCGTCCTGAGCGATGGTCAGGCCGCCGGCGGCCCGCACGCTGGCCGTACCCTCGGCGCCGTCACGACCCATGCCGGTGAGCACGACGCTCACCGCGCCCGATCTCGCCGCCCGGGCCAGGCTCTTGAGCAGGATGTCGCCAGACGGCCGAAAGGGCCCGGCCACCGTTTGGCGATCCAGAGACAGCATCGGCCCGACGAGGCGGAGATGGGCATCGTCGGGCGCCAGCCACACGCCCGGTCCGGCCGCGACCTCATGCTCGGCGAGCGCAACGGGGACCTTGACCACCCCGTCGAGCCACCGGGCCAGGCCCGGAGCAAAGCCAGCGGCGATGTGCTGGACGATGAGCACGGGAAGCGGGAAGTCGCCGGGAAGCTCAGCGAGCAGCGCCATCAGCGCGGCCGGCCCGCCGGTGGAGGCCACGATGCCCACCGAGGTGCCCGCCGGCCTGCCCCACGGGGAGGGGCGAGCAGAAACGCCGGCGGGGGGGGACGCGACGGCGGCGGTGGACGCGCCGGCGGGGGGGGACGCGACGGCGGCGGTGGACGCGACGGCGGCGGGGAAGGATGCGACGGCGGGGCGCATGCGCGTGGTGGCGAGGCGCTTGATGCGTCGACGCAGGGCGACGGCGGCGTGACCCTCGAGGTCGTCGATGTGAATGTCGGACTTGGCGATGGCGTCGAGGGCGCCGGCCTCCAGTGCCGCGGCCGCGTGCTCTGAGCCCCAGCCGGCGTGAGCGCTGAGGACGAGGATGGGCAGACGCCCGGAGTCCATGATGCGCCGGGTGGCCCCCAGCCCGTCGAGTCCGGGGAGCTCGATGTCCATGGTGATGAGATCGGGACGCATGTCGGGCAGCACGCGCAGGAGCTCCTCGGCGCTCGAGCACACCTTCACCACGCGCAGGTCGTCGTCGCGCTCGAGAAAGCGGGTGAGCGCGTGGGCGTAGGTGCGCGAGTCCTCACAGATGACGATGCGGGTGGGGGCCTCGGTGGCGTTCATCGCGCCACCAGTTGGGCGACGGTGCTCAACAGCCGGTCCTGGGCAAACTCAGACTTCACGAGATAGGCATCGGCTCCCGCCTCGGCTCCCCGACGGCGATCGGTCTCATCGCCGCGTGAGCTGAGCACGATGACCGGCAGCGACGAGCGTCCCGGATCGCGCCGGATGGCTGCCAGCAACTCCAGGCCATCCATCTCGGGCATCTCGATGTCGGTGAGCACCAGACCGATGTCGGCGTCCTGCTCGATGGCGTCGAGCGCCGCTCGCCCGTCGGCGGCGGTCTGCACCCGGTAACCCGCCCCCTCCAGGATGCGCTGCAGCTCGCGCACGGTGAACTGATCGTCGGCCACCAGAATGGTGGTGGGGGCATGGCGCTCAGGCGCAGCTGCGCTGTGACCTTCCCGGGCACGAGCACGGACGACAAAGGCCGGATCGAGGATCAGCGCGATGCGGGCGTCGGGCAGGATCGCCGCGCCGAGGTAGCCGGGCAGGCCGTGCAGCAGCGGGCCGATGCTCTTGACGATCGCCTCCTGCTCACCGATGACCCGCGCACAGGGCAGTGCCACGCGCCGCCCCGACGAGGAGACCACCACCGCACGCCCGACGGACGAGACCGGCGCCGTGGGATCGCCGAAGACGACGCCGAGATCACACAGCGCCACCGCATCCCCTCTCACCTCAACCGAGCACCGTCCCGCCAGGCACAGCGGCTCGCCCACATCGACTACTTCCTCCACGCTGGCCAACGGCAGGCCCCAGACCTCCTCGTGGCTCTCGATCAGCAGCAGATGCAGCAGCGAGAGCATGAGCGGCAACAGCATGGTCATGACGGTTCCGCGCCCGGCCTCAGTCGTGACCTCAAGGCTTCCCCCCAGAGACTCCACGTGACGCTTGACCGCGTCCAGACCGACGCCCCGGCCCGACAGCTCGGTGACCTGCCCGGCCGTCGAGACACCGGCCTGGGCGAGGACCTCGGCCAAGGAGCCGCACTGCTCGCCCTGGCGCACGAGCTCCGCCGATACGCCTCGGCCGTCGTCGCGCACGCTCGCGGCGACGAGCTCTCCCCGGGGCTCAGCGCTGAGCTCGACGTCGGCGATCGGTGACTTGCCGGCGGCCTCGCGCTCGCCCGGCAACTCGATGCCGTGGGAGATGGCGTTGCGCAGCAGGTGCACGATGGTCTCGGAGATGCCGTCGAGGATCAGGCGATCGAGCTGGGTGGCGGTGCCGGTGAGGGTCAGGCGGACTTGCTTTCCCTCGCTCTGGGCCAGGTCGCGCACCGCCCGCGGGTAGGCCCCGGTGACCGAGCTCAACGGCAGCGTGCGCATCTGGGTTACCGCGTGCTGGAGCTCGTCCAGCAGGCGACGTCCCTGGCCCAGCTCCTCCTCGATCCCCTCATGGGCGGCCAAGGCGCTGTGGGCGACGAGGTGCTCAAAGCGACGCCGATGGAGCACCGTCTCTCCGACGGCTTCCAGCAGCCGGTCGACCTTCCCGGCCGCCACCCGGATGGACCGGCTGGCCGGGGGCCCATTCGTGCCGTTGACGCGCGCCGGCGCCATGGTATGGACGTCTTGGTCGCCGGACGGGATCGGGGAACGGATGGGCTGGGTGGGCGCCCAACCGTTCAGAGCGGGCCTGATGGCTTTGCCGCCATGCCCTCTCTCTCCCGGGTCCTTGGAGTCCACGACGCTGAGCCGGGCCAGAGCCGCAGAGGCCACGCCAGTCTCGCCCGCCACCGCTCGGCGGATCGCGTCCATGGCGTTGAGCAATGGGTCGACCACCGCTCGGGGCAGCTCTCCGGCCTGGCGTACGGGCTCGAGCAGGCTCTCCATGGCGTGGGCGATCTGCTGAACCTCCACGTAGCCGACCATGCCCGCATTTCCCTTGATCGAGTGGATGTCGCGAAACAGCGAGTCGATGGTTTCGGCACCGGCCTGGCCCTCCTCGGCCAGCAACAGGGAGGTGACCATCCGATCCAGGCGTTCTCCGGTCTCGTCGCCGAAGATCCGGATGAGCTCCGGGTCCAGGCTCATGCTCGTCCCGACGCCGACGCCGATCCGGCGCTCAGCAGCACCCCCGTGTCGAGCATCCCCACCCAAGCGCCGTCGACCATCGCCGCGCCGCTGAGAAGCTCTGACTCCGGAGCGGCGCTCAGCGCCGCGGCAGGGCCGACGTCGAGCACTTCGTCGACGGTGACCCCCGCCCGAAGCCCCGCCGCCTCGACCACGACAAGGCACTTGCCCTGACCCTCCGCGATCCCGGAGATGACGCGCGCGAGATCGATAACGGGAAGCACCTGTCCGTGGCGGTTGACGACGCCCAGCACGCAGGCGGGGGCGCCTGGCACGCCGCGCGGCGTCCCCACGTCGGCGATCTCGAGCACGTCCTCGACGGGAAGCGAGTACTGCTCCTCGCCGACCCGCAGGCGTACCCAGACGGCACTCACTGAACGCTCCCCGCCAGCTCGGCCTCAGGGGCCGAGAGTCCGTAGTGCTCGAGCAGCTCAGACAGCTCGCGCGACAACGTCTCGACGCGCTCGGTGGTCTCCAAGCGCTGGTCCTGCTCGGCGGAGAGCTGCTGGGCGGCAGTGCGGATATCGGTCATGGCCAGGGCCACCTGCCCGGCCGCCTCGGTCTGCTGATGGGTGACACGCAGGCTGTCCTGGAGCTCCACCCCGGTGGAACGCATGAGGTTGACCACCTCGCTGGCCTGCTGGCTGCCGCGCTCGGTGGCGAGAATGGTGGCATTGGTCTTGTGCTGAACCGAGGCGACGATGTCGCGGATCGACTGGGTGGACCGCACGCTGCGCTCGGCGAGCTTGCGCACCTCGCTGGCCACCACGGCGAATCCGCGGCCCGCCTCCCCCGCGCGCGCGGCCTCGATGGCGGCATTGAGAGCGAGCAGGTTGGTCTGCTCGGCGATGTCGTTTATGAGGTCGAGGATCTCGTCGATCTGCTGGTTGCCGCGCCCCAGCTCAAGCGAGCGCTCGGCGATCGCACTCACCTGCTGCTCCATCTCCTCCATGGTCTCGCTCGTCTGGCGCGCCGCGCTGGCACTGGTCTGGGCGTTGGCGGCGATCGAGGCGGCCGTGGCTCCCAGCTCATCGGCCGTGGCCGCCGCCTGGCTGATCGCCGCCGACTGCTGATTGGTGGCAGCGGCAGCCTCCTGGGCGGCGGAGCGCATCTCCAGAGAAGCACGGCTCAGGGTCGCCACCGTGCTGCGTATACGCCGCAGCAGCCGTGACAGCAGCCGGGTGACGTAGGCGAGCAGGCCAGCGACGAGCAGGGCGGCGAGGGCGCCGACGATGGGTCCGACCGCCTGGGCGATGCTCTCGGAACTGCGCGCGGCCCGCACCGCGTTACCGGCGTCGTTTTGAAAGTCGTTGACCTCGCCGTTGGCCGCAAGCTCTACGGCCGACTGGACGGTGGCAAAGGCATGCAGACCGCGCTGGGTCGCCGCCGGACTGCTCTTGGCCTGAGCCACCACCTGGGTCTTTCCCACCGTGGACAGGGTCTGTCCGCTGTCCTGGAGAGCCACCAGGGCGCGATGCTCATCACCGGAGACGTTGCTGCCGTCGCGTGCGCTTGAGATGGCGCGGTTGAAATCGGCGGCGGCCGCATCGAAAAGGGGCAGGTCGGCGGGGTCGCGGTCAGACGCGTAGCCCTCCAGCGCGGCCGCCTCCTGGCTCAGTGCGGTGCGCGCGACCTCGATCCGCGCCACCGTCTGGATCTTGTCAAGGGCGACGTTGCCCTTGTGCACCGCCGCCCGATAGAAGGAGGTGGTGAGCCCGACGGCGAGCACGGTGAGCAGCACGCTGAGCGCCCCGGCGGTGGCCACGCGGCGTGCTGGTCCGTGCAGCGAGGGAAACAGCTTGGACATGGTGGTCACTCTCTCGGTCGATCCAGGCAGCGGGCAGTAAGGCCCGAACTTGGTCAGAGCACTGGTCAGGCGCCCCGGCGCCATGCCGAGCGTGGCGCGCTCGCGCCAGCGACCTGACGGTCGCCCAGTGGACGTCGGGCTTCGGGCTGACCCGGGTCCTATTGCCTATTCGACCCGCGCTCACCGAACCTTGAGCACCCGCCGGCGCTGCGCCACCGACGGATGTGCTGGCCCGGCGGCGACTCAGACGCCGGTGAGAGCGCCGCGCGGGTCGCGGATCGCGCTCTCGATGCGCTCGGCGATCCGAGCGCCGGTGAAGCCGACCTCCGCGTGGAGCAGGGAGGGCTTGCCATGGGTGACGTAG
>JAABUJ010006400.1_pt1 | contig 11413 bp, 11 predicted proteins | sample 5559131 | NCBI WGS metagenome assembly JAABUJ01 (sample SAMN10711875, study PRJNA513366) | rock metagenome | isolation source: Antarctica rocks | place: Antarctica: Victoria Land, Mt New Zealand nord | collected 2016-01-07 | reverse complement strand
GCGGGTCGGATGCCACTGCGCCGCGTACTCCGGGTGCGTCACCGACAGCGGCTCGCTGGCACGACGATCGGCGGCGTAGGAGCACTGCTGGCACCGGGCGCCCCGACACCTGCTCGCCGGGCTGGTCTGCCACTCATGGCCGACCGCGCATTGCCACCACACCCGACGCCCCGACCCCGGCAGCAGCGCCACCGGGGTCAGTTCCCCATTGCGGGTCGGATGCCACTGCGCCGCCAGCTCGGGCCGCACCGTCGCCAGGCTGGTCTCCGGGCACACCCGCCACCCCAGGCAGAACGGGCACCCATGCCGTACCCGGTTGCCGACCGTCACCTGCCACTCGTGTCCCGCCGCGCACTGCCACCACACCCGCCGCCGTGATCCCGCCACCACCTCGGCGGGGTTCAGTTCCCCGTTGCGGCTCGGATGCCAGCTCGCCGCCACCTCCGGGTGCGTCACCGCGAGATTGCGGTCACCGCTGGCCCGGCGGCCCGCGCACATCGGGCACCCGCTGCCCCTGCGGGCCCGACTGGCCACGCGGGTCTGCCACTCGTGCCCCGCCGCGCACCGCCACCACACCCGCCGCCCCGACCCGCCGCGCAGCGTCCCCGGGTCCCAACTCGAGTTCCGGGTGGGATGCCACTGCGCCAAGCAAGGCCGGATAATCGGTCAACCAGCCCGGGCCGGGCCGGGCCAACCTTCCCCGCGCCGCCGCAGGGTCGACACCACTCACACCACCACCTCCGCTACGTCCACCGCCGCCTCGAGGTGCGCGTACAACGTCGGGCGCGACACCCCGATGGTGCGGGCAATGACCGCCTTGCCTCGGCCCTCGGACAGCATCCGCCGGGCCACCGCGAGCTTCTCCACCCTGACCAGCGAGCGCCAAAGCGCAGCCACACCGGTAACTCGTCACACTCAATCGTAAACAAACGACCCCACGCTGCGACCCTCAGCCGGGGCCTGGCCGGGTTCGTGGGTGGCTGGATCGTGTCACCTGGTGTCATCGGTGCGCCGACGGTGCTTGTTGGTCTTGTCGACCGACCAGGTACAACAGTGCTGCAAGCTGCCGCTACGGCGCCGAAAGCTATGGCGAGCAGCGCTATACGGACCCACCGCGGAACGGTGCGACTGCAAGATGGGCGTGTCATTGCTGGCGCTGTGGCGTGAGGGGTGCGGCGTCGGCCCGTCGTGTGGCCAGCTCTGGCCGACTTGCGCACCGTTCGCAGATCGGGACGCCCCCAAGTACGGGGTGCGGCATGGTCAATGTCGCCCGATTCTCGCAGTACGCGAACTATTCGCACACGGTGGAACGGTCAGACTGTGGAACGGCAGCACGTTTCGACTGCATTACGCTAGCTCCCCTGGGATGAGCTCGCGGATACGTGCAGCGAGTTCGGGGTCACTGACGAGCTGGCCGACGAGTAGGCGAAGGACGGAGGTAGCTGGCACCTTGGTTAGGCCGAGTTCGTAGGCCGTGTCCGAGCACCACACCGTGAGCGCCCGGTGCTGGACGGGTGCCAAGTCGAGAGTGAGACGGGCAGGACGCGAGCGTGGCCCTACAGGTGGCGCGGCGGGTGTCGTGCCGGTATCGGCTGCCAGTTCACCGCTCCCCCGTTTGGCTACCCGCGTTGCGCGCGCTGTGAGTGCGTCCTCTGCCTTGCTCATGCTGTCCACCTTCCTAATTGGGCGATCTGTTCGGCGGCCTGTACGGCCACGTCTCCCGGTTTGAGTTCGACAGGTGCGCCGACCGCTTGCGCGTACCGCTCAGCCAGGGGGATAGCTGCCGTGAGGCATGCCCGACCCGAATCGGCGAGTAACTGTCGGTAGACCCTCGCCGCGGTGGTGCCCGCACGAACCCGATTCCACAGGACCGAGACGCTGGCCGGTTCGGACCTGAGCACGTCGACCTCATCGAGCGTGTCCCACACGCTCGGTAGCACGTCCCACTCTGCCGAGGTCGGCGCCAGTGTGACCACTACGTCCGTGGCTGCCCGCATGGCCGAGAGCACGATTCCGCGTTGCTGCTCTAACGGCGGGGTGTCAATCACGGCCAGGTCGTAACGCTCAGGGGAGACAATGCCCGTCAAGTCCCGGTGAATCCGCGAGGTGGGCAGGCCGAGGACGGGTATTGACCACTCGCCGCCCTCTGCCCACCTGAGCAGGGTGCCTTGCGGGTCGGCGTCGATGCCAATGACCCGGTGCCCGAGCTGGGCGAACGCATGCAAGAGCAGACCCGACGTGGTGGACTTCCCGCTGCCACCTTTCAGGTTCGTTACCGCGACGACTCGCACCGGCTGCCTCATGGTGCGGAGCGTAGCAGTCTTACCGTTGCGCCGTACTAGCTGCGATACGGTCTAGCGTCGCGCCGTCGCGCCGTCGTACAGTTGCACCGCACGGGGGAGCGCTTCTGGCGAGATAGCCGAGAGAAGGGCACGACCATTCACTGAACGGCAAGCGGTGGACCTCGACGGCGATATCACCCAGCTGCGGCGGCGGCTCGGGAAGCGCGTCGACAAGAGTGTCGTGATCCGGGAGCTTGTTGCCCTGCTGCATGAGGACCCGGCGCTGTTCGAGCAGGTAGTGACGCGGATTGGTTGACGGTGCGACGGGCTGTCGTCATACCGTCAACCGTGGGACTGTGGAGCGGCGGGACTGTTACCGGCGGAGCACCCGGTGGTGGCCCTGATCCGGTTCGCTTTTGGTATCCGAATGATGCAAACGAGGGCCGCCGGATGGGGGACAGATGCGGGGGGAGTGTGGATGCGAAAGCTCAAGGCGCCGTCAACGGTGACTGATGTGCACGGACGTACGGCCTGCGCTCCCAGGGCGACGTGAGTGAGTTGGCCCCACCGCGCCCGCAGGAACTGGGGCTGGGGCAGTGGTGGGTGGTTGATGTGCAGATTCCCGGCGAGCACGTCGTCCTCATTGGGCCACGCACCGATCGCGGGCGCTCCCTGCGGCGGGTGTTGCGGGGAACACCGGCCCGGGTGTTGCCCAGCGCGATCAATGAGGTGCTGCGGAGCGGGGCCGTGTATGAGGAGGTGAGCGAGCCAATTCAGCATGTGCGCCATCAGGTGAAGGCGGTGGCCGTACCCGGCCCGGACGGGACTGTGCACGCGGTGTTGTGCTGCGTGTGCCCGCTCGGGCAGGATTTGCCCGACCCACCGCTGGTGGGGGGCTGGGAGTGGGACATCGCCGCCCGCACGGGGCGCGGCACCGCTGCGCTGTACGACATGTTCGACACACCCCAGGAGATGCGCGGGGGCGCCCACGGCATGGCGCAGTACCTGGGCCGGACCTCGCTGGCGTCGAATCCGCGGGCTCTGCGGTTGTGGGAGCGGGCCGCGGCCGCCACCGATGAGGATTTGCTGTGCGAGACGGTGGAGCGGGAACGGGAGGGCACCACCCGCCGGTACGCGGTGTGGGGTCGGCCCCTGTTCGGGGAGAGCGCCGAGCCCGTCATGTTCACCGGGGTCACCATCGACGTCACCGACCAGCCCCTGGAGACGGCGCACAATCCGATCGCCGACCTGTTGGAGGCAGTGCTCGGGGTACTGGACCACGGGGAGCTGGCGCTGGCGGTGGTCGACGTGACCCACCGGCAGATCGTGCGGTGGCTTACCGCGCCCCTGCCCGGGGTGGCGTGGCCACCGGATGCCTACCTGGGCGAGCTGGTACACCCTGAGGACCGGGCCGAACTCGGGAGGGTGTGGGCGGAGGTCGGAGGGTTGTCGGTGGGCGAGGGTGTCCGCACCCGGCTGCGCCTGCCCGGCACCGACGGGGACGGCGACTGGGTTCGGGTGGGCTTCGAGGCCCGCCACTACCGGCACACCGACACCGCACGCCGCCTCCTGCTCGCCGTGCACGTGGACCCCGACTGATCCGGCTCAGCGGGGGCGGCGGGCGCGGGCGATGAGCGCGGCCGTGGCCCCCGCCTCGGCGCGGTTGCGCGCCGCCCGCCGTATCGCACCAGTGGCGGCCCGCTGGGCGAGTGCTTGGCGAACCTGCTGGTGGCCTTCCCCGTCCAGGGCTGCCCGTCCGGCCTGGCGGGCCTGGGCCGCGGCGGCCAGGTGCGCGGGGACCGCAGCAGCCCTGTGCGCGGCCTGGGCGGCCTCGTAGGCGGCGTGCGCGTCGCGCATGACGGTGGGGCGCTCGTTGAGGTCGGCCCGGGACAGCAGGGCAAGCAGGTACTTCACCGGGTTGCGGGGCTGATCATAGATCACCAGACCCTGCCCGGTCAGGTCGTCCAGGTGCTGGAGGACATCGCGGGCGGTCCACCCCGCCTCGGCCCACCGCGTGAGGGCCGCGGCGTAGGCGTGCGGTGAATACCGTCGTACCCACCCGGGACACTCCCGATGGGCCCGCAGCGCCTTACTCAGCCCCAAACCGGCCTCACCAGGGCCCGTCGGACCCATTCGTGCCACCTTCCTTGTCGGTGCGCGGCGCGGAGCGCCGTCCGCTGGTCCCGCAGGGGTGGTTGCACCGGAAGAAACCACAGATTTAGGTGAGGTAGAAGCTTTAAAAGAGTTCCCTGTAGGTGGGCCTCCAGTTCGCTGGATCATGCCTCTGACCTGGGTGGGGTTATCCACAGGCGGGTCGCCGGGGCGGCGACGACGAGGGTGCAGCGCCCACACCGACGTCCACCCCCGGCTGGTGTCGCCCACGAGCCAGGCCTGGATGCGCTCGTCGAAGGATTTGTGCCGCCCGCGCAGCACCTCGGTACCCAACCCGAGGACGGCGAGGTAGCGGCGGCTGCGTTCCACCACGGTGGTGCTGACCCCGGCCCGTACGGCGATGGTGGCCACCGACAGGCGGGCACCCCGCCCGGTGGTGGGCTCGGCCACCCCGGGCGCGGACATCACCTGGCACACCGCCAGGAACCGGTGCAGGCTCAGCTCGTCCCCGGCCCGGCGCACGGTGGGGTAGTGGGCAGCGAACACCGACGCGGCGTGCACCAACCAGCCCCCGCGGCCGTTCCACGCGGGTACCCCGGCGTAGGCACCCTCAGCCGGGTCCAGGTGCACCGTGCACGTCAACCAGCACGGTGCCGCACCCGCGGCCACCGCGGCTTCCCGCCGCCGTGCCTGGCGATCCCGGGCAGTCGGGCGGCCCTGGCCGCACTGGTGCCCCGGACCACGGCCAGGATGCAATCGGGGAGGGGGCCGCAACCGTGTTGACCGGCGGCGATCCCCCCGCACGACGACACGCAGATGATCCGGATATGGACCGGATTCAGGGTAAGAGGTACCCTCAGACAAGGCCAGCAAGCCAAGTCCCTTCGGGGCAGAGCACCAAGCCAACGAGCTGTTAACTCGTCGGCCCTAGTGGTAAAGCCCGAACCCTCCCTGCCCGGGGAGGGTTTCGGCGTTCTAGGGGCTACCTGGTGCGAATGTGCAGTTGTCGGATGCGGCTGAGCAGCCGCTCACCTCACGCCATTTCGGGTAGCACCACCTCCTCCGCATCGGGCCGGGGGATGAGGGGGAGTCCGGCGCGCATGGCCTGCTCCACGACCCACCACAGGTGGACTCCGCGAGCGCCAGCCTCCTGCCGGGCCACCTCCAGCAGCTGGGGGTCGATGTCAGCGAAGAGGGCGGCCCGCGGTCGGCCGCGCAGCCGTTTCGGACTCATAGGTGTACTAAACACCAGGGGGAGGTCAGTAGGGGGACGACACGCTACCGATTTGAAGATCTCGATAGTTTGTATGCGGGTTTAGCGTGACTTGAGGCGAGCGATCCGCGCGTTGCGGGTGCGGATCCACACGGCGACCAGGAAAGCGGGGTCGAGGCCGAGCGCTGCGGCGAGAGCGGTGACCTGCTTGTCGTCCGGTTGCCGGTGGCCCAGTTCGATTGTGCTGAGGATCCCGATTGTGAGCCCGGCCGCGTCGGCCAAGTCCTGCTGGTTGAGTCCAGCCTGAAACCGGAGGTCAGGCATGTGGACGTCAGCTTCCTTGATGGGAGCAAGGTCGGCGACCTGGACGCCGAGCGCATCGGCGACCGCACCGAGCGTGCGGGGTGAGGGCCGTGAGCGGCCCGTCTCCCATGCGTTGATCGTCGTTGCACTCACGCCTGAGAGGGTGGACACCTCCGAGAGGGAGTAGTGCTTCAGGCTGCGGTGGCGGCGCAGTGCTGCGGGGCTGAAACCTCGGATACCTGCTCGGCCCACTGTCACCTCATCCCTTAGATCGTGCTCGGCCTCCAGCATTTTGCCTGCTTTGGGGGACGGGACCGCTGCACGGTATGGTTACTATGGCAGCGTAGAATGGATGTGATCGAGCTTTCACCTAGCGTGGGACTCTGCCCGCACGAGGGCACGGGTGGCCTACCGCGGAGAAGGGGCCGGCCGGCATGTTGGTGAAGAAACTGTTGACCGTCGCGCGTGTGGGGTCGTACAGTGCGTGTGCGCCCAGTCACAGCTCATGGTGGTTGGGTACCGGGTCCCCTGTAGACGGCGGGGTCTCCGGCCGCGGGAAGAAAAGGTCGCCCTTGTCTTTTGGGGTGCTTCGACGTGGCCGGACGGAGTTCGCATATGTCTTCTGAGTGGACCTTGGATCGGTCTGTTGCGCGCCGGAATCGAGGGCGGTCTGCGGCCGTGGGTGTCCTTGTGGTGTCCACGGCCGCGCCCGCGATGAGGTGCCGGCCAGGACCTCAGTCTGGATGTGGTCCCGCGTCCCCGTCGGCCGGAAACGCGGGCGGGTCGCTGGGTGACGTGGCTGGTGAGGGGATGGAGGGCAGTCGTGACGAGCGATAACACGAATCGGGTGGCTCGTCGGGGGCCGTCGTGGGCTCCGCCCGCGGCGGCAGAGACACAACCACCGAGCCCTCCCGGGGCCCGGCCGCTTGGGCAACCACTGCCGGTGAGTTCGGCGCGGGTTGTGGTGGAGCGGACACCGCTGCGGGTGGCGGATTCCGGAGGCCGATCGCAGCCGGCTCCGGCGGATACCCGGGCCGAGGAGCGGCCGCCAGGCGGCGACAACAGGGTCGCTACCAGCGGAGCGCCTTCTCCGCCGGCTGAATCACCTCGGTCTGCTGAGCAGTCAGCTCGTGAGGTTGCGCCGCTCCAGCCCGGCTACAGCACGGAACCGCCCAGGACACGAGCACCCGCGCCAACGGCGGCCCCGCGCCATCACGGGGAAATCAACCGGGACATGCTGTTCCGGCCGACGAAACGACCACCCGCCTCCGGGTGGCGCCGGATGGTGCACCTGGTGACCGGGGGCGCCCTCAACCCCGGTGAGTCCCCGGCCGATGTGCGCCGCCGCCACCTCGTAGAGCGGGTCAACCAACCCATCCGCGGCGACTACAAGATCGCAGTGCTGAGCCTGAAGGGAGGAGTCGGGAAGACCACGACCACGGTGTCGTTGGGGTCGACGTTCGCCTGCCTGCGCGGTGACCACGTGGTGGCGATCGACGCCAACCCGGATCTGGGGACCCTCGGGGGCCGGATCCCGTCGCAGACGGCGGCCACCGTGCGGGACCTGCTCAACGACCAGCAGCGCATCCACCGCTACTCCGACGTGCGGGCCTTCACCTCCCAAGCCCCCTCCCGGCTGGAAGTGCTAGCCAGTGAACGGGACCCGCACAAAGCCGAAGCCTTCTCCGAGGCCGACTACCGGGCCTCGGTCAGCATCCTCGACAACTTCTACAACTTGATCCTCACCGACTGCGGCACCGGCCTGACGCACTCGGCGATGCGCGGAGTCCTGGACACCGCCGACGCCCTGGTCCTCGTGTCCTCCCCCGCCCTGGACGGCGCCCAATCGGCGGACGCCACCCTGAACTGGCTCGACGCGCAGGGCTACGGGCATCTCGTGGAGCGCACCGTCGTCGTCATCTCCTCCTCCCGCCCCGGCTCCTCCGGGGTGAACCTGAACCAGCTCGTCGAGCACTTCGACGCCCAAGTGCGGGCGGTGCACGTCATCCCCTACGACGCGCACCTGGCCGAAGGCTCCGAAGTCGACCTCGACCGGATGGCCTCAGCCACCCGGGATGCGTTCGTCGAACTGGCGGCTCTGGTGGCCGATGACTTCCCCGATGCCGCCGGGCGGCACCACGGCCCGGCCCTCGGCCGACGGTGACCGGCCGCTGATGACACCGATGAGCACCAGCACCCGCCGCGCCGCTGCGGCAGGCTGCGGGCGTCCCCTGCGGGGGGCGGTGCGTCGTCGTGGCTGAGCAGGACACGAGCGGCTCGCCGCTGCTGATCGGCGTGGCGTTGGTGGGTGCCCCGGTGTTCATCGTGGTGTTGTTGCTGATTCTGCTGGGTGGTGGGGCGACACCGCCGCCGTCACCGTGCGGGTCCGGAGCGGGTGGGTCCTCGCCGGGGGTGGGGGCGTTGCGGGTCGCCGGGATTCCGGCGAACTACGTGACTTTGATTCAGAAGGCGGGCACGGTGTGCCCGGAGTTCCCGGCCCCGGTGATCGCCGCGCAGCTGGATCAGGAGTCCGGGTTTTCCGATCCGACGTCCTCGACGGGGGCGCAGGGTCCGGCGCAATTTGAACCTGCCAGTTGGGTGACCTGGGGAAACGGTGGCAATGTGCACGACCCCGTGGCCGCCATCGACGCCCAAGCCCGGTTCGACTGCGCCCTGGCGGGGCAGGTGAAGCAAGCTCAGGCGGCGGGGCAGATTCATTCGTCCGCCTCGGTCACGGAGATGGCGCTGGGTGGGTACAACGCAGGTTTCGGCGCTGTCCTTGCTTCAGGTGGGATTCCGCAGAACTCGCAGACGATGGCGTACGTGCCGAGGATCATGACCCTAGCACGGACGACGTTCTCCGACGCCGGGACGATCACCGCACCCGGTGCGACCCCGCCGCCACCCGCGGATGGCGGCGGTGCCGGAGCGCAAGCATCCGCCGGGTGCGGTGGTGTGGGCGGGCAGGTCGCGGTGCACCAGGTGGACTACCCGGTGCCTGGTGGTGGCACGCAGCCCGCGGACCTGTATGTCCCGGCCGGTGCCCGGCCGGGCACCCCACCCCGTCCGGTCATTGTCATGGTCCACGGAGGTGGCTACGTGGCCGGGGACCGCTCCGAGCTGGGCGACGCGGCGAAAGCCGCCGCCGCCCACGGCTATCAAGTTCTCAACATTTCCTACGACTTGAGTGCCCCGCGGTGGCCGCGGCAGGTGCAGCAGGTGGACGCGGCCGTCGACTACGTGCGTGCCCAGGGTGCTGCCCAAGGCATCGACCCGGCCCGGGTGGCGTTGCTGGGGGACTCGGCCGGTGCCGGGTTGGTGTTGGATGCCGGGTTACTCGGTGATCACCACGGGGTGCAAGCCGTGGTTTCGTGGAGTGGACCCGCCGATTTCACCTCGTTGTTGGCGCAGGCAACCCCCGGGGACACCTATCAGCAGGCGGCGGCCGTGGTAGATCCGAGTTTGTTCCTCGGCTGCCCGATGCTGGTGTGTCCGGATCTGTGGCGCCAAGCATCGCCGGCGTTGTCGGTGACCGCGGGTGCCCCCCCGACGATGCTGGTGAACTCCGATCACGAGCTGGTCCCGGTGGCGCAGGTCGGGGAGATGACCGCGGCCCTGGACCGGGTCGGTTCCGCGTCGAAGACCCTGGTGTTCCCGGGCGCCGTGCACGCCAACGGCTACACCGCCCAGGCCAACGGCCCGTCCCTGGACTTCCTCGACGCGTCCCTGCACTTCACCCCGCCACCGCCCCCGGCCGCGGCCGGGGGCGGTGGCGGTCCGGCCGCGCAGCTGGCGGTGAGTGCGGCGAAAACCCAACTCGGGCTTCCCTACATCTGGGGGGGTGGGGATCAGAATGGCCCAACAGGTGGTGGTTTCGACTGCTCCGGGCTCGTACTGTACGCCTACCACCAGGCGGGCTCGGATGCGTTGCACGGTGCCCGCACCGCCCAGTCCCAGTACGCGGCCACCGCCGGTGCCCGGCTGCCCGGCGGATTCGACCCGGCGGCCTATCAGCCCGGCGACCTGATCTTTTACGGCACCGCCGACAACATTCACCACGTCGCGATGGCGATCGGCGGCGGGCAGTTGATCCAGGCGTCCACGTTCGGGGAACCGTTGAATATCAAACCGATCTATCACTCTGATTTCTTCGGCGCGACCCGACCCCTCGGCACACCAGCAGGAGCACCCCAATGACCACCACGATCCACGCTGATGGCCCGCTGTCCGCCGGTCCCCCGTACGTCTTCGCCTCGTTCGACGAGATCGTCGCTGTGCTGCACGCGCTGGTGTGGGTGGTGTTCGAGCTGTCGTTGGTGGTCGCGTGCGCCGCCATGGTGGTGGTGGCGTTCTCGAGCCGCGGTGATAGCTGCGGACCGTCCTGGGAGGCGCGGCTGGTGCCGTTGGCGCTGGTGGTGGCCTTCGTGACGGGTGCCTCGCTGGCCGCGTGGGCGGCCGGCCCGGGCGTGGGCCTGCTCACCCTGGGCGCCGTGGCGGGGCTCGTGGTCGCGGCGGGGTGGTACATCGCCCGGCGGGAGCGGCGCACCACGGCAGCGCTTCTGACCGCGGTGTGCGGGCAGAGTGGCGGAGCGCACTCGTGAGGCGGCTCGGGACCGCGGGATGGTGGGGTGCGGGCGCCGCCGTGGCGGTGGCCGTGGGCGCCGGATGCGGCGGACCCGCTCCAGCCCCCGCACCGCCGACCGGCACGTCGGTGTCCTCCCCACCCGCCCCGAGTGCTGCACCCTCTTCTGCTGCACCCTCTTCTGCTGCACCCTCTTCTGCTGCACCCGGTGCGGTCCCGCCGCGCTCGACGGCGGCGCCGGTGCCCTCGAATCCACCGATCCCGGCCGGGAGCCCGGGATCACCCCGCGGCCGGGCTGCGGGGGCGGTGGACGGTCAGTCACCGGACGGGGTGGCAGCCGCGTTCGCGGCGGCGACGTTCACCTACGACACCGCCCTGGACCGCTCCCCGTTCGACGCGCAGGTGCGGTCCGCGGTGTACGCCACCCCGGCGTTCGCGGCCGTGCTGAAACAGCCACTGCAACAGGGCGGTGGCGCGGAATGGAACACCCTGGCCGCCCACCACGGGTACACCACGGTGGCGCTGGCCGTGAACCACGACGACGGGCGGCCCCCGGATCAGCTGGGTTCCGCCGCCCGCGCCTACACGGTCACGACCACGGGGCACGGCGACAACGCCTGGTCGGCGCCGCTGGATTCGCAGACGATGTATGTGTTCCTGACCCGCACCGGCACCACCACCCCGTGGCAGGTGACCCGTGTTTCCTTCAGCGGTGGGTCATGACCGGCCCGCGTACCGCGCTGCGCCGCGGGGAGACGGGGTTCGTGGCCCCGGACGGTCAGGTGTGGGAGGTCCCGGCCTTCCCCTGCCCGGAGGTCGTGGTGGGTGCGGAGTACGCGGAGATCGACGGTGCGCGGGTACCACTCGGGGACGACGAGGCGGACCCGCGGTCCGCGGCGACCGCGGTGCTGGTGGCCCAAG
>JAABUJ010006398.1_pt1 | contig 11414 bp, 12 predicted proteins | sample 5559131 | NCBI WGS metagenome assembly JAABUJ01 (sample SAMN10711875, study PRJNA513366) | rock metagenome | isolation source: Antarctica rocks | place: Antarctica: Victoria Land, Mt New Zealand nord | collected 2016-01-07 | reverse complement strand
CCTTCTTCATTGCTGGACCCCGCTTATCCCCAGGCGGCCTTGACCGCGCTGGCGGAAGTCCACGACCAGCCGCACCACCTCATCGACCTCCTCGCGCACGACATAATGATGTCCATTGGTCAGCGTAATAACCGTATCGGGTGTCGCCTCGGCGCACTCGATGAGGTCCGCGTTCAGGACAAATTGGGTCCCATCAAAACGGGTCAGCCATACCATCTCTACGTCCTCTACGCCCTTCATCATCTTGTGGATTATCCGCGGGCAGTGTCGTCATGGGGCCGCTGCTCCCTCAACGAGTTGTCTTCGCGGACCCCTGCCTTGGCCGCACATTCACGGGTTATGCAGTCATGGTAGATCGAAGAGTGGCGGAGGCCGATAGCCAATTAGTACCACTGTCCGTCATTGCCACTGAAGAAACGGGCGTCGGCGCCGATAGACGGTGGCCCTCACCCCCACCCCATGCGGATTGGTCTCTCTCCGCTCCGCTCCGACAGCCCAACCGGCTCTCCCGTGCGCGGGAGAGGGGGAGTGCCCTGACGCGTCACAGCCACCGTACGCCGATGCAGGGCGGCCTCCATCTCCCGCTACTCCTGAAGCGCGCCCTTGATACGATAGGGCGGCTCCCCTCGCCCGCGCACGGGAGAGCCGGTTGGGCTGTCGGAGCGGAGCGGAGAGAGACCAATCCGCATGGGGTGGGGGTGAGGGCCGTGCCGCCGCCACATAGCGTGGTTTATAATGAAAACGACGCTATGCGGCGGATATACTCGTGGACGGTCGCGCGTGTGTCGCGCGCCCATCTTACAGTCGCCGGCATAGAGGGCGTCTAAGGCGCCATTTGAGTGAACCGAGAGTAGCGAAAGAGTGTTGGTATGACCGATCACACGGATGTGCGCCGCGACAAGGCGGAGTTGATATTGGACGCGCGGGCCGAGCACGGCGAAGGGCCAATGTGGCACGCGGCGGATAGCATCCTGGTCTGGCTCGACATCGCGCGGAACCTTGTCCACCTGTACGATCCAGCCAGCGGCTCCGACCGCGCCATCGACGTCGGCCAGCCCGTCAGCGCCGTGGTTCCGCGCGCCTCGGGCGGATTGGTCATGGCGCTGCAAGAGGGCTATGCCGCGCTCGACCTGGTGAGCGGGCGGGTTGACCTCATCGCGCCCGTGCCGCAAGCTGGGACATCCGGCCGCATGAACGACGGCAAATGCGACAGCGCCGGGCGGTTCTGGGCGGGGACGATGGCGTCCAATCAGCAGGTCGGCGCGGCCACGTTATACCGCCTGGAGCACGACCATAGCGTCACGCCCGTGCTGCGCGACGTGACGATCCCCAACGGGCCGGCGTGGAGCCTCGACAACCGCACCATGTACTTCAATCCCGGCGCGACCGGCGGTGTCGACGCCTACGACTTCGACCCCGTGACTGGCGCGATGACCAACCGGCGTCCGTTCATCACCATCCCCTCCGACGTGGGGAAGCCGGACGGCCTGACCGTCGACAACGAGGACCACGTCTGGGTGGCGATATGGGGCGACTGGGCCGTACACCGCTACACGCCCACGGGGCAGCTTGAGCGCATCGTCACGCTGCCCACGGCCCATGTCAGCTGCCCCACCTTTGGTGGGCCAGACATGACCGACCTCTACATCACAACCTCGCCCGAGGGCCTATCCGACGCGGAGCGCCGCGCGCAGCCCCACGCCGGCTCGCTCTTCCGCTACCAACCGGGCGTCGCCGGGCCTCCCCCGTTCGTGTATCAGGGGTAAGCAGCTTTATCCGCCAGCGCTTTACGTCGGCGCTAGCGATTCTAAGAGACTGTCGCGCCAGCGTGAATTAACTGAGGTGGATGTACCCGTTATAATCGGACAGGGCTGTATCGTATACAGCCCTGTCCGATTATAATTGCCCAGCCTCACCCCAGGCGTAGGGGCGTATGGCATACGCCCGGCGTTTGCCCCAGAGATGTCCAATGGACGGCGAACGCACAACGAACGCCGGGCCGCACACGCGCGACCGCCGGGCGTATGCCATACGCCCCTACAACCCCCTATCCGCACAACGCATTTTAATCGGGCAGGGCTGCATCGCCATGCGCCTGCCGTTCGCCACGAACACGTCCACTATGCGGCGCGTCGTAGCCGGCGCTGCGACCCACGTTGCACAAGCCCTACGGCGGCGGGAAGACGCGCCGCCGAATGGACTAGCACCATTTACCCATTGCCGATCGTTGCGGACGCGCCTATTGTGGCACGGTAGGCTACTACATCGCCTACTCCCTATGGCGTATAGGGAACGTCCGACCGTGCACCTTTGGAGGCGCTACGTGCGTCTGACAGCCTCGCGCAACCGTGAACGCACCGCCCTCAAACGCCGGCGTATCGACGGGCATGGTCAGTCGATGGTCGAGTTCGCGCTCGTCATCCCGGTATTCCTGCTGCTGCTGTTCGGCACGCTCGAAGTAGGCATGGCCTACAAGACGCATAGCGCGTTTCAGGAGTCCACGTTAGAAGCCGTGCGCGTAGCCTCTGCCGAAAGCACTACCGATACCGCGGACCAGCACGCCCTAGATCAATTGGTGACGATGCTCGCGGGTGAAAACCTCAATAACATCAGTTCGGTCACAATTTACAGAGCCAACGATAACACATATGTTCCACCGCTGAACGACCCGCCTGGCCGTTCCGCCTGTAACGCTGTAGGCGCCACCTCTCCCTGTTACGACAGTATCCATACGAACTATATCTATAAAAGCGGTAAGTTTGTCTGTGCTGATGCAAGTCAGGAAATCCCACCACAACCTTGTACAAGCGAATCCTTTTGGAGTCCAGCGAATCGCAAGAACACAATACCAACAAACTCTACGGACGCGCCGCTCGACATTATTGGCGTGCGAATTATTTATAAGTATCGTGGCGTAACAGGTCTGCTTTTTCCGGTAACCATCACACAAGTAGCTACGGCGCAGATCGAGCCGACTGGTTTTGGGTCGTAAGGAGCCACGGATGAATAGAGGTAATCGACGGCATAGGCAGGTAGGGTATGCTCGTCGGGGTCAAGCAGCGGTTGAACTGGCTCTAATTTTGCCGGTCATCGCGCTCATGCTGCTGGGCTTGGTGGAACTCGCCGGCGTGTTCAGCGCCAAGTTAAACGTGCAGGCGGCGGCCGCGCAGGGCGCGCGTATTGGAGCCTTGGAAGGTAATGGAAGCAATAATAATTGCACCGCGAGCGCTAACACAGTTGATACCGATATCATCAGCGCCGTCTTGAGTAATAGTGGTGTCAGTCGAAATAACGTCAAACAAATACAGATCTACCGCGCCGCCCCAAATGGGTCTGTCGACAATGGGGCGATTAATACCTATAAGGATGCTGCTGGCGAACCCTGCGTCACGAGTTTCAGGCGCGTCAAACTGCGTGTAGTCACGCGTGCCATCGACCTGCCGCCGAGGCTCCATTGAGGTTCGCCAGCAGCATCCTATAAGGCGCCGTTTACACTAAGTGGAGCCCCGCCACTTTACGCTATTACCCCTCCCGAGAGTTGGCACTGTACGGACCGTCAATCAGCCGAGCCTGCCGACTCCATCGGTGTCCATGTGACATATAATTATCAGCCAGTTGTCAGCTTGCCGGGAGTATCGTCCTTTACGCTCGAAGATCGGACGGTACAACGTCTCAACCCAACCAAGAATAGCCAACCTTGCCCTTTCCCCGGCGTTCCTACTAGTGTCGGCGCGCAGTGGATCGGCTCAAAACCAAGCACGACGGACGACATCGTCTGGCTTCCCGTGCCAGGCGCGGACACGTACCAGGTCTTTGCCAACGTCAATAATGCCCAATGGGGGACAACACCCATATTCGACGGACCACCACCATCACCCCTTAATGGCAAAGGCCAGGTGGAGATTACCTATGCCCATAACACTACGTCCGGTACCCCCATACAGTACCGGGTTAGAGGACATAACTTCTGTGGGGATGGGCAGTTTAGCCTGCCCGCGTCGAATGGACAGTATCAACTGCCCATAGCGCCCACGGTCAATGCGATTCCCGACCCTAGCACCCCTGGCAACGACTACTTGACGTGGTCTCAAGTTCCTGACGCTTCATACTACACAGTCATCCAGCTACCGTCCGATGGCTCGGCAACCAACGTTTCTCCTCCTCCCCCCTCCCCCGGCTCTATCCCGGCAACGTCATCACCGCACTACTCTATGCCCCATGTGGGCGCTCAATCCGATACGTATGTCGTCTACGCCGAGTCTCTCGGCAATAAGTACGGCCCTTTAAGCGCGCCGGTCAGTGTGGCGGCGACCGGAGGATACCTTAGCGGCAGTGAAGCTGCCCCTAGCGCTGTAGCCAACCTAACCTCTGAGGGATCGATAGATTGGATGCATTGGGGCCTACAATCGCCGCCATCACCGCTTGACATAGATCGTAAGAGGGGCACAGGTCTGATTACCAGCTATACCATTTTTAATACTGGCGGGGGACCCGTTGGGTCCGCCAGCCAATATCCGAATTCCAGCGACACTGGCTACAATTGGACGGACGGGTTCCCAAACCTTACTCCAAATACTGCCCCTCTCTATCTGCCAACAAAAACCGGGGTGTCCTTGACGGGCCAAGGTAACGGCTTCCAGTTCAAAGTGCCTGCGGACACGACAACACGGGTCCTGCGCGTGTATGTTGGCGTCAAAAACGCCACAGGCCTGTTAACGGCAAAACTGCTTGATAGTAGCGCCCCCATGTATAACTCCACGTCGCTTGACGCGTCTGGGACAACGGCTAATAACGGCATTTACACGCTGACCTATAGGGCGGCATCGACTACCCAACTGCAAATCAATTTCTCCATGCTAACCGATCACGGTTCCGGCTCCGTTATTTTGCAGGCCGCGACTCTCGCGCTTGCGCCTGTAACAGGCGGCACGCCCACGCTCATCGACGACAACGCGAGCCCGTTCTTTTCGTATGATAATCCGCGCTGGGTGCGTTGTACGACGTGCGACTCCACGGATAGTCCAGCAGCCTCTCACAACGCCAGTACCAGCGACAGTACAACCGGGGACACGGTAACCCTATCGTTTACTGGCACGAGTGTAAAGCTCTATGGCGTGAAGAGCCCCGATGGAGGTATTGCCTCGATTACCATCGACAACAACAACACGCTTGATCCGGCTTATCCTGCTCCCCCCGACACAATCGACTTTTACGCGTCGGCAAGGACGGGTAACGCGCTCATGTGGTCCAGCCCCACGACGCTTTCCGCTGGTTCCCACGTTGTGACGATTAAGGTGACCGGCACAAAAAACGTCAATAGCACCGGCTACGCCGTTACGATCGACGGAGCAGGCATACGGAACTAACGCGTAGCGTCAAACATACGGGTTGCCCCGCGTCTTGGGACCGAGTAGGAGGAACAATGGTTATTCAGCAGATATATATACGCTGTCGCGACGATGCGCGACGTGGTCAAATGGTGGTCGTGTTCGCACTCAGTATTGCCGTCTTTGTCGGCGCTTTGGCGTTGGGCGTCGATCTGAGTCACGTCCGGACGGAAGCAGAGAACGCCCAGCGCGCGGCCAACGCCGCGGCGTTGGCCGGCGTCATTTTTATGCCGAACTACCAGAGCCAAGCCACGTACCGAGCTCAGGAGGAAGCGACAAAGAACGGCTTTACGGACGGACAAAACTCTACCAGCATCACCGTCAGCCCAGTTCCTCCGTACAGTTACCGGCTGCGCGTGACGATCTCGGAGCTCGTGCCCATTTTCTTTGGCCACCTGTTTGGGCTTGGCAATGTGAGGATCAGCCGGTCCGCGACTGCGGAGTACTTGCCGCCCCTGCAAATGGGCTCACCCGATTACGTCCTTGGTTTCCCGCGCTTTCCGTCGTACTTAACCTATGATGGTATCCTCGACAAGACCCGTTCCCCACAGAACTTTTACCTGTCGCAAAACGGTCCTTACACGTACAAGGAACAAGGCGATCCCTTCGATCCATTTTTTGAGTCGATCAGTGGCCAAGGTTATGGTAGCGGCATCAGCGGCCCCAACCCCTGCACGAGTTCGGCCACACCGCCGGATGCGACAGCGGCGCAAGACTGCCCGGATAAAACTAGCCTCGTTCTCAACAAGAATGCTGAAGGGGGTAAAAATTTCGCGGGCTATAAATATGTCATCAGCCTACCAACCGGTGTATCGACAGTCGTGGTCAAGCTGTTTGACCCGTTCAACAGCACCAACTATAACTACCTAGCGTACTGCTGGGACCGAGGCTTTAAGGGGGCTACATCACCGGTCGAAGGTTACATCGCGTGGTACAAAAACACCTATGGCGCAGCAGGCAGTGGTGATTCTTATTGCAGCAGCACTCACACTGCTGCCACCAAACAGGCGCTGTTCGACATCACCCCAACCGATACGTCCACATCGCATCGTTGCCTTCTTGGGGAACAAAACGGCGGATGTCGCAACGAACAAACAGACGAAGCCTTACTCACAAATTTTCTTAGTTCCGGTATAACGTCCCTGCCGGACACGAAACTGCAGTTTTCGCTGACAGGGCCAACACAGTCCCTACTCGATCCAACCCTTAGTACTAAGGATGGCGTGATTCTTCCATCGGATCTCCCACCGGCTTCACGCAATTGCCCAACCGAAAATTGTGTGGTTGCCAAGCCATTTGCCGCGGGTGACGATCCCGCGACAGGGTCATGCAACACCACCGCTTGCCCCGCCAGTTCGGTCGCTTTCAAGTTCGTCAACTACGCTATCTTGCATGGCTCGACTACCAGCCCCACATATTACGAACTGACGGTCAAGTCCGTTGTCAATAGTGACAATACCTACGGCGAGGGCAACAACGCGTACGGTATCGCTGTCTGTGGCGCGGGAGATCAAACTTATACCAACCCCTACAACCCCGGCGATGGTCCGCTATGGGCGTCGGGCAATTACGTCACGTCCGACCCGCTCAGCACAGATCCAACGACCTTCGATACATACCATGGGTGGAACCCTGCCGCCTGCGCCTCCCCCAATCCGTCCAGTTGCCCTACCAACCCCCGCTTGGCCGCTCCTGGGCAATGTGTCCAGATCTACGCACAGGGACATATGCCCCTCTACAACTACATTGGCGCGGGCTCTTCGATTATCCCGTTGGGTTATATCCCCCCGGACTATGCTGGCCGCACGATCGACGTTAAACTGTTCGACCCTGGCGATGTAGGTCAAAGCAGCGCAACGGCGTCCGCGACATTTGGGAATCTTGCCCCGACCGACAGTTCGGCCGGAACACGGGATGATGGAACCGCAGGTTCCGCCTTGATCAACACGATGGAAATCCTCACGCCGGCGGGAGACTTGCAGGATATTGCGCCCAACCACGTCGACGGCCACCTCAATAGCACGCAGCAGACTAGTCTCGGCTACGACGTCACGGCGGCGCCTGACTACGGTCCGTCTAACTATAAAACCGACAGCGGCGTCTATACCCATGAACTAGCGTCCCAACCGCTGTCGGTAGGTAACGGGACCCGCACCTACAACGGAAGTTTGGTGACAGAGAAAATAACCATACCAAATTCTTACCCCCAAATGGTGAGCGGCGGTCCGAACCCGGCGTTTGGCGCTTACTGGAAAGTGCTTTATCGGCTCGGTGGCGACTCGACCGACGTGACAGTGTGGTCGCTCAGCGTCGATGGCTCGGCTGTACACCTCGTTAATCCGTAAACAAGTTACTTCCGATGAGGCTTTGTTATAGAAGGGAGAAACGTAGTCCCCTACGAATGACTTGCTTGGATATAAATCGCGGCCCACTTGTATCGACTACTAACCCGAAAGGACTATGGCGTTGTTTACCTCAAGAATGAAGCGGCGTTTCTTGCTGTTCGCGTTGTGCGCTAACCTCGGCGTCGTCCAGCTATTACACACGGAAACGATCACCCAACCACTCCATGCCTCGGCGGCGAACGACAATGGTAATGGCAACAGTGGTGATGTCAAAATCAGTGAAACTACCCAACCTGCTAATGGAAATCAAGGCAACGAACCTCACGTCGGGTGCCAATTTTACGTGCTCGGCTTTAACATGGCAGCGAGCATGGGTAACATCACAGTCAGAGCGTGGGACCCGACGAGCAGTTCACGCGATATCGCTCTAACGGACACATATCCGAGTGCCGACACGAGCCTCCAGCCTGCGGATCGAGGTAATATTGGTTTTGTGAGCGGTCCGCATAGCCTGCCTGCCGGCCACTACAAGCTGTTTGTGACGGACAACAAGGGCAACGACATCGCCAAACAGAAGGTCTTCTGGGTCGACCAGTGCCCGACTGAACTACCGGTAACCAGTACCCCGATCCCGCCAACCGACACCCCCGTCCCACCGACCAGTACCCCGGTCCCGCCAACCGATACACCCATCCCTCCGACGAGCACCCCAACACCTGGGCTTCCTTCTTTAGGTAACACGTAGCCATTAAGATTGTGTCGACAATAGCTGCGACGTACGGCGGTGCTCTAGCTGTAGTACCGCCGTGCGTCGCAGTATTTTCACTACAGTACACTTTAAAGACAGTAACAACTCTTTGTCACAGGGCGAGCACGACCTTGCCGTCTCTGTGCCGGTGCACACTGCCTCATAGGCGTCGGCCGCGCGGTCGAATGAGTGGCGCGGTGATGGCCGGAGGACGGAGCGCGACACCTACGAAGCGATGGGCGAGTTGTTTCAGTATTGCGGCGCAGGTGTCGATATCGAGCGTGTCGATCTCGTACAGGTGTGGTTCATGTCAGTAGGCGTTGAGCAAAGTTGAACGAAATGCGCGGTCTGGGTGCGCCCGACGATTGTGATGGCGCTCACCTGACAGGCAGCAGCTTGACAGAGCGTAGCAGCGAATGGATCGTGAAAGGTCTCCCGGTGGTCGCCCCAACCAGCCGCACCCGCATGGGGGAGCGCGGGCCACGCCCATATAGACGTTTCAAGGCCCGTTCGCTGCCATGGTCTTTTAAGGCCAGGTCTCGGCTAGTGGCGTTGGCGGCTGCGGCGCTGGAAGGCGAAGTCTATGGCGACTCTCCTGATCTCACGTCGCTGCCGCTGCTCCGCTGCTTCGACGTCCTTGATGTAGAGGTTCTCCCCTCATACTGGACGGCTCTACGGACTTGACCTGGCTAAACGTAGCTATAGCCGATCGTCGATAATGCTGGTTATGTTGCCCCGGCGTCCGTCGATCACGGCGATAATCTCGATCGCATTACCTTTGACCTGATAGGCCACGATGTAGGGAGCGATGACCAGTTCGCGTGTTCCGCCGACGCGGCCAGCTCGTCCCGCGCCGAGTTGGCCGACGAGTTGGTCAATCTCTCTAAAGATGCGGTCCTTCACTCCGTCGGCCGCGGTTGGGTTGTCCTGTGCGATGTACTCGGTGATTGCTTCAATGTCGTTAAGGGCTGCACGAGCATAAATGATGGTCACTCGGCGGACTCGACGCTATACTGCTTTGAGCGTAAGGCGGCAACCTCCTCAGGCGTGGCGTACGCGATATTGCCGGCGTCAAGCTGGCGCTTGCGCTCCGCGATGAGGTCAACTTGCCATTTCTCCGTTTCGATGTACCGGCGCATCGCTTCAAAAGCATGATATTGTCGGTTCCGATCGGTCGATTTGGCGAGGGCGTCGAACTGGTCGCGCATACGCTCAGGGACGCGGACGCTAATAGTGGTCATGGGCTCGGCGGTCGTGGTCATAGGCCCTCCCTGGTGATAGCATGTATAAGGGATTCATCCGTATATAGAATATGATACGCTACAACGCATGACCAGGGAAAGTACCACTGTGTATAGGTTTTCTTACCGCTCCTGTCGAGGTCGGTTGCGGCGCAGGAAGGCGAGGTCTATAGCGGCCCGCCTGATCTCGTGTTGCTGCCGCTGCTCCGCGGCTTCTACGACGTCCTTGATGTAGAGGTTCTCCACGCCGACCTGTAGGGCGGCGGCCAGCGGCACCGCGATCAAGGCGCCTAATAGCCCGAACGCTTCCGCCCCGAACAACAGGGCCGCGACGACCAGGAACGGATGCAGGTGCACGGCGCGCCCGTAGACGAGCGGCACTAAGATGTGCGCCTCGACGTTGGTGATGATGAGGTACATGACGATGACCCAGACGATCGTGATAGGGCTGACGGTGGCCGCCACGAGGATCGCCAATAGCAGTCCGATGAAGCCGCCGACGAAGGGGATAATCTCGAGCAGGCCGGTGATGACCGCGATGCTGAACGCATAGGGCACATGCAGCAGGGTCAGCCCTACGCTAAAGGCGACGGCGTAGTAGATGACGATGATGATCTGCCCGATGGCCCAGTGGCCCATGCGCTCGCCCATCTGCGAGAGGATCGACGCCGCGCGCTGGCGATAGGCCGGCGGCGCGAGCACGCCGACGATATCGGCCGTGAACGTCCGGCGCACGGTCAGGAAGAAGGCCATGACCAGGATTGAGAGTAGGAAGACGACGTTCTGGCCCACGGAGAACACGAGGCCAAAGGCTGTGCTCGCGACACTGGTCGCCGCCGACCCGCGCGCACTGCCCGTGAGCAGACTCTGAATACTGAAGCCGTGCGAACTGCCGCCACTACTGCCGGGGATGGTGACGCCGAACTGCTTTAGCGGTCCGGCGATGCGCTGGATGTCTGAGGGCAAGGTGTTCGCCAGACGTTGCGTTTCGCCCGTGAAGAGCGGTAGCGCGAGGCGAGCTACGAAGCCCACTACACCCAGGATGACGAGATAGGCCAGCAGGATGCTTACGCCACGGTTGATGTGTAACCGTTCTAAGGCGTTCACCACCGGGCTGAGGAACGTAGACAGCAGCACGGCCAGGAAGATGACGAGCAGGATCGAGATGTACTGTGTGAAGAATAGGCCAATGAGCGGGAGGACCCAGAACACCGCGCAGAAGGTGACGATGGTGGACGGCGCGATACGCAGGCGTGGGGCCTCCCCGGCGTCGCGTGCGCGCGGCTCACGCGATGTGGTGCCGGGGGTGTCCTGGCTTGGGACGGCCTGTGACGGTTGTTGATCGGGGACGATGTGTGATGATTGCTGAACGGAGACGATTGGGGGTGATTGCATGTTATCTATACTAACTCACTGGGTGGTAGGCGCGCTCACTGTACATGATGATGCGCGCGTTGGGGTGGCTGCGATAGGACAGTCATGCGCACGATATGTGCCAGCCCCCGCCTCTTTGTCGCATCGCGCCCCCGTCTTCTCCTCGCCCCCCCAAATGACTCTTCTCTTCTCGCCCCCCCCGCCCATGGCTAACTGGCCCCTCGGCTGCGGCCGACGGTCCAGCGCGCCTCCGGGGGAGCCTGGGGAGAGGCCTCCCCCCAGACCCCCGCCAAACACACATCGCGGAAGTCACGGGACC
>JAABUJ010006397.1_pt1 | contig 11414 bp, 11 predicted proteins | sample 5559131 | NCBI WGS metagenome assembly JAABUJ01 (sample SAMN10711875, study PRJNA513366) | rock metagenome | isolation source: Antarctica rocks | place: Antarctica: Victoria Land, Mt New Zealand nord | collected 2016-01-07 | reverse complement strand
TTCCAGAATCATCCACTCGGCATCGGACAGGTCGGTAGGATAGAGGCGGGGAGGCGAGACCATGTGAGGACTCCTGGTAGGTAGTACCTGTAGACTCGCATCTCGCCTCCTTTTCAGACAGCTTCTACTACTTATCGTGTGGATAACAGGAGGTCATCACCGTGAAAAGGTTTGCAGTTGGTGCAGCAATTATACTGACTATTAATCTGGTGGCCATGTTTGTCATCCGTCAATCGCCTTACCGCGTCTCAGCCACTCAATCGCAAGCACAGACGATACCGACACCCGGTTTGGCCACGAATCCCTCCCTATCGCAGATTGCTCATCAAGAACCCGTCGTGCTCTTCCTCCCACCTGATTGTACCTATAAAGCGCTGGGATCGCAGTTGACGGGCAAGGCTCAGCCCGAAACCGCTACCCTTCCCGCAGCACCTGTTGGTTTCGATCAGTCTGTGGGCGTTGCCTATCCGCCGTGCTCGGTACCCTTGACCCCAGTCCCGCAGGCGCAACCCGATGCTTCGTCGGTAGGTATTAGTTTCCATATCGTCAGCGTGACCCGATATATGGGTAGTGCAGGGACCCTGTACGTGACGCTGATGCAGCCTTCGCCTACCGCCTTGAGCCGGGGCTTGAATCTTGGCAATGATGTGGTCGGTGCCCGTCCGGATGGCACTTCAATCTACGCGTTAAATGGTGCAGGATCGTCTCCATCGGGGACCGTTCACTGGCTACAGAATGGTATCGTCGTCAGCGTCGCTGGGGATGTATCCATCAGCAAACTGCTGTCTCTCGCGGCTGGAGTCCAGGTGAAGTAGCTCAACCGCCGGTCTTCGTGGAATAAGAGTCGGACCCTGCTCAGCGAGGCGCCAAGGATTGCCCGCTGAGCAGGGTCCGGCACGTTCGCGACCGTTTCCGCTCTGGAGGCATGCGCGGGATTGACTGCCTTTTCCGAAGATGGCTACAATACGTGGCTTGTCCCAGTCCAAGACCGGCGGACGAAGCCTTGTCGGGGCGTAGCGCAGCTTGGTAGCGCGCAGCGTTCGGGACGCTGAGGTCGGAGGTTCAAATCCTCTCGCCCCGACCATTTTTTCTCCACGGCAATTCGTCTACTCACGACGGGCAGTGCACTAGCCCGCTCATGGGCGGAAGCCAGACGGTATTCGCCCGGGTCTCGGCCCGGCGGTAGTGCGCGTTCAGGTAGGCGACCAGACCGGCGGGATAGCCACTGCTCGCGCCGTAACTCAGCACCATCGCTTGAGCGTGCGGCAGGCGCTGCTCCAGGTATTTCGCGTCCACCAGCACGCCGACGTTCCAGAAGTAATGGGCGACCGCTTGTCGATTGGCCAGGTAGGGGTATTCATCGCGGTCGGCCAGAATGGGGGCGTTGGCCTGAGTGGTGCAGTCGAGCAGGCGGATGGTGGGCCGGATGTCGGACAGCCGAGCCGCGGTCACGAACAGGGGACTCTGGCCGCCCAGATCGATGATGAGCGCCCAGCCCAGCATTACACTGCCGATCAAGGCGATCAGGGGCGGCTTCGGCACCCGCGTGAAGTACAACGCCGCGGGAGTGCCCAACAGGGCGGCAAAGGGAACCACCGGCACGAAGTAGTGGTAGTACACCTGCGACGTGAAGACGAACAGACCGCCCAGTGCAAAGCCGGCGGCTACCCAGAGCGGCGGGCGGCGACGGAGCGCCACCAGCGCCAGCGGGTTCACCGCCAGCCAGAAGAGCGCCATGGTCTCGATTCGTGTGCCGAAGTTCATGGACCAGCGCGTGCGCTGATACTGAATGGTCTGATTCCACAGCGCGTGGAGCTCAGCGTGATACGGCAGGAAGAGCGCGGCGCCGGCCAGAGCCAGGCCCATCGCCATGCCGGCGGTCCGGCGGGGAGCTACCAGGATATAAACGGGCAGGAAGTAGACCGCCGGATACTTGACCCAGAGCGCCACGGCCAGGCAGGCGCCGGCCAGGACAGCGGATTTTTGAGAGCGGCTGGTGAGCAGCAGCACCAGCCCCCCCATTCCCAGGGCAGTGATGAGTGAATCCTGACCGACCCGCACGGCGGCAATCAGCGCCAGTGGGTTCAGGGCATAGAGCAATCCCGCGGCCAGGCCGCCACGTGAGCCGTACAACCGCCGGCCCAGATACCAGACCAGGCCTGCGGTGGCGCTATCAATCACTAGCATCATGCCGCGCGCCAGCGGCCACCATAGGGCGGTCAGCGGCTCGACCGCGCGAAGCAACACCAACATCCCGGGCGGGTGAAAGAACATGAAGTCGCGATACGGTACTGCGCCATGAGCGTAATCGCGCCCACTCAGCAGCAATACGAATTCGTCGTAGTCGTAGGTGTTCGCGGTCAGCAGCGCGAACCCCACGCGAAGCAGCAGAGCCGTCGCCAGCACCATGAGCAACTGACGGAGACCAGGCGAGGGTTGAGGCAGCGCTGCACTTTCGGGGCGCTTAACGACCACCACGCTCATTGCGGCGCCGTGCTCTCGCGGGTACAATGGCACGCTGACGCGGCGGCCGATCTGCCTCGCTGCCCTGTATCGTCAAGTTTCATGGAAAAAGAGGATTCTCCTCCGGTGATTAGCACGTACCGGCGATTTGTGCCGTATATCCTCGCCGTGTACATCGTAGCCGTGGCAGCGGTCATGCTGTATTTCAATATGCGGCTCACCATCGAGTGGGTGGCGATTATTCTTCTGGGTGCCGCCGTGCTTTCCGGGCGGGCGCTGCTCTTTGTGCGGGACTGGGGAGTGTTCATCGCCGTGCTCATGGCCTGGCAGCTCACCTCCCCCCTGGCCACTCGTTTTAGCTTTCCCTGGCACCTGCAAGAGTTGATCAACGCCGACAAGCTGCTCTTCTTCGGTCGGGTCCCGCCGCTCTGGTTGCAGCAGCACCTCTATCATCCGGGCGTGCTGGAGCCGTGGGATGTGTTTGCCGCGACGATGTACATGCTGCACTTCCTGACGCCTCTGGCCGCCGGCTTCCTGCTCTGGATGACTAACCGGAAGCTCTTCCAGAAGTACGCCCTGACCTTCGTCCTGGTCGCGGTGGCCGGATTCATCACCTACATCCTGTATCCGGCCGTGCCGCCGTGGCTGGCTGCCAAGCACCTGGTGGCGTCCGGTCAGCAGTACATCGTTCCGTATGCGCAACTGCACGGCAGGTGGGTGGAGGATGTTCAGAGCTGTCGAATCTACTTGCCCGGCCCGTGGGCCGAGGATATGCAGAGCGGCCACGTATACCTGCCCGGGGTACAGAACTTGTTCGCCACGATCATGAGTGGCTGGTATAACCCCTACAACGGCACGATCTTTTTCGGCGGGCTACACTCCTTCAAGTACGACAACGTCGCCGCCATTCCGTCCGAACACGCTATGTACCCGATGCTCTGGCTGCTCTTCCTGCGCCGCCAATTCGGGAGATGGGCCTATCTCGGCCTGTTCTACATCGCGGGCCTGCTGTTTTCAATCACCTATCTGGGGCAGCACTACATGATCGACGCCGTCGTCGGCTTCGCCTACGCCGGCACTGGCTACGCGCTCGTGATGCACGGCTTCCCGGCTATGATCCGGCTGCGAAACCGGCAACGACAGCGCACCCCGGCTGCGCGGCCAATTCCGCGGGCCGAACTAGCCGAACTAGAAGAAGCCTAGTTTCATGCACTCTCGACCCACGGGCGCCGGGCGCGGGTCGGTGATTCGCGTCTTTTTCCTGGCCTTTGTGGTCTATGCCTACTTCATGCCTCGCTGGGCGGACTGGAATATCGACTCGCGCCTCGATCTGACCCATGCCATGGTCGATCGACATACGCTCCGGATTGATGCATTTAACCAGAATACCTGGGACAAGGCGATATTCCAGGGCCACTTCTACAGCGACAAGGCGCCTGGCACGGCATTGCTGGGTGCGGGAGTGTATGGGCTCTTCGTGCTGGCCCGCGCCGCGCCGCTGACCGGGCAGGCGATCCGAGCGGTGGAGCGGTCCAGCGCCTGGGAGCCGGCGATCCGGCTGGGCCGGACCAGCACGCAGGGCGCGCCGGCGGCGCATGGCACGTCGCTGGCGGGGTGCCAGCGGACGGGAGGCGCCGGCAACGTGCAGTACATTCCATGGGGCAACCGGCTGGTGCCGCCCTTCCGCGACTGGGCACTGTCCAAGTACGTCGTATCCGTGGGCGCCGTGTCCTTCTTTTCGGCGCTCTTTGTCGCGTTTTTCTTTTGGTTTCTCAGCCTGTTCGCGGTGTCGCGGACGGCGCGCTGGCTATTGACGCTGCTATACGCCTTCGCAACCGTGGCTCTGCCCTATTCGACGGTGTTCTACTCGCACCAGCTGGTTGCCGGCGCCCTGTTCACCGCTTTTGCACTCCTCTACCTGGTCTCTCGCCGGATGGTGCGTTCCTGGGCGGTTCCGGCAGCCGGGTTTCTGCTTGGCTTCGCCTTTTTTACCGAGTACACAGTGGCTCTCGCTATTGTCGTGATCGGCCTCTACGGCCTGTGGGCGATGCGCGGAAGAATACGCCGCATCGCGAGCATGACGGTGGCCGGAGCCGTGCCGGTCGCGGGTCTCTTTGCCTACAACTACGCCTGCTTCGGTAATCCATTGGACACCGGGTACTCACACGACTACTGCTGGTCGTCGGCTCAGGGCGCGGGCTTTGCCGGCTTCACCTACCCTCATCTGGGACCGCTGTTTGATCTCACCATCGGGCCCTTCCGAGGACTGTTTTTCGCCTCCCCCTTCTTGCTACTGGCCATACCGGGGCTGCTCTTCATGCGCAAGAGGGCGTTGGGTCCGGAAGCCGCGGTCTGTGCAGTCACGGTGGTCCTCTTCATTCTGGCCATTAGCGCTTATTGGGGATGGAATGGAGGCAAAGTCGATGGACCACGTTATCTGGTTCCCATCGTGCCGTTTTGCGCCTTTCCGATCCTGTTCGCGGTAGACCGGATGCTTGGCTGGACGGTCGGAATGGTAGCCGTTGCCGTGTTGGGGGGTTGGTCCATCTTTGCCTGCTGGAGCGAATTGCTGGGAGGAGAACTCTTCCCCGTCGCCTGGCACCGCAATCCCCTCTTTCAAGATTCACTGCCGGAGCTAGCCGGCAATCAAATTGCCCCCAACGCAGGTCTCTTTCTCGGCTTGCAGGGCTGGCAGACGCTCTTGCCGCTGGCGGCACTGGTGATCCTGGTGCTGGTGGTGGGGCAGCCCAGCGGGTTGGGTGGCCGGCTGAGGGGCCCCAGCCTGGTCCGACGAGAGCGGCTTGCCGCCCAGAAGTGACCAAACGCCAGTAGCCTGGCTGCCATGAGAAACGCCAGTCGTGTCGCTCCCATGACAGCCTTGGTGGGCGTCACCGCCGTGTGGGGGTGGACCTTCCTGGTAGTGCGGGATGCGGTTGGCCACTATCCGGTCCCGGCCTTCCTGGCCTTACGCTTTGGCATTGCGTCGCTCTGCCTGCTTCCTCTGCTGCGGCGAGGCGGGGGAGGAGGTCTCGCCGCTGGCATGGCGCCTGGCGTGGTGCTGGCCCTGGCCTATCTGTTCCAGACGCTCGGTCTGCAGCATACCACGGCGTCGAAAGCGGGATTGCTCACTGGCTTGTTCGTGATCATGACGCCTCTCCTGGAACTGGCGCTCTACCGACGCCGGCCCGGCGTGCTCACGGTGGGAGCGGTAACGGTGGCGCTGGTCGGTACGGCGCTGGTGGCCGGGCCGGGCGCGCTGCACCGCGCGGGCGGCGAGGCGCTCGGCGACGCCCTGGAAGTGCTCACCGCCCTGCTGGTATCGCTGCATATGATTGTGCTGGGACGCGTGGCACGAGGCCGGTCAGCCCCGTCGTTGGCGGTAAGCCAGATGTCGACGGCCTGTCTGTTGTTCGTGGTCTCAGCCGTTCCCGGCGGTGGCATTCCCATGCCCTCGCTGACCGTCTGGATCACACTCTTCATCACCGGCGCGCTGGCCAGTGCACTTGCGTTTCTGGTTCAGACCTACGTGCAACAACGCATATCGCCAACGCGCACCGCGCTGATTCTGGTCATGGAACCGGCCTTGGCCCTCCTCTTCGGTGTGCTGCTCGCCGCCGACCGCTTCACCAGGTGGCAGGCCCTGGGCGCCACGCTGATACTTGTCGCGCTGCTGGTACACGAAGGAGCGCCGCTGTTTAGCGCGGCCCGGCCCCAATCGGCTGGGTCTTAGCCAGCCCAATCCGACGCGGATACCCGTTCGGCGTAGCTCCCTGCTTGGTCAAAAGCACAATTTTGCGGTCGTCGCCCAGACCGAGGTGGCTAGAAACAGGGTGAATTGCCGGGTCTCGGACCCGCAGCGCCCTCATGGCCGCCTGCCCTTGGGCCATCTCGCCGCGCAGATCTCCGCTCTTGGGAAAGATCAGCGTGCCGCCCGGGCCCACCAGCGGCGCGCATAACTCAATCAGCGTTGCGAGCGGCGCCACAGCCCGTGCCACGCAAAGATCTGCACGGTCGCGCCACGTAGCCGACCTGCCGACCTCCTCAGCCCGCTGATCCAACACCGTGACGCCGTCCAGTCCGAGTTGCTGCGCGACATAACGAACGAAACGCGCCTTTTTGCCGGTCGAATCGATCAGTGCGACCTGCCAGTGGGGGAACAGGATATGAAGCGGTAGACCTGGGATGCCGGCGCCGGTACCGACATCAACCAGTCGCACGGGATGAGGCGCGGGCTTCAGAATGCGCGGCGGGAGGAACGGCACGATCGACAGAGAGTCGAGGAACAGCGTCCGCATGATGCCGGCCGGATCGCGCACCGCCGTCAGATTGAATTGCGCGTTGGCTTCCAACAGGAGATTGCAGTAGGCGAGGAAACGCTCCTGGGCCGGCGGGTCGATAGTCAGACCGAGTTGGTGCGCCCCCTGCAACAGCTCCGGCAGTGCGGCTGCGCACGCTTGAACTGGCTCGGTCACGCCGGCATGGGATCGGCCTGATCGGCTGGCGCCATGATTGAACCGGGCGCCTGCCGCACGAACAGGGCAATGCAGGCGCCGACCAACGCCATGGCGGGCACCATGAAGATCGTGGTCTGCACGCCGATGTGGTCGGAGACCGTGGTGAGAATGGCGGTGAAGATACCGGAGAGACCAAAGGCAAAGCCGAGCGTCAAGCCGGAGGCCACCCCGGTATTGCCCGGCAAAAGTTCTTGCCCTTGCACCACCGTAACCGAGTTCGAGGCCAGCAATGCCGCGCCCCCTACCGCGACCAGAGGCCATACCCACCATCCGTCGGCCAGCAGGGCCAGGTACAGGAGCGGAACGGAGGCCAGGAGGGAGGACACCACCACGATCTTTCGTCCGTGCCGGTCGGAGAGATTCCCGCCGGCTAGCCCGCCCAACGCCCCCGCCACCGATAACACAAAGGCGATGTAGGAGCCGAGCTGCGGAGGCAATCCTCGCGCGTGATAGTAGAGCGGCAGGAAGATGATCAGCGCATACTGCACCGCGCTACGGATGGCGATGACGGCGACGATCAAGCTGAGCGCTCCCCAGGAGCCGTGCGCAGCGGCTCGAATGCTGGGACGCGTGGTGCTCACGGCGGATTGACGGGTCCGTGGCGCATAGCGCGCCACCAGCAGGGCAACTGGGATGCCGGGAAGAATAAGCATCAGGCTCCAGTGCAGACCGGCCAGGGCGATCAGTGCGGCTGCCAGAGGACCAAAAGCAAAGCCGAGATTGCCCCCCATCGAGAAGATCGCCATGGCACGACCTTTGTACCCCGCGCTCAGTCGGTCGACCATAGACGCCGCCTGAGGATGGAAAGCCGCGGTGCCGAGTCCGCCCACCAGGGCCAGTGCCAGGACCGCGCCGCCGTTCGGCGCCCATCCCACCAGGGACGCCGCTGCACCGATCCAGAGGGGGCCGAGAACCACCAGGAAGCGCCGCCCGCTCTGGTCGCTCATCAGTCCCAGAAACGGTTGCGGTATCGAGGACCCAATCAGGTAGAGCAGGAGGACCAGACCGGCAAATGTCGCCGTGATTCGTCCCTCCAAGACCAGATACGGCATCAGTGCGGTGAGGGCATTCCCGTACATGTCGTTGGCGAGGTGCCCCACGCTGAGGACGCCGACCCGAAAATAATCAAGAGTGATGCCGGCTCGGCCTGGGGCTGAGCGCTGAATTGCGGCCACGTGTGCGTCTCCCGGGTGCTGTACGTCCGTCGATTTTACCCGTTCCGCATTCCGGTGAGGCAGCACTCCTCTTATCGCGTTCTCGTCTCACACGCTTCGACCGGTGACACCTTCGCGGCGCTCTGAAAGCGGTCAGGGAGATCCGTTTCAATTGACGGAATATGTATTAGGCGTAGTGTGTGATGATATGCCCGATCGCTCGGGACAAGGTGGTGTCAGAGAAGTTCCGCGTGCTCGTGTACGCGGTCGATGCATTCATCGAGGCTCGGAGCGTCGCCGACAACCAGCCGCAATGCTGTCTCGTACGACGGCCGCACAATCGCCATGGCGGAGTGGTCCGGCTCGAACGCTGGGCTTTCTGCGAAGCCGCCAGCGGGCCGGGGCACGTACGGAAAGCTGGCCTTTCGGCTCAGGGCGTCCGCCTCCTTGGTGAGTCGAAGGGCGGCGCCCGGCTTGCGCAGCGTCTCCAAGGTCGTCTCGTCGCCGAGCAGGGCGTGGATGTCGTAGTAGTGGCGCCCAATCTGGTGAAGTCGTCGTCCCGTATCGATGTCTGGATGCCGGGACACGACCTGGTGGACGTGCGCGATCTTCTCCAAGAGCGTGCGCTCCCGACGCAGCACCGGCATGGCGATCGACTTGAGGTCCGGCGACGTGAATTCGGGATCAAGTTCGTGCGCGTTCGCGGCGACGAACGGCTCAATGGAGGCGGTCTCCCAGTGGAGATCGCCTGGGTCACGAATGGCCATCTCCAGCAGCACGCCTTGACTGATGAGAGAAGGGCGGGCGCCCGGAAGCGGCAGCACCTCATTGAAGCGGTAGCGCACGTTGCGGTAGACGCCCCGTTTGGCCTGGGTATCCTCCAGGCTCCATGTGCCCTGACCCGTGCCTTCCAGTAACCCCATTGCAGCGGCGACGTGCGCGGCTACCTGCTTGAGCGAGCGATCCCGCGCATTTGTGGACAGTGGTTCGTCGGGAAGCACCAGGCTGATGTCGACGTCCTCGCTGAAGCGCCGCGTGAGGAGCCAGCCCTTGGAGAGGCTGGTGCCTCCCTTCAGGACGGGGGTCATGCTGGTTATTGGCGCCGACAGGGAGCGAATGACCGCGACCACCCAGTAGTCCTTCTCGATGAAGCGTGCATCGATCCCGAGCCGATTGCTTGTTTGGGCAATGAGGGCCTCGAGATCACTGGGATCAAGGCGATCCGGCTGCCTCATAGACTACCGGGATGCGACGGTAGCCGAGGACGGTGCACGAGCGAGGAGCACGCACAGGCGCTCACGCACAGTTCTCGGCTCGTGCTCCGCTGCCTCGATGACAAGTTCCAGGTCGATGGCTTTCTCGCGGGCCAGCGTCTGGATCCTCGTGGCGAACTCGTTCTCGCTCACCTCGACGCTGTACGGCCAGGCGCGAACGACTTCGAGGAGCGATACCTCGGTCGGTCGCAGATGGCGGCGGTGCAGGTTGCGGCGGGAATGGAAGGTGACGCCCTCGACTCCCGAGGGCGGCGGACCGACGACTGCGAGCTCCACCCTGGGTGGGACCTGCGTCGAGAGACCGAGGGCATGGCTCGCCGACACACCCGAATAGCCGACACCCCGGTCACCGGCCACTTCGAAGGCCACGGCGACGGGATCCGGGCGGGTGCTCCCGAAGCGCGACGTCCGGCCCTTCCAATACAGCCCCTTGTGGGCGCGCTGGACGATCCCCCTCTGTGCAAGGCGCGACAGCTCGCTCTCGACGGCACGCCGCGACCCGGGCATCTGCGAGGCGTGGAAGAAGGTGCCCGGAGCAGCCTTCTCGATGGTCGTGCGGATCGTCCCTGCGGTACTCATTGCGAGGTAATTGTATCAAAAACCTCGCAGCATTGCATCCTCTCGGCAGACCTCACGCCTCGAATAGGGCCGAAATCCCACAGTCGACTCACCGACTCGCTGCGCCGGTACCTAGCATTCCGTGCTCGAAGCACCACAGCACCACACAGCGCTCTTGAAACTTAACGAACCGTGGACTGTAGTTATCTCAATCAAACATCGGGAGAAGGAGAGGGGACGATGACGCGGCAGGGATTGGGCATCAACCAAGCGCTGGGGAGAGCATTCCTAGTTGGCGCGGGTCTCGCGGCCCTTCTGGTGGTAGGAGGGTCGCCAGTCGGGGCGCCTCGCGCCTATGCCGGCGCCGGCTAGTACGCCTGAGGAGGTGTTCAGACAGGAAAGTGAGAGTCTTTCTGCGCCGGCCACGTTCCCGGCGGTACCCGACGGCAACTGCGTCATCGTGAGATGGGGTGGAGAGCAGCCGAAGGGGAACGATCAGTCCGTAGGATGACGAACCGGGTACCCCCTGGGTGTCGGCTTGATGGAGCGGCGAGCCTGCTAGCTACTGGCGAAGCCCAAGCCGGCATGAAAGCCGGAAATACAGCGTGCTGACGAGCGAGCGTGTGCCAAGGGAGCGACTGTGGGTCCATCGGGTGGGTGGAGACGGAATGATCGTAATGGCTGAACACAAGAATCAGGGAGACCTCGGAGCGGTGGTGACGGTCCGAGGAGTCAGAGCGTCCATAGGAGCGATGAGGCCCGGTAATGCGGGCGGAGCAAAGGGACGCAGGAAGGTTGATGCGTGACGACCAGCGAGCAGGACAGGAGCGGATCGAGAGTGCCAACAGTGGCTACACACGACGCAGAGATCGAGCAACGCCGGGAACGGTGGAGCTGGGTGGAACCTGCTATCTGGACAACACGCATGATATCCGCCCTGGAAACAGGGGCGAAAGGAGGCAAGTGGTTCAGTCTGATGGACAAGGTGTCTGCCGAGCGCACGCTGGCAGCAGCCTGGGACCGCGTGAAACGGAACCGGGGAGCGGCAGGCGTGGATCGGCAGAGCATCAGCGCGTTTGAGGCGCAGGCCGAGCGGTATCTGGGTGAACTCGCCGCGGCACTGCGGAACGGGACGTATCGCCCGCAGCCGGTACGCCGGGTGTGGATCGACAAGCCGGGACGCAGCGAGCAGCGGCCACTGGGAATACCGACCGTGAAGGATCGGGTGGTGCAAACCGCCCTCAAGCTCGTCTTGGAACCGATCTTCGAGACCAGCTTTGCCGAGCAGAGTTACGGGTTCCGACCGGGACGCGGCTGCAACGATGCGTTGCGGCGGGTTGAGACACTGCTGCAGAGCGACTACGTCTGGGTGGTTGACGCGGATATCCAGCACTATTTTGACGCGATTCCCCGAGAACGGCTGATGACCGCAGTCGAGTCCCGGATTGCGG
>JAABUJ010006393.1_pt1 | contig 11417 bp, 14 predicted proteins | sample 5559131 | NCBI WGS metagenome assembly JAABUJ01 (sample SAMN10711875, study PRJNA513366) | rock metagenome | isolation source: Antarctica rocks | place: Antarctica: Victoria Land, Mt New Zealand nord | collected 2016-01-07 | reverse complement strand
ATCTTGCCCAGCTGCTCTTGCCCGACGACATCGGTCAGGTACCACTGGATCGCATCGCGTGCGATAGACGATTGGCTGTGCTCCATGGCATGGGCGACAGACTCCAGCTGCTCCTTTATGTCAAGTGATAAACGCACAGTCAGATTGGTTGTTGGTCCAAGCATGAACTGTCCTCCTTTGGCATTTAGTGTCGATCCACTACTCCCACGTTCTCGTGACACAAGCGATAAATGTGCGCGGCTATGTCCATCGCGGACCCATCGACGTTATCTATGCGATGGCCTAATTGATCCAGATGACACTCGATGGAGCGGTAGCAGTCCACGACGCGTTGACCCAAGTTTTCGCGGTCCGGGCGCGTCTGTTCCCGCTCCATGACGATATGTAAGGGCGCCCAAAGCGTGAAGAGATGTACCGGCACAGGGGGACGGAAAGAATCGAGGAAGTAGTCTACGTTACTCGGCCGCTCGAAGACGTACTCGAAGACGACAAGATCATAGCCTGCCTCAATAAAATTGGCGGCGACTACCGCCCCGTTCCGGTAACCGAGTCCTCCCGCCACCATTCCGTCAACGCGCGACACGACGAAATGTTTCAGGCAGTCGCCGTGTATACATGATCCGTTGGGGGCCAGCGACGCCAAAGCCCGGCCGACTGTCGTCTTGCCAACGCCGGCTGGACCATTAAGCAGTATAATCCGCGCGCTCATGACCTCTCGCTCTCCGGTTGCTACCCATCGTATGCCTCATCTTACCTTGGCCGCAGTAGCGTCGCCAGGATGCGCGCGATGTTCCAGGCGTCGTCCCCCGCCCGGTGATGCGTGCCCTCTAACGGGAGGTGGAGTAATTCCAGCGCCCCATCCATGCCGACCTCGCGCGGCAGGGCGTGGACGAGCGCGAAGAGTGTCTTGACGTTGAGGTGGCCGGGACCGAAGGGGTAGGGGACGCCGAACGCCGCGCACTGGCGCTCGAACTGCCGCCGGTCGTAGTCGCCGTAGCTCGCCCACACGCGGTCTCTCGTGCCATAGGCGCGTTGTAGGTGGGCGCACGTCTCCGCGAAGGGGACGCCCGCGTCGACCTGCTCCTGGGTCAGCGTCGTAAGGCTGGTACAGAACGGGCTGACGCGGGAGCGCGCCGGCCTAACGAGGATGTCCTCGCGCCCAGCGCGTTGCGCCGACGCGACGTCGAGCGTACAGACACCGATCTCGATGATCTCGCTCTCCTCGCCGTCCGGCGGCGCGCCCTCCCAGCACGTCGACTCGACGTCGATCACGACAATCCGGTCCAGCTTTCGAGCCAATGCGTCTATTCTCCACGCTACGCCGTTACAATGTCAAGCCACGTCTGATTAAAGCGTGCAGCCTCGACACGGGTGACTACGCGCATGGCATACCCAGTAGGGTCGACCCGCTCATGGAGCCAGCCGTCGCGCATTTCTAGGACGAGGTGGACTTCCTCGACGGAGGCCCCATCCCAGCCGAGGGCGACGGCGCAAGCCAGCGGGTCGTGCAGGACGTTGATCGTGTCGTCCGGCAAGCCGGCGCAGGAGCGCCCGTAGCGGTCTTCGACTTTCCAGTCCTCAGCAATCGCCAAGGACTGGCGCGCCAGGAGCGCGCCGAGCGGTCCGGAGGCGCGCAACGCAGGGATGTGGCCGCGCCGTAGCGCCGTCTGTACAGTCACTTCGATGGGCACGAGGGTCGGGGACGAGCGCATGAACACATCGCGCGCGGAGGCGACATCGAACTGGACGTTGGCGTCCATATTGACGCCCCAGGCGGGGAAGCCATCAGGGATCGGGTGGATGTGGCCGCCTATCACGTAGAGGTCGGCGCGTCGCAGCAGGCCGGGGTAGGTATCATCGAGCAGGGCCAGGTTCGTGTAGGGCCCGGTGGCGACGATGCGCGCTCCGACTTCGATGCTGCGCTTGAGCAGCACGAGGGCGTCGGCGACCGGCGTCGGGGCGCGCGGGACCGGCTCGGGCCAGTATCTATCCTCACGAGGGAAGAGATCGGGGATGGGGTGGCGATATGGCCCATGGGCGGCGTCGGCCCCTGCCGCGACGGGGATGTCAGTCCGTCCGGCCAACGCGAGAGCATAGCGCGCATACCCGGCGCGCCGCCCTCCGTCTTCGGCCACGGTAGTGATGCCCGTAACCTCGGCGTCAGGCCACCGCAGGAGCATCGCCAGCGCGCATAGGTCGTCGATATCGCCGCCGATGTCGGTGTCTAAATGGATTTTTGTCATGGATGCCGTTTCCACAAAACAAATACTGCTATATCCAGGATAATCGCCGCGCCTCAGTCATCCCAGCCTTGCGGCGGCACGGGCGCTAGGCCATAGATAGGATGGACTCCTGCGGCCATTTCATCTTCGTCGCGTCCATCGCTATAGTCGACGGGTTCATCCATCGTCACAATGCCGGCTAGGGACTCGATGGCGGATGATGGGTGTGCATCCTCCGTCTTCACCTCAACCTCAGCCACGACAGTCTGTGGCTGTGGGATCGGCAGGCCATCCTCGCGCATCCCTTCGAGGTGAAACTCGATAGCCTCGCGTATGTTGCGTGCGGTTTCCTCCACGGTAGCCCCGGTTGTGATGCAGCCGGGTAGATCCGGTACATACGCGGAGTAGTTATTGGCTGCTCGCTCAATAATGGCAATATATCTCACGTCATTCTCCCCCACAGTACGGCCCCATGTAATCTTGGGCCCCAAGGCGTCACGCGCCCCGTCATTCTACTGGGAGCGCCGGCATCCTGCCGGCATTGGTTGCCGTTAACGCGCTCGATGGCGCCGCCACACCCGCCAACGACCGTTTGCCGGCTGGAAGCCGGCGCTCCCAGTAGACCACGGCATCAATTGAAGACAGCCTGACATCCGCTGCCCGCCGCGTTCTATACGTAGCCTCACTCCAACAGTGCCTGCTCTAACAGTTGCCGCGCCACGGTGGGGTCGGCCTGCCCCTTGGTGCGGCCCATGACCTGGCCGAACAGCGCCTGCAGCGCGGCCGCCTTGCCGGCTTTGTAGTCGGCCACGGCTTTGGCGTTGCCGTCGACGACCGCGCGTACGACCGGTTCCAGCTGTGTGGGGTCGCTGATCTTGGCGTAGCCCTTCTCCTTGACGATGGCGTCGGGACTCTGACCGCTCGCGAACGTTTCTTCCATCACCGCCTTGGCCGTCTTGCTGTTGAGCGTGCCGTCGCGGAACAGGCGCGCCACGGCGGCGAGGTTGCCCGGCGTCAGCTTGCTGCTCGTGATATCCAGGCCACCGGAGTTGTTGAGCAGGAAGTTGGCGACGTCGCGCGCGGCGCCCTCCGGCGCGGCGGCCACGGCCGCCTCATAGAAGTCGGCCAACTCTTTCGAGGTCGTGAGCACGGCGGCGTCGGGCTCGGGCAGGCCGTATTGCGTCACGAAGCGGGCGCGGCGCGCGGGGGCCAGTTCGGGCAGCGTTGCCCTCACGTCGTCGACGTACGCGCGCGCGAGTTCCAGCGGCGGCAGGTCGGGCTCGGGGAAGTAGCGGTAGTCGTGGGCGAACTCCTTGGAACGCTGCTCCACCGTCACGCCCCTGGCCTCGTTCCAGCCGCGCGTCTCCTGCACGATCGTCCCGCCGGCGTTCAAGACCTCGCTCTGGCGCACGATCTCGTAGGCCAGCGCGTCGCGCACCGAGCGGAAGCTATTCATGTTCTTGATCTCGACCTTCGTGCCGAACGTCGCGCTGCCCTTGGGCCGGACCGACACATTGGCGTCGCAACGCAGCGAGCCCTTCTCCAGGTCGCCGTCGTTGACGCCGAGGTACTGCAGCACCGTGCGCAGCGCCTGGAAGTAGGCGCGCGCCTCCTCGGGCGAGCGCAGGTCGGGCTCGCCGACGATCTCGATCAGCGGCACGCCGGAGCGGTTGAGGTCGATCAGGCTGTAGGCGCCGGCGGCGTCGGAGTGGTGCACCGACTTGGCGGTGTCCTCCTCCAGGTGCACGCGCGTGACGCCGATACGCCGCGTCTCGCCGCCCTCCACCTCGATGTCGAGGTAGCCACCTTCGCTGAGCGGCATGTCGTACTGCGAGATCTGGTAGCCCTTGGGCAGGTCGGGGTAGAAATAGTTCTTGCGGTCGAACTTGCTGTAGGGTGGGATCGTGCAGTGCAGCGCGAGGGCCACCTTGACCGTATCGCGCACCGCCTCCGCGTTGGCGACGGGCATCACGCCGGGCGCGCCCATGCACACCTGGCACACATGCGTGTTGGGCGGCGCGTCCGCGTAGTCGGCGCTGCACGCGCAAAACATCTTACTCTTGGTCAGGAGTTGCGCGTGCACTTCCAGACCGATGACGGGTTCATAGTCCATTGGCATTAGTCCCTCTTCCTAACAGGATATGGCCTGATATGGCCTGCGACTGCGGTCGCATGGCAGCGCATGGCACTGCGGTGCTAGAAGTGCCCGACCGCAGTCGGTCGTGGTCTGCCATGCGACCGCAGTCGCAGGCTTACGGCTGCAACCGCGGCTTCTGCCGCTCATAATGCCCGCTCCGTTCATACGAGTAGGCGATGCGCAGCAGTAGGTCTTCGGTGAAGGCGGGCGTGATGATCTGCAGGCCGGCGGGCAGGCCGTCGAGCAGGCCACAGGGGACCGAGACGCCCGGCAGCCCGGCGATGTTCACCGGGAGCGTGCAGGCGTCGGAGAGGTACATCTGCACCGGGTCGTCCATCTTCGCGCCCAGCGGCCACGCCGTCGTCGGCGAGGTCGGCGCCAGGATGGCGTCGTAGTCCTTGAACACGCGGTCGAAGTCGTCCTTGACCATGGTGCGGATCTTCTGCGCTTTGACGTAATACGCGTCGTAGTAGGTCGACGAGAGCGCATAGGTCCCGATCATGACGCGGCGCTTGACCTCGGGGCCGAAGCCCTCGTCGCGCGTTTCGCCGTAGGCTTGCCACAGCGACTCGGCCGGGTGCGCATAACCGTATTTGACGCCGTCGAAGCGCGCCAGGTTGGCGCTGGCCTCGGCCGGGGCGATGATGTAGTAGGTGGCGAGGCCGTGGTCCGTCGAGGGCAGCGAGACTTCGCCGACCGTGGCCCCCAGCCCCTCCAGCGCGCCGATAGCCCCGCGCACCAACTCCTCCATGCCCGGCTGCATGCCCTGCACGAAATATTCGCGTGGCACGGCCAGGCGCAGCCCGCGCACGCCGTCGCGCAGCGTCGCGGTGTAGTCGGGGACAGGCAGGTCGACGCTGGTAGAGTCGCGCGGGTCGTGTCCAGCGATGGCGCCGAGCATGAGGGCCGCGTCGGTGACGTCCTTGGCGAGCGGGCCGATCTGATCGAGCGACGACGCGAAGGCGATCAGGCCGTAGCGCGAGACGCGCCCATAGGTCGGCTTGAGCCCGACCACGCCGCAAAGCGCGCCGGGCTGGCGGATCGACCCACCTGTGTCCGAGCCCAGCGCGATCGTGCACTCGTCGGCGGCCACGGCCGCGGCCGAGCCGCCGCTGGAGCCGCCGGGCACGCGCGCCGTATCCCAGGGATTCAAGACGGGTCCGTAGGCGCTGTACTCGTTGGAGGAGCCCATGGCGAACTCGTCCATATTGGTCTTACCGAGGAACACGGCCCCGGCGTCGCGCAGGCGCTCCACCACGGTGGCGGAGTAGGGCGGGATATAACCCGCGAGCATACGCGAGCCGGCCGTCGTCTCGACGCCTCGCGTCGCCAGCAGGTCCTTGAGGGCGATCGGGACGCCCGTGAGCGGCCCCGCCGCGCCATCGCCTGCGGCCAGTCTGCTATCAGCCGCGGCGGCCATGGCGAGGGCCTCGTCGCGCAGGACCTTGAGGTAGGCGTGGATGGCGGGGTCGACCAGGTCAATGCGGTCGAGGTAGGCGTGCGTCAACTCGACGCTCGACACCTCGCGCGCGCGCAGCCGCGCGGCGGACTCGTGGGCGGTCAGTTCGTATAATTCCATCGTTTTATAACAGACGCGGGGACGCCTGCGACCGCGGTCGCATGGCAGCGTACCAGCACTGCGATGCCCTCCTTTGATGATTGTGGTTACTCAAGAACGGCGCGTACTTTAAAGAAGTCGCCCTCGCGGTCGGGCGCGTTGGCCAGCACCTCGTCGGGGCTGAGCGAGGGGCGCACCACATCGGGGCGGGTCACGTTGTGCAGCGCGACGACCTGCGCCGTCGGTGGGATGGCGCTCGTGTCGACCTCGGCGATGCGGGCGATCACGTCGAGGATGCGCGAGAGTTGCGCGACCATGCGCTCCTTCTCGTCCTCTCCTAGCTCCAGCCGCGCCAGCTGGGCTGTCTTCTCCACGTCGGCTCGCGTAATAGGCATAGATACTCCATAAGTCGTTCAGACTATTCAGGCTATAATTGTGAGGCGTGATAGTACGATGATAAAGTATTCGGGGCATTTGCCGCATGTACGGCGATGATACCGCAGCCTCGCCGCGCTACTGTAGCTTGTAAACAAATGATGAATAAAGACGATGTCCCCCTGTTCGACCACTATGTAGAGCGCGCGGAGCGTATCGGCGATATCGTGGCGCAGGTACCGCCGGATGATCCCGTGGGTACGGCGATGGATCGCGCCGCGCGCGTGCTGGAGCAGGCCGGTCTGACCATTGACGATCTGCTGGATGAGTTGCCTCAGATCCGCGATCGTATCGCGCGTGAGGCATACGGCGACGCGTTCATGGATGAGTTAGGGCGAGAGTACGCGGCGCTCTACAAGCAAGAGAGCGGCGCGGGCGATTAAGTATCGCCGGACCTCGGCTGCAAGCGCTCAAGAAAGTCCAGGGGCGTGGCGATGCGCAGCCTCGTCCGTGCGGCTACATCCTGATTCCAATGCTTGGTATTCGTGGAGAGCACCCAATCGGCGTGCGCGCGCTGCGGCGACGATGGAGGCCATGTCGTTCTCGTGACGCGAGATTCCGATAGGTACGCATCTGGGACCGGACAACGACTCCTTCATAGAACAGCCATATGAGTTCAGTCTAGTTCCCCTCTTGCCTGGAGCGTGGTCCAGTGTAGGGAGCTATGAACTGTCCGTAGCGGCGCATGAACGAAGACGCCCCACGTTCGCGCTCATGGTCTTCCTGATTTTGTACGTAACCGCTATAGCTCGACACGAAAGTCTTAGCTCTATCTGCCACGTCGCCTGTTACCTCGGTACTCTGACAATGCTCTGCGCCAGCAAGCAGAGCGTGTCCCACCGATGGTTCGGCCCCACGACCCAACAGATATTTGCCTTTCTGTGTGGCGAGATACCCTATCATCCCACGTCCCTTCCCATTGTCAAGCAGACGCAAGTACCTGACGAGCACGTCAGGGTGCGGGTCTTTCTGCGCATCTGACCCTCTTTTACCCGTACGACCCTCTTCTTGCTCACGCAGGAACGTCCGCAGGGTCTGGAGGTCATTCTCGGGCATGCATTGGAGGAATGTCTGTTTGCCGAAAGCGGACGGGCTCGGCAGGAAGGCAATATAACGTGGGCGATCGGCAATCGTCGTGGGCCAGATCGTCTTATCCGATGAAGGGATACTTAGCCTGCTTCTCATCGTGTCGCGCGCTACGGCTCCCATTACAACGATGACGTCAGCCGCCGCGATCGCAAGGACGCGATCAAGCCATTGGTTGGCACAGGTGCGGGTAGCCGACGCCACACCCACCTCGTTCTTCGACTTGCAGTGGACTATCTCAGTCAGGGCATACTCTACTCCGTAGACTGGCTCACGCTGGAAAAGCTCCCAAGCCCGCCTCTTCGTACCAGACCAATATCTAACCGCGTAGCTGTGACCAGGATCGATGTAGGCCCCGTCGAAGATGGTGGTACCAAACCGCTCGTCGAAGTAGAGGGAGATGTCGTTGTCGGCCCACCAACGTCGAGGATAGTCGAGCCCATCATCAATGGAGCCCTCACCAATGGACGGATTAGAACTGATGAAGAGGACGCGCGCCTGCTCGATATGCCCACTCCATGGTTCGGGCGACTGGAATCGATCCAACCCTCGCGCGCGCTGCGTTTCGATGATCTCTCGGCAGTCTGTCTTGTACGTCAGGTCAGTAAGCGCTTGCATAGCTATAGGGCAGCGCGCAATCTCTACGATCAGATTGCGCGCTTGTACACTATCTCCGCTCAAAGCCGTTCCCCTTTATCCGTTAGGCAGATTATCCCTGTGGTTACGCGGCATGTTACAGCAAACCAGGTCAACGTGTGATGATTGTCCTCGCCGAGTCGATCGTCTTAGAGCGATCATCATACGGGTGGCAAATACGGCACAAACCCTACGCAAAGTGCGATTGCGGCGACGACACGGTTCAACTGTTCGTCGGTGAGGGCGCCGAGTCGGGCAACGAAGCGCGTGTTCGCGAGTGACTTGACCTGGAACGCATCAGCGCCGGATTCTTTAGAGAGCCCGTTCTGGGGGGCCGTCGGTATACGAACAAACCAGGGGAGCGCCGCATACGTTGGCTTCCAATCGGTTATCGGCACAACGATGCGCAGCGGTAGGCGTCCAACGCTCTGGACGTTGACTACAACGGCGGGGCGAACCTTCTGAATCTCTGCTCCTACGGATGGATCGAACCGGACAGCCCATACCTCGCCTCTCCGCGGTAGTGAGTCACTCGGTTGCATCGAGCAAATCGTCCTCGCCGAACGCCTCGAAATCCGTCAGCATGGGATCGGTGTGGTATTCCTGCTCCGCGCGCGCGGCAGCGATCGCGAGTGCTCGCTCGCGTATGTGGGGGGAAGCGGCCAGTAGAATGTGTGGATCAGTTGGAACTTGCGCCGTCTCTAGCAGCGCTTCATACAGGGTCCACGGTATGACTGCTAACACGGGCTTTCCGTTTTCGGTCAGCGTGGCCGATTGAACCGTCTCGCCATCCGCCAATTGATCTCGCAGCTGGTCAAGCTGATGCGCGGCTTCCCCTAGTGGTACCTGAATCATGGTTGGCTTTCCCCGGCTTTTTCCTCGTTCAAGAAGTCTTTGCCGTAGTGCTCCTCGACAACCGCTGCGCGCGCCTCCGGCAAGTCGTCGAGCATGTCCTGCACACTGATCCCCGCGCGCTCGAGGGTCTGCGTCGCCGCCTCCATCAGGTCCGCCAGATACTTGTCCTGCGAAATAAGCATAACCGCGTCGCCCACCTTGACATAGGCCAGCGTCGATCCCTCATCAAGCCCCAACGCTGTGCGCATAGGCTTGGACAAGGAGAAGCGTCCTTTGTCGTCTATGCGCGTGAATCCAACGATATCCTCGACAGCACTCATATGTTCAACCTCTTCTATTGAGAATGTGCCACAACCTGTGCTGCCTCGTGGCGTCAATCTACGAGTTGAGCATCAAGCCGACGTTCTGGACGAAGTCGGCAGCGGCATAAACGGCGTAACGATACAACACTGCTCGCATCCACGCCCATAAGCAGAAGGCCCGCATAGCGCGGGTCTTCTGCTTATGGGCGATTAAGGCTGGCTATGAGTGCGAATAGACCTTGATGTTATGCGACAGAAGCAACCGCTCCACGGTGGCAAGGTCGGGCAATCCGTCCACATTGACCCCATGACTGATACCGAGGAGTTCAATACCTATCGGCTTCTCATCCGCTCCAAAGTCGATACGCCGGTCATAGTCGAGGTTGTGGCCGAACGCATAGGGGGCGTGCCGCAGGCGAATATATGCGGCGTCTGCTTCGGCGTCATATTTAAGTTCCATCAGGCTTCGCCCTCCTAGCCTGTGCTAGTCCCACACTGTGATAACGTGCGGGGGATGTGAACCAGGTTCCACGACGACGGTGATGTGCCGCCCGTTCGGACGCCCTCGGTACAATTCATTCCCCGTCGAGCGACTGTAATCCGACCAGTAGTGGCGCGCTATGACGCGCTCTACCTCATCCTCCGAGATGTGCCTTTCCGCCATATTGGTCTCGCGCATGTTGCGTGTAGGTGAGCCGCATCAGCGCTCCATACTCAACCGGCTGTATGGATCAGCATACCACACTTTCCGGTCGCAGTCTGCAGCCCATTAGCCCATGGGTGTACTACAAAAACAGGAAGGATCTGCCGTAATGACCCCTCTCCCTGTTCAGGGGCCAGGGGTGAGGGCGCCTACGAGCGATTGCGCAGGAACGAGGGTACGTCGAACTGATCCTGCGCGCGCTGGGGCGTCCGCGCCGGTTGCGCCGCCTGCTGCGGCGGGGCATCGGGCTGCCGCGGGCGCTGCTGCGTCACGCGGGTAGTAGGGCCGCGCTGGTCGAAGCCGGTGGCGATGACGGTGATCTGCAGGTCGTCCCGCATCGACTCGTCGATCACGGCCCCGAAGATGATGTTTGCGTCGGGGTCGGCCGCCTCCTGGATGATCTGCGCGGCCTCGTTGACCTCGAAGAGCGTGTAGTCACCGCCGGTGATAGTCAGCAGCACGCCCTTGGCGCCGTCGATAGATACGTCGAGGAGCGGGCTGGACACGGCGATGCGCGCGGCGTCGGCGGCGCGGTTGTCGCCCGAGGCGCGGCCGATCGCCATGAGCGCCGAGCCGGAGTTGCTCATGATCGACTTGACGTCCGCGAAGTCGACGTTGACCAGGCCGGGGATGGTGATGGTGTCGGAGATGCCTTGGATGCCCTGACGCAGCACGTCGTCGGCAAGGGCGAAGGCGTTGGTCATCGTCATCTTCTTGTCGGCCAGCTGCAGCAGGCGGTCGTTCGGGACTGTGATGAGCGTGTCGACCTTCTCTTTAAGCGCGTTGGATCCCTCGTCGGCCAGGCGACGGCGACGGGCGCCTTCGAACGTGAAGGGCTTGGTCACGACGCCGACCGTGAGCGCGCCCATCTCGCGCGCTATCTGCGCCACGACCGGAGCGGCGCCGGTGCCGGTGCCGCCGCCCATACCGGCCGTGACGAAGACCATGTCGGCGCCTTGCAACGCCTCGCGCAGTTCCTCCACGCTCTCATCGGCCGCCTTCTCGCCGATCTCGGGATCGCCGCCGGCGCCGAGACCCTTGGTCAGCTTGTCGCCGATACGGATTTTCACAGGGGCCAACGAACCCACGAGCGCCTGGTTGTCGGTGTTAACGGCGATAAATTCGACCTCTTGCATCCGCGACGAGATCATGCGGTTAATGGCGTTACACCCTGCTCCACCCACACCCACCACTTTGATGATGGCGTGGTCGGCAATGGACGGGACGTTCATATCTCCCGGCCTCCTGTGCATATACAGACTCCATCACATTAGCGTACGCTGGACAGTATAACATAAGGCCCGACGTGTGTGGTTTTTATTGTCCACACGACGAGTCGATAGGCGCGGGGCGCGGGGCGCGGGGCGCGGGGCGCGGGGCGCGGGAGTATATCACCGCACGCCAGACTGGCAACCGTTTACGACCATGCCGCGACAAGCTTGGCTCGTCCCACTATCGACCATCGACTATCGACTATTCACTG
>JAABUJ010006392.1_pt1 | contig 11419 bp, 5 predicted proteins | sample 5559131 | NCBI WGS metagenome assembly JAABUJ01 (sample SAMN10711875, study PRJNA513366) | rock metagenome | isolation source: Antarctica rocks | place: Antarctica: Victoria Land, Mt New Zealand nord | collected 2016-01-07 | reverse complement strand
GGCCTTCTGCTCCGCGCTGAAGGCGTCGCCCCGCCGGTGCATGGCGAGGACCAGGTCCGCCTGCTTGACGACCTGCTTGCGGTACAGGTCGAAGTAGGGGAAATGAAGCAGCAGCGGGTACTGGTCGGGCGTGGTGGCGGCGAAGTCCCACACCTGGTGGGTCGTGAAGGCGTCCGACTGGGGGTGCACGCGAAGCGCCTCGTCGAAGGGGATGTACATGGCCTCTGCGGCGTCTCGCCACGCCGCCGTCTCCTCGTCGTCGACGCCGAGCTGGCGCGCCCGGTCGGGGCAGCGGGCGGCCACGGCGGCGGCACCCCTGAGGTTCCGCTGCGCCATGAGGTTGGTGTACACGTTGTTGTCGGCCACCGCGCTGTACTCGTCGGGGCCGGTGACCCCGTCGATGCGGAACCGGCCGTCGGAGTCGTGGTGGCCGAGGGAGCGCCAGAGCCGGGCCGTCTCGGCCAGGAGCTCCAGGCCGACCTCGATCGCGAAGGCGTCGCCGTCGGCGGTGGCGTCGAGGTAGTGCAGGACGGCGTCGGCGATGGCGGCGTTGACGTGGAACGCGGCCGTGCCCGCCGGCCAGTAGCTGGAGCACTCCTCCCCGTGGATGGTCCGCCACGGGAACGCCGCGCCCCGCAACCCGAGCTGGCGGGCCCGATCGGTCGCCATCGGGAGGGTGGTGTGGCGCCAGCGCAGGGCATGGGCCACCGCGTCGGGGGCGACGTGGGTGAGCACGGGCAGGACGTAGGCCTCCGTGTCCCAGAAGCAGTGCCCGTCGTAGCCGGGGCCGGTGAGCCCCTTGGCGGGGATGGCCCGCCCCTCCCCGCGGGCGCCGGCCTGCAGGAGATGGAACAGCGAGAACCGCACCGCCTGCTGGATGTCGGCATCGCCGTCGACGACGACGTCGGCCCGGTCCCAGAACTCGTCGAGGTAGGCCCGCTGGTCGGCGACGAGGCCGTCCCAGCCGACGTGGGTGGCCTCGGCCAGGGCGGCGTCGGCCTGGTCCCCCATGGCGGGAAGCGACCGCAGCGCCGACCACCCGTAGGCCACGAACTTGACCAGCCGGATGCTGCTCCCCGGCTCGATGGAGGCGATCACGGTGACCCGACCGAGGTCGGCCGCGCTCTCCGCCTCGACGCGGACGTCGTCGGGGCCGTCGATGGCGTGGTCCATGGCGACGGCGACCCGCAGCCCGCTGCGCCCGGTGGCGTGGACGAGGCCGGCCCGCCCGCCGCTGGCGTAGTGGTGCTCGGAGACCAGCGGCGCCGCGAGGGCGGCGGCCACCCGGGGGTCGGCGCTGGGCGCCGGGAGGGCCTCGTTGGCGACCAGCTCGGACTGGAGCACCACCCGGAGGGGGGCGTCGGTCGCCTCCACCTCGTAGCACACGGCGGCGACGGCGCGCTGGGTGAACGACACCAGGCGGGTGGACGTGACCCGCACGGCGCGGCCCGTCGGCGACACCCAGTCGGCCTGGCGGTGCAGTGTCCCGGCCCGGAAGTCGAGAACTCGTGAGTGGGCGGAGAGCCGGCCGTAGCGCACGTCGAGCGGTTCGTCTTCGACCAGCAGGCGGATCAGCTTGCCGTTGGTCACGTTGATCACCGTCTGGCCGGACTCGGGGTACCCGTAGCCGGGCTCGGCGTAGGGCAGCGGCCGCAGCTCGTAGACGCCGTTGAGGTAGGAGCCCGGCAGGCCGTGGGGCTCGCCCTCGTCGAGGTTGCCCCGCCAGCCGATGTGGCCGTTGCCCAGCGCGAACACCGACTCCGCCTGGGCGATGACATCGAGGTCGATCCCCGTGGTCCGCAGGCACCACGGCTCGACGCCGAACCCCTTGTGCTCGATCATGAGGGGTCGAGCAGCTGGGCGAGGTCGGTGACGACCACGTCGGCGCCGTGGTCCCTCAGCTGTGCCGACTGTCCCACCCGGTCGACACCGACGACGAAGCCGAACTTGCCCGCCCGCCCGGCGGCGACGCCCGCTAGGGCGTCCTCGAAGACCACGGCGGCATCCGCGCTCACGTCGAGCGCGTGGGCCCCGGCGAGGAACATGTCAGGGGCGGGCTTGCCCGCCAGGTGGTCCCGCAGGGCGGTGAGGCCGTCGACGCGCGCCTCGAAGAGATCGTCGATGCCGGCGGCGACGAGCACGTCGTGACAGTTGGCGCTCGACGACACCACCGCCCGGCGCAGCCCCTGCTCCTTCACCGCGTGGAGGTAGCGGACCGAGCCCTCGTAGGCCTCCACCCCGTCGTGTTTGATCCGACGCAGCACGATCTCGTTCTTGCGGGCGGACAGGCCCTGCACCGTGTCGGCGTCGGGAGGGTCGTCGGGTGTCCCCTCCGGCAGGTGGATGCCGCGGGACTCGAGGAACGACCGGGTGCCGTCGGCCCGGGGCTTGCCGTCCACGTAGGTGTCGTAGTCGTCGACCGGGTCGAACGGCACGAACCGGTCGCCGGTCTCCTCCGCCCGGTGGCGGAGGAAGGCGTCGAACATCTCCGTCCACGCCGCGTCGTGGACCTTGGCCGTCTGGGTGATCACCCCGTCGAGATCGAACAGGCAGGCCCGTATGCCCTCGGGCAGGCCCAGCCTGGTCGTGGTCCTGGGAGCCTGGCTGCCCCCGGTCATGAGATGCCCATCGTCGCCTCCATCAGGTCCATCAGGTGCTTGGTCGTCATCGCCGCCTCGACCGACGGGATAGGCCAAGGGTAGAGGCTCGGATCCCGGCGCTAGAGGCAATGGGGACACTTGGTCGCGATGGGGACATTTGGCTACCGCTGCCGCTCAGGGCTGGGGCCGTTTGGTGCGGTCCATGCGGCGGCGGATGCCGGCGCCGGCCCGCACGGCCCAGGGCGCGGGGGCGACCGGCGCCCACACCACGATGGCCAGGTCCCACGCCAGGTGGCTGACGACGGGGGCGATCAGGCCGCCGGTGAGGGTGAGCAGCGCGCCCCAGAACGCCCCGCCCACCAGGGCGGCGATGACGAGGATCCACTTGCGCTCGGGCAGGTGGACGGCGCCGTAGACGACCAGGGCGACGGCGATGCCGGCGCGGTGCTGGACGAAGCCCCGGAAGAAGATCTCCTCGCCGGGGGCGGCGACGGCGAGCACCAGCGGCATGTACGCCGCCCTGGTCTCGCCCCGCACCCGGTACAGGTCGCCGACCTCGGCCGCCAGCGCGGGCAGGACGATGACGAGCACCTGCTCGCCCGCCCAGAACACGCCGTAGAGCACCGCCCCCCCGGCCAGGCCGACCAGGACCTGCGGCCACCAGGTCCCGTGGGCGAAGAGGCGCCCGATCCCGGCGGCGTCCACGGCGACGGCGTAGGCGGCGACGACGGCGGCGGCCAGCGCCGCCCGGGTCCAGAACCGCCGGCGGCCCCCGAGGAACATGGCTGCCCACGCCCCGGCCGCCACTACCGCCCCGGCCGCCAGCTCGATGGTCACCGGGAACGAGTATCCCTTGAGGGGTGCGCGTACTCGTCACCGGAGCGACCGGGTTCGTCGGCCGGCACCTGGTGGCCGCCCTCACCGGGGCGGGCCACGACGTCGTCGCCGGCACCCGCCGACCCGATGCCGACGACGGCCCCAGCGCCTCCCAGGGCGGCGCCGGAGACGGCCCGCCGAGGGCGGCGCGCATCGACCTGCTCGACCCCACCACCTTCGAGCGCGCCCTGGAGGGCTGCGACGCCGTCTACTACCTGGTCCACTCGATGGAGTCGCCGGGCCGCTTCGCCGAGCGCGACCGGCAGGCCGCCGTCTCGCTGCGCGACACGGCGCGCGAGCGGGGCCTGCGGATCGTCTACCTCGGCGCCCTGGGCGACACCCAGGAGGCGGCGGCCCGCTCGGAGCATCTGCGCAGCCGCCACGAGGTCGGGTGGATCCTCCGTGACGGTACCGATGCGGTGGAGCTGCGGGCGGCCATCGTGGTCGGCGCCGGAAGCGTGAGCTTCGAGATCCTGCGCCAGCTGGTCGACCGGCTGCCCGTCCTGGTCTGCCCCCGCTGGGTGACGACCCGCTGCCAGCCCATCGCCATCGCCGACGTGGTCCGCTACCTGGTGGGCGCCCTCGACATCCCCGCCGGCAGCTACGAGGTCGGGGGGGCCGACGTCCTCACCTATGAGGAGATGATGCGCCGCTACGCCACCATGACGGGCAGGCACCGCCTGATCATAAAGGTCCCCGTCTACTCGCTCGGGCTGTCGTCGCACGGGATCGGTCTCCTCACCGACCAGCCCCCCGCCGTGGCCCGCCCCCTCGCCGACGGCCTCTCGGTGGAGGTGGTGGTCTCCGACCACCGCATCCGCGCCCTGGTGCCCTTCGAGCCGATGGGGTTCGACGAGGCGACCCGGGCGGCTCTTGGCCTTGCTGGCCGTGCCCGAGAGCTACCGGCCCGGCCGTGAGCCCTGGAGCCGGCCCGAGACCCAGCGCAACGGCGCCGTCACCCGCCAGCTCGACGAGGCTCGCAGCATGGTCGCCTCGTGACGCGCCTCGCGCAGCTCCTGGTCGCGGGCAGCAGCCGAGGCCCGGGTCTCGTCGAGCGCCCGGCGAGCGTCGTCGAGCTCGCCACGAAGCGCGCCGTGCTCGTCGCCGGCGGCCTGCTCGCCTACCCGCCGGTCGATCCGACCGCTCGCCACCAGATCGACCAGCGTGGTCCCGTCCACGGGCCACGCCGCGGCTCGCAGGTCGGCATGGAGGCGCGCACGCGTCTCGTCCCACCCGGGCGCGCCGTGGTCTTCTGGTAACCCTGGTGCGGGTATCCACTCCCGGTGCAGCGAGGTCACCTCGGCCACGTCGGTGACCCCGCAGAGCAGCGCCGCCCGGACGGCGAAGTGCCAGTCCTCCCCGACGGCCATCGTCTCGTCGAAGCGCAGACCGAGGTCCTCGACACAACTGCGGGGAAAGGCCCAACTGGAGAGGTATGTCTCGTTGCGTTGGAGGTGGTCGGCCAGGGAGAAGGCCGACGGCCACGGGGACCGGGGACGGTCGACGGGCTCGTAGCCGGCAGTCGACCGCCCTCGCCCGGCCTGCCCCCGCCCGGCCTGCCCCCGCCCGGCCTGGTCTTGCCCTCGCTCAGGCCGTACCGCCTGGCTGGCGGACATCGCCCGGACCAGCCGTCCCTCCGTGGCCGCGGCGCCGGTGGCGAACGTCTCGATCCAGTGGGCGAAGGCGATGTCGTCGTGGTCGAGGACCGCCAGGTACCGCCCGCGTCCGCGCGAGAACGCCTCGTTGAGGGCTTGGCCCCGGCCGCCGCCATCCCCCTCCGGGCCATCCCCCTCTGGGGCAGCCCCCGCCAGGATCTCGACGCGCGCGCGGAGGTCTCCGGGCAGGGCGTCGAGCGCGGCGCGAGCGGCGGTGAGCCCGCCGGCGTCACCGCAACACATGACGACGTCGAAGTCCTGTGAGGTCTGGGCGAGGAGCGAGAGCATCGCGTCGGCCACCATCTCGGGCCGCTCCGCCCCGGTGCGGACGACGACGGTCAAGAAGCGGTCCCGCTCGGGCATCGGCGGTGACGCGGCGGCGTGCACCCCGGGGACGCAGACCTCGGGGACGCAGACCTCGGGGACGCAGACCGTGGGGACATAGGCGCGGACGAACTGGTTGACGGTGCTGGCGGGAAGGCGGTCGCGCACGTCGCGGACCAGGGCGCCGAGCGGGCTCGTCGCCGACAGCGCGGCGGCGTCGGCGGGAAAGTGCTGGTCGCTGCGTACCATCACCAGGTCGTCGCGCCCCCGCTCGACCCACCCGGCCCGGCCGACGACGTCGCACAGGCGGGACTCGGTGTAGAGCGCGATGTGGGTCTCGTCGAGCAGTCCCGTCGGCGTGATGTCCCAGCGGCCCATGAGCAGCTTCGCGGCCAGGTCAACGTGGGCCACGTTGGGCACGCTCATGAGGAGGACGGCACCGGGATGGGCGGCGGTCGCGCCGCGCAGGACGTCGAGGACGTCCGGCCCCGCCGAGAGGTGCTCGAGCACGTCGAGGAGGCAGACGGCGGCGAGCGGGCGGGACCCGCTGATCCGCTCGACGGCGGCCGGGAGCTCCCTCGCGGGGTCGAGGGACAGGACGTCGGCCTCGAAGCCCCTCGCCCGTAGGTCCTCGACCGAGCCGGGGTCGGCGTCGACCCCGACGTAGGTGTAGCCCCGGTCCCGCAGCGGCTCGGCCATGGCGCCGTACCCGCAGCCGAGGTCGACGACCACGCCGGCGGGCGGGCCCCAGCGCTCGAGCAGCCCCACGACGCGCTGGTAGGTGGAGCCAGGTGCGAACTGGAACCGGTAGCGCTCAGGCACAGGGGCGGGGCGGCACGAAGATCGACCCGAGGGAGCGGCACGGAGTGGAGGGGCTCGGAGTGGAGGGACTTGCCGCAGGTGACACGCCGACGCCGAGGAACCCGACCACGATGTCGCATCCTAATCCGAGCGAACCCACGTGGACTGCCGGTGCCAAAGGACCCGCGGAGCTAGCCCCGAGGCGGCCGTCCCCGTGGTCTCGCCTCGATCGGTCGGTACCCTTCGTCCGATCGTGGACGCTAAGCGTGGCGCACCACCGGCCTCGCCCGAGCCTCGCCAACCCCCGGTCCCCAACCCTCCCAGGCAATTACCTCTTTGGATAATCACGCGGAGACTTCGGGCGAACACAGCCCGCGGCCGTTGACACCCTCATGCCATGCGTTTACCCTCCCTTTTTGGCTGCTTTGGCGTGGGCCAGCTTGTACGACAGCCGCTAAGAGATGAGGAAGGTCAGAAGTGACCAAGACACTGTTTGGGCAGAGGGGCGCGCGCAGTCGCAGACCTCTCGCATCCAAGGCGCTGACGTGGCTCGTGGCCCCGGCCACCCTGTTGGGAACGGGTCTGGCGTTGACGGTGCCGCCGGCCAGCGCGGCCTCCGTCCATGCCGCCTCCGCCGCCCCCGCGGCGTCGGTCTACACGGCCCTGGGCAGCTCGACGCGGATCTGCGACACGCGGGGCGCCAGCACCTCCAGCCCGACGAACCAGTGCTCGGGGATGACGCTGCCAGCAGGCGGGACCCGCGACGTGGCGCTGCCCGCTGGGGCCTCGGGCATTCCCGCCAGCGCAACGGCAGTTGTCGCCAACGTGACCGTCACCAACACGAAGGCTCAGGGCTTCCTCAACGTCTACCCGACGGGGGCGCCCTCGACCACCTCGATCATCGACTACACCGCAGGCCAGACCGTCGCCAACCTGGCCACCGTCCAGGTCGGTTCGACGACGACCACGGGCACCGCCCCTGTCACCACCCCGTCGATCACCATCCAGAACGGGCCCACCAACGGCAATGGCGGCACAGCTGACGTCGTCGTCGACCTGGAGGGGTACTACGCCCCGCCGGCCAGCGTGACGGCGCTCACCGGTGAGTACCACCCGCTGACGGCGGCCCGCGTCGCCGACACCCGGTGCTCACCGAGTGCGCCGTCGTTCTGCGGGGCGGAGAACATCTCAGCGCCGAACCAGATGGCGACGACGCTCACCGCAGGCGGGACGCAGAACATCCAGGTGACCGGCGTCGGCGGCGTGCCCTCCACGGGCGTGGCGGACGTGGTGCTCAACGTCACCGAGACCCACGCAACGGCTCCCAGCTTCTTCACCGTCTCCACCACCCCGGGGACCCCGCCGGCCATGTCGAGCGCACCGACGGTGTCCAACGAGAACTTCGCGGCGGGCGAGACCCTGGCCGCCAAGGTCATCGTCCCGGTCGGGGCCAACGGTGACGTCACCATCTTCAACCACGCCGGCACCGCCGACGCGGTCGTCGACGTGGACGGCTACTTCTCCGACTCGACCACCGCCGCCACCCCGGGCTCGCTGTTCACGCCCGTCGCCCCGACCCGGGTCATCGGCGCCCAGGGCGGCGGAGTGACGGTCGCGGGCGGCGACTCGGCCTTCGCCACCGTCACCGGGACGAACGGCGTGCCCGCTGGCGCCACCGCGGCGGCGCTCGACGTCATCGACATCCAGCCGGCCCAGGGCAACTTCCTGACGGTCTACCCGTCGGACATGCACCCGCCGGTCACCTCGGACGTCAACTGGATCCCGGCGAACACCTACAACGTGGTGCCCAACGCCGCCTACGGGACGCTCAGCACCACGGCAGGTACGGCCAATGGGACGACCCCCGTTCCGGCTGGCTCGTTCTCGGTGCTCAACGGACCGGTCGGCACCGGCTCGACCAGCGTGGACGCCGACCTGTTCGGCTACTTCGCCCCGGCGAACAACTCGGTGGCGGTGACGGCCACACCGAACACGGTTCCGCACGGCGGGGCGACCACCTCGACGGTCACGGCCACCGTTACCGCCCCGGCGGGCGGGAGCAACACCAACGACACGGTGACCTTCACCGTGACGGGGACTGGGTGCGGGACGGTCAACCCGACCACCGGCTCGACCGGGCCTAGCGGGACGACGGTCAAGACCACCTACACGGCGGGGATGACCGCAGGTACCTGCACCGTGACGGCCACCGAGTCCATCACCGGCCAGTCCGGCTCGACCACCATCACTCAGAGTTGAGCTGAGCAAGACCATCACCTGACGGCAGCGATGCCGTAGCACCGTCGACCTGGAAGCTCCGGTCCCTCCCTCCCACGAGGGACCGGGGCTTCTGGTTTTGGGGGGCACTCGCCGGGCGGCACCCGCCGCCGAGGCGTTCCGGTCCGGTTCAGCCACCGGGACCGAGCAACACCGCTGCGGGCCACCGGGCCGTCCTCCCCATCGGGACCGTGGTGAAAAAGACTTCCTCCTCCGGTCGGGCGCATTTGTTACCTCCCGTCCAGCCACTACCGTGAGCCGCATTCGCAGGCGTGCGTGGCGCGTCGGCGGCGCCCTTTCCCCAACCCCTCGGACACCGCACCCATGGCCAAGCCGCTCGTCATCGTCGAATCACCTGCCAAGGCCAAGACGATCGCGGGCTTTCTCGGCAATGATTTCGTGGTGGAGTCGTCGATCGGCCACATCCGCGACCTGCCTCGCAACGCCGCCGACGTGCCGCCGGCCTACAAGGGCGAGCCGTGGGCCCGCCTCGGCGTGGACGTGGACAACGACTTCAAGCCCCTCTACGTCGTCTCCCGGGAGAAGCGGGACCAGGTCCGCAAGCTGAAGGGCCTCCTGAAGGACGCCAGCGAGCTGTACCTCGCCACCGACGAGGACCGCGAGGGGGAGTCGATCGCCTGGCACCTGCTCGAGGTGCTGGCCCCCCGGGTCCCGGTGCGCCGGATGGTGTTCCACGAGATCACCCGGCCGGCGATCCAGCGGGCGGTGGACGAGTCGCGCGACCTCGACCGCCGCCTGGTCGACGCCCAGGAGGCCCGCCGGATCCTCGACCGCCTCTACGGCTACGAGGTCAGCCCGGTGCTGTGGAAGAAGGTCATGCCCCACCTCTCCGCCGGCCGGGTGCAATCGGTGGCCACCCGCCTGCTGGTGGAGCGGGAGCGGGCGCGGATGCGCTTCAGCGCGGCGTCGTTCTGGGACATCGCCGGGCGCTTCACGATCGGCGACCAGACGGGGTCGGGGAAAGAGGAACCCGTCGGCTTCGGCGCTACCCTCGTCAACCTCGACGGGGCGCGCCTGGCGACGGGACGGGACTTCGGCGAGAGCGGCGCCCTCAACGCCCGGGCCGACGTGGTCCGCCTGGACGAGGAGGCGGCGCGCGGCCTGGCCGGCCGTCTCGGGGGCGCCGCCTTCGGGGTGCGCAGCGTCGAGGAGAAGCCCTTCCGGCGCACCCCGCACCCGCCGTTCATGACCTCGACGCTGCAGCAGGAGGCGGGGCGCAAGCTGCGCTTCACCTCGGCGCGGACCATGAGGGTGGCCCAGGACCTCTACGAGTCCGGTTACATCACCTACATGCGCACCGACTCGACGACACTGTCGGATCAGGCCCTGGACGCGGCCCGCAGCCAGGCGGTGACGCTCTACGGGGAGCGCTACGTCCCCGACCGGCCCCGCCGGTACGACAAGAAGGTCAAGAACGCCCAGGAGGCGCACGAGGCCATCCGCCCCGCCGGCGAGTCGTTCCGCACCCCCGACCAGACCGGGCTGTCGGGTGACGGCCGCCGGCTCTACGAGCTGGTGTGGATGCGCACCGTCGCGTCGCAGATGGCCGACGCCGTGGGCCAGAGCGTCCAGGTCCGCCTGGGGGCGACGTCGTCGGCGGGCGAGGACGCCGAGTTCGCCACGAGCGGGCGGACCATCACGTTCCCGGGATTTCTGCGGGCGTACGTGGAGGGCAGCGACGACCCCGACGCCGAGCTCGAGGACCGCGAGGTCCGCCTGCCGGTGCTGCGCGTCGGCGATGCCCCCGACGTCGTCGCCCTCGACCCCGAGGGGCACTCCACCACCCCGCCGGCCCGTTACACCGAGGCGTCACTGGTGAGGGCCCTCGAGGAGATGGGGGTGGGGCGGCCCTCCACCTACGCCAGCATCATCGACGCCATCCAGGCCCGGGGCTACGTCTGGAAGAAGGGCAGCGCGCTGGTCCCGTCGTGGGTCGCCTTCGCGGTGATCGGCCTGCTGGAGCAGCACTTCGCCAGGCTGGTGGACTACGGCTTCACCGCCTCCATGGAGGAGGACCTCGACGACATCGCCCGGGGGGCGGCGGAGGCGCTGCCGTGGTTGGCGCGCTTCTACTTCGGGATGCCCGCCGGGCCCGACGGCCCCGACCGCTCCGGCCTCAAGGCCATGGTGTCGGAGCAGCTGGGCGAGATCGACGCCCGGGAGGTCAACTCCATCCCCATCGGCCCGGCGCCCGACGGCCGGGACCTGGTGGTTCGGGTGGGCCGGTACGGGCCCTACGTCCAGGCCGGCGACGAGCGCGCCTCGATCCCCGAGGACATCGCGCCCGACGACCTCACCGTCGGCCGTGCCGTTGAGCTGCTGGAGGCGGGCTCCCACGACCGGGTGCTCGGCGAGGACCCCGAGACCCATCTGCCGGTGATCCTGCGGGCCGGCCGCTTCGGCCCGTACGTGCAGCTGGGCGAGACGGGCGAGGTGGAGGGCAAGCCGAGGACGGCGTCCCTGCTCGGCACCATGGACCCGGCGACGGCGGGCCTGGGCGAGGCCCTCCGGGTCCTCCAGCTGCCCCGGGTGGTGGGCACCGACCCGGATACGGGCGACGAGATCGTGGCCACCAACGGCCGCTACGGCCCGTACGTCAGGCGGGGGAGCGACTCGAGGTCGCTGTCGTCGGAGGACCATCTGTTCTCGGTCACCCTCGACGACGCCCTCGCCATCTTCGCCCAGCCCAAGACCCGTCGGGGCCAGGCCGCCGCCGCCCCGCTGCGCGAGCTCGGCGCCGACCCCTCGTCGGGCCAGCCCATCGTGTTGAAGGAGGGCCGCTTTGGCCCCTACGTCACCGACGGGGTGACCAACGCGTCGCTGCGCAAGGGCGACACCGTCGAGGAGGTCACCCCGGAGCGGGCG
>JAABUJ010006391.1_pt1 | contig 11419 bp, 12 predicted proteins | sample 5559131 | NCBI WGS metagenome assembly JAABUJ01 (sample SAMN10711875, study PRJNA513366) | rock metagenome | isolation source: Antarctica rocks | place: Antarctica: Victoria Land, Mt New Zealand nord | collected 2016-01-07 | reverse complement strand
AAGTTCGCCAAATACATAAGCAAGTGATGCAGAATAAGAAGACCGATTCGAAGACACCCTGGTGCAGAATCACCCCTCTCATAATAATTAAGTACTTCGAAGTAGAGGGGAAGCTTCGTCCGAAGCAACTGCACCACGCTGCTCTGCAACAAGCTGTACTCTGATGCTTGATCTTTGTTGCAGTATCAGCTAAGGAAATGCTCTCCTAAGGCATTCGGTTCCTGAAATGTTTGATAACTCAAACTCCTGCATCTTGAAGACCTACCTTGCTGCTTGAACCGTAAGTATCGAAGCTCGCTCTAACTATAACACCCTGTCGTGATCAACAACGCCAAGACTTAGCTGCGAAATCTGCGAGTTTATGACGAAGAAGTAGAGACTACGAGTGAATGAAACCAAAGTACAGGGCATGCCCTGAGATGGAAAGGCATCACACAGACATTTCAACTCGAAATTATACGAAATCTATTATTGGGAAAGTAGAGTAGACCACAGCCAGACACTCTACTCACTGTAGATGGGCTCGTAATGTCATACTTTAAGCAGTGGACGTACCATGACCTTCTTTGAATCATGGTGTATCCTTGGAGCGATTCCATTGTTCGCGTTTTCAAGAGCGGGCGATAGTGATTCAGAAATCATTGTACGAAAAAAATTACATGATTGTCTTTAGGCAAAGTACTGGAGATGATCTGGAATGCTTTGAGATTGAAGACACGATGGCATTGAAGAGAGTTGTGATTGAGCGATTTCGCTCAGGGTCACGTGCTCAACATCGAACCCTGAAACGTACCCTAGGTAAAAACGGCATCACCACAGGGCGCAGCTCATCGCAAACCTCTGCCCAAGCGCTGACTTGCAATTCTGGGTGCAGGACGAAGGATGCAGCCTACGTCTGCGCGACCTCAGCAGCTGCCTCCGCGCGAGCTTGCATACCCTCATCCTTAAAGCGGGCCACCACCATGTACCACCTCGCCAAAGCCATCTACACCTACGCAACCAGCAAAGAAGGTATACCCAGCGCTTCCAATCTCTTCGCCCCATGAATTCCCAATTGATAGCCGTGCAGAATACTCCATCCTCCTCCTCGGCCTCGACAACGCCGGCAAAACCACCCTCCTCTCCTCCATCAAATCCCTCTACCTCCCCTCCGCCCCCCCGACCGCTCAAAAAACCGTCCCCACCGTCGGCCAAAACGTCTCGACCATCGATCTCGGCGACGTGTATCTCAAGATCTGGGACGTAGGCGGGCAGCACAGTCTACGGCGACTATGGCAGAGCTACTACAAGAGCTGCCACGCGGTTGTGTTTGTGGTTGATAGCAGCGATGTTGGGGATGGGGAGCTCGATGACTTGGGTGTGCACGCTGTGGATGGGGAGGGTGAACAGGATTTGGGGCGATTGCAGGAATGTAGGCTGGTGCTGGAGTCGGTGCTGGGGTCGGAGGCGACGCAGGGGGTGCCGGTGTTGGTGTTGGCGAATAAGCAGGATCGGGAGGATTGTGTGGAGACGGTAAAGATTAAGGAGGGGCTGGTGAGGAGGGTGTTTGAGGGGGAGAAGGGAGGGGGCGTGAGGGATAGTAGGGTGTTGCCTGTTAGTGCGTTGAAGGGAACGGGGGTGAGGGAGGCGGTGGAGTGGGTTAGGAGTAGGGTCAAGTGGAATAAGGAGGGGAGGCCGCCGGTTATGCGGTAGGAGGGTAGATGGTTCAGTGATTGATATCGTTGTATTATGTATTGTACGCAATGAGTACAAAGCAATACTGCTTCTTGGGGGCGTTAAATGCTTCGATGTATCTCATAACATGGAACTAGTTCTCTGTTACAGAATCTATTCTGGTGGACATTTCAAAGCAACGGTTACATTCAAAGCAACGGATACTGCAGAGAACCCTTGATATAGCTCGTACATTGTCCGAATAGTTGGTGCTTCATGACGTGTTTAGCGTTGACAGAGCAGGCTCCGCAAACGGTTTGTAAACGCTGGAGACTGGTTGAGACTGGTTTGAACCACCACGAAGCAGAACTGTAAAATCGTTCAATCGCCAAGCGGTCGACTTAGTAAATCGATATAGAGCAGCTAAACACAAAAGGACTGCGGATTGAGATAGCCTTAAGGTGCACCTGCTTGTAATATCAACTCTGGTCTCAAGAATTACTTGCCTGGTACCGGTCGTTTCCCGAGGGGGACAGTGATAAATTCAGTTTAAGCAAGAACTTATATGGTTCGGTTGTCGTATAAGATTGCTCACCTTGTCAATTTCACGTTGAAACTATTTATCTACCCAGCCAGTTTCGCTTTATCGTAAGCTCTACCTTCACAAAACTGGCATCATCTCAAACCTTAGGACACCAAAACGAGAGGGTTTGGGGCATCTAGTCTTGACGAGCAAAATATCAAGACTTGCTGATGTTGGATACAAGTGGCAGAGGAGGATATAGCGTGAACAATAGGCCCGGAGGTACTCCATAGTCCTGTCGTAACGTATTAGCGTGGTGATAATGCAAACACAAGGGACTAGCGTTAGCGGCGCTGAAATCTCCAGAGGCGCATTTACAGACGCGGGGAAAACACCCGCTCTAGCACACAAACGATGGTTGGTGATCTCCGTGCTAATGCGGTTGATTGCATACTTTACTGCTCCGATGGAACACGATGACACCAGCGCGGGACCAGACTTGACATGAGAAGATAGGTGCGGTGGATCAGTGATGATTTAGGGTCCTTTCATCTGACGATGGGAAGGGTCAATTAAGAGATCCGCGAGGTAGAGATCTCGAGGGTAGAGATATCGTAGATAGCCGAAAGGGATGGCGCGAAAGTATAAACCCCTGTCCTGTGTCTCCCACCAGTCCCCGTAACACGCTTGTGGTTGGACAGAGATGGACTCGGCGTGCAAGGCCCCGATTTCAGCAACGCAAGCAGCCTTGCAGCTTGCGTGAAGACCAAAATCAGAGGCTCTGTTTCCAAAATCGTTGCTGCTGTGGTCTCAACGGTTCCGGATCGCATCCGCGTCATAGGTTGTAGTACCCACCGAAATCGGGCTTCTCATGAGATCTCCGGATCTTTCAAGATTTACCGCTGATGCCGTTATCGTTCAACATCGATGCTGTGCAAAGTATCACCGCACACCGCTCTCGGTTGCTACCGGGGAGGAATCTTCATACCTTAAGATATGCAGCCCGCGTAGCTGCATGACACTCGAGGCCAGCGGTGCGGCATGTGAAAGAATCTCGGAGCGTTACCAACCAGATTATTCCTTCGCCGATGGCCAACGATATTTGGCAACGGTCGAGAAAGGGCCATTTCTGGCGGCTGAGAGCGGTTCCAAAACTCGGACGACAACATGAATGGAAGAGGTCACAATCAGCAATGCAAGGTACTCGTCCTCGACGGCCCACCCCCCCATTACAGGTCGAACACGTCAGTGCGAGAACCAGACCCACACTCCATGGATGACCTGCATGCCCATCCAGAGCGTTAATGTATTGGCGAATGACACGGGACGAGGATAGCCTCCAGTTCCCTCGAGCCATTGAGGTTAGCTCGCCGCCCTCAGATTGATGGCTGCCGCCATTCTGGCGAAATTGTTCGCGGTTGAAGAGTGGGGGGTTGAATGATCTGCTATGTAACTTGGTCCCCGCACTCGCAGTCCTCCTCGCGGCTCAGCACGTAAAGTAGAAAGAGCAGAACAGTGGGGTCAATCAGTCTTGCCCTGGTAGCAGGGTGCCTGAATGTAGGATTGTAGTACGTGTGCCTGGTTGTTGAGGTCTTGGTCAAGAGTTTCTCCTCATAGACATGCTCCCTGGAAGCAATTGGGAAGCTCTTGCGGGTCTGGTCAAATTGGTGGATCGGCGGGCGTGTTGTGCGCCATAGGTAGCCTCTGAAACAAAAGTGCTGGACGCGTTCAAGCGTTGTAGCTTTACTAAGCCCTTCCGAGATTGGCGGCCCTGGAAACCCTGCTGTCTGTGCTGTGCACAGGGGCTCCTAAAGTAGTTTTGGGGCAGAAGTCTTGATCCTGCTTCACCACCACATACTGTGCGATACCGATACCTCATCCCATCACTCGACCATCCACCTCATCCTCCTCTCGTGGCGGCTTTCTTCTTCCATCACTGCTGTTTTGTCGCGTTCTGCATACCTGTCTGCCCTTCAATTCGCCACATTCTTTTGACTCGTGTTTCGTCGGCTTCGCTTCGGCACCGTTGCTCCTGAGTCGTACAGCATCACCAACTCCCGCTCTTTTTTTCACCACCATCTTCGACTCTAAATCTCTCCATCCGCCCATGCTATAGTAGTAAACAACTTGACGGTCTTGCGTGCTCCATCCAGAGCACTACAGCCGTCCACGGCCTGCATTGTTGTCGTTTGCCAACTATCCTCGCTCCAACCAGAAGGCTGAGAAGCACGGTACAGTCAGTCAGATTCGCTCCCTACCCACCTCCAAGCACCACCCTACGTCGACCTGTCTCCGTTCTCTTCGACCATTGTCTTCTCAACAAACCTTACAATTTCGATTCACCTGACCGTTCTTGAAGCACTCAACCCTGCTATTAGCTTCGTATGTTGTGTCTGACCCTGAATTGCTCCGTCCACCTTGTCACTGCTCCGCGACGCTTCTCAGTGGCAATCAAACAGTCACTATTGATAGCATGCCTGGCACCTTCATATACGATCAATGCTGACCGACCTGTTGTCACAGCACCGAATCCTTGCCAACTGTTTCAACAATCCTACCAGGCCAACCTGTTTCGAAGCCTAAGGTCACGGAAAAGAGAGCATACATAATCACTACCCATTACTGCAGCATGGCGGCCTTAGTTCAGTCATTTCCATCACCATCTTCGACGATCACGATGCTGCAGACTCGCCCATCGTCGTCGGACGCCTTTTCAAACGGGTCACAGAGCCAGCAACATCAACGCGGCTCGCAGATGCCAAGAAACATGTACAACATGGGTGGAATGGCAACTACAAGCTATAGAGGGCATACATCGATTGCCTCGGTGCCAGTGGCCCCCTATGCCTTTTCCAACACTCCGGCATTGCCTGGCACCAACAATCCCCTACGCCAACACCCTACCGCTTCTCCTCATCTTCGGCACGAGAACCGGACATCTTCGGCACCAGTAATCCCTTTCACGCAACAAACCCTGAATACTTCTAATAGCCTGAATCGATACCGTCAGCCAGCGGGTAGCACCCCTCTGGATCCGTCCAACCCACATACACTTCCACCGCAAGCAAGTTCTAATAGCGATGCTTCGATATTGTCACAGGCGTCCAAGCAGTTTGCACAACGGCCACAATCGGCGATAGATCTTGGCTCCTTGTCTACCTTGCCTTCAGCAAACGTTGCCAGATCCTCACCAGATCGATATCGGCGTATACATCGTCGTGCAGACACCGCAGGCGTGTCAATGACAAATGCATCGTTGCAGGGTGGATCTGCTCTGCCATCTGGCTCGGGCATGGCAACCGTTGGACACTTGTACAGTAATCCCGCACACTCAAATAGCTCACCTTCGCTGTCGGCATACTCCTCGTACCGTGGCCAGACCTCGAATGAGCCCAGTTCCAGTGCGAAGAGATTGTCGGTCACTACAGATGACATGACTCTGCCCAAACAAACGACGCCCGAATTGGCAAAAAGGTATCGGCGACGAAGTATCAGCAGCATGGAAGCTGGAGACCACGTAAACCAATTTTCAGAAGCTCCTGTACACACACCTCAACCCAAGACATATGCTGCAATGCTTGCAAGTCCAGCCCCTCAAGAACGCAAGGAGACAGGTCCTCCAATTATGCAGAGACCCGGGTCTGCACACGGTCGTAATGGCAGTGCTGAGAGTTCGGTATCTGGTCGTTCTAGCTCGAGACCGCCTTCGGTATGTTTTGATGTATTCTACACCTCCAATTTGCTCCAGGCAAACGCTTCATTCTGTGAACATGACTAAGGAATCCCGCTAACATATTAATCAATCAGTCCAAGCGAGAGGCACCGATGACAGCTCCCACAGCCAACGTTCCCGCACAGCAAGCTACCACCTTCGGCAGGAATGAAGCAAAGATCGTGAACATTCCTCCACGTGGCTCCTCTGATGCGAACAAACGGATGACTAACCCCTCACCGCTTTCTCAGCCCATGGCAATGAGCCCTCAATCTGCCTCAACCAAGAACGGCTTTGCAAATGCCATACAGCAAAAGCCTGCTGCTCCCTTACACACTCCTTCACTTCAAGCCAATGCTCCGGAAAGCCCAGCTGCCCAGAGTCTGGCAGGTTTGAATAAGAAGGATGGCAAGAAGGAAGGAAAGTCCTCAAGGTTACGACGAGCTTTCTCTTTTGGCAGCGCAGCGGAGCTCCGAAAGGCCTCGGCGGAGAATAGTATGAAGAACGATCAGTCCACAGAGCGAGCGAAACTAAGGAAAGACCGGTATGCAGATGAGCGCGAGGCTGAACAAGCAGCTATTGCTCAGAAGCAGGAAGCTGGTGGTCTTGGAGAAGGCATATACTCTGGACAAGGCCAATTCTTCACAGGCTCTACGGACAACCTTTCGATCTCATCAACTGCATCATCTGCGTCCGTGATGATCAGGAAGATGGGCAAAGGGATGAAGAAGGGCTCTCGGTCACTGGTCGGGCTGTTCCGACCGAAATCTGTGGTTGGTGTGCCTGCGGCCGACTCTGCCGTCCCGGAACCGAGTGTTGCACAGGTCTCTATGGTCACTGTAGAGGCCGAGCGTGAAAAGGTAAATGTCAACGCCAACCCACACGAGCAGCCTGGAGGTGGCACTGGGTTTCCAAAGTTGGAAAGGAACTCGATGGACGCGGCAAGCATTGCCATCGAATCAGTAAGCTCTCTACGCCACGAGGATGCTGCGCCAAGACGAAGCATTGTCGGTGGGGAGATGGAGCGTGCAGAGGTCTTAGCTGCTGTGAAGAAAGGCATATTGAAGCGTGAGTTATCATCTCTAGCCCTTTGGATATCTGCTGATTTCAAGTAGGCCGTGGCACGGATTCTGGAAATTCCTCTCCTAGCCTTCGACCTGTTGATGCCAGGATTAACGAGCCTACTCTCGCCCCAGCTGCACGTTTCAACGATTCCCCGCGCTCTAGTGCACCGAGTACCCCTGCCGATGATGCACCGCCGCGCCTTGAACATCGTCGGACCGACTCCGTCGCCATAGAGGGCGAAGATTACTTCCTTGCTCTCGGAAAATATGCCGAGGGAGAGTCAAAAAGCGTACCAGGAACGCCCCGTAGTCTTGCTGCCGCTGCCGCTGCTGCTCGCAACATTAGTTTCAGCCCACGTATACAGTTCCATGACACCTGGCCGAGCGGAGAATACGATAGGCGGGGTGAGATTGCAACATGCAATCGCCTGACGCCTATGCTTGCTCAGCAGATTAAGGAAGAGCTCAACACATTCAAGATGGTACGTCTTTTGAGATTGTGATGCCTGCATATACTGACTGGGTGCAGGAAATGGAGGTCCATGAACAGTCAAAAGTTTACACACACTTCTTTTGAAGAACCATGGACCTCACTCCTCGACAACCCCTCTCCCACGCCGATACACACAGAGGACGAGCCGTTCAGCTTGTTATTGGCCTCTTCCACATCATGATCTCCGATTGCTGGTGGTCAGAACACAGCATGTACATGAATCAAGTATATCATATCCGACTAATGAATAACGTTCATGCCGCCTACGCCCGCACTACCTCGAGATCCTTGAGCATTCAGCTTTCCTTCGCGGGATTGAGCTGGTCCATGTCCACGCGACATTGCTCTACTCGCTCCCATACAACCTTCATCTTCTACCACAACCAAAAAACAGGGGGAGGGGTTTACATCTTCCTTATCTTCCAAAGCGTCTAAGGGGTCATACTGGCATGGGTCTTGTTTTTTCACAAGTGTAATCATTGTTTGCGGGAAAATATTGAGCGAGCGAATCCTTTGTTTCTTAGGCTATTTCTATCAGAAGCTCCGGTAGGGAAATGAGGATGGAGGGCAGATGGGGCATAATGGCAATGAAGACATGGAGATTCCAGAGATGAAGTTGAAGGCTTTGCTGCTGAGATCGTGAAGACTCGCTACTTTGCTTCTCTTCTGTTTGAGTTTGCAGGCTTCAGTCACCTGTACTGAGTTCTTTCATTGGGTTCCTTCAACTGAGTTTCCTCTACACTTCTCCCAGAGCGCTGTGCTTCCGCGTTGCAATCCTTGTGGAGCATTCCTGTGCTATCACTCTATCTCGCGAGAGATGTGCACTTGATTTTCCACGTTCAGCACACCAACAGCAGCAATTGCAACAACACCATGAGATGTTAGGGACGAAATTCAGATCCTCAGCTAGACAACGTGACATTCACAGAGAGCCCCGAAGGAGATCCTCTGGAAGTGTGCCTATTGGCCTGGCTTTAGCCCTCGAGACTAAGGGTTCGCCGCCATATCCTATCTACCTGTTGCTTCGCTACTCTTTACCAGGGGAATGACGGACTACTACGGACGGGCTAGTGCTGAAGTGGCGAGCCGTTGAAGTGGGAACTTGATGCGAATAATGCTTCGAGGAGGTAGCACGGCATCTGTACCATGGTCTTCGGAACGGTTACATCGTTTTTATTAAAGATCTAGAATCAATGCTCTTTTTACATGCTTAAGATGATCCCTGGTTGCATGCCAAGAATTTCAGGCCGGCCCTAACATGGACCTCGGCAGATTCATTGAACTTCCGCGCTTAAGCAGCTGCAACGCCTCTACGTATTTGAAGGATGAGAAGCACTGGAGTGTTTCGCAACGGGATTCAATCCTTGCCGTGTCGTCTAACAGAAGCTCCCTACAGTCGTGTTTCTCCTATTCTTTTATTTGGCTCTCGCTATGTCTTCTTCGTCAAATGTCCACATTCTAAGCATCATCAAATCGATGAACGCTCTTTCAGCCAGCTCTTCCGTTCCCTCTTAGGTTCCTTTCCTCGAAGATCGTTTTAATTCTTCGAGCTCAAGGCAGTACAATGACCGGCACAGAGCTTAACCTCCTTTCCCCTCTGGCCAGCCCGCTACCACCACCTCCCAAAGGCGAAGTCCTCACAGCAGCTCAATGGAGAACGTTGATGGCCATTGCGGACGCTATCATACCGTCCATTGAGGTCTCATCAACTCCATTAGCAAGGAAGCTTGCCATCCAAACCTCAGAATATGCCTCAGCGATCGAGCGAACACAACAGCTTATACCTGTGTCTGCCCCAACGGAGACGGCTCAAAGCTTTCTGCAGGAGAACGCTAGCTCTACGCCTGGCTTCAAAGAATCGATACATAGGCAATTGGGTCATTACCTGAGGGAAGATGCAGTAAAAGGCATTCGGGTAATTCTATCGGCCCTGGAGTGAGACACCCCGAATGTTTCTGTGCAAGAATCGTGCTCTGATATTTTGTATAGCACCCGAGCAGGCTGTCTCCTAACAACTGGATCCACCACCTCGTTCCATCTCCAGCCAGTCAATGTTCGTCAGCAAATATTACAGGGTTGGGCAAGTTCCTACCTGCCTCCTCTTCGTGATGGCGTCAAAGGATTGGCATCACTGGTAGCGGCAACATGGGTGAAGAATAGCGCTACATTAGGCCCTGTGCTCGGGTTTCCGAAAGTACCTATACATGGCAAGCCGGGTAAGGGATTTGAATACGATTTCATACAATTTCCCCCAGGCGATGAGCCAGAAATCCTCGAGACGGATGTTGTGATCGTAGGCAGTGGCTGTGGCAGCGGTGTTTGTGCGAGGAACCTCGCAGAAGCAGGACTAAGAGTCATTGTTGTGGAGAAAGCTTACCATTACCCTCCCGAGCACCTGCCCATGACTGAAGCCGATGCCGCGGTTCATCTCTACATGAATGGAGGCGTGGATGTATCAGATGATAATAGCACTGCTATCATCGCTGGGCAAGCATGGGGAGGTGGTGGGACGGTTAATTGGTCTGCTTCTTTACAGACTCAGCAGTATGTGCGTCAAGAATGGGCAGATGCTGGTCTTCCTTTCTTCACCTCGTCCGCCTTTCAAGATTCTCTCGATCGAGTATGTCACCGTATGGGTGTATCCACGGAACACGCCGAGCATAGCCTTAACAACCAAGTGCTATACGAGGGGGCCCGGAAATTAGGCTACAGCGCCAAAGTTGTTCCGCAGAATACAGGCGGGAACAAGCATTACTGTGGCTACTGCACACTGGGATGCGGTTCGGCCGAGAAACAAGGTCCTGTCGTTTCTTTCCTTCCTGATGCTGCAAGAGCTGGTGCGCAGTTCATCGAAGGTTTCGAAGCAGAGAGAGTTCTTTTCGAGAATATTCAAGGTAAGAGAACCGCCGTAGGCGTCAAGGGACTCTAGCGCTCTCGAGATATCAACGGCGGCGTCAGCGGCGACGACAAAACCATTCGCTCGGTCATCATCAAAGCGAAGTGTGTCATTGTCTCATGTGGGACGCTCCAATCACCACTACTACTCCTCCGAAGCGGCCTCACAAATCCCCAGATAGGGCGGAACCTCCATCTCCATCCCGGTGTGTCTTCTTTTCTCTTCCCTCCGCCCAAAAACCCCTATTCCACAGCCATCGCCCTCCCCAAAACCAACTAACTTCCAACAGTGGCCATCCTCGGGGCAACTTACACGCACCCTACCCTTCCGTGGGAAGGCCCCATCCTTACCACCGTCATCACCTCTCTCGAGAACGCCACTGCCCCCTCCTGCGGCGTAAAACTCGAAGCCATGATCATGCTGTCCTTCTTCCCCTGGCGCTCCGGCCTCGACTACAAACTCCGCTGCGCCGCCTTCTCCCACAGCACAGGGCATCTCGCGCTCGTGCGCGACCGGAGCACAGGGCGCGTATACCCCGATCCGGTGGATGGGAGTTTGAGGGTGCAGTATACGCCAGGGAAGCATGAGCGGAGAGCAGCGCTGGAGGGGATATGTGCGCTAGCGAAGATCGCGTACACGATGGGGGCGAGGGAGATTTATGGGTCGGTGTGGAGTTGGCCGCGGTTCGTGAGGGATACATCTCCTCCCCCTTGTCCTGCCTCCTCTTCCTCTTCCTCCAACGCTTTCGCATCCGACAACCGTACCAAGCCCACCGAAGGCGGCGGCGGCGACATCAACGACCCCTCCTTCCAGTCCTTCCTCTCCACCATCCGGCGCATCGGCTTTCCTCACGGCGACGCCACCTTCGGCTCCGCACACCAGATGGGCACATGTCGTCCTCCGAACACGGGCGAGCTGGCGAGCCCCCAGGGGTGGTGGATCCCAAAGGCAAGGTCTGGCGCGTCGAGGGCCTGTACGTGGCGGACGCGAGTGTTTTCCCGAGCGCGAGCGGGGTGAATCCGATGGTGACGAATATGGCGGTTTGTGATATGATCAGTCGGGGGGTTGTGAGGGAGTT
>JAABUJ010006389.1_pt1 | contig 11420 bp, 7 predicted proteins | sample 5559131 | NCBI WGS metagenome assembly JAABUJ01 (sample SAMN10711875, study PRJNA513366) | rock metagenome | isolation source: Antarctica rocks | place: Antarctica: Victoria Land, Mt New Zealand nord | collected 2016-01-07 | reverse complement strand
TGGACGCTACCATATTCTTTGTTAACATCGATGAAAACATGTTGGGATCGCCCAGAGGCCAGCGTTTTGACAAGCCAGAATCTCGTGTATCTTGCCCACCATGGGCCCGGGATCTTTGAAAGAGGCCGTAGCCTTGATGCCATGAAGCCAACCCAGAAGAGGAGCTTGATAACGACAACGGTGAGGAGTATGAAGCCATAAGGGATGAGTCGTAGTAAGAGTATCATAACGGCTCGTATACTTCAGTGATTGTCCGCAACTCTGCACAGCTGAGGGGATCATATTATCCGTCTTGTTAGCGCTGTTACCTGGAGAGTCAAATGTAGAGTTTGAACAGGTGGCCTTGAATCCTCGAACCTTTGACAAATTGAGACCGGATCTGCTGTAGCTGGAAGCGGTCGATATCAGCTACGTGCCGTGCTGGAGGCGCATTGTGCAGGGTGACTGCTACACCGCCACGAAAATGTTCGAAATCTCGTTCACACCATTTTTGCCTAAATAAGGCAATCCACATGAGCCGCAATCCAGATACCCGAGCCTGTCAACTCATCTAGAGATAGTATCCACACGACCACTGCAAGCGAAGATGCATGCAGTCAGACAGGATCGGACTTGGACATCGCCTAAGGTATTGAAGTGGTGGAAATCGCAGCCTGCGGAGCTATAGCCCATTCTGGTTAGCATCTTGGCATTCATGGGGTCACTAAATCTCGATTTCACACCAGATCAAGCATGCTCACTCAACTGTCTACATGAAGCCCGTCGGGTTGTTGCGTCCATAGGTGTGTCTCGTTTTCTAGCGTCGGATGCGAGTGCAGCGTAGGATGCGAGTGCAGCGTAGGATGCGAGTGCAGCGTAGGATGCGAGTGCAGCGTAGGATGCGAGTGCGTTAGTGCTGACCCTTGGCGGAACAGGTGTTCAGTCTCACGACCACGTCAAAATTCAATTTTTCTATGGACATACCTCCACAGGCAGAAGGCGACTCTCTAGTGCGCGTCCACGCCGCATGAAATTATCGTGCAGGTTGTCCCTCTTGCTAAGCCACTATTACATCCGCAACAGCGAATCGAGTAATGGACTGGTTGGAATGGTGGTGGGCACCGTAACGAATAACATACCAGGGGTTCCAGATCATAAGACGTTGATACGCCGCTCTCCGTCACGGTCAGTATCTCTCTGCAAGCAACATGGACAGGGTGCCTGATATTTGGGACATGCCCGCCGGCGTCCCCCCACCAGGCGTCATACCCAACTTTACGAATCCAGAGACTCGTGTGTCGAGGATTGATGTTTCAGCAGCTGTGTGCCTACCCCTTATCATTATCTTCGCCAGCTTCAGGCTCTATGCCAAGGCTTTCATCGTAAAGAAAAGAACGTGGGATGACGGTATGCTTTGGACACCCAACTCAACAGCCCTTTTCTGACTGTGGCATAGTAGCTTGCCTGCTTGGATTTGTAAATTACGCAAGCCATCTGCAGAGCTCCATTTGTTGATACCCAGTTTAGGTTGGCGGATGCTCATATATCTGCTTGACATTGGCAGGTATGCACACTCCAGAGTTATGAGAGATAATCTCTTTCATTGACATGCAATAGCTGTCCATCTCAGTGCTTATGGCCGTCATGAGTGGGATTACAAGATTGGCGACCTGTCGGTAGAACTGATACGTGTAAGTCTGTTCCTGGTCCGCACGTACAGACCCTCTTGATAGATTTGTCTAAGTGTTTTGAGTAGTTGACGCTTGCCAATGAGATTATGTACGGGCCGTTTATATGGTTCATCAAAGCAACGTTGCTCCTACTATTCCTGGAAATCTTTGGCCAGCTCCGGTGGCTGAGGTGGCTTGCATACTTCGGCATCTGTTTCACAGGGCTCTTTTACCTTTCCACCGCCGTCGCATATCTTATCCTCTGTGCGCCAAAGGGCCAAACGCATCTCGACTTGTTAACTGCGATCTCCTCAGCAAAATGTCAGAAGCAAGGCCAGCCTCTCAGCATAGTGGTAGGATCATTTAATCTTGCGAGCGACATTTATATCTTATGCCTACCTCTCCCTGCCGTCTGGTCATTGCAGATGCCGACACGACGCAAGATCGGTGTTTCAGCGATATTTTCAAGTGGTATCGCGTAAGCCTCTATAATGCCCGATCGTGCTTTGGGTATATTGTACTAAAACCTGTTTGCAGGGCAGTAATAAGCAGTATCCTGAGTATTGTCTTCCGAACGCGTTTTAGCAGAAGCAAGGACAATACCTGGGACATCATTTCCGTTTGGATTGTGACGTGGGTAAACTTCTGAGGATCATTGATTTTCCGCTGACACCACTGTAGGATCATAGAGATAACCGCTGGTTTCCTGGTGACCTGTATGCCCTCAATGGCCGCCGTTTACCGCCATACTCAACCGAGGCTACATCAAGCGTTGAGCGCCACTCTTCGAAAGCTCAGGAGCGAGAACACTTTGCAAGAGACAGACGAATTAGAGAACGATAGCCGAGTCGAGCTGCGTCCGGTATACCACGACCGCAGCAACTACAAGATGATGAAAGAGACTCACAATTTCGCTTAGCGCTTGCCAGAGCGTTCCATGCATGCTGAACGGATCGATGCAGCTAACCACGTAAAAACTCTGCAGTGAAACGTCTAGCACATTCATTCCTCGGAGGCGAACGAGATCGTGGTTTGTACGGATCAAGTGCGGAGAGTTTTTAGTTGGGGTATAGTTCAAGCGTCATCAAGAGCACGGAAAGGACCCATACTGAGTGACTTTTAGATTTCGGCGTATTCAGACTTGTTTCTCTCTTACAGCCCTGCACGACGAGGGGGCTAGTGCCAGGGACGAGGCCCACCATAGTATTCAGTATGGGGACCGTCCACTACAATTCCTTCTCATTGCATTCGTTCCTTTTGACCTGCTCACATACGACGTTCTGCTCCTGCGCTTAGGTAGAGGTGAGATAGTCGTATTCGTAGTAGTCCTGGTGACCCTTCCGATGGCAGTATGCCGACTCTTATCCTAGGGTGTCTGCACATTTTCCCAACGTGATATACGACGGCAAGCTGATTGGCAACCCCTTCCACTGTGTCTGTCTCCTTTTTGATTCCATCCTACCTTTTGCCTAGATGTGTCCTCAAAGCCCAAGCATATCGGCAACACCCTCTTTCTTGTCCAAGGCATCTGCCTCTTTCCTCAGAACATCTGCCCTGAACCTTCGAAATGCAGTCTCGATCCGTTCCCTGGCTTCCGGATCCCGATTGATCGTTCTGACTGCCGAACCGCTGCCGGTGAGAAAGCCAGTCTCACCACCGATAAAGAGACCACCGAAGCCAAAGAAAGTATACGCAGCGACATCGCCAAGGGTAGAGAGTCTGAGGAATAGCGTAACATCCTGAACGGCTTCTGAGTATGGGAAGAGCAGATGTCAGTCGATACTCTCGCACGACACGGCCAGAAAACTTACCCTCCCTTCCGTCAGCGAATCTGACATGCGTGGGCTTCTCCTGTGCTCTAAAAGCTCTAAACATCTGCAACCTCGTCCTACGAAGTCTAAAGGCCAGCAGTGCACCCAAGCTCAGGCCGAGCAGTGAGCCAATCTTAACATGAGTGCCGAATTTACTTGCGGCGCTGTTGAGTAGGTCCCGATCGGAGTCTTGTAGGTCGTGCTTGATGTGTTCTTCTGCCAGCGCGCTGATCTCTTGGCCAGCATTCTTTCGAAGCAGAGCAAGAGACTCGGTAGACATTGTGTAGATGTCGACTCTTGATAGAGATACGCGGTAGTGGTGGAGAATCCGCTGTTGATGAAAAAAGATGAAGTCACAATGCCAAGTCTATGTGCCAAGCCACCGGGTGATCCTCGGCATGTTCATCCGAATAACTTAAAGTACTCTCGGCCTTTCACTACTAGTTATACAGAAGCCATCATACGTTAGGCAGAGTGACACTAGCCACTAATCGTCAACTGTCGGCCTGCTAATTGAACCTTCCATGAGATGAATCTCTTCTCCAGATCATCTTTTGTGCCGCTGTGGTCGTCGCTCTACAATCTCCTCAATCTCGCCCGGTCAAGAGTATTCTCTTTGGACCGCTCATTCGATCAGATGCCACAGATAGGTCGTGACTTATAATTTCTATCATGGCTCTGTGTACTCAAAACACTTATGTATACAGTGAATGGGAAGGATGCGTGTCCCCGTTGAAAGAGTCGGCAAAATCTACCCTATCTTCTAAGCGAGAAAGATCTAAAATCTGGTCGATTTGCGTCGCGTTCTTGTGGTACTTTATACATGCTTCCCACGGCCTGTTCAATATCGTATCAGAGAAAGGTCTCCAGGACTTTCTGAATCCCCTTTCCCCACTCAAGAAGCCACAGCCCATTCCCCTGCCTCCAACGGCGCTGAGATCGTAACGCCAAACACAACCGAATAGATCACCCCCCGAAAGGAAAATTGCAAGCTAGGCTCAAAACCTTCGACATCACGAACCCCCGAGTCCGTCCACCACGCTTGGCGGCTCCCTCAAGCGACCGTGCGTCGGAGCTCCGCTCCTTGAAGCTTGAGCTCACTGACGGCACTTGTGCTGAAGTCCGTGTGTACATGCGTCACTTTCTTTCTGATGTTGTCTGAGTTCAATCTTCGCACAAAGGTCTGATGTACTCAAGTGGCATGATTGTATGGAGCAGACAGACTCGGATTTTCTGTATTCGTTATATGCTCGATGATAGAGCAGAGCATAAAAGATATCGAGGGGGATGGAGGAGTATGATACGCACAGGCGCAGTCACGCACAAAGGCAGACACGCTTTTGGAGCTGTAATGGCTTGGTAGCGCCAAGAATTTGAGCTCTGCTGCTAGGGAATTACTAGGAGATTACAAGTGAACATCGAACAAACATCAGGGGGAAAACGCACAAGAAGAGGTCTTGCTCACCGCTCTTGAATTACCAGGATTGCGGCCGTTGACGATAATGGCACAATATACTGATTTGGATCAAGACGCAGCTATTGCGCTTTCAGCCAGAAACCAACCTTGAGATCATTTAGTGTACTTGCTCACCAGGCAAAGGTTTTCATGACAGGGCGGCTCCGGGACAATGGTGTTGCTAACATATAATGCACGCCTGAAGTCAATACGAAAGGCAGAACAACGATTTGCTCAATACAATCCAACGCTATGCTACAGCTCTGCGCACACACTCAGCCCAACGCCCAAGCTAAATTACAAAGAACCGCTCCCTTCATCATCCCTCTCTCAAACCCCCAAACTCAGGTATTGCAAACACAAGCCATGTTTGATCCCAGCAAATACGCTCCAAGATAGCCATTCGGCACATTGACCGACGCGGTCGCACCATCACTATTCCCACAAGTGCCGCTGCACCCATTTGCGACATACCCCGGCTGACTCGGACAATCCGTGAACTCATGATCAACATAGAGGCTATTAACATCCCACGTGCAGATCTTCGCAGAGCTCAGACAGTCGATCGTGACCTGCCCGTTGGCGCCCAGTACGGTCTGCGCAAGACTGCCCTTGGGTCCGCCTTGCGCGGCGCAGCGGGCGGCGCCGCCGAAGAGGAGGTCGCCGGTGGTCCAGTTGGCGAAGAGGGTTTCCATGACGTCGTGGTAGTTTGTGGGCATGTGGTTGTAGTTGTTCAGGGAGTAGGTCACGGCGTTCTTGTGGTCAAACCAGAAGGGACCGCAGATCCCGGCGGCGTCGTAGCCTTTGCCGCAGCCGGTGTCGTAGGAGATGGTGTCGCTGGAGTTGAGCTGGAGCGCATTGACGTCTGTGTCCACTGCGCGACCGATGTGGATGTTGCTGGATTCCAGAGCTTTGCCAACGATGAAGGTGGTCAGGCCTTTGAGGAGAGCGTTGGATTCGTTTGAAAGATCGGGCAGCGGGGTGACGGAGAAACCTCCCGTGGAGGCGAAGGCTATGAAGTTGGTCACGTCGTTGTTGATTGTCGGAATGATCTGCGAGACACTTCCTTGATACTGTTGGACCACTGTACCTACTTGGTTGCTGATCGATGCCCATTGGTTGACCTGATCTTGTGTCGTCCCAACGGGGAAAAGGTATTTAGCGATCCCCGGAATTTGATTGCTGACTCGAAGGATCAACCCAGCGATGCCTTCCAGACCTGATATCAGTCCCAGACCAGCACCGAGGGCTGTCAAGACATCGTTCAAGGCTATGTTGGTCGCTTGAGGGGGGTCCAGGAGCGTCACGATGGCGCCAACGGTCTCCGATGCTAGTGTGTTCGCATTGCCGATCGCGAGATATAATGAATTGAAGACCTGGTTGATGGCATATATGTTGTACAAGATGTAGAAGTCCTGTGCCGTTATATTGTTGGCATTTGGATCCGGTGCAGGGCAGGCTCCGGGCTTCACACCGGTACAGTCATGTGTCCCAAGCTTCAGAGTATCGAGGAAGCAGGTCGAAAAGGGGATGCTGCCGCAGGAGGCTTGATGTGCTTTCCACCAATTCTGGGTATAAGCTGTTATACCCAGAGTGTTCCAGCATGATGGATCGATGCCACGGATACCGCCGGGGCTATTACAGTCGGGACTCTGACGCGGATGTAAAATAGATGCAGCGAAAACATTCGTGATGGGCGAGAGCGCAAAGCAAATTGTGATGATTGATCTTGTTGTGAAGGGCATGTTGTCTCACTCGAGGTGTCTCGCTATAAGAAGCTTGCAAGATTCTCTCCACAGAAACGTCTGCTGACATCGTGTTTTTATAGACCGCAAGACGGCAATGCGAAGGCCAAGCAGAGACCATGGTGTACCGTGTCCTAGAGCATCTTATTGTTCAAGTCCGTCTTCTCAGCGCTCAGGCCAATGATGTCATATTGGGGCCAAAGTACCATGATTAGATTGTAATTTATCCTCACGGGCCATGTCCAATCTTTATGCGACCCAATGAAGCTCCAGGATGGTACCGTAGACGGGAGCGAACCTTGTAGAGTATTCTCTAAGCAGATTGTTTGCTCCGAAGAAAGACGAATATAAATAGACATGGAACGAAGTGAATCGGCTTCCCGAGTTTCAAGCAGAGACATTCCTGCACGGCCCGCTGATCTCCGACTTGGGTCATTTCATCGCGGGACAACCTATTCTTTGAAAAGCGCGATACTCACCCTCATTGTAGTACATGTCTTGGAGCAATGACTTCCTCCCTTGTCTAGGAGGCGCCCGCCAGGGCCATCATAGCGATGGGCCCATCCAATGCTCCATCAGCCGCGCAGTTTCGGAAGGAACTATAGGTCGGATCAATAGATGGTAGCTTCGAGCATGCACGAATAATCTTAGTCGCTCTTGACGTTGTTTTCTAAATTGACTCGCAGAGTAAGCGCGTCGGTCTCGCTTCCCAGCTGCTTGCGTGGTGGAGACTGACGAGCGCCAAGATCTTTTTTCTCTTGGCAGTCTACTCCCTTTTAAAGCTAGTGCCAATCTCAGGATTCGGAATCAGATCTCGGGCAACTCTGTCACGCCGACGTATATACTGCGCCAGATACGTTAATGTCGATAGCCATACTATGTGATGCTCAAGAAGCTCAGTTCGGGGTCGTGCAGTTGTGCTTCAAGTCAGGTGATAAGAAGATGTGCCTGCTGCTGCCTAACGGGCTTCTGCCTAGAATGGGAGACTAGTGAATCCTTCAAATCCAACTATTTCATGCTGTTGCGGGTGCTGTCTCCTTCCTGTAAATCTTCTTGCTATTTCGCAGTCTACATCGGAGTTTCAAAGCTAATCATAACTTTGATCACTGCAATCAGATCCTCGCATTATGGCATCTGGTGGCAGTGTCTATTCTCAGACATTGCTTAGAATCACCCACACTAAATTGAGTGAGCTCGCAAAGAAGAGGTCGAAATTCGAGGATCAACGACGCCGGACGTTAGCAGGCGCTGAACTGGAAGAGGATGGAACAGAGAAAGTGCGCATCTTGACAAATGGTCTGAAAGCATGCTCTTCGATCTCCACTGCCAAAGGACGTGTCATCCGTGGGGCTTCCAACAACCCGCGGCTTGAGCTTGATCTCAAGAATCTTGATCGATTCCTGGCACAAGCACGATACGATCCCTCAGTATCGCCCGCTTTCGTGGACTCGTGGCAGTATACCTTGCTTCGTCACTTCGAAGTCCAGTCTCTGAAGTTCGACTTTGCTTCGCTCTATGGCCAGCTGACAACCGAGTGGCTGTCCGCAAAACAGAAATTCGCAGCCAAAGATAATGATGATGTCGACATGAAGGATTTCGAACATGTCTCCGCTGGGAAGAAACTCGAGTCCCGTCGCAAATGGGAAGAGTCGGTGTTTGAGCCAGTGCATATCGACCACACAGCCATGAGGGAGATGCTCCACCACCTGTTTGAATCCGCGCCCAATGATTCCAAACATCTACTCAAGGCAATTCGGGTTCTACGTGACAAGGCAGAAGAATTCGGGCGAGGTTTGGTATCACCTGGAAACTTCAACCAGTACTCTCTGGGCTGGACCATAAAAGGCTTGCTCGCCTCAGATCTCTTGGACAACGAGAAGCGGGAGGTGCTACGAGACTTTCTTTCAAATACGACCATTCTCAACGAAGTAGCGGATGTGCTGAACATGCGCATGATGGCCCTGGCGGACTGGTCCTGGGGTGATGAGGTAGTTATGGAGCAACGGCGCCAACTCAACGGGACGCATAACATTTATATGCATGAAGATCTCCTAGAAGCGATTTTCCTGCAATACATTGGCGTCCGTTGGTCGGTGTTCTGGAAATCCGCCTTAAACAAATTCCGACAATCTCCGGGCGTTTGGAAGTCCTCGAAGACATCGATTTCACTGCTGGACCAAAAGCGACGACAATTCTATCTTGGCGTCATGTCTGAACATTCCAGCGTCTGTACTAGACGGCTTGCGATGTACCGTAGCGGATATTTCCTGTCCAATCTCCTTGATGACGAGGAAGAGGAAAGAGCTAATGAGGAAGGCGACGAGGAAGCCTGTTTGGAAGAATCTGCTGTCCAAACAGCATCCAAACCAGGAAGAACCAAGCAGACCGCCAGAAGAGCGCAAGCGCCACGTGTACAGATGGCCTCTCGAAAAGTGGTACCCTCACCCCTGATAGAAGCCGAAATGGAGGACGAAATGGAGGAGGAATTGGATGAGGATGATGACGATCAATACAAGCCCAAGAATGCGATGGAAGCTAAGCAGAGCCTGCTGCACCTTCTTTCGACGGAGATACTTATGGAAACTCGGCTGAATGGGGAACTCACATGTTTCAGGTCCCAGGTTGACGCATTGTATCCTTCTCTGCCGCATTCCACCATCGATTGCGTCTTGTCCTTCCTCGGTGTTTCCGAGGATTGGCTTCAATTCTTCAATCGCTTTCTCAAAGCACCTCTCCGTTTCAGTGACGAAGAGTCGTCAACCCCTCGTCAGCGCCAAACCGGTACCCCTGGGTCGCACGTACTCAGCGAGGTCTTTGGCGAAATTGTTTTGTTCTGCCTGGACTTTCAAATTAATCAATCAACCGAAGGTGAACTCCTGTGGAGGACGAACGACGACTTCTGGTTCTGGTCCTCGAGTCAAGCGACGTGCAGCAAGTCCTGGTCAATCATTGAGAAGTTTATGAGTACGACGGGTCTGAAGCTTAACGAAGCACGGACTGGTGCAGCACGTATGTCTCGAGACCCAAAAAACCCAAGCAAGATAGTATCGCTTGATCTTGGAGAGACACTGCCAAGAGGACAGATCAGATGGGGCATGTTGTACCTCAATCCTGACTCGGGTCGCTTCGACATCGACCAGAAGATGGTCGACACTCACATTGACGAACTCAACCGCCAGCTCCAAGATAAGACAAACAATATCTTTGGATGGATACAAGCGTGGAACAGCTATGCTGCAACTTTCTTCACCTCGAACTTTGGGAAGCCAGCCAACTGTTTCGGCCGCCAGCATGTGGATAATATGCTCGCCACCCATGAGCGCATCCAGCGGCAGGTCTTTGCATCGTCGAGCAGCGGCGCAGGCGCAGGCGCAGACCTCGAGGGCAGAGCAGGCAGCGTTCTCGGGTTCCTCAAGCAAGCGATCAAACAACGTTTCGGCGTTGTGAACATCCCGGACGGCTACTTCTACTTCCCTGCCGAGCTTGGAGGGCTCGAAGTCCGAAACCCCTTCATCGGCCTATTGCAGCTCCGCGAGACCGTCCACGAAGATCCTGCCAAACTCATAGACGAATTCCTCGAAGCCGAAAAAGACGCCTACAAGTATCGCAAGGACTGCTTTGACCGAGGCCAACTATACAAGCCCCCCTCTTCAATGCTCGATCCCGAGTTCAAGCCCGATAATGCCGACGTATTCTTCTCCTTTGAGGAATTCATCAAATACCGCGAAGAATTCAGCTACGGGTTCGAAAACGAGCTGGCTAAAGTCTTCCCTACCCTACTGAAGCGACCAGAGGAAGAAAGCATCGATACGGATCATAACGGCGAGATCAAGATGGCCCTCAACTCGCTAGGTAGTCAGTCAGGCTTGCGTGGCATTCTGGCAAACTGGTATTCTATGGAACCTTATTGGAAGTGGGTAGCGCAGTTGTACGGCCCTGGCATGATTAGCAAGTTTGGAGGACTCAACATCGTGGATCCAGGCCTCCTGCCTATGGGGATGGTTAGCTTGTTTCGAAGCGGGAGGGTCAATTGGCAGGAGTGACCTATGTCCGGCTTCTCAAACTTTTCCATTGCCAAGTACAATGGGCTGAACGCTTCTTAGCTGAGAAGGTAGGCTTATGCAGATAAAAAAGCTTGAGGGGAGTGATTTGATGAATTATGTCGAGATGAGCTAATAATCTGTGCTATGATTCTCAACACTCATAACAACAATCTGTGCGATGTTCTAAACGCTGATGACTACACATTGTTAATCTGTTTCGTGCTTGTTCATCGACGCAAATGCGCATCTCGCCTTGTGTAGTGTAGAATGTCGATATCGTGGGACAAGCTCTATTTCTCAAGGAGCTCGAACAAACCAAACGCTAATACTATATTGTCAATATTCCTCGAGTATTCAACAAAGTAGGATCATCATAGTTCCCATCATCCAGACCCCAGCATTCTACATCAATAGTCCCCTCTTCCGCAAACAACCAGGAGAACAGCAACCTCTTTCGAAGTCTGACGGACCAACACAAAAGACCGATACTCAACCCTCTAGGAGCCCCGTAGAAAGCGTCTCGATTCCAAAATATCTTTATACATTTCTCTCCCTTACTGCTGTATAATTCCTAATCCAAACCACACCCAACCCCCCAAGATCCCCCTTCCCTCCCCTCCACCTACTTCCCTCCAGCAGGCCCCCACAACCTCTCTGCAACAACCTCAAGATCCAAAACCCCCTCCACCAACCTCCCTCCACCTCCACCCTCCGAA
>JAABUJ010006388.1_pt1 | contig 11420 bp, 12 predicted proteins | sample 5559131 | NCBI WGS metagenome assembly JAABUJ01 (sample SAMN10711875, study PRJNA513366) | rock metagenome | isolation source: Antarctica rocks | place: Antarctica: Victoria Land, Mt New Zealand nord | collected 2016-01-07 | reverse complement strand
AGCCGGACGAATTCGACCCTGCGCTACTCCACGAAGAAGCTACGACAGAGTATCACCGCCAACGGAACCGCATGATTTACCGACAAGGTGGATTTCTCCCTAAGGAGGAGGATGAAGATGAGGTCCTTTCAGATGCGGAAGGGAAAGAGCAGGGACGGAAGGTAAGTCGCTTCATGGCTGCTAGATTGGGGAGGAAGTGAGCAGGAGCCTTTGCTGTTATAAGACGGTAGTATTCGTTCTTTGATCATATGATTACTCGTCACGAACATCCTCATCCCTCCATACCAACTCCGCCTTCCAGAACTCTCCCTCGTTTTTCTTGCCAGCCCCCATTTCTTCTTATGCAGCTCTGTGCATCATTAAGCGTTAAACCCCCCCTTCTGCACCATGAACAGGAATTTCAGTGCTCTTTGGCGTCAAAGCCAGATGAGATGGCGCAGCTTTGCGTCCATGTGCTGTCTCACACTCTCGAGTTCCGAGATCAAAAGCACCGCACTTGGCAGTCGGTCAGGAAGGCTCTCTGAAGCTGTGCTCGAGACCATGGGCTGGGCTATTTCGTTTCACCTTCTACATTCTTGGGGCCTCGATTGAAGGAGGAGGAGGAGGAGGGACACAAGGGGATGGGCGGGTCAGGGACGTTCAAGCAAGATAGGGAGAGCAACCCAGCTTATGGGTGGGAAAAAGCGGGTGCTGGCATAGAATGTTGCTCTTGTAGGTATCCTAGAAATTCCGATCAAGTGACACAAATACTTTGACGGCATGTTTATTCGGTCTACGGTCCCTCAGTGGTCATCCAGGCCATGGTAAAGCTGTAACCACGTTTCTCCATCAAGTGCCAAAGATGATGCACGAGAGACGTCAGATGGCGATTGTCTTCTACATCGAGGGAGTGATTGTCGCATCCGCTGAGTGCAATGACGACATAGCGAGAGGATCTTCTTTCTGTGCATGCCATTCTATTAGTGTAGAAGTAACATCTTCACCGTAGTGGACATGCTTGTAGCTTCCAGAATCCAGATGTTCGATTAATCGCTAAACACACCCAATGTGGTCTAGGGGGGTCTGATGATCGGCCCAGGCAAGCCCCTGCATGAAGCTGAAACATGCACCTTATCGGCTCTTTCCCTCATTGACTGCCCGATCCACCAAGGCCATCCATTGTTCCTTCACCCCGCTGTTGGTAACATACGTTCACCCTGCCGTCACTACAGCTGCTGCTTGACGACATGAGGTGGATTCTGCATGCACCATGTGAAACACTCTCATTCTGACAGCTTCTCGTAGATCCTCTCTGTTCTTTCTCATTCCCTCTCCTCTACTTGGTCTCATACCTGTTCACCGTTATTACATCTCCCTTCCTTTCCTTCTCAGACCCCTCTCCACCTTTCTATTTCCTCCCCCTCTTCTTGGAGCTCTTTGCTTGTCTTTCCACAAGAAGAAATCCTCATCTTCGAGTCCTGATAGCAACAATGGAGCGTTCAAAGAAACCCTCTGCTATCCCTGTCTCCCCAGTCTTGCCCACCCCTCAGGTCTCCATCTCGGACGACAATGACCGTGTGTCTGCCAGCTTGCCCACCGGCGAGCGAGTCGAAGTGCTTCTCCATGGCGCCACTGTCATATCCTGGAAGTCCGCGAATGGCAAGGAGAATCTGTTCCTTAGCTCAAAGGCTCACCTAGACGGGTCAAAGCCTGTGAGAGGAGGGATTCCACTTGTCTTTCCCACGTGATATATCGCCAGACTCTCACCGTGTCCTGACTGACTGTTGCTCCCCTTCCCGTAGGTCTTCGGCCCGCCGTCAAAAGACCACGCAACAGGCAACCTACCCCAACATGGCTTCGCGCGCACATCTCGTTGGGAGTATCTCGGGAAAACCTCGTCCGAGTCCTCCACGCTCCCCAACAACAGCGGCGACTCGTCCGTCAAGCTCGACTTTGGCCTCTCCGACAGCATGATCGGCGATGCGAAGTGGCCCTACCAGTTCGCCCTGACGTACTCTGTCACACTGAGCCCGAAGGATCTGGAGACGACGCTGGTGGTAAGGAACACGGGGACATCGAATTATGATTTCCAGACCTTGTTCCACACTTACTTGAAGGTCGATGTGAGTTCATGCATCATACAAAAACCCTTTACCGCTTCACCGCTTTACAGACTAGGAATCATTTCGCTTGATTACCGCTGTACTGCTTTACAGTGCAGGAATTACTTTGCTTGATTCCCGCTTTACCGCTTTACAGTCTCGGAATTCTTTTGCTTTGGGAAGATTACTAACATTGTCCCCTGCAGGACATTTCCCGCGTCTCAATCCACGGCTTAGAAAAAGCCTTCTACAAAGACAAAGTCCGCGGCGCCGAAGCCGACGCAGCCAACGAGCCCATCTCCATCAGCTCCGAGGTCGATCGCGTGTACGCCGCTCCCTCAAATCAAGCGATCACAGTCTCCGAAAAGGGCGCAGGTGGCTTCGAGGTGACTCGCGACATGCTTCCGGATGTGGTTGTGTGGAATCCGTGGATTGAGAAATCAAAGGGGATGGCTGACTTTGGGCCGGAGGAGGGGTACAAGAACATGGTTTGTGTGGAGGCTGGGAGCGTGAATGCTTGGAATACTCTCGAGGCGGGGGATGCGTGGGAGGGGGGACAGAGGATGAAGACTCTGTGATGCGGTGGATGATTACGATGCGATGAGGCTATCACGCAAAAGCGAAGAGTTGGTGCACAGTTTCTTGGCACTCCTAGAACTCGACGTGTTGACGACTTTACGATGGGTAGGATGACCAATAGAAGCCCATAGCTGAACAGGCAAACCGTCAAAACATTTATCTTGCTCCATTAAATCATCATCCCACAGGAGGGTATGAAGAAGCCATTTTTACATATTTGTGACTTGATACACCCCTTACAAGAGTACTATACCAACGCAAGGGATCAAGGACGATGCCTCCTTTTCCCCACCAAACACCATGCTGTGCCCGCTGAAGCGATTTCAGAGATGCTGCCAAACGCGCTATGCAAACCGGCCACTGCTCCCTCGGCCTAGCCCCGTGGGTGGCGCATGCCTGCTTCGTGCACCTCCAGGATCGAATCGAAGAGAACCCCGGCGACTGCTCGCTCCTCCTCCGGCCTCAGCGTTACCTGTCGGACCTCTCCCAGAAAGGTCCCGAGCACGTCCATGATCCGCTGGTACGCCGACTTCCTCGGTGAAGGGCCGGGGACCACTCCTGGCGAGGAGGCGGCAATCTGCGTTTTGGTGGGCTTCTTGGGGGTTGTTATCGTTGGGATATCTCGGTCGGGATTGCGCATCGCCTGATCCCGGCTCGGTGCTGGGGCAGGTATTCCGTGAGCAACGCGTGCTACGTTCTTCTCTCTCTTTTTCTCTTGCTTGGCGTGCGGCGACGAGCGAACGGGACTATTGTTTGCGGAGCGGGTGTCGAGGAGGATACGGTCGTCTTCTGTGATGTCGTCCGGCTTTCGCGATTCGACGACAACCTGACACTGTTGGCCACGGGTGCTGCTCCTAAGTCTTTTTACGGACGTGGTCGACGTGGAGCCTCCGCGTTTGCGCTTCTTCGTTTTGTGTGTTGTCTGCGGATCGCCTTTTGTACGCTCTGCTTGTGAAGTGGCTCTTTCTATGTCAGCGGCTAGTTGTGCGGAAATCTCCTCGTCGTCGTTAGAATACTGGCTTGACCGGCTGAGGAACGAGTCCATTACTCGGCTCGTCGAATCCTCATCCTCTGCTGTTGCGTCTGCTGACTCTGCGTGTGTTGTAGCTTGAGGTGCATCACCCGTAGGGCGCGATTCTTGTTCCACTTTCGAGCTTGGTGGTGGCTCTGGAGAACTTGGTACCACAAATTCCGTTTGAGGTCTATGATCGTCCACGCCGCCCTCTGGGCTGCTACCTCGTAGTGGCTCCGCAGGCGCATCGACGAAGACATCGAAGTCGGAGAATACCTGCATTCCACTATTTCCACTAGTATTTCCATCTTTCTCTGGCACGCCTCGCTGTTTCTGACTGTCGACGACTCGTGCGGCCTCTACATGATCGCTAGTTACAACATTGCGATCATCCACAACTTCGGCAACTTGTTGCTCTTCAAGGTACCGACTCTGATTTAGGGTCTCGGCTTCAAGATCTCTATTCCCTTGGATCCGGAGGTCATCTTCCATAACAGCTGCAGACGCTTCCTGACTAGCTTGCTTTGGAAAAGCAGCTGCCAGTGACGGAGCGTCCGGAGGCGACGAAGGTGGCCCGCCATCTGAGAGAGGATCAGAGGAGTACTTCCTACTCGACCGAGGCGTAGGCGAGGATCCCAAGAATTCCTCCAGGTTTCCATCAATGATTGGCAGTATTGGGCTGGTTTGATCATCAGGCTCCATGGGCCCACGACTTTGACCGCTTAAGCCTAAATTAAGCCGTGGGAGTCCTTGATCCCTCTTACGACCATTTGATTGAGGGCTTGAGCCGAGTTTAGGAAAGATGGCGGCGTCGTGAGTTTGTCGTTCTTTGATCTCCATCTGATGGTCGGTTAGCAGCTGAGAATCGGTATCATCGAACGCGAGAGGAGAGGAGTCAATCGGCGCGAAGTGTATTTGCGAATCATTGTGTCGCAATCGAGCTTTCGATGGAGTCTTCGAGATACGATTCGCTATCGTTCGTCGTAGGGACTTTGACTCGGAGCTGGTGGTTTGACGGCGTGGACTGCGTATAGTTTTTGACGGAGTGATGCACCCTTGAAGTCTTGGCCAGACGCTGGCAGCCTTTGCAGGAGTCCAAGCTTGTACCTGCTCGTTGTCTTCCTGACTAGCTTGTGTCTCTACAAAGTTGAAGGGCGATGACATAGCCTTTCTCGTGTCAGTCACGTCGGAGATGCTGGCTCGTGTGCTACCTACCTCCGTCTCATCCTCGTATGGAAATGTAGGAAGTTGAAGCTCTGTCACCTTGCTGAGTCTTGATAGAACCTTCCGCAGGTTTTCGGGGTACTCCAATTGTTCCGCGCCACCTAATGTGGTATTCCATAATGCTATAGCATCATTTACGATCGGTCTATGCCGGCTGCTCAGGCTTGAAGTGATGAGAGCTTCAACTTGTGTAAGGGTAGCTTGATTGTGAGGCAGGGCATGGATGGCTGCCCTACAAGCAGCCCATAAGGCCCGGATCTATGATGTCTTAGTCCTGATGTATCGCAGTCGGTTGGCGCTTACCGTGCCATGGACCTTTTCAAGCTCGGTCCCAACAGCGAACCCTGCCAGAATACCTTGCTGATCTTCTATCCAAGATGCAATCCCTCGCTGCATGCGTATCAACATCACACGTTTAGCGAAATCTGGGGCTGATGTCAAAAGAGATTCCACAGCATGCAGGAAGTCGGCCGTATAAGTCGTTCGTGTCGATGCATGCTCCTCGTATGCTTTCAGAAGGCCGCACTCGACCATTGAGTAGAACTTGTCAAAGGGGTCGAAGGGGCCAGCCATTTGGTTGATTGCAGAGATACCCCAAAGGAGCTTGCGTGCTCGATCCAGTGATTGCTGTGAAGTTGGCCACGTGATATTCTGGGTAACGGTAGTAGTGTATGCAAGGAATGACTCAGCACAAGCAGTGGAAAGTTGATGCTGTATAGAAGCAGAAAGGGGCTCAGTCAAGATGAGGATAACGCCACCTTCGCCGGTCTCTTCTCGTAAAGCTTTGCACACGGTGGCGAATAGCTTTTGCCAAGTCGAGATCGTATCACTAGAATGGTGTTGGATAGCGACTTCGAGGATTCTGGCCATGTCTCTGAATTCATGACCAGCCAATTCAGGACTATCGCTGTTAGAATCACCCTGCCTAGGTTGTCCTAAAGCCGACACGGTAGCTTCAGCGATAAGGCGCCATAATATAAATCTTACCCGAGAGTCTGCAGAATCTCCCACGGAGACCAGTGCTGTGAGTTCGCGCAGTATCCGAAGCTGTGACTGCCTAGAGGAAGTCGAGCTCAAAGCCACTTGCAACAAGCTCTTAATAGTGGGCGTAATGATGGGCGTAGCTGCATCATCGGCGGTGGAGGTAGTCAGGAGCCGAAGTAAGTGAATCGTTGGAGAACCTAAGGTGTGCTGATGTCGAACAGACCGACTCGATGGTGTCTCGACAGCTTCAAATTGATTGGGGGAACTTTGGAGCAAGCGTTGCTCGTTCAGAGGTATTAGTCCGACATGGTCGATGGCCTCCTGGATTAGAGTCTTGAATTTCGCGATCGCTATGGCCGATTCGGTCGCTGACAGGTTTGGCTGTTGTAGGTACGCTTGGACCCAAAACAGGTAGATCGTGTTGAGCGTGTGGGCAAGAGCAGTCATAGTCTCCAATGATACTCTCACCTCTTGCTTACCAGCCTCAGCCAGTGACATGGTAAAGCTTCGCCAGGCGAGCACTATAGGCGACTTCTCTGGCTCGCTTGAAGGCCATGGCGCGAGATGAGCGAGCTTGCCAAGTACGAGCAAGACTCTATCGGCCCTTGACCGAATCCATCTTGCGTCCAGGCAAGGAAGCTCCTCTGCCTTGAGGAAACCATTGGCGTTCGCTCTGTTCTCATTCCATGGTATCGGCTGCTCACTGTGAAGCAGCGCCGCTAGAATCTCACAGGCCCTATTGATGTCTCTTTTCGTGCTTGTGAAGCTTTCCGGCATAATCTGCTCAACGTAGTGATCCCAGTAGAGGTCCAATTGTGCATATGTGGCTAGGGGCCGAAAAGCGTAGTACAGCAGATTGCAGTAACTGGATTGAGCAATCTGTTTTGATTGCTTGGAACTTTTGTCGCCACTTTTGCGACTCAATTGAGCTACGATGGGCTGCCGAAGCATCTTGACCATTTGTGGAGCGGTTGATGCCCCTGGCTCAACCACAAAGACAAGACGGTTCCAGGCGGTCATGGCTAGGAGCTTGATGTGCGCTTCGTTGGAGTTGAAGCACTTTTGAATTACCAGAAGCCAAGGTTTGAGATAAAGCCAGCGCTCTAACTTGTGTCGGCGATTTCGCAGGAGAAGAATTACCACGCTCCAGATCTGAGGAACATGCACACCTTCCTCTTTCGAAGCTGTCATGGCATTGAGACGTGTGGCAAGGAAATCCACGACTGTTTGGCCTTCAGGCGACTTTCTGGCGAAGAGATCAAGGCATGCTTGCGACACAGTACTCTTGTTTCCCAGGTCAGTACCAGCATCAATACCAAGATTAATGGCAAGAGCACGTATGTCCTTGGTAGTACTCAACATGCCAGAAACAAGGTGATCGATCCAATGCTCAGAATGAGCGACCAATGAAGGTTTTGCCTGGGACAGAAGACGCTGGTAGACCCTTAGTCTCAGGCCAACAATGCTGTTGCCTTTGTGACGGTCCGTGATTCCTTCCAAGGCGGAAAGTAGGCGATTCGCTCGTGCATTCGTCATATGCTTCTCACTGAAAGTCTGCTTGGCGAGTACTTGCATATAGTGGGTGACCAGGATCTTGGGCAAGGCAGCATCCTCAATGCTGGTGATGGACTTCTCTAAAATGTATACACGAAAGTCATCGGGCAACGCATTGGCTAGTGCTGAGGTGCAAAGGAAGATAATAAGCAGCTTCAACGACTGCGATATTAGCTGGGTATCCGGAGTACCGTTGACATCGGTTGTCGCACGTGTATCCCGACATATAAAGTCCACGAAATCCGGCAGGCTGGTTCGCAAAGCTTCGGTATCTGGAACCTCGTCGTAGGCGCTCATACACCCCAGCAAAGCTGAGTATGCATCCAAGCGAGAGCTTCGACTCGCGCTTCTTAAATGCAACATTGCAGACTGGAGCATCTTCGGAATGTTACTCGGGTCGAGAGCCGGAAGCTCGGCGAGAGGAGAGGATCTGAATGTTTCCTTGAGTATCGACTTGGATGATTTGCAATCCCGCGATGGCGGTAGCAACCGTATATTGCCTTCCGAACCGGATCGAATTCCTCTGATGGGTGTTGACTTATGGAAAAGAGGCCATGGCGAGAACTCCACCTTCTTTGTGCCCTTTCCTGATGACCCGGCAAAGTACTCGGCCGAGGAAGATGGGGATTGGTTCGGTGTATCGAGGAGGATTTGTTCGGCGAATCTAGCAAAATAGCCATTGGGACTGGAAGTATTTATTGCCGATGAGTTGCGTTCTTTGGGCGGTGTAGGAGGGCGTGTGGTGAGTGAGGTGATTCGTTGAGCAATGTCGACCATGACTGAGAGAAGTCTGCCCGCAGTATTGGAGAGCAGCAATCCATAAGCTCACAAAATACGGAATTCGAGCTAATCAATGTCAGTAATTGTTTACTCAGAGTCTCGAGACCAGCTTCGACGAATGGGGAAAGCAAAATCTGCTCACGGGGAACGAAGGTGACTTACAAGCACCCATTTGTGATATACCAGCTTGGCGCCGGGGAATCGGGAGACGCGCGACAAAGTCGCGTTGCATCAGGTCTTGGCGTTTGCGTTCTCTTTTGGGTTAAAGTGGTGAATACGTCCTATGATTGGATGGATGCATCCATGGCGCTGCCGTTCCTGTCCCGTGCATTTCGATGCTTCCGTCTCAGACGGAGTGACAGCGGCCTTTCTACCACAGCATACAAAGTATTCAATCATACGCTCGAATGTCCGTCTCGCCGATATCTCTTCCATTGATACGTCAAAGTCGCTATGGGGAGCAGGGCTGAGACGTTGCACAAGGCTGACTCGCCACCATTCAGCCCGGACTGCCACCTCCATCTTCCATATATTCCCTTGGTCTAGAACGTTCCGTTGCACTGCGCTTACCTCTTTCCTTTCAGAATCTCTTCCTTTCCTCTGTTCGGGTTGGTTCCCCAGTATTCTCGCATTCTGAGTAGACATGGCCGGAGTGGAACTTAGCGGGACTGGTAAGGACTGATAGCAGGTTTAACAGACCAAATGCTGAACAATGCGTCAAGCAAAGCACGATGAACTGTCCAGGATAATGGATATCCTTGAAGCCGACTTTGAAGAGAAAAACCTGCTTCCACCGCGTGAGGCCTCACTCGGCAAAAGGTTGGAAGAAGGCACATTTCTGACGTATCACCTTGTCAGAAAGAAATGAGCTTCTACGCGATTTGAAGACGCTCATCCGTTCTGTCGAGGATTCGGATCCCCTGTTCACTCAGACCGTGAGAACCAGGAACCAGTGAAAGCGAATGTGAACTTAAATAATGCTTGTCTCTAGGGCGTGAGAACACTCTGTCGGCACAGCTACGATGGGAACTCTTTGACGACGTCCCGAGAGGCACTAAAATGCCTTGCCAATGTTCTCTTGTTGGAAAGCAAGACCCGCCAAATTTTCGTTGATCTAGGATATCCGTCTAAAGCCACAGACAGGTTGAAGGTATATTCCTCGCTATAATGTTGTCTGGGCGTTCAGTAACTTGAGTTATGGTTAGAATGATAATCGAGAGGACGAATTGCTCAATTCTCGAGTCCTATTTCTCATGACATATGGTACCACTCTCAATTTCCATGATCTGTTCGATGATCATCAATTAGCAGAAAGCATTGCAACTGTATAAATTCCTTACTACCTATGAGTCATGCCCCGAGGAGCTCATGGATCGCTAGAACATAACTCGGCATTCCAAGTCTTATTCAAGATCTAACTTCAAAACGCCTCCAACATTCACCGACACTCAAGCTCTATCCGAAACTCTTAAGCTTCTCTTCAACTTAGCACAATACTACCCACAACAAGCTCCTATCTTCGCGAAGAATATTCCCAACGTTCTCAAGATCCTCAGCCGAATACCGCTCCCTTCTCCGCCATTACAGCCACCACTGACATACCTAATCAACTCGTTACTCAACCTCGATCTCGAAGCTGGCAACAAACCCCTCTTCCCTAGTCCAGACCCACGATGCAACGTCAACCGTCTCATCTCCATCCTCGAAGCCGCCGTTCGCAGTTACAAAGAAGAGCAATTAGAAAGTCTCGCCACGCCTCTTCTCGCCCTGCTTCGACGAGTCTACGAGCTTGCTCCCGCACCAGTGGCATCTCGTATGCAGACCCTGCTCCTCCCCTCCAACGAGGAGCGTGCCCAACCTCTCGGCCGCGCGGAGACCTTAGCTGCATACCTCCTCCGTCTCTCCACCTCTCCCGTAGCTCCAAACCTCCGTGAAAGCATCTCGAGCTTGATGTTCGAGTTGTCGGATAAAGACGCCACTAGCTTTGTGCGGAATGTGGGCTACGGATTCGCTTCCGGCTTTCTGATGACGCACGATTTGCCGATGCCGGCTAATGCGACTGAGGGATGGAGCACGGGTGAGAGCGGGGAGAAGATGGAGGATATAGGGGAGAAAGTGACGAATGTGGATGGCAAGGAGATTAACCCTGTGACCGGACAACGAAGGGATATGGAGCCTGTGGATCAGGGGCCGGAGATGACGGATGAGGAGAAGGAGAGGGAAGCTGAAAGGCTGTTTGTTCTCTTCGAAAGGTGAGTGAACCGCATCTGATTATTGTGGAAAGCATGTTAATGCTCTTCGGTCGCAGATTGAAGGCTACAGGGGTTATGAATGTTGTGAATCCGGTTGAGAAAGCTGCTCGGGAAGGGCGATTCGAAGAGATAGAGTGAGGAGATAGTACCTGCATCTATGTGTCACAGGTGACTTCTTCTCTCGCATTGATCTAGACATAACATCATGTTGAGTTCTGTTCGCTCAGCTCTCCTACTCTAATCGTCAAAGGATGACTGTCTCATTTTCGAGTCTTCTCTAGCCCTTTTGCCGGCGACCAAAACCTCCAGATATTTTTTACGATGCCGTAGCGATGAGCTAGGCAAAGCCTCGTTCAAGAGAACCTACCCCAAGCCGAAGCAAATCGACTTAAAACTAAACAATCGACCGGCGATATGACTAGTCCAGATCAGGACATCATCTGTAAGGTGGAAGAGTCCCTTACCTGGAAAACAGACTTGATTCACTTTGCTTCCGACAAAGCCTGCAAGAAGAGCCTCGTTGCGCTCTGAAGTGGAACAATATGGAAAGATAGATCACCAGAGGAAGCCTGCGATCGGCCCACGCATTTTTGACAGAGAAGTTTAAAAATCCCAATTTGATAACAGTTGTACCCTGCTGAGGCTCCACAAGGGGTTTGTTTGTTATTGGCTCTCGCGTGTTCGACAAAGATGTCAAAAAACCCAAATCTGATGTTTGACAAGGCTTGCTGAAGTTCAGAGGGAGCCTGCCATTGGGTCACGCGTGTTCGACGGTGGAGACTTTAAAATCCCCTTATCGACATAGCTGGTAACAATCACGTGGTCTCACCTGACCATACTCTTGGAAACACAGCTCTGACTACCCTTTGGGATGGTATAAATCTCTTTGGGGTGTGAACTGCACTAATGCGGGTCTGACAAAGGAGTCTGTCTACGTTAGGCAGGAGATAAAAG
>JAABUJ010006385.1_pt1 | contig 11423 bp, 9 predicted proteins | sample 5559131 | NCBI WGS metagenome assembly JAABUJ01 (sample SAMN10711875, study PRJNA513366) | rock metagenome | isolation source: Antarctica rocks | place: Antarctica: Victoria Land, Mt New Zealand nord | collected 2016-01-07 | reverse complement strand
TACCAGAACTGGCTGCATGCGAAGTACCAGCAGCCGTATGCGCTGCGGGCTGCGTGGTTCCAGGGGACGGCAACATTTGACGAGGTAAGTATCCCGCCCTACGCGCCGCCCTCAGCTAAGCCTAACTCCATGCCGGTGTACTCGTCCCGCCGCGATCAGCAGTGGCCGGATTATGCGCAGTTTGCTTCAGACTTGGTGGCGGAGGCCATCATGGGCCTGGCTGCCGCCGTCAAGACGCTGTCCCATGGGCAACTGCTGGTCGCTGTCTCCTATGGCTATACGCTGGAGTTTGCCACGCGCAACGACTCGGGGCATCTAGCCCTGGGGGCGGTGCTTCAGTCGCCGCACATTGACATACTTGCCGGGCCGAACTCTTACGCAAACCGGGGCGCGGGCAGCCCCGCCTCGTTTGGCGCACCCGTGGACTCGGTTGGGCTGCACGGCAAACTGTGGCTGGTGGAGGACGATACCAAGACCTTCCTGGCCCAATCAGAGACTGATGATACCTACAACCCCAAGATTGCCGGCGGCGCGGAGACGCAGGCCGCCCATCAGCGCAACTTTGGGGCGGCACTCGCGCACCGCGCGGGCGTGACTTGGATGGACTTGTGGGGGCAGGGCTGGCTGGACAGCCCGGACATCTGGCGCGAGCTGGGCGCACTGCGCGACCAGGCAAACCGCATGGCGCAAATCGCGCCTAGTGCTCCGGTTGGCCCTGATGTGGTTGTCTTTGTGGACGAAGCTTCTCTCGCTTATCTGAAAAGCAGCGCGGCGGGCCTGGGCCTGTCGCTGGTCGGCAAGACGCGCGATCTGCTCCTGCGCACCGGGGCGTCGGTCGGGTTTTATCTGCAAAGCGATGTGGCCCACGCGGGCTTGCCTGATGCCAAATTGTACTTGTTTCTCAACGCACTGCGTCTCACGACCGGCGAGCGCCTGGCAATCCGCGAGAAATTGCAGCGCGCGGGCAAGACACTGGCGTGGGTTTATGGCGCAGGCTTGTTTGACGAAAACGGGCTGTCTGAGGAGGAGGTCGGCGAGACGGTGGGCATGGCCCTGCGCGTTCAGCCGTGGAACTCGCGCGGCGGCAGCCTGATTAGCGAAGCGCGTCACCCTCTTTTGGAGCGCCTGCGCGGCGGCAAGCGCACCATTGGGCAGGAAGAAATACTTAATCCCTCGTATGCTGTCGCCGACCCGCAGGCGATTGTGCTTGGGGAATACGCCAGCACCGGCGCGGTGAGTCTCGCGGCCCGAGAGCATCCGGCAGGCTGGAAGTCGGTGTTCTTTGGCGACCCGCACCTGACTGTGGAGCTGCTGCGCGGGCTGCTCACCTATGCCAATGTCGGGCTGTACGACACGCAGGATGACGTCGCTTATGCCAGCGGCGACGGCGTTTTGCTGGTGCATGCGCCGTTTACCGGGCAGCGGACGCTGTCCCTGCCGCGCGCGGCCACAGTCTACGATGCGATGGAAGACCGGATTGTCGCCACGCAAACCCGCTCGTTTCGGGCCTTCCTGCGGGCGCGCACGTCGCGGCTGTTTTTGTGGGGCGAGAGCGAAGCGGTCGCGCAGGCAACAGGTCTTGCGCTGCCTGGCCCGGAAAGCGCCCCGGCTTCCGAGCCATCGCCCCAGCCGGACACTGCGCCCGCCGAAGACTTATCTGCCGCTTCCCAGCTTGCTGCCGCGCCTTCACCCCTCGCGCTCGCCGACAGCGCGGCGGCGACCCTTTCGGCGGCAAAAGCCATGTCAACCCTCGTCGCCGGGATGCTTTCCAGGGGCACAGCCCAGGCTCCCGAAGAACCCGCCGCGCCAAGTGCGGAGCCGGAGTATTTGGAGGCCGATGCTCTCGCCGCCGACCTACCCACTGAGGAAAGCCTCGCCGGGGCGGACGCCGATGAAGCCGCCGGCGAGCCAGGAACATCCGCCCCGCGCTCTCGCTGGCAGCGGCGGCGGGCCGCGATGCGCGCGCGCCGGGAAGCCGAGCGTCAAGCGCAGCAGGTTTCCTCGGGCAGCGCGCCTGCTCCCGCCTCTGCCGCCGATGCGATGGCGGATATGGCCGCTTTGCTGCCGGGTTTGCCCCCGCGCCGCCTGCCGCCGCCGCCGCGCTCGGAGCGGGACAAGCCGCAGGTTGATGCGCCCGATGACAGTTTGCCGGAGTAGTTTCTTCTTCAATCCATGCCAGCCAAAAGCGCCCGTGCCACTCCCAAGACACGGGCGCTTTTCTTGTGCGTCCCATGAAAGCATTAGTTTTGGACTGGCGGGAGCCTGCTTTCGCCGAGGCTGCTGTTTTTCTCGCGCGCGGCTAACGCATTCTCAAGGCGCGTCAAGCGCGCAGTGTGCGCGTACCAACGACGGTAGGTTTTGTTCCGCCGTTGGTTCGCGCTTAACTAGGGGATTGTAAGCGTCTGCAATGCCGTCAAGACACCGAAAACTATCCAGCCATCAAGGGTTGTTTTCGGCGCGCATGGAGTCTAAATCAATGCCGCGCTCGGCGCAAAACTCGGCGTAGGCAAGGGGGCTAATTTCTGAAGGCTTGATTTCGCTGCGCCCGCCCCAAAAGACGTTGGTGTACGCAATTGGCATGCCGAGCTTTTCTAAATGCGCGTCAATGGCGGCTTTGTGCGCGAGCAGCACGGATTTATCCAGGCCATGCGCCACGCCCATGATGTTGACATCGCGGAACTCAGGCCCGCCCTCGCGCCAGTACGCATGGGTCATAATGTGAAAGCGGCCCACTTCGCGCCCGGCTTCAACCTCGCGTCCCGGCGGCACCGCCCAATGGAACAGACCGTTGTAGCGGGTCACGCGCTGCCCTTCCGCCGTGGGCTTGACGTGTTCCAGGAACGTGGAAAAGCGTCCAATCACGCCGCGTTCGTTGAGGGATTGGCCGACACGCAAAAACGTTTCCAGGTCAACCCCGGCTTCGTCGGCGCGCGCGTGCCACAAATCAGCAGTGAGTTCTTCCGGCTCAAACTCGCGCTTCAGGGCGGTCAAGACCTGCCAGTCCAGAGCGCTGAGCTGCACAATCTGCGTGTCCAGCACGTCGGCAGGCACATCCGCCAGGCTGCCGATTTCAAGGCCGCGCCGCCGCAGGTGTCCCACGCCCAGCGCGAACAGGCGCTGGGCAGGCATCAAGCGGTAATGGTCCGCCCCAACTTCAGCCGCGAGATAGTCGGCATGGGCGGCGAGCGAAAAGCCCTGCGGGACTTTGAGCGTTGTCCACAAACGGTAATGCGAGCCGGGGGTCGCGGCATCCGTGGAGCGAATAACGACATGGCCAGAAAAGGGGTCGTCGCGCACCATGAACTCAAAAGCGGCCTCCAATTTCTCTTCCGGGATTTGCCAGGCCACGAGCGATCCCTGCGCGAGGTTGGTCGCCATCAATGTCTGCCGCACGCGGCGGATCGTGCCCGCCCGCAGCATCGTCTGAATGCGCTCGGTGACCAGGGGCAGGCTGACGCCGGACTGCCGCGCGATTGCGGCAAGAGGGTCGCTTTGGAAGCCTTGAATTTGGTCTTCCGACACGCGCAGAATGGCGGCATTGGTGGGATCGTCAATGGTGGCCGGGGCATCTCCAAGGGGGACAGGGGCAAGAGTACTCATGTTGTGATTGTACCCGAAACACAAAACGGCCTGCGTCCCCGTTGGAGACGCAGGCCGAGTGTGTTGTTTACCAAAGCCCCCGGCTAGGGAACCTAGGCGGGTTTGATGTCTACGGTCGCGCCTTCGGCCACCAGCTTGGCCTTGAGGGCATCGGCATCCTCTTTGGTCAGGCCTTCCTTGACGGCCGTGGGAGCGGCTTCCACCAGGTCTTTGGCTTCTTTGAGGCCCAAGGCGGTGGCTTCTCGCACCGCCTTGATGACGTTGATTTTCTTCTCGCCAATGGCGGTCAGCATGACGTTGAACGCGGTTGGCTCTTCGGCGACCGGCGCGGCGGCAGCGCCACCCCCGGCAGGGGCGGCGGCAGCGGGAGCGGCGGCGGTGACGCCAAACTCATCCTGAAGCTGCTTTACAAAGTCGCTGAGTTCCAGCACGGTCATGCTTTTGATGGACTCCATCAATGCGGCGGTATCTGCCATAGTATTCTTCTCCTAGTGTGTGTTGCGTAAGTCCTAATGTGTGTTGCGTAAGTTAAGTTAGGCTGCGGCCTCGCCTTGCTTGTCGGCGATGGCTTGCAGCGTAAAGACGAAGTTTGAGATAATCCCGCTCAGCGTGCCGACAAAGCCCGAGATAGGCGCTTGCAGCGAGCCAAGCATCTGCGAGATCAGCACTTCGCGCGGCGGCGTTTTGGACAGGGCATCCACCTGTGCGGCGGAGAGCACCAGCCCGTTCATCACGCCTGCCTTGACGGAAATCTCTTTGTGATCCTTCACAAAGTCCATCATCACTTTGGCCGTAGCCACCGGGTCGCCCTTCGCAAACCCAATTGCAGTCGGGCCTGATAAGAATGCGTCCATGTCCGCAATCGGCATCTGCCCATCAGCGGCCAGCTTGAACAACGTGTTCTTGACCACGCGGAACTCGCCGTCCGCCGCGCGCAGCTTCTTACGCAAGTCAGTCAGATCCGCCACCGACAGGCCGCGATAGTCCGTAAAAATCGTTGCCGTAGACGCCTGCGTCAGCGCGCGAAGCTCGCTCACCTGGTCCACTTTGCCCGATGACGGCTCAATAATATAGTCTGTTGCCATTGTGTGTATTCACCCCCTCTCAAGTAAAGCTTCAATAAAAATGCGCCCTGCGGCTGCCACAGAGAGGCATCGCAGGGCGCATTTCCCGATGCTTGTGGGCACTGGGCGCGTTTTCTGTGACCTCGGCAGGCGGGATTTATTCCCCATTACCCCTTGCGGGACCGGCTGTCTGCGGCGTAAAACTATTCAGTTATCTGTTACGGCTTGCCGGACGCGACGGCCTGCGCGCGGATGGGGTCCACTTTAACGCTCGGTCCCATCGTCGTAGACAGGGCAATGCGCTTGAAGTAGCGGCCCTTGGACGCGCTCGGCTTGGCCTTAACAAGCGCGTCCAGCAGGGCATTAAAGTTCTCCTGCAACTGGTCCGGTGTGAACGATGCCTTGCCGATAGGAGCCTGCACAATGCCGGCCTTCTCCACGCGATACTCTACACGGGTGGCCTTTTTGATGTCTGAGACCGTGCCCGCTTTGGGGTTAGGCATCTTTTGCTTGAATGTCGCGCCCAGCCGCCCCACCTGACCCATCATGTCAGGCGTGGCAAGGATAAGGTCGTACTGCTTCCAGTCCACTTTGTTCTGCTGCACTTCAGCCACAAGCTCTTCCGCACCGACCAAATCGGCACCGGCTTCGGTGGCCTGGATGGCTTTGTCGCCCTTGGCGAACACCATCACTTTGCGGCTTTTGCCTGTGCCATGTGGCAATGTGGTGACGCCACGCACCATTTGGTCGCCGTGCCGGGGGTCAACGCCTAGGTTGATAGCGGCTTCTACGGTCTCGTCAAACTTGGTGCTGGCGAGGCTTTTGACTAGCTCCAAAGCGGCCATAGGTTCCAGCAGGGCTTCTTTGTCGATCTTTTTGGCAAGGTCTAGGTAGCGCTTGCCTTCGGTTTTGGTGCGGTCTTGCTTTCGCATGGGGTTTCTCCTTGTGGTATTCGCGGGCGTTCGAGGCCCTCCCACAGTGCTAGAACGGCGGCCTGGCCTGCCGCTTATCGGACTTTTGATCCGGTGTGTTTAGATTCTGCCAATAGTCTTGTGTCCACCAAACGACGAGGCTGCCGCCTCCGAGGACAATTGCCAGCGCTAGCGCGCTAATTTTAATCCAGAGCGGAGTATCGGGCGACAGCAGGTAATTGAGCAGAAACGCCACAGTTTACCCTAATTCTTACCCGACTTCAATGCCCATGGAACGCGCCGTGCCCGCGATAATCTTCATCGCGGCTTCCGTATCGTTGGCATTAAGGTCGGGGGCTTTGGTTTCGGCGATCTCGCGCAATTGCTGCTGCGTAATCTTGGCGACCTTGGTCTTATTGGGCGTTCCCGACCCTGACGGCACGCCTGCAGCCTTCTTGAGCAGGTCGGCGGCAGGCGGCGTCTTGGTGATAAACGTAAACGAGCGGTCTTCGTAAATGGTAATTTCTACCGGCACGATAGACCCAATCATCGGGGCGGTACGCTCATTGTACCCCTTAATGAACTCCATCATGTTGATGCCGTAGCCGCCCAAGGCCGGGCCGACCGGAGGGGCGGGAGTTGCTTTGCCGGCGTTGATTTGGAGCTTGACCACTCCGGTGATTTTCTTTGCCATTGTCCGTGTCTGTCCTTCTTAAGAAACTTTCTCTATCTGGCTGAACTCCAGTTCCACTGGCGTATCTCGCCCGAAGATGGAAATCAGCACCTTGACTTTGTCTTTGGGCGCGTTGATTTCCTGGATGCTGCCGTTGAAGTCGGCAAACGGCCCTGCCGTGACGCGCACCGGCTGGCCCACTTCCCACTTGGGACGGATCAGCGGCTTTTGCTCGGACTCGGCTAGGGCCTGCTGAATGGCCCGTATTTCGCTGTTCTTGACCGGAGTCGGCTTGGCGTCGCCGACAAACCCGATTACGCCGGTTGTGCTTTTGACCAGGTACCAGGTGTTGTCGTCCAGCACCATCTGGATAAACACATAGCCAGGAAAGACTTTGCGGTCTATCTCGCTCTTTTTGCCCTGACGCACGCGGGACTCTTTTTCCGTGGGCATCAGGATGTCAAATATCTTTGTCTTCAGGCCCATCGTATCCGCGCGGCGCTCGATGTTGGTCTTGACCTTCTTTTCGTGCCCGGAATACGTGTGAACCGCGTACCACTGCTTTTGCATATGCTTTTCTGTGCCAATCTTGCGCCCAAAGCGTCTTAGCGCGGCGCAAACATCCTTTTAGCGCGGCGCGAACAGCGGACGCAGGAGGTGCGACAAAATGGCGTCCAGCCCGCCGACCCAGACCGCCACTGCCACCACAAGGGCCAGCACGACTGTGGTGGACTTGGTCAGCGTGTTGCGGTTGGGCCAGGTCGTCTTTTTCAGCTCAATCCAGGCTTCCCGGAAGAACGTGCCGGGGTCAACTGCCTTGCGGCTTGCCATGGTCTGCGCGCGCTTTTGGATTTCGTCCATGCGCCCGACTTGAGCCGGGGCGGCTCTTTTCGGCCCTGCCGGGGCGGGCTGCGCTTTTTTAGGTGGTGTTTTCTCGGCCATAAATCTATCCCTGCGCCCATACGGTTTGCGGCCTGAATGCAGGCAAAAAAATGAACAGGGGACACGCCCCTGCTCGTTATCTGCCACACAGTCTACCCGCCAATTTGTGCGTTGTCAAGGCGAGGGAGGCATTTTTTCGGCTTGTCCGCCCTGTCTGTGACGCTCGCGCTGGTGGACTTCTTCGTCGTCAAACGGCTCAATATGGATAATCGGGTGGAGGTTGTGCAGCACTTGCCGCAGTTGTTCTTCAATTTCTTCGGTCAGCCGGTGCGCTTCCACAAACGAGTGCGTGTCCGCAATCTGCACATGCACATCTACGTGCCGGTGCGAGCCGGACTTGCGCGTGCGCAGTTTGTGGAAACCCAGCACGGCGGGATGCTGTCCCAAAATTGTCTTTAATGTCTCTTCTTCGCTCGGCGGCAAAGCCGTATCAGACAGCGTGCGCACGGCATCCAGGGCGAGCGTCAAACCGACCCGCAAAATCAGCAGCGAGACCACAAGCGCGGCGGCGGCATCCCACCAGCGCTGCCCGGTGATGCGCACCAGCACCAGGCCGAGCAGCACGCCGAGCGAGGTCGCGATGTCGGTGCGCAAATGGTGCCCGTCGGCTTCCAGGGCCGGCGACTCCAAAGCCTTGCCTACACGCAGCAGATGCCGCGACACCACCACGTTGACTACAACCGACAGCGCCATCACGCCCATGCCTAGCCACGATGCCCGCAGCGGCGCGGGATTGGCAAGCGCGCCCAAGGCATCCTTGACCACATAAGCGCCCCCGCACAGCACCAGGACGGCGGTTGCCGCGCCGGACAGGTTTTCAATCTTGCCGTGCCCATAGGCGTGCAGGCTGTCCGGCGGCTCATCCGAGACGCGCACCGAAAAGAACGCCACCAAAGACCCGATGAGGTCTGCGCCCGAATTGACCACTTCGGCGAAGATGCCGACGCTGCCGCTGGCAATGGCCGCCGCGATCTTGACCAGCATCAGAAAGCCGTTGGACGTGACAGACCAGCGCGCCGCGCTGCGCTTTTGTTTGCCTGCCTCGGCGGCCATCCTGTCAAACGTGCTGCCTGCTGCGTCCATCCGCGCTTCCCCCGCGTTGTGTGCTGTTATGTTTAGCGTATCCTCAGTTTGGCCGGGGGTGTGAAACCCCCGGCAAATGAGAAGCCATGCCCTCGCGGGCATAAGACTAGCCCCCGCAGGCTTGCTCTTACGTCCGAAGGACGTGGCTTCACCCTTGCCGGGGGTTTTATACCCCCTGTGCAATCCTTGCATTGCCTGCCCTGGCCCACAGCGTTTCCTCGGCTGATTAAGCCCTTCCCAAGCCATGCCTAGCGACGGAACAAAACCGTCCGTCGTTGGTACTGGCTTGAAGCGCCTTTGCAATACGTAAGCAGCGCCCCTACTTCGCCCTAGCAGTGCGCTTTGCCATCTGTGCTTTCACGGCAGGGCTGCCATAGCCGACCAGCTCCATGTACGCCGTGCCGAGCAGCGCAGGCATGGAAACGACGCCGGGAACGGGAGTGCGCAGAGGCATCGCCGCCACGTCGCAGGCCCCTTCCCATATTCCACTGCCGGGGCCTAAGATAGGCATCTCTTGGTCGGGAACCCTGGTGGTGATGCGCAGACTGAGATTATGGTCGGGAAAGGCGACTGTCCAGGCCAGTGGGTACGAGACATGGGTGCGCGGGCTGGTCCACCGGGACGACTTGTCGGGCGTGAACGTGATATTCTTGGTCACGGTTTGATGCCCGTTCTTATCCATAAACGTGGCGAGCGGAAAGAATATCTTGCCGGTCTTGAGGTCGCGCTGGCGGAAGAACAAAATGTCTGTGCCATCGGTAAGCTGTACGCCCCACCAGTCCCAGCCGTTGTTGGAGGCGACCCACGAATTGCCCCACTGGTGGTCAAACCAGCCGTCGCCCCCGGTAATAGTTTCCGCGCCCGCGCCTGTGTTGATGGTGCCGCCCACACGGCAGCGGGTCAGGGAAAAGTAATACATGTCATTGGCGCGCTTCAGGCCCGTCTCGCCCTTGCCGCCTACCGCCATGGCAGGCTTTTGAGACTGCAAAGTCAGGTGGATTTGGTCGCGCCCACCGGCCCCCAAGTCCAGTGTGAACGCGGTGTTCGTGGCATCGTCAGCCGTCAATGTATCCGTGCCATAAGCGAGGTGAAAGGGGCGGCTGGCAACAACTGCTTTGCCCGCGAACTGCTGGTGCGGCGGCGGCAAGATGCCCTTGTTGAGCGCGGCAAGCAAAGCCTGCGCGCCCTTGTCGTGGGGGTTCTGCACAGCCAGAAACGGCGCGATTTGCTTGAGGTAAGCGATCATGGACGCATCGCCGAGCGAGTATGGACGCTGGGTTTTGTTGTCTAAGTCGGTGACGGCGTAAATGAGATAATGCGCGCGGGGGGCGGATGTGGTTTGATCAAACGGCGAGCGTCCGTTGCCGAACTGGAAGAACGAGCCGATGAGCGCATAATGGTGCCCCGCCTGCGTGGTCACATGGGTGTTGACATACCACCATTCAATGTTAACATTGCCATGCGCGGCCACGCCAAAAGCGCTAGGTTTGGCGGGCACGGACGCAGGCGCGGGGGAAGCGGCGCGGGCCGCAAAGGGCGAAGACAAGAGCAAAGCAAGCAGCAGCAAAGGGCGAAACATGGGAAGCGAGGCTTTCTAAAGCGCAGGGGCCGGGCAAGTCACTGGGGCTAGTATACCCGGCGCAGGGTGAGAGCGCCCCCTCCCCGCCTCCCCCTTCTGCACTGGCAGACCTGGAAGGCGTAAGGGGGAGGAGTTAGAAAAGACATTCTGGCTCCCCTGCCCCTCTCGCTGGCTGGGCGGCTCGCTGGCCCAAGAAGCGGCAGGGGCCGCGCCGGGCAGCGACGTGCGGGCGGTCGCCGACGGCTGCATCTCACTCACGCCCATCCACCTGGACATGACCGCGTATGATTTAACGGCGCATCTCGGCGAGTGGGCGCGATAACCAAGAAGCCAGACTGCCCCATCGTTGTCTCTCCCAATGGGGTACCATACAGGCAGAAAGCCCGCGTGCAGGCAAGCACGCCATTTGGAATGGAACACGTCTATGACAGACACCCTTGCGCCCATTGTCGCAAAGTTCGGCGGGTCATCGGTGGCCGATGCCGGGCAGGTGCAGAAGCTCGCGGCGATTGTGCAGGCCGACCCCGCGCGCCGCTTTGTGGTGGTCAGCGCGCCCGGCAAGCGCAATGCTGCCGACAAGAAGATTACCGACCTTTTGTACCTGTGCCACTCACTGGGCGAGCAGGGACTGGATGCCTCTGCGCCGTTTGCCGTTATCAAAGAGCGCTACCTGGGCATTGCTGAACAGCTTGGCGTGGACGGCGCGTGGGAATGGCTGCGCGACATTGAGCACGCGATAGCCGCCGGGGCCAAGCGCGACTGGACGGCATCGCGCGGCGAATGGCTGAGCGCCAAGATTATTGCCGCCTACCTAGGTGCAGAGTTTGTGGATGCGGGCGAGGGCATACGCTTCAGCAGTGACGGCAGGTTCCGTCCCTCTGAGAGCTACGCCCGTATGCACGCCCGGCTCCTGGCCGTGCCCGAAGGCACGCGCGCCGTTGTTCCCGGCTTCTATGGGCACGACCCACAGGGCGGCGTGTGCTGCTTCAGCCGGGGCGGCTCGGATGTCACCGGGGCCGTGGTCGCCCGCGCCGTGCATGCGCAGGTGTATGAGAACTGGACAGACGTTTCCGGCATGCTGATGGCCGACCCGCGCATCGTGGACAGCCCTCGCCCCCTGGAAGAAGTGACCTACCGCGAGCAGCGCGAGTTGTCGTACATGGGCGCGAGCGTGCTGCACGACGAGGCCGTGTTCCCCGTGCGCGAGGCCAGCATTCCCATCCACATCAGGAACACCAACGAACCTGGCGCGCCAGGCACGCGCATTGTCGCCTCGCGGGACAGCCATGCCACCAGCATCGCGGGCATTGCGGGCCGCAAAGGCTTCGCCACCATCTTCACCGAGAAAGCTTTGATGAACCAGGAGCGCGGGTATGGGCGGCGCGTTTTGGAGATACTGGAAACGCACGGCATCTCCTACGAGCACTCGCCCACCAGCATTGACACCCTTTCGGTCATCGTCACTGACGAAGAGCTTCATGGCAAAGAAGACGACGTGGTGGCCGATATTCGCCGTGCCGTGCAGCCCGACCGCATTGACGTGCAGCGCGACATGGCAATGGTGGCTGTCG